>Ga0187817_10000347_pt1 | contig 19269 bp, 9 predicted proteins | sample NC_wetland_sal_i_17_FD_132431 | JGI IMG/M metagenome (GOLD analysis project Ga0187817, IMG submission 132431) | Wetland sediment microbial communities from Neuse River Estuary, North Carolina, USA - SO4_2 | ecosystem: Environmental > Aquatic > Freshwater > Wetlands > Sediment | place: USA: North... | reverse complement strand
TCATCGACCAATACATCGGCAATTTGCGCCTGTATCGCGCCATCGCAATCGATGTAGGCGATCAGGACGGTTTACGGTTTGACACAATCAAGCTGCACGATGTCCTCGACAACTATGGCATAGCCAACGGTTTTGAAACTTATCACGGCACTCATACCAGCGCCGTCGCCGATCGCTTTCAAAACCATGTGATACCTTTCTTCAGCAAAAACCTGTGCGGGACGGAAAACTGCCATTGAGCGCGATGCTGGTCGTGGGCTTGCGCCGGCGATGGTGCAGGTTCTGGGGCGAGTGAATAGCTACCAAAAGTATGTGGCAATGACACGTGGAGGGCCGCCAACATTGTCGATCACACTGGCCTGAACGACCACCTGAAGGTTTCTCTTCTGCCAATCGGCCGGAGCGGTTCGGAGGGCCTCGGGCAGATATTCGGGCCCGGAAATCAAATCTGCTGCCGCTTCCGTCCCATGTTCGCCGAGTCCGGCCACGGCAATCAGAACCTGGCCGGTCTTGGAGTCCAACAGCCGGGTAACGACCCCATAATCTTCCTTAACCTTAACATACGGCCCCGGACCGTATGACCAGACCCTCCCCGGGGAGCTTCGGTCTTTGATCCACAACCGTCCCCCCTCTTCAGCAAACACGAAACGGAGGCCGGAGGTCATTTGCAGCGTCCAACGGTTGTTGAAGGCGCCCACCAGCACGGCAGGTGAGTTGCGAAGGTCGGCAAACGAGTAATGGCTCCCAATCCTGACTTGACTTGGCTTGTTAATTCGCGCGAAGAAGGCAGAAAGCTGAGCCGCCACATAGGCGTCCCCCATGGCCACACCGAACTCAGGAAACTCAGCAATATCCCCCCACGCGATCATCTGTTTGGGATCTAAGGGGAGCGCCTTATCGTACCTGTCGACCTCCGTCTGAAACTCGGTGGGATGGGTCTTGGAATACTTCCGAAAGAGTTCCAGCGAGGGGCGATAGACGACGGTCTTGGCCACGCAGATCAGGACGGGCTGCGAAGTGGCAAATGATGGAGACCAGAATTGATCCAACATGGAAGTCTGCTGTTTGGCGTGGCGGACGTAAACAATGACGGCAGAGGCCAGCGCCAAGCCCAGCGGCAGTGCAATCCCTGTTGCCAGCCGCCGCCTTCCAGTTCGCGGGGATAAACCAGTTGGCTCCATCTCAGGCGGAGCTATGCTTGAACCCCAATGAAACTCCGGCACATACGTGCCGAGTGGGAGCTCGATCCGGACCGGCGGCAAATCAACTTTCTCGCGATAGTATTCTTCCACTCTCCTCCGTACCTCGCCGGCTTGGACTCGTACCACTCCGTCATCTCCAGTCGAGTAGCTCGCAGGCCGATGAAAAAGCTCCACACCAATGCTCCTTTCCTTCAGAAGCTCAGTGTGTCCATCGAGTGTCTGTTTAACCACGTAAGAAAGGAACTGCTGTGAGCGCTTGCTCGTCCTAAAGCCTTGGCTTTTCAGGATTTTCTCCAATTCGCCCAGGATTATGGCTTTTTGTGGTGGCTCCATGGATGCCACTTCGTGAGGACTCGAGAGCCCGTTCGAATCAGCTCTTGATTTCATAGCCTCACCCCCGTACCGCAGCCCAACCTTCCGTGCCTTACGCAATGCCGACTGATCGGCGGCGCGACATTGCTCCTCTCTGCGTCAAACGTGACTAACGGGCCGTCACCCGACAACAGGTCGACTGCATGCTGAAGAATCGGCTCGCTGATATCTAGCGGCGGGTACACCCCGCCATATTCTCATTGTTTTCAACGCCCGATGGCGGAGTAAAGCCGCCGCTACGCCCTTTTCCCGCAGCCTGTTACACCTCTGTTTCGGCGTGTCACGCGGCTCGGGGCCGCTGCTTACTGTAACAAACCGTAAGCTACGTTGACAAGTCGCAAGGCGCTGTCCCAGCCTTCACTCGTGCGCTCATCCTGCACGTGCTAGTAGAGATTTTTCAACTGCTTACTCCTTCTAGGGAAGGAGCCGCCGGGTCCACGTTCCCATGCCCGTCTTTCGGCGCCTGGGATGCGACTTGAAGGTTGGTGACTGGCCCACTTGGGCCCAAGCGTCGGGTCTTGGTCGTCTCACGAGAGAGACAAAATCCGTTTGAGGAGGGCATAATGAAGGGTAAAACCCTGCGAGTCGGTGGGGGATTCAGTGATTGTGTGTTCGTCCGCAACCACAGGTGGGGGTTTGCGGCTGCGATTAGTGCATTGTTGGGGTTCACATTGCTTGGCCCTGGCGCCCTGAGAGTCCGGGCGCAGGCACAGGCTTCCAGTGCCTCACTGAGCGGCTTCGTGTACGACAACACGGGTGCTGTCGTGCCGGAAGCCACGCTAACTTTGTCTAACCCCGAGAAGGGGTTGACTCGAACCATCGCCACGCAACCGGACGGCGCGTACGCGTTCACGTTGTTGCCCCCGGGGACGTACGCGCTTAAGGTCGAAAAGAGTGGCTTTGAGACTTACGTCCAGTCAGGAATTGCGCTGACAGTCGGCCAAACGGCTACGCAAGATGTGAAGTTACAGGTCGGGGCTGTCACCCAGCAGGTCACCGTGACGGCCGGCGCCGCCATCTTGAACACCGAAACTGCTAATGTAGGGCAGACCGTCGCGGAGCAGCAGGTTGTTGAGCTTCCCCTCGACACCCGAAACGTGTTCGTGCTTGTTTCCCTGAATGCCAGCGTGAACAACAGCTCGCAGTATCAAATAGTGAACGGACCCGGGCAACAGGACACCGCCGACCAGGACTTCTATTTCATGAACTTTGGCGGCGGACGATTCGGCACCACTGGCGTCCTGCTGGATGGCGACTGGGACGTCGGCATGGACTGGGGTGGATATATGTACGTCCCCTCCGTGGACGACACGCAAGAGTTCGCGGTTCAAACGAACAGTTTCAGTGCTCAGTACGGGTGGAGCACTGGGAACGTCATCAACGCCGTTACCAAGTCCGGCACTCGTGACTTCCACGGCGATGTGTGGGAATTTCTCCGCAACTCCGACCTCGATGCGAACAACTTTTTCAACAACGCACATGGCGTACCCCGGCCGCAGTTCAAGCGCAATCAATTCGGATTCACGGTGGGCGGACCTCTCGATATCCCCAAACTCTACCGGCAACGCGATAAGACATTCATCTTTGGCGAGATGGAATTCCTCCGACAGACCGCGCCCACCACGTATACCACTACCCTGCCGACGAGCGACATGAAGAGCGGTAACTTCTCCGCTCTGCTTGGCTCCCAAATTGGTACGGACGCGTTGGGCCGGCCTATACTTCAGGGTCAGATCTACAATCCTTTTACCACGCGTCTGCTCACGAACGGCGGGACGGATTCGGTTTCGGGTTTGCCTGTTTCCTGCCCTGGCGGTAAAGCAACGTGCTACTATCGCGATCCTATCGCTGGCAATGCTCTGTCCTCCAGCACGGTGCCTATCAATGCAGTGTCGAGCAACTTCCTGCAATATTGGCCGAACCCAACCACAAGCGCTCTGGTCAATAACTACACCTTTTCCGCAGGGACTATATCGAACTGGCCATGGGAATTCTCGGTTCGGGGCGACCATAACATTAGCGACAAGTCGAGACTGTTTTTCCGCTGGTCACAGAAACATGAGTTCAAGCAGATTGCAGCAGATATTTACGGCGCCAGCGATCCGGGTGGAGGAGGAGGTAGAGCCCTCGACAACCGGTATGACACGGCCCTTGGCTACACTCGAACCTTTAGTCCCACGTTGGTCATGAGCGTGAACCTGGGCCTCGCCCGCTGGACGGAGGGCAATGCCATGCAGGCGTACCCGTTCAATCCGTCCACGCTCGGGTTGCCGTCATTCCTGGACGGCGTTTCGAACGAGTTTCCTAACATAGGGGTTGATGGGATCAATGGCCTCGGCCCGGGGTCGGTGTCTGGCGGCGCAGGTCAAGGGTTGTTTCCTCGAGACACCGGCAGCTACTCCTTGGGCTTCACCAAGACTCTTGGCACGCATACTATGAGTGTGGGTTTTATGGGAATTGTGGGGGAGAACACGGGCGGTCGGCTGGCGGTGACCGGCTTTCACTTCCCCGTGAGTATGACTGAAGGCCCTGACCCGACGACGGCGAGTCCCTCGACCTCCGGGTATGGCTTCGCTTCTTTCCTGCTAGGGACCGGCGACAATGGTGGTCCCAACGGAGCTGCCAACGGAACCGCGCTCAACCAATTTACGGTCAATATGAAAAAGATGTACGGTTGGTACTTCCAGGACGATTGGAAGGTCACCCGCAAGCTCACCATGAACCTCGGACTGCGGTACGACTACCAGCCCGGGCCCACGGAGCGCTACAACAGGCAGCAATGGTTCAACTTCGCCGCTGCCAACCCCATCAGTCAAAAGATAGGCTTCACGGTTCCGGGAGAAATTATTTTTGCAGGGGAGGGTACCGGAAGGGATGCTTTCAATGCCTCATTGACCGACTTCGCGCCCCGGATCGGGTTGGCCTTCCAGGCAACGAACAAGCTGGTGGCGCGGGCCGGTTTCGGCATGTTCTACCTCCAAACTTATCAATGTTGCCCCTCGTCTGACGGCTACACGCAGGCCACTCCTTACGTTGGCACAGTTAACGGGATTACGCCCGAGAACTTGATCAGCAATCCCTTCCCCAACGGGTTGATCGAGCCTACGCAAAACTCCTTGGGGGGGTTGCAGGATGTGGGCCTTTCGGTGGGGAGTGCTCTCCAACACACCAGGCCAGCACCCTACGTGGAGCAGTGGATGTCTGGCCTGCAATATGCCCTGACGCCGAACGATATGATCGACGTGACTTACCTGGGCAATCATGGCGTCAAGCTGCCCTTTGGCGGAACGCAGGCGAATCAATTACCGCCTCAGGATTTGGCGCAGGGTAACGCCTTGACCGCGCCAGTCACCAATCCATTCTATGGCTACATCACCGCGAGCGGTTGCGGTCTTAGCAACACGACGGTTCCCGCATATCAGTTGATGTTACCTTATCCAGAGTATTGCGGAGTAGGCAATTCTCAGCCTCCGGGCTCCTTCTCGACTTACAACGCGGCCGAGATAACCTTCCGGCATCGCTGGGCTCAGAGCTTGCAGATCGGAGTCTCCTACACAATCTCGAAGTTCATTGACAATGACGCGGGAGAAGGATCATGGGCGAATGCCGGAAACGCAGGAGACCGCAGCGCTTATGACTTGGCTGCGGAAAAGTCCCTGGACGGCGATGACATTCCTCAGAGCCTGGTTGTGAACTACGTCTACCAGTTGCCCGTAGGTCATGGCCAGCACTTTGCTTCTAACATGAATGGGGTTGCCAACGCGATATTGGGTGGGTGGCAATTGTCCGGCATCGCCACCGCCAAGGAAGGCTTCCCCTTGAGTATTTCGACGAGCGACAATACGCTCGGCACGTTCAATGCGGGCCAGCATCCCGATATCATTGGCAACCCGCACCTATCCAACCCCACTATCAGCGAGTGGTTTAACACAGCCGCTTTCGCGCAACCCGCCGCCTTCACTTTCGGGGACGGACCGCGCTACATGCCGAACCTGCGGGCTCCGCATCTCCGAGATTGGGATTTCGGCATCGAAAAATGGTGGCACCCGACCGAGTGGTTCCGTATTCAGTTCCGGGCTGAAATGTACGATGCTTTTAACAATGTGAACTTCTTCGCTCCCAACCAGACCTTCGGTAGTCCGGGGTTTGGTCAGATCACCGCGGCAGAACGTCCCCGCGACATCCAGTTTGCGTTGAAGATGTACTGGTAGTCGCGGCACAATACGCCATGTCTTAGCTTTCGACAACCCTGGGGACTGAGTAAATTCCCCAGGGTTGTCATATTATGTTGCTGGTGGACGTTCAGTACTCTCTGAGCCGTAACAACTGGTGTCCGCAAGTTTGTGCGACGTGAAAATTTGCGACTCGGCCATTCCAAATCACGCCGGTGGTTCTTAAGCATAAGAACACTGTCAATGCCTTGCGTGCGGGGTTGTATTAGAGCCTTGCTGCTTTTCATCGCAGGCTCGCTCACCACGGCCGCTCTGACGGGCCAGCCATCGGTAGACTCGCAGAAGCCGAAGGAGAACCTTGCGGCACAGGCTGAGGCGGCCCAACGTGACGGCGATTGCCGCGCTGCGGCTCAGATCTATCAGGAAATGCTGAAGTCCGCGCCCCACTCCGCAGAAATCCGCGCCAATTTGGGATTGATGCACCATCTCCTAGGTGAATATCCTGCGGCCATCCGCGAGTTTCGTACAGCCTTGCAAGAGAACCCTAGGCTCTTTGTCCCTAATCTCTTCTTGGGCTTGGATCTATTGCAGGTCGCAAAACCCGACGAGGCCATTTTCTATCTCGAACGGGCACATGACGTTGATCCCCACGATCCGAATGCACCATTAGGCTTAGGCCAGGCGTACACGAAATTGGGCAACCTGCTGAAGGCTCGGACCTCCTATAACGAGGCGGTGCGGTTGAATCACGAGGAGCCACGGGCTTGGTTGGGCTTGGGGACGACATATTTGAATTTGGAGGATGAAGGTGTCGGACGCGTGGGCAAAGCCCGCTTAACCTCTGCCTACTTTCAGGCTTTGGGGACGAAGTCCTTCGTGCAAGAAGGCCGACTGAACGAGGCCATCGCGAAATATCGGCGTCTGGTTGAAGACCAAGCCGCTCCCGCCTGCGTCCGGTCTGATTTCGGTTTTGCTTTGATTCAGTCGGGGCGGTTAGCGGAGGCAGAGGGCGAGTTTGAAAAGGACCTATCGGACGCTCCTCGCTGCTTAATGGCTCATCTTGGCTTAGCCCGCATCGCCCTTAGCCGTGAGGATGCGACCACGGCCCTCGCCGAGGCTTCACGAGTCTGGCAGGTTGACCATAACTTTCTCTCGGCGAATGCTCCGCTTCTGTGGGAGGGCTTGAGTCCCGAGAAAATCGAAGGCTTAGAGCGGGCGCTCAATCAAACACCCGGTCTCGACAACTTCGGACCTGCATTGTTGGCGGCTCTGGCTAGATGGCAGAAGGACCCCATAGAAACGCTTGCAGAGACATCCACGAATTTTCTCACGAGCTCGACCCAGCCAGTTGCCGGTGGGGCGGCGCAGAGAATGAGCCCGACGAGCGCGGCCCAATTCTACTCGGAGGGAAAGTACACTTCTTGCCGAGATAGCCTGAAGCCTGCATTGCCAAAGTTGGTCCCCCAAGACTCCCTCCTCCTTGCTGAGTGTGCATACGATTCCGGGGATTTTCGGACCAGCTTCCTGGCGAGCCAACAGGCGGTCGATACGGATGCGCGGAACCCTGTCGCATGGTATTGGCGAATCAAAGCGAGTGAAGTTCTTGCCGTGAATGCGTTGATACAGGCTGATCTAGCTCAGCCGAATTCGCCCGCCGTGCACGTAATGCTCGGAGATGTTTACCTCGACAGGAAAAGGTTCAACGAAGCGGAGGCCGAGTACCGTAAAGCGATTGAACTCAAGCCGCTGACCGTGCGGGCACACTTTGGACTTGCTGCCACTTTTTACCGTGCGTTCCTCTACGATAAAGCTCTACCGGAGCTGAAAACTGTTCTCCAGTTAGAGCCCCAAAATCCCCAAGCGAACTTTATGATGGCGGATATCCTGGCTTACCAGCGAAAGTTTGCCCAGGCTGAGCCTTATGCCCAGGCTGCCTTGCATGGACCGGAATCCAATCTGCCCCTTGCCCATGCATTGCTTGGCAAGATTTATGGCGCTCAAGGCCGGGTTCCCGAGGCAATAAGGGAATTGCAGCAGGCTCTACCCGATGATGGCGACGGATCGTTGCACTACCAGATTGCCATGCTCTACAAGAAGATTGGCGATGAGAGCGCCGCTCGCGAAGCCCTGAAGCAATCGGAGGCCCTTCGGAAGCAGCAAGGACAAAGGGCCCAAGAGGCCATTCGGGCCGTCGAGTGATCGCCAGAATACATGGGCCGGGGGTGCAGGCAGGTGGATACTGTCGCGCCGGCAAAAGGCTCACGTTCATTTGCACACTTGAGAAATACGAAGGGGGTTCGATGAGTCCTCATAGATTTAATCGCAGGGAGTTTGCGAAAAAAGTTGCGGCAACCGGCGCCGTACTCTCCGCCGGGTCAAGCTCGGAACTGGCTGAGGTTCCGCCGCACTTGACAGCAAGCCAGCGTGATTGGCTGCGAGCGAAAAACTATCTGACAAATGTCCTGGGGACCGACCTTTCGAAGGACAAGCTTTACAGAATTGGCCCTGTGGCATCGGCGGTCGAGGAGAACGGCGACGTCCTCTTCACCGCCCCACTTGTCGCCCTCTCACCTCAGCTCCGAGGTGGGGACAATGCCGGCACAGCGTACATTCGCGTGCTCCTGTACGGGCCGCAGGTCGTACGCATACTCATTTCCCGCAACAATCGGCCGGTGGCTGACGAGAGCCCTATGCTCGAATGGTCTCCTGGTTTGAAGAAGACACCGGCTCGCGTAAGCAAGGATGAGAATGGCTGGGTGGTCTCGTCCGATGTCATGGCGCGATTCAAAACCGGATCCGGTAACCTTGCCCCCGTGATTTCACCGGATGGGGCGGTCGACGTCGAGTTTCAAGGTCAGGACCACTTCGTCGTGACCCGGGGAGAGTGGGACTCTTTCCCTTTGTTGTTCCTCGATCGAGCAGATGGCCCTGCAACCACTGGCATCTCCCTCTACCTTCATCCCGGGGAGCATTTCTGTGGGACCGGGGAACGTTTTGATCGCATTGATTTGTTTGGAAGACAGATCGATTTGGTCAACGTCGATGCCTTGGGCGTGAACAACGAGCGCGCCTACAAGAACATCCCTTTTCTCATGAGCTCACGCCGCTACGGCCTGTTCGCTCACTCGACCGCACGGATGAGACTCGACATCGGCCACCATTCCACCCGTGCAGTGCAATGGCTGCTCGAGGATGACGCCCTCGATATGTTTTTTATCGGTGGCGACACCCCCGAACGAGTTCTTTTCAACTACCGCAGCATCACCGGGTTCCCCAAGATGCCGCCGGTATGGTCCTTCGGCGCCTGGATGAGTCGGATGACTTATCACTCGGACAAGGAAGTGAGCGGCATTGCCGCCCGGCTCAGGAAAGAGCAATACCCTTTTGACGTCCTGCATCTGGATACCGGATGGTTCGCCCAGGAGTGGAAATGTGACTGGACATTTTCGAAGGAACGGTTTCCCGATCCGCCTGACTTCTTTCGGCGTATGCGAGAACAGGGTTTCCGGGTCTCTCTCTGGCAGTACCCCTACATCAATCGTGATCTCCCGCTGGCAAGAACCGCCCTTGAAAAGGACCTCGTTGGAAAGCCCACCGACCCCACCTCGGGCGTAGGCATGGGATACACCATCGATTTCACCAACCCTGCCGCCGTGGCCTGGTATCAAGGGATGCTCAAGAGGCTTCTGAACATGGGCGCGTCCGCCATTAAAGCAGATTTCGGTGAGTCCATCGACACTCGCGCCACATACAAGGCCGTGCCGGCCGAAAAGTATGGCCATCTGTTTTCGCTGCTTTACCAGAGGGCCGTGTGGGAAGTCACCAACAAGGTTCGAGGAGAGAATATTGAATGGGCCAGGTCGGGCTGGGCCGGCAGCCAGCGCTACCCCCTCCACTGGGGAGGTGACAGCGCGTGCACGTATGATGGCCTGTCTGGCACCATTTGCGGAGGCATGCATCTGGGACTTTCCGGGTTCGCGTTCTGGAGTCATGACGTCCCGGGGTTCTACGGAGTGCCGGATTTTATGGAGACGAAGCCCTCGCCGGAACTCTACATACGATGGACCCAAGTAGGAACCTTCACCTCCCACATGCGCTATCACGGATCCACACCTCGCGAGCCCTGGGAGTATCCCTCGGTCTCCGACCTTGCTCGGCAGTGGTTGAGATTGCGCTATGCTCTCCTCCCCTACCTTCTTACGCAGGCCGAACAGTGCTGTCGAAGCGGATATCCGATGTTTCGATCGCTGGTCCTCGAGTGGCCGGAGGATGCCATAGTTTGGGCGGTCTCCGACGAGTATATGCTGGGCGACGCGTTCTTGGTTTGTCCCGTACTCAATTCCTCCGGCGAGCGTGATGTTTACCTGCCCACAGCTAAATGGGTGGACTTCTGGAACGGCGAGATTATCGCAGGGCCCCAGCGGTTGAAGCAAGTGAAGTCGCCGTTGTCGAGGCTGCCGCTCTACGTTCGCTACGGGTCCAGGGTCGAGTTTGCGGAACCAGTGCAATACACTGACCTGCTACCCAAGGCACGTAGGTTCTCGATTCTTTTTGATGACAGCTACACAGGGTTCAATAAAAGTGAGCTGAGATCAATGGTCAATCTCTAGCGACGATCGAGAGGGAGAAAACCTCGTAAGCGAAAGGACACATGACATGGCGATGACTCGACGAACCGCGATGAAAGTACTGGCGGGCGCAGTTCCCGCCCTGTCGCTCAGCCAGCGTCTCAGCGCGGAAACCGCTCTCGAGATTCACAAGGGCCCCTTTGTGGGCACTCAAGAATCGCTTCAACAATACCAGGTCCCCGATTGGTTTCGAGACGCCAAGTTCGGCATCTGGGCGCATTGGGGGCCACAATCGGCAGTGGAGGACGGTGATTGGTACGCCCGCAATATGTACATCCAAGGCAGCCGCCAGTACGCTTATCACGTGGCGCATTACGGCCACCCCTCCAAGGTCGGCTTCAAGGACCTTTGTCCCCTCTGGAAAGCCGCCGAATTCGACCCCGATCACTTAATGGAGCTTTACAAACGGGCGGGCGCCAAGTACTTCGTCAGCATGGGCGTGCATCACGACAACTTCGATTTGTGGGACTCCAAGCACACGCGCTGGAATGCCGTCAAGGTGGGACCCCATAAGGATGTCGTGGGGCTTTGGCGGACGGCGGCCCTCAAACACGGCCTCAGGTTTGGTGTTAGCGAACATTTGTGGATTAGTTATAAGTGGTTTGCCGTGAGCCACGGAAGCGACAAGACAGGACCGCTGGCGGGCGTGCATTACGACGGTGTCGATCCGGCCTATGCGGACCTTTACCACGACGCAAGTGTCGCCAAGTGGGCTAACGCTTACAACCCTGAACAATTTGGTTGGAACGACGACGGCATCCCGGATGCCTGGAAGCACCACTGGTTCTTGCGCATTCAGGATCTGGTGGACAACTACCAGCCAGACCTCCTGTACACCGACGGACCCTTGCCGTTTGAGAACTATGGCTACAACGTGGTGGCCAATCTTTACAATTTGAGCGCGAGATTACACGGCGGACAAACCCAGGCGGTTTACACGAGTAAGCGGCCGGAAGACTGCGCGGTTGGAACCTGTGTGCTGGACATCGAGCGCGGACTGGCGAACCAGATACGGCCCGCTCCCTGGCAAACCGATACCTGCATTGGCGGCTGGCATTACAGCCGCTGGCTGTACGAAAACCATCACTACAAATCGCCTAAGACCGTCGTGGATTTGCTCGTGGATATCGTGAGCCAAAACGGGAACCTGTTGTTGAATTTCCCTTTGCCCAATAGCGGCCAACTTGATCCCGATGAGTTAAAGGTTCTTGCGGGGATCACCGAGTGGATGAGGGTGAACAGCGAGGGGATCTACGATACTCGACCGTGGAAAATCTGCGGTGAGGGTCCGAGCATGCAAGTTGAGAAGGCGAGCAGCGCGTTCAATGAAGCTAAACGGAAAGCTCTCACTGCTGCGGACGTTCGCTTTACCATCAAGGGGAACACACTTTACGCCTTCATCATGGGCTGGCCGAGCAAGGAGGCTGTCGTCCCGGCGCTAGGCACGGCCAGTCCGCAATCGCCCGGCAAAATCGCGAATGTAGAACTACTGGGCCATCAGGACCGCCTGACCTGGAGCCAGGAGGCGACCGGCCTGAGAGTGCAATTGCCGGCGGAAAAACCCTCCGATTATGCGGTTACGCTCAAGGTGACCTTCGCCTGAGGATGGAATTCGCCGGCGAGACAAACCACCCGCGAAGTCAGAGCGGGCGGCGATGTGCGGGGGAAGTCAGATGCCCTCAGAACTCCGGTGTCGTCCACCAGTAGGATGCCCGAACTGGACTAACAACTGCCGTCAAGGAGCACCGGGGAAATGAAAACCGATGATTTGATTCTGATTACGGGCGCAGGCGGCTTCATTGCTGGAGCTCTGACCAGATAATTCCACGACGAGGGATTTACCCGCATCCGCGCAGTAGATAAGAAGCCACTTCCGGAATGGTACCAGCGGGTACACGGCGTTGAGAGTCTCTGTATGGATCTGAGCGAACGCGACGCATGCGTCGGGGCCTGCGAGGGCGCCCGCGAAGTGTACAACCTTGCGGCCGATATGGGCGGCATGGGTTTCATTGAGAGGTTCCGCGTTGAGTGCCTGCGCAGCATTCTGATCACGGCCAACTTGATTGAAGCTGCCTATCGGGCTGGCGTGGAAGCGAAGGATTGCGGTAAGCACGAGATCGTGATCTGGGGCAATGGCACCGCGACGCGCAGTTTCATGTACATTGATGACTGTGTCCAGGGCATCGACATGCTCATGCACTGTGACGACTTGATTGCCACACGCCGAATTGAGCGAATCTTCTCGAATGGATGAATTCTATGGACTCGCAAGAAGCAGGTGACATCGGTGCGCTGATCGGCAATTCCCTTCGACTGTCGAGTGTTGGGACTTTCCTTCTCCTAGGCATGTGCTGGTTCCTCGGGAGCACAACTGCAAGCGCTCAACTTTGGGAAGTGCCTCCGCTGCCTCCCGTCAACTACGCGCCCGCTCCGGACGGCATGACGGCTACCGTGGGGAGCGAGAGCCTTCATGTTTCCGCTTGCCGTTCCTCGGTCATCCATTTCGTGGCGACGCCCGAACCGCCGGACACTGTCAAGCCGAGCCAGCCCTGGATGCTCGATGCGCAAGAGTCGTGTCCGGGGGCAAAGTTTCAGGTGTCGCAGACAGAGGACGATGCCATCCTCACGACCGATACCCTGAAGATCCAGCTCTCTCTGAAATGGGGAAACGTTCAGTACAGGACAACAGCAGGTGAAAACCTTCTGCGCGAGGGAAACGCCATACCCCGCACCTACGAACCGGACGAGTTAAACGGCGAGAAGACGTTTCATGTCGAAGACAGGTTTTCGCCCGACTTTAACGAGGGCTTCTATGGGCTGGGACAACACCAGAATGGAATGTTCAATTACCGCGGCGCGACCGTCGAGCTCGCGCAGAACAACACTGACGTCGCGATTCCCTTGCTGTTGTCGAGCAAGGGATACGCGCTGATGTGGAACACGGCCTCCCTCACCTGGGTTGACAATCGCTTTCCGCTTGAACTCAACCTGCGTTCCCTCGCTGGCCATTCGGTGGATTACTACTTCATTTATGGCCCGGAAATGGATCAGATCATCCATGAATACAGAAACCTCACTGGACACGCGCCTCTGCTTCCGAAGTGGGCTTATGGGTTCTTTCAATCGAAAGACCGTTATGTGTCCCAGGATGAAGTATTGAGCATCGCGCATCGCTACCGTGAAGAACACATTCCCCTGGACGCCATCGTGCAGGATTGGTATTGGTGGAAGACGGAAGGGGACCCTGTCTTCAATTCCAACTTTCCCGACGTCTCCGCCGAACTCCGTCAATTACATGGTGAGCACGTCCACACCATGATTTCGGTGTGGGGGCTCTTTGATACCAAATCTGAAAAATACCGGGAACTCATAGCACAGCACTTTGACGTGCCGGGTGCTCACGTCTATGACGCTACCAACCCCAAGGCGCGCGACTTTTATTGGGATTGCTTGGTCAGTAAGCTTTTTTCCCTGGGTTGGGACGCATTTTGGTTAGACAGTGCCGAGCCCGAAGAATATTGGCCCCACATGGGGGACGCGATTCTGAGCAACAAGCTCATTGCCATCGGCAACGGCGCACAGTACGCAAATATATTTCCGTTCCTGCACACGCTCGGAATCCAGCAGCACTGGAAAGCTGCCAACCAGAGGAAGCGCGTGTACCTGCTCACGCGATCGGCTTTTCTGGGCCAGCAAAGAGTCGGAGCCACGGTCTGGTCAGGGGACGTCTTCGGCTCCTATTGGGGTTTGCGCCATCAGGTGGCCGCGGGGCTGAACTTCGCCCTTTCCGGATTTCCGTATTGGACCACCGACATCGGGGGTTATTGGCCGCCGCATGACAACCCTCTCGATGATCCGAAATTTCAGGAGCTTTACGTGCGCTGGTTCGAGTACGGAATCTTTTGTCCAATCTTCCGCACCCACGGGCACCGGCCACGGAATGAGCTCTGGGCCTACGACAAGGTCGAACCGATCCTGATCAACTACGACAAGCTTCGGTATCGCCTGTTGCCTTACATTTATTCCCTTGCCTGGCGCGTAACTAACGAGGATTACACCATCCAGCGGCCGCTAGTAATAGACTGGCGCACCGATGCCACGACTCGCGATGTGGGTGATCAGTTCATGTTTGGGCCCGCAGTCCTGGTGAGCCCAGTGCTCCAGCCGGACGCTACTCGCAGAACTTTGTATCTCCCGGATTCCCCCGCTTGGTACGACTTTTGGACGGGAGCATCCGAGAAGGGAGGTCGCGAAATCGACGCCGACGCGCCTCTGGACCGCATTCCACTCTATGTGCGTGCCGGTTCGATTCTTCCCCTCGGTCCTGAAATCGAGTACGCCGACGAGAAGCCCGCCGGACCGATCGAGGTGCGGATTTACCCGGGCGCCGACGGAAAGTTCGAGCTCTATCAGGACGCGGGCGATAGCTACGATTATGAAAAGGGCGCGCACTCCATCATTCCGCTTCAGTGGTCAGAGTCGACCCGAACTCTAACGATTGGAGACCGAGAAGGAAGTTACCCGGAAATGCCTCCAAGCATGCAGATCAAAGTCATCTGGGTATCCGTCGGGCACGGCTCCGGCGTCACCCCTGTAGCCAACCCCGACAAAACCATTGAATACACCGGAAAGGCACTTTCGATCCAGGAGCCGTGAAACGACCCCAACAGAGGCTCGAAGTCAAACCCACTTTCGGGAGTGCCGTGGTGCGCACATTCGATTAAGGGGACTCGCGTCGAACGATGAGTTTTGAAAGGGGACCGAGCCAGCGGCTGGGCGGCACGCAGGCGACGCAAGGGGATCTCCTGGGATCCTGCGCTTCGGCATCAACGATGTTCCTGCCCGGATCAAGGAGGCAAGCATGAGCAAGCGAATGACTCGTCGGGAGCTTTTTAAGGATGTGAGTATTGCGGGTGCGGCGACAATATTGGCTGTCGGTTCAGGGAAGGCCGGCGGCCCCGTTCCTCAGTGTGGGGCACAAGGTCAGCAGGTGGGGCAAGCGGACCTGGGCCAACCGGGAGCTAGACCCAAAGGCGGGGAAGCGGCCCCCCCCACTTCGCACACCGCATTGGGCCCACACGAAAACCATCTTGTTGAACTGAGCGCGGGGAATATGACCGTCTCTTTCGATCAAGGGTACGGTTCGATTTCCTCGATCACCAAGAAGGGCGATCCGCTGGGTACAAACTATATCGGGAACGAACGCAACACGCCCGGGGTTGATACCACGAACTCCCGATGGACCGGAGATCTCGTCACTCAAGTCTGGGACATCACCGACGCCAACCCGGCCCATCGCCAATGGTCGCCGCGCTCGCAATTCGTCCTGGAAGGAAGGTGGACACCGGAGTTGACCGGAAGGTCCGGTGATATCCGGCGGGTGAGCTTCGACGGGGGAACGTTCGCCGTTAACTATGAGGGAGCCTCGAAAAATGAGGGCGGTGTCCGCAGCTTCAGCCTGGCAATGAAATACCACCGCGGAGAAGGTGATTCGATACTCTGGGAGGTCGAGCTCTGCAACGTCACGGATCACATCCTGGAAATCGGCGAACTCGCATTTCCCTTGATGGTGAACGATGACCAGGGGGAATTCTACCGCGATCCCAAAACCGGCCAGCCTTTCCCCCCCGACGCGACGGCCCACCCGCTAAGCTTTCCCAACGATTCCTTCACCGTCTATAAAGAGCAATACCCTCGGATTCAGAAGCTGTACCACGAGCAGAAGGCCATAGCCCATCACTTCGTTGGAGGACACAGCTCCTACGTGCTCATCGAACGCCCTCTGGGCAATGCGCCGTTTCTTCTGCTACACCCGGTCGAGGGCGCCGCGATCGAGTGCGTCTATCGCGACTGCAGTTCTTTCGGCGAAAAGGTGTGGTGGTGGGAAGGACCACACATCCTGGCCATCCATTCTTGGGCCACAAAGAACCTGCGGGGATGGTATAAGAACCCCTGGGTGAACGGGCACACCTCGCTGGTCTTGCAGCCGGGCGAGAAATGGTCTTGCCAACTACGCTTCGCCTTCGTGGAGAGTTATGAAGCGATTCGAGAAGAGCTTTACCAAGCCGGCAACCTCGGCATCCGGGTTCTGCCCGCCATGGTGGTCCAAGAGAATACCGATGCTTACGTGGAGTTGAAATCCAAATCCGAAGTGGAGAAAATCGAATTCCTTTCCGATAACATCACCATTAAAGAAAAGAAGCGCGTCGACGACAAGACCTTACTGACGCTCTCATTCAAGGGTCGAGGCCAGAAGAGCCTGAAGTTGCATTATGGCGGTCGCTGGACCAACCTGCACTTCTACTGTATCGAGGACATCGCGCAACTGCTCAAGGCCCGGGGGCGGTTCATTGTGGAACGGGAATTCTACGAGAACTCCGAGGATCCCTATCACCGGTACCACATGTTCCTGCCCTTCGACCATCGCCTCGGGACCACTTTCCTCGACGACGACGAAGTAGCGGAGGTGGGCGGAAGCGGCACCGAATTCGGCTTCTCAGAGCCCTTGTTCCTGGCTGAGAAAAACGTTTACTATCCCGCTCCAGAAGAAGTTGTAGCCCTGGAGATGTATGTCGTTGATTGCCTGTTCAAGTACATTCAGAATCCTGAGACATACGCCGTCCGCGACTCTCTCTATTGGAAGGAAAGGTATCCCTCGAGCCCCTGGAGCCATTGGACGGAGGAACGATCCGAGACGACCTATCGAGCGTACAACTATGCTCACGTGATGAACGTCTATCACGCCCTCTACCGCATCGGCAAGCGCTATGGGCTGCTGACGCGCAAGAGCCCCGAGGAATACCTGCGGATGTCGTACCGCACCTGCCTGTATATGTTTAAGACGGAGCCCTGGGGACACGTCGGGGTTATGGGCGGCGGGAACGCTGTGAACGTACTGGAGGACCTTAGGAAAGAAGGATGGCAGGAGGAATACAGCAACCTGCTGGAGGCCATGCGGCAGTGCAACGAGGTCTTCCTCAACGACCCCTATCCCTACGCCTCCGAGTTTCCTGCGGACGATACCGCCCACGAAGAAGTCTATTTCTTCACCCAGTACTTCGGTGATACCGAGAAAAACCTCAAGACGCTGCAAATCATTAAGGCACTACGCGGTGGGAACCAGCCGGTCTGGTTTCAATACGGCCAAGACAACAAGGGCGATCTGACCTGCTGGATGACCGAGGCCACCAATGGGTCGGCTTTGATGCGCGGGTTCGAGGACACCGGCGACTTGGACATGTTGATCAAGGGATACGCTGGAGTGATGAGCGTGACAGCTAACCTGCGACCTGACGGTATGTGCTTTGCGCATTTCATTTCCACCCCGGGAGTGTTGGACTTCACACCTCCAAGGACCCTCGACGGCGGGGTCGCGCAGTTCGCTTTTCTCAAGGCCGTGAAGTCTTATGTCATCCAGGACGAGTCGTTTGGCCTGATCGGTATCGGCTGCCAGGTGGAAACTTCCGAGAAGGAGATCCGTGTCTATCCCCAGGATGGGGTGAAAAAGCGGCTGAGGTTTGTGCCCGACAAGATCGATTTGGAAGTGGCGCAGGGAGAGGTCGACCAGGTGGCCCTGAGCGACGCCGAGAAGCGGTTGGAGCTCCGCCTGAGTGACTCGACAGGAGTCGTGAAGAAGGCCGAGCTCGAGATCAAGGGGTTGGAGAAGGGAGACTACCTCGTACAACACGGAAACGCTGCGGACCGCATTCGAGTTTCCGATGCTTTGCAACTCTCCGTTCCTCTCGCCGACGCGAAGCTGATCAGAATCGAAAAAGTGTAAGCAGCGTCAAGGAAGGGGGTGAATCATGAGAACTGTCATCATGTCAAGCATATTGGCCTGTTGCCTGTTCGCAGCGCAACCCTTGATAGCGGAGGAGATGGAGAAGCCGGGCCCTGTGGTCGGGATTAACAGCGGGAAGGTTCGAGGCGCCTTAACCGGCGCCGGCGGGGCGGCCTTCAAAGGCATCCCCTTTGCACAACCGCCCACGGGGGAATTGCGCTGGCGGGAACCGCTCCCGGTGAAACCCTGGACCGGCATCCGCGATGCGAATGCCTTCTCGGCCGAATGCGTGCAGGGCGGTCCAGGCGGCCCCGGTAGTATCGAGGACTGCCTCTATCTGAACGTGTGGACGCCGGCGTGGCCAATGAAGACGCCGTTGCCCGTGATGTTCTGGATTCATGGCGGAGGAAACTTCGCCGGCTCCACAAAGATCCCCGTCTACAACGGCGAGAGTCTGTCCCGCCACGGCGTGATCGTCGTCAGCACGAATTACCGGCTCGGCATCTTCGGTTTCCTGGCGCTTCCCGAGATCTCCAAGGAATCGCCGCACCATGTCTCAGGGAATTACGGGATACTTGACCAGATTCTGGCTCTGCGCTGGGTGCATGAGAACATCGCCAAGTTCGGCGGGGATCCAGGCAACGTGACGATCTTCGGCGAATCTGCAGGATCGATGGACGTGAACGTACTCATGGCCACACCCCTCAGCAAAGGCTTGTTCCAGCGGGCTATCGCAGAGAGTGGGCCGGTCTCGAAGGTGCCTCCGCTGTCTGAAGCGGAAAGCAAAGGGCAGGGCCTCGTCGCCAAACTGAACATTACCGGCAATTCGGTTCTGCAACAGCTCCGTGCGCTCCCCAGCGATGCGCTCCAAAAGGCCGCCGCACCAGGTCCGCCGTCCCCCGGCCGAGGGCTGGGAATAGCAGTAGATGGTTGGGTGCTTCCAGAGCCGCCCCTGAATGTGTTTGCCTCCGGCCAGGAGCGGCGCGCGGCGCTGATCATCGGCTCGAATTCCCAGGAGTTGCAGAAGCCGTTCTTCCAGGCAATGACGGGAACTCTTGCCCAGGCGATCAAGGACGATTACGGCGACTTGGCGGATCAGGCATTGGCGCTTTACG
>Ga0187817_10000346_pt1 | contig 19272 bp, 19 predicted proteins | sample NC_wetland_sal_i_17_FD_132431 | JGI IMG/M metagenome (GOLD analysis project Ga0187817, IMG submission 132431) | Wetland sediment microbial communities from Neuse River Estuary, North Carolina, USA - SO4_2 | ecosystem: Environmental > Aquatic > Freshwater > Wetlands > Sediment | place: USA... | reverse complement strand
GCTGGCCGCAGTTACAGGCGTTCGGTTTACAACCGTGCGCCGCGCTCTCGAACTCCTCGACTTACCGGCCAAGTATCAGAAACTGCTGCTGAGGGAAGCTGAAAAGCCGAGAAACCAACAGAGGATCAAGGCCGATCTATTTATCGAAATCTATAAGTCAGTGCATGCGGTGGAGCGCTATGTGCCTGCGGTCTTCGAACAGGTCACCAAAGCGGCCTATGTCGACTCGATGGTGAAGAAATATGTCGCAGGTATCGTCGATAATGTTGTGGCCTTTCGAGAAGTGAGCAAAATTGCGAGAGCTGAGCGGGCGGGAGTCGAAAGAGAAAAGGCCACACCCACCATTGTCAAGCTCGTTAAAGACAAGAAATACAGCGTTGACCAAGCATATGAAGATACAGTTCAGGCAGCATATGAGGAGCGAGACCTACTTAGCAAACTGCGAGTGATTACGGCCAAACTTGCGGAGTATAAGGCCGTAAGGAGTCTTCGCCATGAGATCCGGGACGCGCTTGAACAACTGAGGGCCGAAATTGACCGGGTGTTGGGATAGTCGATGAAGTTCATCGTGACCCCGGAGGAAGCCCAGTTGCCCGCTCTCGCGATTGCAAGGCAGCTCCGAGGGCGAGGCATGATAGTCAAAGCGGAAATCGAGGCATGGACCGGTTCCCCCTACCGAACCACATTAGTGGCAAGAAAATCCGGGCTGTGTCTGTTAGTCGAGGCTCAGGGTGTCTTGAGTTATGGCAGGGCAATCAAAGAGCTGGCAACCTGGCTTGCAGCCAACAGATATTATGCGGAGCTTTATCTTGCAACAGTATCCGAAGCCGTTCTGCAAGCAGGAATATTGGGAGAAATGAAGCGGGATGGCGTTGGCTTGCTCGTCGTTGACGAGAATGGAGTTGTATCAGAATCACAAAAGGCCCGAAATCCGGCCCTTGTGGTCACCCCAGAACCAACACTGCGATTTGGAGACTGCAAGCAAGAGATCTTAGATGCGGTCAAGAAATTCAACGAGATAGATCGTAAGGACGGGCTGAGGGACATGTGCGAAATAGTTGAACGGGAGACGGAAGAACTGGCTCTCCGCGCAGTCAGAAAGGGATTGCTGACCATGGATGAGGTGGCAATCAAGGCGAAGGACTGGTCAAGTCAGATCGATACGCTCGCGTCAAAAAATGCTTATAATCCAGGTAAGAGTCCGATTGTCAGCACAACATTCAAAAACGACTTGCATTCCTTTCGCGGGGCGCGCAATTTGGTTGACCACAAAGTGCGAGGTAAACGAGATGATGCAAATCGCCAAAAACAATTCGCGGAGCGCATGATGCAGGGCCCACGACTCGTTGCCGAACTAGTCTCGCTGCAGCGAAGAGTCAAATGAAGTAGTGTGTCTACCGTTGTGTCCGTACAGTAGCGAGTGGTTCACTCAGATTCCGCATTTCGTTTTCAGCGCGTTGTAAAGGGCCACTTCGCCACTCGTTCCTGGCTTGAAATTGTCGGTGTTAAATTCATCGTCATTCATTTGGATACGTTTGAATACTCCGTCAAATTGTTCGCGCGTTGGGACGTCTCCAGGCCCGACCAGATACAAATACGCAGGTCTCAAGAATCTCATCAAAGCTCGAAATCCGTTTGTCCTGTTCAGTATTAGGCCATAACCAGTTGAATTCCACGCAGTCGGCCACCTTGAACGCACCGCGTCAAAATAGTTCCACAGCACGTCCGCAATTTTTAAGTCTCGCTTGTCAATCATCATATTCCGAAAAATCAGATGTCTCGACTCTTGAGCCCCGGCTTTGACCGGAACCCTCCCTCGGATATATATGTCTCTGTCGCGCACGGGATTATCCGAGATGTAGACGATCAGCGCCTCGACGAAAGTGGCCTGCGTCAGTGTTTCGCTAAAGCGTCCTTCTGTAGCGACGCCGAGGCGTTTGATCCGGTGATAGAAGGCACTTTTCTCGTCTTGGTCTAGCGCCACGGCAATGTTGTGACACAGCTTTTGGGGGCTGCGGGATCGCGCGAGATCAAAAAGATCATAGGCAAGGCTCTTGTTAACCTTAGTCTGGGCGAGATTGACCGTCGAAAAAATATACGCCTCCTCTGCCACATCGATTTCGACGAATATGGAGACGTTCACGCCGAATGCGAGCCCGTTGTAGTTCTTCAAGCCCTCGATGCGATGTTGGCCGTCGATGACTTTGGCAATCTGCCTATAGAATATGGTTCTTTCAGCGTCCTCGGGATCTTCATAATTCGACAGCGTCAGCAACTGCTTTTCTTCGTCATATTTCGCGCAGTTTGCGTTTACAGAAAGTATCACAGCAGTGGGAAAACAAGCGTCAACCGTTTGCACGTATTGTTCGATTTCCTCCACCCTCTTTTCATTCAGCGGTCGCTGGATCCCTAGGTAGGTTTCGAATTCTCTCTCGCGCAAAATGCGTCTGACATCAAAATGAGTAATTTCGCATAAGCGTTTCGAATCCAATACGCCGACGAAGAACTCGCCGATGGGTTGCTGCACCTTGATGGCGGGTACGGCGAAAGAGATCGGATCCTCTTTAAGGCTCATTTCCGTGCTCACTGTTGTATTCGGCTACAAAGCTGTCCTGATCCTTCTTCATTTCTGTGGGTGCATACTTAATTCGATTCTCATGATACAAAATTCCCAGATAAAGCAGGATCAACGAAGTGAAAAACATCCCGACAGACAGCCACAAGGTAAAATGCTGGTTAAGTCGATTGCCGGCCGTCAGTAGGCCGAAAAATACTGCCGCAATCACAGAGATGATAACCATGAGAACGATGTGGGAAACCTTCCCCGGGAAGACGCGTATATTAGGTTTATCTGCCAACGCTATCCAGAAAATCGGCGCGAGAAATGCCGTCGAGTACATGAATAGCTCCCCTCTACCGATGGTGCTCAAAAACGCCAACTTGAACCCCGCGCAACCCGTCTTCTCTCCAGTCGCATATACGATGAGCGTTCCAAGCCAGATAGGCATCGACGACAGCACGAATAGAACCGTTGTTTGCCCGAGGGATTCCCAATGGTCGCGCCCGTCACAATCGACGAGGCCACCGAAGATAGGAATTTCCCTCACTTTATCAAGAAAGTCTTCTGATTGCATGCTGCCCATCCTATCACCAGTTCGTTATGACCAACTCATTACTAGTTCCCCGACGAGCGGGACTAGCAGCGATTACGCTGGATCGAGTTGCGGCGCGGATCCTGAACGATTTCTCGTACAGCTTTCGAATCGACGGGGTATCGGCGTTTGTCGCCACAATCTGGACGCCATTTTTATTGGCATTGCGAAGACATTCCATCAATCGCACCTGATCGTCCCAACTGAATAGTTTTTCGTTGTACTTCAGAAAACCATTCTGTGAGTGCGCCGTAACATATGGAGGGTCCGCAAAAACTAGGTCACCGGGACGAGCTCGGGAGATGACGGACGCGAAATCGGACGCTATGAGCGACGCCCCCTTGAGCAAAATACTTGCTCGGCAAAAGTCGTCACTATCAAGGAGCACATTCTTTTTCGTTCCTACAGGTACATTGAATTGACCGCGAACATTCACACGGTACAAGCCATTCCAACAGGTCCGGTTCAGGTAGATGAACTTGGCAGCGCGCATAGCTTTTGCGCGAGGTCTTGAATTTCTGATCTGATAGTAGAACGCTGTCGAGTGGAGTCTGTGATACATTCGAAGAACCGAAGTGACCGCTTCCCAATTCTCTTTGATTGCAGAAAATGTTTCGATGAGGTTGGCGTTCAAATCAGAGAGAACCGCCTCACTGGGCCGCAGAGCGAAGAATAACGCCCCGCTGCCGAGGAACGGTTCGAAGTAGCGTCCGAAGTGAGCCGGAATGATTTCGAAATAGCGACTCACAAACCATCGCTTGCCCCCGGCCCATTTCAAAAATGGAAGACTTTGTTCCTGTGTGTTGGGTATAGACATGCTTTTGAATGTAACGTCGAGAACTCTAATGATTCCAAACTCTTGTGTCAACGAATTGAATCGACGCGATTACAAAAGTCGAGGCAGATTTCCTGCTTTGATATAAAGCGAGAGTCAAAGCGTTGACGGTGGGCCAGCATTTAGAACGTTCAGCTCGATGCTGCGTGGCACCTTCCCAGATGCCTTGAGGGTCGAAAAGGCCTTGGGCGACATGAGCACGATAGAGTCGTACCCTCTTGCCAGCGCCGCACGCCTCATTTTCGCATCCAGAGTCCAGCGCTTTTCCAAGGCGATGTCTTCGCTGGACACGCGTCGCCCGAACAGCGTCTTCTCAATCGTTTCCTCATCACCGATCAGTGGCCTTGTGATGGCGACTCTCTGCGGTTCATCCAATGGTCGGCCCCAGAACTCCGCTTCTCTGAAGCTCGAAGCCAAGAATTTCCCACGTTTTGCGTAGGCCCTGGGCTCGTGCGGCGGAACGTGCCACCACTCTTTGCGGTTCACATGCGCGACGAGTTTTTCGAAAAAGGTGGTATTCCTTTTCATTGGACTGATTATATCTCAGTCCTTGATGCTCGGAGGCCATATTCTCGTCATCACCGAGTGGGCCGGTATCGCGGTCGGGCATAGAGAGCACGCAGAGAGGTGACTTCTGAAACCGCTTGGAGGTGAAACAGCTGCATGCAAGAAATTAGTTGTAAGTTAGTACACGCAGCTCGCCGCTCCCTTTGGTTCGGCATGCTATCCTGCGAGGATTGAAGACGGACAGTTTGACCTTGCGATTCGAGAGGCGGTCATCTCAGAGGCATGCCTTTACTTACGGAAGCTGATACCTGCCGAAAATACGTCCTTCCGAAGCTCTACGCATCGGACTGGACGGACGACCACATCAACGAGCAGCGAACTTTCACCGATGGCCGCATCGTTGTGGCCGGCAATCGCACGATCCGCCGCAAACAGAAACGAGCCGACTATCTCCTCCGCTACCGTCCTGATTTTGCTATCGCTATCGTTGAGGCCAAAGCGGATTACAAGAAGGCTGCCGATGGTCTCGGCCAGGCGATGGAGTATGCGCAAGTCCTTGGCCTAAAGTTCGCTTATTCCACCAACGGCCACGGAATTGTCGAGCACGACTTCACGACCGGCCTTGAAAGCACTCTTGAAAACTTCCCCTCTCCCGATGAACTCTGGCAGCGCCTCAAGCATGGAGAAAACATCGCAAGCCAGATCGTCGAACGCCTTCTCACGCCCTACTACCATCTCTCAGGGAAATCGCCGCGCTATTATCAGGAAATTTCCATCAACAGTGCGATGCGCGCCATTCTCCAGGGACAGAAGCGCGTTCTTCTCACACTTGCCACCGGGACCGGCAAGACGGTCGTCGCTTTTCAGATTTGCTACAAGCTGTGGAACACCAAGTGGAATCGCGACGGTGATCCGGGACGCCGCCCGCGTATGCTCTATCTCGCTGATCGAAACATCCTCGTTGACGACCCGAAGGACAAAATCTTTGCGCCGTTCGGCGACGCCCGGCACAAAATCGAACGCGAAGCCATTAAGAGTCGGGAGATGTACTTCGCAACGTATCAGGCGATTGCCAAAGACGAGCGCCGTCCCGGCCTGTATCGCGATTACCCCAGGGACTTCTTTGATCTCATCGTCGTGGACGAGTGCCACCGAGGCAGCGCCAAGGACGATTCCAATTGGCGGGACATTCTCGAATACTTTCAACCTGCCTACCAACTTGGCATGACTGCCACGCCAAAGCGCGAGGACAATCGCGACACATATCTTTACTTTGGCAATCCGCTCTACACGTACAGTTTGCGGCAGGGCATTGAAGACGGTTTCTTAGCCCCCTATCGTGTCCATCGCATCGTTACCAGCGCCGATTCCGTGGGCTGGCGGCCCAATCGTGGCCAGGTTGACCGCCTAGGGCGCGAAATTCCTGACGAGGAATACAGGACCAAGGATTTTGAGCGGAAGGTATCTCTTCTCCCCCGTACCGAAACCATCGCTCGCAATCTCACCGATTTTCTGAAAGCAAACGGCAGATTCGACAAGACCATCGTCTTTTGCGTGGACCAGGAACATGCCGAGGATATGCGCTTCGCGCTAAACAATCTCAATGCTGACCTAGTGCAGCAATACCCCGACTACGTTGTGCGTGTCACAGCCGACGAAGGCAAAACGGGGCGCGGGCATCTTGACCGCTTCATGGAGCTTGAGACCACGACCCCGACAATTGTCACGACTTCTCAACTCCTAACGACTGGTGTGGACGTTCAAACCTGCAAGAACATCGTCATAGCCCGGATCATCAACTCAATGACCGAGTTCAAGCAGATCATCGGACGCGGCACTCGGGTCAAAGACGACTACGGCAAACTCTATTTCAACATCCTCGATTATACCGGAAGCGCCACTCGCCTATTCTCCGATCCCGATTTCGATGGCGAACCGGCTCTGGTGACCGTCGAGGAAATGAACGCCGCAGGCGAAAACGTCAAAGCTGAGATCGAGAAGCCAGAGGAGGTAATCACCGATCCTCTGCCTCCTCAAATCCTTGAACCCGGAGGAAAAAAGGGCGAAGAGCCTCGCAAATTCTATGTGGACCAGGGGTCCGTTGAAATCGTTGCCCACTTCGTTTCCGAACTCGACGCGGACGGCAAGCAGCTTCGCGTTGTCCGCTTCACGGATTATACGGGCGAGAAAGTGCGCAGCATGTGTCCTTCCGCAGCGGAACTTCGGTCAAAATGGTCCGACGCCGACCAGCGCGCTGAGATCATTCAAGCCTTGGAGGAGCGCGGCATCACTTTGGACGAACTCATCACGGCCTCGAACCAGCCTGACGCAGACCCTTTCGATCTTCTCTGCCAGGTCGCCTACAGCGCGCCCGTTCGCACGCGACGCGAGCGCGCCGAAAAACTTCGTAAGGAGCAGAAAGCCTTCTTCGAAAAATATTCCGAGAAGGCGCGGCAAGTTTTGCACGATATCTTGGATAAATATGTAGACTATGGTATGGCGCAATTCGCCATCCCGGAAATTCTGAAGGTGCCGCCCATTTCGGAGCGCGGGAGCGTAATGGATATTTCACAAATGTTCGGAGGCGCAGAACATCTGCGCACTGCCGTCAATGAATTACAGACCCTCCTGTATGCTTCGTAGGAATCGGAGGCCGTTGCAATGCCGCCCAGCTTCAATCCCGATGAGCCTTACTTTCGCATCCGCTTAACAGGGAGCGAGGAGTCTTTTCCATCGCTATTGGAAGTCTCAAGCTTTTTTTACGACTTTAATCTCCTCTATGAGATTTCCCGGCTGGCCACCGACCCTACTTACCGCGACTTCAAATTTTCAAGATTCGTGTTCTACCGGAGAGGACGCCCTCTAGAAGAACGTGACAGACTCTACCTCCAGTCGCTTTCACTCGGTTCACCTATCGTAATTGTTGGCGTTGTCACCGCTGTGGTGACAGGGATTGGCGGTGTCTGGGGCATCGTACAGATCGTCGAGAAGATTACAAATGCGCCGCTAAATCGTCGTAAGCTCAAGGCCGAATTCGAAAAGCTAGAGCGCGAGAATCAAGAAGCAGCAACACTATCCCCTGACCTAATGCCAGAGGGTGAAGAAGAATTCAGAAAAGTGATTCGAATTCGCGAAGCGGACCATTTCTACGATAATGTTGCCGGACGGCTTGAGCGTTCTTCGGTTCGAATAAAAGAGTTGGAAATCGAGGTCGTTCGGCCCAATCGGAAGAGGGACTCTCATTGAAGGTTGCGTAGCTTAAGACATGGCCAAACGGAGAGCAGCAAAAAAGGAATTGCCCCAATCGACCGCGCAGCAGCTCGCTTCGATTGTCAAATCCTGCCGCGGAATCATGCGCAAGGATAAGGGACTCAACGGCGACCTCGACCGTCTGCCGATGCTCACGTGGATCATGTTCCTCAAATTCCTTGACGACATGGAGAGCGTCCGCGCCGAGGAAGCCAAAATCGCTGGCAAGCGTTTCCGCCCTGCCATCGAATCGCCCTACCGCTGGCGCGATTGGGCGGCGACCGCGCAAGGGATCACTGGCCCGGAGCTGATCGCCTTCATCAATCAGGACGAAGCCATTCGCCCGGACCGCAAGCGCGGTGAGGGCCTCTTTGCCTATTTGCGCTCTCTGCGCAGCGCCAACGGTGACCGCCGTGACGTGATCGCTAAGGTATTCCAAGGCACTTTCAATCGCATGACCAACGGGTACTTGCTTCGCGATGTCATCAACAAGGTTAACGAAATCCACTTCACGTCCAAGGATGAAATCCATACCCTCGGCCTGCTTTACGAGTCCATGCTGCGGGAGATGCGAGACTCAGCAGGCGATTCGGGTGAATTTTATACACCGCGTCCCGTCGTCAAGTTTATCGTCTCGGTCATGAGTCCCTGCCTCGGCGAAACCATCCTTGATCCGGCGGCGGGTACAGGCGGCTTTTTGGTCGAAGCGTTTACCCATCTCCAGAAGCAATGTAAGAAGACGGAAGACTTCAACGGCCTCCAAAGAGGCACACTTTTCGGAATCGAGCCGAAGCCACTGCCTTACTTGCTGTGCCAGATGAACCTCTTGCTCCACGGCCTCGAATCGCCCGACATTGACCCGGAAAACGCTCTGCGCTTTCCATTGCGTGAAATTGGAGATAAAGATCGCGTAGACATCATCATGACCAACCCACCCTTTGGCGGCGAGGAGGAGCGAGGTATCCTGTCCAATTTCCCTGAGGACAAGAAGACGGCGGAAACGGCCCTGCTTTTCCTGCAACTCATCATGCGCAAGCTTCGCCGTCCTGTGGGTAGCGCACAATCGGGGCGGTGCGGCATGGTCGTTCCGAATGGCACCCTCTTCGGTGATGGCGTTTGCGCTCGCATCAAGGAAGAACTTCTTAAGGAGTTCAACCTGCACACCATAGTGCGGTTGCCAAAAGGAGTATTTGCGCCTTACACCAGCATCCCGACCAATCTGCTTTTCTTTGACCGATTCGGGCCGACGCAGGAAATCTGGTATTACGACCAGCCCATGCCGGAGGGGCGCAAAACCTATACGAAAACTCAGCCCATGCGGTTCGAGGATTTTCAGGTTTGCCGCGCGTGGTGGAACAAACGCGAAGAGAACGATCGTGCATGGAAAGTCAAAGCATCCGACATTCTCAAGCACGATGCGAGCGGCAACCTACTCTCGGCCAATCTAGACATCAAGAACCCAAGCGCCACAGAGGACTTTGAGCACATGCCACCTGAGAAGTTGGTTGAGGACATAGCTGCCAAAGAGCAAAAGATATTGTTACTTATTTCCGAAATTCGAGAACAGCTCCTTCAATAATAGACAGATGCCGTTCGCGCACACCACATTCTCTGCTTTCCTCACCCACAGGAAGCAGTTCATCCGAATAGAAGACACGGAGCTATACAAGCGCGCGCGCGTCCAACTACATTGGAAGGGGATTCTCCTCCGTGACGAAGTGGAAGGCGCACTCGTCAAGACAAAGGAACAACAGGTTGCGCGGCAGGGCGAACTACTTGTTGCGGAGATTGACGCGAAGGTTGGCGGAGTCGGAATCGTGCCCCCAGAACTGGATGGTGCGATTGTCAGCAGCCATTACTTCCTGTTCGAGATTGATGAATCCAAGTGCCTTCATCGTTGGCTTAATTGGTTCATCAGGTCAGGGGGTCTTGATGACCAGTTTTCAGCGCGCGGCTCAACTAACTACGCTGCAATCCGACCTCATCACATTCTCAACTGCGAAATGCCGCTGCCGCAGCTCGACGAACAACGCCGCATCGTCGCCCGCATCGAGGAACTGGCCGCGAAACTAGAAATAGCTCACGCCCTTAGACGCGAAACTGCGGATGCAGCACAGAAGCTCGTTGGTGCCGAAATCGAGCGTCTTTTTGCAACGCCATCGGCCGGCTGGAACAATGGACACTTAGGTGATTACGTCTCGGACGCGTGCTACGGCACCTCTGAAAAAACAATTGACGACCCTTCAGGCACGCCCATCTTAAGAATGGGGAACATTCAGAACGGACGTTTGGTAACCAGGGACCTCAAGTACCTTCACATTACTCCGAAAGAATATCCAAAACTTGTCCTGCAAAAAGGGGACATCCTCGTGAATAGGACGAACAGCGCCGAGTTGGTCGGCAAATCCGCCGTGTTCGATTTGGACGCGGAATTCGGATTCGCTTCTTACATCATTAGGCTTCGATTGGATACGTCGCGGGCTCTCCCCCAGTTTGTGGCTTCCTACATCAATTCCCCGGCGGGCAGAGCATATATGTTTAATGAGCGCAAACAGATGACTGGACAGGCAAACGTCAATTTACAGAAGCTCAGAGCGTTGCCGATTTCGCTGCCATCTTTATCCGAGCAGGCTCGGCTGCTAGCCCATCTTGGCGATCTCGAATCGAGGGTAGACGGTTTGAAGAGACTCCAGTCCGAAACCGGGGCCGAACTCGACGCTCTCATGCCCTCCATTCTCTCCAAAGCCTTTCGCGGCGAGCTTCTCTAGGCAGGAGTCTCAACGATGCACAACGTGGATTGGCCTAGCTGGATTAACGTTTTTCTCGTTTTTGCACTAGTCCTAATTACCGGCTACTACGCCTGGAGCACAAAGAGAATCCTCGAAGAGTCGCGCAAGGCAAGGGAAGCCGCCGAGAGGCAGGCTGCGGCTGCCGAAGAGTCGATTCGGGCACTCAGGCAGAGGCTAGAAGAGGAAACGGGACTGAGCAGAACCATCGTCGCGGCGGCTATCCAAACGGCGACTCGGAATATCGAGCGCTGGAAGAATCTCAACATTCCGAACCTTGCAGTCATATATGGTCTGCCTCAGACAGTTGACTTACTTCCGCTAGATTACGGCTCTGCCGTTCAACATGCGAGGCGCATCTCTATTGAAGCGTCCGAAGAATTGTCTTCAGCGTTTGACAGCCTCCGCACAGCGAAGACCGAAATTGATATCATGCGAGACGCCAAACAGACATCGCACGCCTTTTACCAGCAACATTGCGACACCGCGATAAATGCCTTGAATCAAGCCACGTTGGATCTCGCCAAAGCCCAAGAATATCTCCAAGAGGCGGTCCAAAAGAATCAGTCAAAGTCGTAGAGGCACAAGGATGCACGCAATTCCCACAATCCAGCCCTCGATTTCGGCCACTTTTCTTTCATGCACCGTTAGGCTTGGACTGAAAAGCCGCTCTAGGCTGCGATCCTGATCGCTCCGGCACAGCCATTCTGCGGTAGCATAGGCGTCCTGCTGATCGGAATTACGGTCATCGCGCGGGAACGTACCCTCACCTCTTATCGTGCCTCTTTTGAGGGAGCGTGTCGCCATTTGCTGAGTTTACGTAATGTTGCCGATCGCTGACTTTCTTGATTGTCGCCGATCGCTGACTTTGATACACTGTCGTCGTACGCTGACATCTGGCGAAAGGAGGACGCCATGCGAATTCGAACGCCGACCGATCTCGGGGCTCTCATCCGTGACTACCGCACCAGACTTGACCTCGACCAAAAGTCTCTGGCGCAGAAGGTCGGTGTCAGTCGGCAGTGGATCGTGGACGTGGAGAAAGGCAAGCCGCGGGCTGAAATTGGCCTGCTCCTGCGCACCATAAGTGCGCTCGGGATTGCGCTCAATGCAGAAAAAGAAGGACCGGGAAAACCAACGGATACAAGAGCGTCTCACGGTGCGGATGCGCACGTGGATATTGATTCCATTGTTGCCTCCGCGCGCAGGAAGAGAAGATGAACGGAGAACTCATCGCCATCCTCGACGGCCGCGAAACGGGCCGCGTCGCGCGCGATGGCAGGGGAAGGCTAACCTTCACATACAACGAGGCGTGGCGCGCCGCTGCCGACAGCTATCCCCTGTCGATTTCCATGCCGCTCGCTCTCGCCGAGCACGGCCACGCGAAAATCGATCCGTTCCTGTGGGGACTTCTGCCCGACAACGAAATGATACTTGACCACTGGGCGCGCAAGTTCCACGTCTCGGCAAGGAACGCCTTCGGGCTCATCGCTTGCGTCGGCGAGGACTGCGCCGGGGCGATCCAGTTCGTGCGACCCGAGAGGCTTGAAGCGATCCTGGGAGAGGTCCGGTCACCGATCGAATGGCTCGATGAGGCCGCGATTGCGCAGCGCCTGCGTGCCTTGCGGGAAGACCACTCCGCATGGCGCATTCCGCGCGACACCGGCCAGTTCAGTCTTGCCGGTGCGCAGCCGAAAACCGCTCTCCTTCTCGACAACAACAGATGGGGTGTGCCTTCAGGGCGTGTGCCGACCACTCACATTCTCAAGCCGCCGACCGGCGAGTTTGACGGCCATGCCGAGAACGAACATTTCTGTCTGGAGCTGGGACGAGCGCTCGGGCTTCCCGTCGTGGATTCCAGAATCATGCGTTTTCAGGACGAGGTTGCCATCGTCGTTGAGCGCTACGACCGCGTCCGCACCGCCGCCGGTCTGCGCCGCGTCCATCAGGAAGACATGTGCCAGGCGCTCGCCATTCCCCCGACCCGCAAATATCAGAATGAGGGCGGACCCGGTATCCGCGACATCATCGAATTGCTGAAAACCTACTCGACCAGCGTGGCCGAAGACGTTCGCACTTTCCTCGACGCGATCACCTATAACTGGCTGATTGCGGGCACGGACGCCCATGCCAAGAATTATGCATTGCTCATCGGTGCCGAAAGCCGTGTCCGTCTCGCACCCTTGTATGACGTGGCGAGCGTCCTTCCTTACCCGGACATCGACATCGAGCGCGTCAAGTTTTCCATGAAGCTCGGCGGTGAATATCGCCTGCGTAATATCGGACTTTATCAATGGCGCAGGCTGGCCGAGGAGCTGCGCGTCGATCCCGACGCGATGATTCAACGCGTGGATGATTTCGCAAGACAGCTCGCCGACCATGTTGCCGACATTACGCGCCGCATGACCGATGAGGGACTTTCTCATCCGATCATCGCCCGCATGGCAAACGAACTCGCAGCACGATCCGCCGCATGCCGACAACTCTTGCATTCGACATCTCGCACCACGACCTAGAGAACGCACGACGGTCTACCGAGCGAAAGACGCGGTCCCTGGTTATGAAGCGCAGGCGAATTTGCCTGCTTGGCCTAGGCCTATCCTGAAAGGCTAGGGCCAGTCCCGTTTGGCATAAGGTTTTCTCTCTGTTCCACCAGGAAACCTTTCCTGCCAGTTTGCGTTCTATAAATAGGAGGTGGTACGTCCGTTGAGAAGAGACGTACCCCGCGCTATACGTGGTAAAGAGCTTCCCGAGGCAGAGACGAAAAATGGGGGATGTATGATCACCAAATCCGTGCCTCGAACTCAGCCGCTTCTTGTGAATGCCATTGACCGCCTCGGCAGACCCATCGAGCAGTGCGTTCTTTCCGTCGCTCAGGAGATGGCTCCCCAGGCTCTTGCCTATGCCCAGAACTTTATTGGCGATCCGTGCGTTGCCATGAATCTTTTGGAAGAGGCCGCCGCAACGGTCTCGGAAGCGGCTCGTGCGAAGGAAACCGCACGGATTCCCCTCATTCGAGACATGCGCGCCTATCTCTACCGCGCATTCTTGCGTAGGATCGGCGAGGAGGAGCGAAGTGAAGCGCGACTACAAGAAACACTTGAAGACGAGCTTCGCCTCGGCGAAACAATGAGCGTCGAGGCTAAAGTTGAGGTTAAGCTCGTCCTGAAACAGATTCTGAGCATGTGCGATAGAAAGACGCGGGCGATCCTTTGGGGGCGAATTGAGGGCCGCTCGTGGGATGAGATTTCTTATGATGTAGTTATGTCGAATCATGCGGCCCGGCTGCACTACAGCAAGGCGTTGCGCGCGATTCGGGACGCACTGAGAACCAGCCCACGGAAGTACATCCACCGAGTCCGCTTAGCGGAGAGCGAGCAGCAGAAGAAATCACGCCTCACGTCTTTGTGGGAGACCGTCACCGCATTTCTGCTTTTTAGAGCACTTCGGTTAAGGGATGTTTGGGCCGCAAGACGACGCATCACCTATCATGAAAAGGAAGATATTCTTGCCGAGGTGGACAGGATGTTTGCTTAGAAGTTCCATGTTTTGAGAATCTTCCACCCAGAGCCAACCAATCAAGAAGAACCCGGAGACACTTCTTCAAAAATTCCTCTCTGTAGAGTTGAGGGGAATTCTCGCCGGCAATTTCCCCATATGCCCAGCGGAGCCGTTCCACTTCGGTGAACCGCCAGGCGTCGCGTTCGGCTGACCCACGACCAGCCGCCCGCGAAGGGATGAATCTCTTGTTCGGAGATTGGGTCGAGGTGTGCCTGACTGCCCCCAAGGACCCTCGCTTCCTCCGGCAGTTCTTCCCAAGTCCGTCTCCCGAATGGAGGAGGAAACATGGTTGCAAATGCTCTGCTTGTGGCGGTCGCCATTCTGCTTGGCTATCTGTTTTGGCTCATGGACGAGCTGAAGTTCCTCGCTCACTACCGGGCTGTTCTGTTTCACCTTTACGGAAAAATCATTTTGGCGTGGTTTGGACTCTTGTTCCTGAATGTATTCGCTGCGGTCTATCTCATCGAGCGCAAGTTTTTCCTCAAGGATACTGGCCGGAAATTGTGGCACGTGGACACGCAGGCGAATCGCGGCTACATCCATGTGCCGCGTCCCGATGCGGACGAGGAACCCTTCTGAAATGGCGCGCGATTTCAGTCCCGATTTGGACGACTTCCGCGAAGGTGTCAGAGAAGTCCGCGAGAAGCCTCAAGAATCACGTCGAAGCGAGCCCGCTCGCGACTCACGGCAGCAGGATGAAGGCAGGACTCTTTCGCGGTTGCCGGAAGTCCAAGAGAACCGCCCCAGGGAAGTCCCGCCGAGAGAGGCTCGCACCGCTCTTTACGACCGCTACCGGGCCTATGACTTACGCGAGTCCGAAGCGCAAACCCTCATCGATCTGGGCAAGTTCCGCGTCATCGCAGCCGATGATCTTGCGCACTTCGGATACGGCGGCGACAAAGGGCGCATGGAACAGGAAACGACGAACCTGATTCGGCAGGGATTGGTCGAGGAGAAACAAGCCGAAATCTCTCTTAGTAAGACAACCAGAATGTACACGTTGACGAAAACAGGCCGGAGTCTCTTGCTGAAGTCGGACCGAGTGGCGAGAGGGCAGGAAATCTACTCCGGTTTCGCAAAGCTAAAAGAGGCCAAGCACGACAGCGAACTTTATCGCCTCTATCAGAAGGAATCCTCTCGGATTGAGGCGCGCGGCGGCAAAGTGCGCCGAGTTGTTCTCGACTACGAACTGAAGAAGAAAGTGAACCGCGACCTCATGCGGCTGGGCCGCGAGAAGGACGATCCCGCCAAGAAACAGGAAGTGGCCGAGCGGCATGGATTGCGCGCCGTTCATGGCCGTATTCCGGTGCCCGATCTGCAGATCGAATACGAAATGCCGGAACAGGGGATCTCGCGCGTGAACCTGGAGCTGACAACCGGAGACTACAGGCCACGGCAGCTCGCCGAAAAAGCTCGCGCTGGATTCACGATGTACAGCCACGGAGACGATGCATCTCGCGTGCACCGAATCTTGAATGACCGGGAATTGACTGTGGAGATTCTTTCGTTATGACGATTCCTCGGGATCAGATCGACGCTCTTAAGACATTCGGATACACCGAGGACGAGGCTCGGTTTCTATACCTTGTGGCGACTCATTCCGGTTACTTTCTCGCGCGCCAGTTTCTTAATTTCGTGGGAGCCAAGCGCGGCTATCGCACGCACTCGCTCGCGCAAAAGCTCATCACCCAGGGCCACGCCACGATGTGCGAATATCGACGCGGCGGATGCATCTACCATCTCTATTCCCGAAAGCTGTACGCGCAGATGAGCCGCGAGAATCTCCGCAATCGCCGAAGGCACCGCCTGGAGGCCATCAAGACCCGGCTTTTGAGCCTCGATTTTATTCTTGCGAATCAGGGGTATCAGTACCTCGAAACCGAACCTGAAAAGGTCGCCTATTTCACCGAGGAACTCCGCATCCAGAAGCAGCACCTTCCCGTGAAGCTTTACATTGGCGGGCCGAAGAGCCAGCCAACGCTCCGGTATTTCGTGGACAGGTTCCCATTGTTTCTCGGTTCTCCCGCCTCTATCACTCCCCCTGTGGTCACCTTTTCCTACGTCGATCCGGGCGTCGAAAAGCTGACCGGATTTGTTACGCATTTGGTGCAGTACCAGCCATTGTTCCGTGAGCTGTCGAGCTTCAGGTTCCTCTACATTTCGAATGCTCCATTGCACTTCGGGAAGGCCACGGAATTGTTCCAATCCCTTGTGAAAGTTCCGCTCGAATCCGATATCGCAGCAGAGCTCCTTCGGTATTTCAAAACGCAGACCATTTGGGAGACACCTGAATTCAGGTCGCTCGCGAAAAGCGACCTCCTATTTCTGAATCAGGCGAAACAGAGATTCAAGGGAGAGCGATTCGAGACGCTACTGAGGAATTGGAAGGCGGCGCGAATCACGGAATCCGAAATCCGGGCCGAGTTTCCGGCGAGGACCGAAGAGCGGAAGGTTTACTTCGACACGTATTTGGTGCCAAAGCAGCCGGATTTTCGAGCGAAGGATGATGAAGCTGCCTGAACGGCATAGGAAATCGGCGTTCGGGGAAGCGTTCTGTTCGAGCTTGAGGTTGAGGACCGGCGAAGCCTAGAAAGACAAAAGAGATGGAGCGGCGAGGAGCAAGAAATGCGACAGGGCAAAGACACGTACTTGGGCGGGAGCGACCCCATTGTGTGCGGCTTTCAGCGCCCACATTTCGTGGGGTCGCTCCCGCCAGCCAGCGCTGTTAACCGCGCCGCGTGTCTTTGCCCTGTCGCCACAGAGAGAGAAGAAATAAGGAAGAAGCTAGTGCCAATCATGAACCGAACGGTAGGTGCTGAATGACCAGAATTCTCGATTACAGGCATTCGATTGTGGGCGTCTTGGCCCTTGCGACCGGGCTCACGCTGTTCTATCTCTATCCATTCCCTCAATCGAACATCTTTCTGCAAGTGATTGCGCTGCGCGCGCCGGATGCATATCTCAGCTTCCGATACCTCACTGTCGCGATGCTGTACGCAATCCCTTGGCTCGCTTATTCCGTGGTTCTTTCGGGCGTCTATATCTTCACCCTGAAACTGCGGCGGACCGACAAGCCAGGACGCCTGCCGCGTTACCCCGAACCGCGCAAGCGCGACCAGCTTTTCCTTGTCGTTGGAGAGGTTCACAACCCTCGCAAACCGACGCCGTCTCCGAATCCCAAATGGCTTGTGATTCCCGAGAGGGGGCTTTACACCGGCGTCGCCATTCTTGGTGCCGTTGGAACCGGCAAAACAAGCTGCTGCATGTATCCATTTGCCGACCAGATCCTCGCGTATCAGGCGCACGACCGGGCCAAGCGGATCGGAGGCCTGATGCTCGAAGTGAAGGGTGACTTCTGCCATAAGGTGCGCGGGATTCTCCAGAGGCATAAGAGAGAAGAAGACTATGTCGAAATCAGCCTGGATTCGGAGTACCGCTACAATCCTTTGCACAACGACCTCGACGCCTACGCGCTGGCCTATAACATCGCATCCCTCTTGAACAATCTGTTCGGCAAGGGGAAAGAGCCCTTCTGGCAGCAAGCCTATACGAACCTAGTGAAGTTCATCATCCTGCTTCACAAAGTGGCCTTCGATTACGTGACCCTATTCGATGTGTATTACTGCGCGATCTCGCCGGAGGTTCTTGAGCAGAGAATCAAGCAGGCGGAAGAGATGCTCCTCGACCGGCATTTCATCCTGATTCCGAAAGCCGTTTATCAGGAGCATGTCGAGGCTCTTCTTGACTTCGATTTCACCCCGGACGAGAACAAACAGAAGGAACTGTATCGGGTAGAAGCGACGCCTGAGATCGAGCGCCAGCTTAAGAAGCATGGGATCGAGTATCAGACGGAAACCGTTGCGGCACCCGAAAAAGCCAACCCGGATAAGAGGGCCGAACTCGAAGCAGTGAAGCGCTGGTTCCACAATGATTGGCTACGGATCGAGCCCAAGCTAAGGACCTCGATAGTGGAGGGGATTTCGGTATTCCTTTCGCTCTTCGACGACAACCCGAATGTGAAGCGAGTTTTCTGTCCTCCGAAGGAGTGCTTCGACCCTCAAGCAAACGCCGATTTCAAATACGGCAAACCTCTGCCTTCGTTCTCTTGGCTGATTGAACACGGCAAGGTCTGCGCGCTTAATTTCCCGATCAGCATGAACCCCGGCTTGGCGAAGGCTATCGGGGTAATGATGAAACTCGATTTCGAGCGGGCCGTGGTGAACCGCGTGCCCAGGATCGAGGCACATCCCGAGCAGTATTTCCGGCAGACGCTCTTTCTATGTGACGAGTACCAGCATTTCGCGACTGTGGGGGAGAACGAGCCGACCGGGGACGAAAAGTTCTTCAGCCTGTCGCGCCAGCCCAAATGTATTTCGATTGTGGCTACCCAGAGCATCAGCTCGCTCAAATCAGCCCTACCGGGCGATACTTGGCGCACGCTCTTGCAGACCTTTCGGACCAAGATTTTTCTCGCGTTGTCGGATGACTTTTCCGCGAAGACCGCGAGCGAGCTTTGCGGCAAAGAAGACCAACTCAAGGTCGCTTATAACTTTTCGGAGACGGGGCACGACACCCGCGTCAACTTTGTCACCGGCAAGGCCCTCTCGAACAAGGCCAACATCACGACCTCGAAGAGCTACATTCAGCAAAGCGATTTTCGCTTCGATATGAAAACGTTCACGGAGCTGCGCAACGCGCAGTCCATCGCCATCGCGTACGACGGCATCAATCCGATGCCGCCGATGTTTTGTTATCTCAAACCATATTACAACGACCCGAGCAAATCGTATTTCCGTCAACTCGCGGACGGAGAACTGTGAATTGCAATAGATGTGTTCTATTGGGAGGCTGTATGGCTGAGGCAGCGATTGAATTTGAACCCCTGTTGGATAGCGAAGAAGCTGCCAAGCTGCTAGGCAACATTCACGTCAAAACACTGCAACGCTACGCACGCCAGGGAAGCTTGCCCGGTTATCGGATCGGAGGTCACTGGTTTTTCCGCGCATCCGAACTGGACTCGTGGCTGCGATCTCAGTTAAATTCATCCTGCCATCCGTGCCGCTGAAAAGGAGGCAAGTGCATGTTCAAGCGGGCACGGTACCAGTTTGGATGGTTACGTAAGAAACACCGCAAGCGAGGCCCCGACGTCTGGGTCTGGACCTATCGGTCCAAGACATCGGGC
>Ga0187817_10000344_pt1 | contig 19302 bp, 22 predicted proteins | sample NC_wetland_sal_i_17_FD_132431 | JGI IMG/M metagenome (GOLD analysis project Ga0187817, IMG submission 132431) | Wetland sediment microbial communities from Neuse River Estuary, North Carolina, USA - SO4_2 | ecosystem: Environmental > Aquatic > Freshwater > Wetlands > Sediment | place: USA... | reverse complement strand
TGTGCTGTTCTCGATCCATCGGCGTCTCAAGCCAGCGATCGAGACCTCGGAGATGAGAGAGGAGATCGCGGCGCGACTGCGCGAAGAGCTCGACTACGATCTGGAGGCTCGCCACATGCGCCTCTACGGACTGATCTTCGCGCGCGATCCTCTGATCCGCGTGCCGGAGGTCGTGCCCGAGCTCTCCACGCAAAGGCTGCTTACCATGACGTGGCTCTCCGGCTGCCAGCTCCTCGACTATGCAGGTCGCCCCCTTGAAGAGCGCAACCAGATCGCCCGCGCCATGTTTCGTGCCTGGTGGTACCCCTTCAGCCATTACGGCGTCATTCATGGCGATCCGCATCTCGGCAATTACACGGTGTTCGAAGACGAGGCGGGGAGGGCTGCCGGCATCAACCTGCTCGACTATGGCTGCATGCGCACCTTCGCGCCGAAATTCATCCAAGGCGTGATCGACCTGTATCGCGGGCTGCTCACAGGCGACCGCGCGCTCGTGGTGCACGCCTATGAGACCTGGGGCTTCACCGGGCTTTCCAATGAGCTGATCGACATTCTGAACATATGGGCGAACTTCATCTACGGGCCCATGCTCGAGGATCGCGTCCGCACCATCGCCGACGATCAAAGTCCCGGCATATATGGGCGGCGGGAGGCCTTCAAGGTGCATCAGGGCCTCCGCGACAAGGGCCCGGTCAAGGTGCCGCGGGAGTTCGTGTTCATGGACCGCGCCGCCATCGGGCTCGGCGGGGTGTTCCTGCACCTCAATGCGGAGCTGAACTTCCACCGCCTATTCGACAATACCATCATCGATGTCGATCTTGGCGATGTGGCGTTGCGACAGAGGCAAGCCTTCACGGAGGTGGGCGTGCCGTTGCCGGAAGGGACAAGCTAAAAAGTCCTTCAAGGGCCTGCAACCCCGGATTGCCCGGCGTGCCGCCTTTGTGCTATGCGCGGGCAGAACAGGGGCATTGAAAGCATAAGGGGAGTGGAATGCATATCGATCCAGCCGAATGCCATCCGGCAATGGACTACAACGAGCATCAGAAAACCTACAAACTGTTTCTCAAGCTGGCGCTCTACACGATTGTCGGCGTTGTCGTCCTGATGGCGCTCTTGGCCGTGTTCGTGGTTTGACTGGCGTAGACTTCCCCTCCCAACGGGCGGCGCGTTTCCGCCGCCGCCATCAATCGACACGGACTTTGCGCAAAAAGCGCTTGAGAGCACCGGCGCTGCACGCGCCGACGGAGCTGCGATGATCACCGTTGGCGTGCCCGCCGAAAGTCCTGATGAGCCTCGCATCGGGTTGAGCCCCGAGACCACGAAGAAGTTCGTGAAGCTAGGGGCCAAGGTGCTGGTTCGCTCTGGCGCCGGCCTTCGCTCCCATTTCTCCGATGAGGACTATAAGAGCGCTGGTGCCGATATTGTCGCGACAGATGCCGATGCGGTGAAGGCCGCCGACATCGTGCTCACGGTAAGGCGGCCTCCCTTGGCGCTGGTCAAGGCCATAAAGCCCGGTGCCTTGCTCATCGCCATGATCGATCCTTATGCGGATGCCGATGGCTTGCAGGCGCTGGCGAAGACCGGCGCCTCCCTTTTCGCCATGGAGCTGATGCCGCGCATCAGCCGCGCGCAAAGCATGGACGTACTGTCGAGCCAAGCAAATCTCGCGGGCTATAAGGCCGTGGTCGATGCCGCAGCGGCCTTCGAGCGCGCGCTGCCGATGATGATGACAGCTGCCGGCACCGTGCCGGCCGCGCGGGTGTTCGTCATGGGCGTGGGCGTCGCTGGCCTTCAGGCCATCGCCACGGCGCGGCGGCTCGGCGCCATCGTGACCGCGACCGACGTGCGCCCCGCGGTCAAGGAGCAGGTGGCCTCGCTCGGCGCCAAGTTCATCGCCGTCGAGGATGATGAATTTCGCCAAGCCGAGACGGCGGCCGGCTATGCCAAAGAGATGTCCGAGGACTACAAGAAGAAGCAGGCGGCGCTCGTGGCCGATCACGTCAAGACGCAAGACATCGTCATCACCACAGCGCTGATCCCGGGGCGCCCTGCGCCTAAGCTTATCTCTAAGGCCATGATCGAAAGCATGCGACCGGGCTCGATCATCGTCGATCTCGCCGTGGAGCGCGGCGGCAATGCCGAGCTCGCTAGGCCCGGCGAGGTGGTCGAGCACAACGGCGTGCGCATCATGGGCAAGCTCAATCTTCCCGGTGCGATCCCGGTGAATGCGTCGAGCCTCTATGCCCGCAATCTGCTCGCCTTCGTCGAGCCGATGATCGACAAGAAGACGGGCGGGCTTGCCGTCAACTGGGACGACGAGCTCGTCAAAGGCACGCTGATCGCGCGCGACGGTGCCATCGTGAATACGATGGTTGCTGGGCGTGCCGGAGTAGCGGCGCCGAGTGCGGCGCCAGCAGCCAAGGCAAAGGCGAGCAACGGTACCGTGACCCCTGAGAAGAACGACGGGGCGGCGAAGCGTCCGGCGCCAAAGGGAGGCAAGACATGAGGCGAGGGTCCGCGTTGCTCGCGTGTGCCGTCTTCGGGTTGGTGGTCCTGGCAGAATGCCTCGTCAGCGGCAGCGCGTATGCGCAAGCGGCAGCGGCTGGCTCAGAAGGCCATGACTTCGTATTCCGCTTCTCGATTTTCGTGCTTGCGATTTTCGTCGGCTACTACGTGGTGTGGAGCGTCACGCCGGCGCTGCACACGCCGCTCATGTCTGTCACCAACGCCATCTCTTCAGTGATCGTTGTCGGCGCGCTGCTCGCCGTCGCCGTCGAGGCCTCGGAGGCCGCGGCCTCGGGCGGCTGGATTGCGAGGCTCCTCGGTTTCGCTGCGCTCATCATGGCGAGCGTTAACATCTTCGGCGGCTTCCTCGTCACTCAGCGCATGCTCGGCATGTATCAGAAGAAAAAGAAATGAGCGGGCGGCGAGGTAAGCAATGAGCTCAAATCTCGTCGCGCTGCTCTATCTCGTCGCTGGCGTCCTGTTCATCCTGGCGCTGCGCGGCCTGTCGTCGCCGGAGACCTCCCGCCGGGGTAACTATCTCGGCATGACCGGCATGGCGATTGCCGTGGTGACCACCCTTGCCGTGGCACGGCCTGAGACCCCACTCACCTGGGCGATGATCATCGCCGGCATCGCCATTGGCGGCGGCATCGGCGCCGTGGTGGCCCGCCGCATTCCCATGACGGCGATGCCGGAGCTTGTCGCCGCCTTCCATTCGCTGGTCGGCATGGCGGCAGTGCTGGTGGCAGCTGCCGCCTTCTATGCGCCGGAGGCCTTCGGCATCGGCACGCCTGGCGCCATCCACACCGCGAGCCTGATCGAAATGTCGTTGGGGGCGGCTATCGGCGCCGTCACCTTCTCGGGCTCGGTGATCGCCTTCCTCAAGCTTTCCGGGCGCGTGTCGGGGAAGCCGATCCTTTTGCCAGCGCGCCATCTCATCAACATCGCGCTCGCGCTGCTCCTTCTGTTCTGTGTGGTGAGTTTCTGCCGCGAGCAGACGGCCTTCTATTTCTGGGCGATCGCGGGGCTGTCCTTCCTGCTCGGGGTACTGATCATCGTCCCGATCGGCGGGGCCGACATGCCGGTCGTCATCTCCATGCTCAACTCCTATTCGGGATGGGCGGCGGCAGGCATCGGTTTCACGTTGGGCAATACGGCGCTGATCGTCACCGGCGCGCTGGTCGGCTCCTCCGGCGCGATCCTCTCCTACATCATGTGCAAGGGCATGAACCGCTCCTTCATCAATGTGATCCTCGGCGGCTTCGGCGGCGAGGTGGCGGGGCCCGCGGCGGGCGCGGAGCAGAGGCCGGTGAAGCTCGGCTCTGCGGAGGATGCCGCTTACCTGATGAAGAATGCGAGCAAGGTGATCATCGTGCCAGGATACGGCATGGCGGTGGCGCAGGCGCAGCATGCGCTGCGCGAAATGGTCGACGGGCTGAAGAAGGCCGGCGTCGAGGTCAAATATGCGATCCATCCCGTGGCGGGCCGTATGCCCGGACACATGAACGTACTGCTTGCGGAAGCAAATGTTCCTTACGATGAGGTATTCGAGCTCGAGGACATCAACAGCGAGTTCGCCCAAGCCGACGTCGCTTACGTGATCGGCGCCAATGACGTGACCAATCCCGCCGCCGAGGACGATCCCTCATCGCCGATCTATGGCATGCCGGTGTTGCAGGTGTGGAAGGCCGGCACCGTCATCTTCAACAAGCGGTCGCTCGCGAGCGGGTATGCCGGCATCGACAATCCGCTGTTCTATCGCGACAACACCATGATGGCGCTTGGCGACGCGAAGAAGATGACCGAGGAGATCGCCAAGGCGCTGTGAGGCCCCTCGGTCCCTCGGTAACGGCCGCAACTTATTAATGAATCTGGCATATTCCCGCTTTTGCCGGATTCAGGTCATGGCACGGCCTCATTGACCGTGTGTTTGACCCCCATTACGCGGCTTCCCCTGGCATCAGACGAACTTAAGGCTTCCAAGGAGCGGAAACCTCATTGCGCAAGCTGAGAAAAGACAGGCGCCACTCGCCTTGCGCGGCAAACGACGCGCTGGCGCAGCGCTGCCGGCAAGACTTCGCCGGCGTGATGGTTCGACCAGACGGCTTGGCGTTCTAACGATCTCAAAAAAGTGATGTCGACGGCTCACTTTGCTGAGCCTCGAGGGCTGCATGCCCACCGCATAGCTGAACGCTTCATTCAAATGCCGTTCATAGAGGAAACCATAAGGAGAGAGCGTCTCTTGCAGGAACTGATGGAAAGGCTTTGATCGCATCATGTTGAATCTCTTGCTCTCGCTTCTCGGCACCTACACCCTCATCTGCATCGGCGCTTGGGTGCTGCATCGCTATTTCCTCTATCTCCCCGACAGGAAGCGCTACACGCCGCGTGAGGTCGGACTGCCCGAGGTCAAAGAGATCACTTTCGAAGGCAGAGGCGGGGTCAAGCTCATCGCCTGGTATCTGCCGGCGCGTGGGCGGAAGCCTACGCTGCTCTATTTCACCGGCAATAGCGGGTCAGCTGCCAATCGCGCACGCAAGATCGAAGCGATCGCGGCGAGCGGCTACGGTGTGTTCATGCTGAACTATCGCCGCTATGGCGGATCGGGCGGATGGCCCACCGAGGCCAACAATATCGCCGACGCGGTGGCCGCCCACGAATATCTGCAAGAGGAGCTTGGCGTCGCGCCCCGCGCTATCGTGGCCTATGGCGAGTCGCTCGGCACCGGCGTCGCCACGCGGCTTGCGCTTCACCGCCCGGTGCGGGCCTTGGTGCTGGAAGCGCCCTTCACTTCGGTAGTCGATGTCGGCCGTCAGGTCTGGTGGTTCCTGCCGCTTCGCCTCGTCATGACGGATCAATACCGCACCATCGACCGCATCGGTTCGGTCAAGGTGCCGCTCCTCATCGTGCATGGAGCGCGTGACAGTCTCATTCCGGTGCATCACGCACGCCAGGTCTATGCCGCGGCCAGCGAGCCGAAGACGCTCGCCATCCTGCGCCGCGGGGATCACAACGATCTCTTCGACCATGGCGCTTGGCAGAAGGTCACCGCGTTCCTCGATGTGCGCGAGCCGGTGCGCCCTGCCATCGTACGTCCGGTCTATGTCGAGCCGGTGGCGCTGGCGTCGTAGCAGGCAGAGTCCAAAGTCCTCGGGCCTACCCGAGGACTTGCTTGCCAATCATCGGAAAGAGTTGAAGCGCCCTAGCGGGTAGGGCGGGGCGTACGGGGCCTTGCCGAAACGAGGCCTTCGCGCTGCGCCTTCTTGCGGGCGAGCTTGCGGGCACGGCGAATGGCTTCGGCCTTCTCGCGCGCGCGCTTCTCGGACGGCTTTTCGTAATAGTTGCGGAGCTTCATTTCGCGGAAGATGCCTTCGCGCTGCATCTTTTTCTTCAGCGCCCGGAGGGCCTGATCCACATTGTTATCGCGAACGACGACTTGCACGCGCTCTCATCTCCGTTTCAGGGTTGAGGAAATTGGGAGTGGCCAAAGCCATCCCGGGCCGAAACCTGCGGCCCCGCATCGACGACTGCTCTAACAAAAGAGCCGCGCATTGTCCATAGCGTGCGGTTCATGAGGTCTTGGGAAACAGCCGGGTGGTGTGTCCCATCTTGCGGCCAGGCCTAGCCTCGACCTTACCGTAGAGATGCAAGGCGAGATCTTCGCCGGCAAGCTCGCGCCAGCGGTTCACATCGGCGCCGATCAGATTGGTCATGACCGCATCGCTGTGGCGTTCCGTGTCGCCGAGCGGCCAGCCGGCAATGGCCCGGATATGGTTCTCGAACTGGCTCACGAGGCAGCCGTCGATGGTCCAATGGCCGGAATTGTGTACTCGTGGCGCGATCTCATTGACCAGGAGCCGAGGAGTTTCGTCTTCGCGCTGAAACATTTCCACGCAGAGCACGCCAACATGGCCGAGCGCCTTGGCAACCTTGCCCGCGATATGTTTTGCTTCCACGTCGCAATCGGCATGGATGCGGGCGGGCACGCGGCTGATGGCAAGGATGCCGTTCTGGTGCACGTTCTCGACCGGATCGTAGAACTTCAGCACGCCGTCCTGCCCGCGCACCACGACGACCGAAATCTCGCGCTCGAAAGCGACGAGGCTCTCGATAAGAGCGGGCTGGCCGCGAAACGCCTTCAGGGATGCGATCGCCTCTTTCTCGGTGCGGACCAGAGCCTGCCCCTTTCCGTCATAGCCGAAGCGCCTCGTCTTGAGGATCGCTGGGAGCTGCACCCGCGCCAATGCATCGCGCAGGCTCTGCTCGTCATGCACGTCGGCGTAATCGGCGACGGGGATACCGAGACCACGCATGAAGTCCTTCTCCACGAGCCGGTCTTGGGCGACTGCGAAGGCTTTGGCAGGGGGATGCACCGGCGCTTTTGCGCCGGCAATCTCCAGCGCGCGCGCCGGCACGTTCTCGAACTCGCACGTGACCACGTCTATGTTCACGGCGAAGGTGCTGAGCGCCGCCTCGTCTTCGAAGGACCCGACGGTCGTGAACGCCGACACGTCGAAGGCCGGCATATTCGGCTCGTCGGAATAGATGTGGGTCTTGAGCCCGAGTCTGGCCGCGGCGAGCGCGAGCATGCGGCCGAGCTGGCCACCGCCGAGGATGCCGACGATGCTTCCTGGAGGGAGGGCTTCAGGCATTATCCTCTGGTGCCTCGGCGACGCCGTCGGTCTGGGCGGCGCGCCACGCCATGACGCGCGCGGCGAGCGCCGTGTCGGACAAAGCGAGAATTTGGGCCGCCAACAGGCCGGCATTGGCCGCCCCCGCCTCGCCAATTGCCAACGTTCCGACCGGCACGCCGGCGGGCATCTGGGCGATGGACAGGAGACTGTCGAGGCCTTTCAGCGAGCGGCTCTCGATCGGCACGCCGAGCACCGGCAATTCTGTCATGGACGCGGTCATGCCGGGCAAGTGCGCGGCGCCCCCGGCGCCGGCGATGATCACCTTCAGCCCCCGCTCACGCGCGCTCGTCGCGTAATCGTAGAGGCGTTTTGGCGTCCGGTGCGCCGAGACGATTCTGGTCTCGTAAGGCACACGCAGTGCATCGAGCACGTCGGCCGCGGCCTTGAGCGTGGGCCAGTCCGAGCGGCTGCCCATGATGATGCCGACGCCGGGCTTATCATCGCTCATGTCATGCTCATTTGCGGGAAAGGGCGCTAGGCTTCGCGAAAAGCGGGGGATTTATAGGGTTGTGCGACCCTTGGCAAGGAGATTGGAGGTCTGGAGCGGTAAACGCCTTTGGCTAAAAATGGATCGTCATGATTCGCTTCAAGCTAGGCGATGATGTCGGGCAGGAGCTGATCCTCGATGCGGGCGATCTCGTCCTTGAGGAACAGCTTCTTTTTCTTCAGCCGCTTGAGCTGTAGCTGATCGGCGCGGCCGGACTCCTCGAGCGCGTTGATGGCGCTGTCGAGATCGCGGTGCTCTTGCTTGAGCTTGAGCAACGTCGCCCGGAGCTCGCGAATCTCCTCGCTCTCCATGGACGCCCCAGCTCCTTGTTATGCCTTTCGGGGACTCGCGAAAAGTATCACGGCGAATCCGAGGCCGCGCAAGGCTTCTAGCATGGACTCGAACTGCCTGGCGGATCACCCTGAAGCGGCCAATAGCGACCCCCCGACACGGGGGGAGCGGCGTTAGACAAAAGGTCGCCGATTTGTCACAATAAAGGGCCCTGGACCAACTGAGTCGGAGGTCTGAATATGGCGCTCGACGCACATCTTGTGGAGTTGTCTGAGAAACATCGTCAACTGGATCGGAAGATAGAAGAAGAGATGGCCCGGCCGACGGCCGACGATCTCAAAATCGCGGAGCTGAAACGTCAAAAGCTGCGTCTCAAGGACGAGATAGAACGGCTCAAGCATCAAATCAGCCACTAAGGGCGGAAAAGACCGTTCCGCTCAACGAGGGACTTAAAGAAGCAAACAACAAGCGTGGCTGTCTCCGCGCAGGCAAGCGCGGGGAGAGCACGCTCCTATTAGGGGCGGACCGCCCGGCCGCGCCTTGCGGCGGGAGGCGCAAGTTTGACCAAGGTCAATGAGGCCCTTGTGAGAAGAAGCTAGTCGTCGAACCTCATGAGCAGAGGAGGCGGCCGGTGCCATCATGCAGATTGGCGGAAAGGGCGCATAGCGCGCTCAGGGCGGGGCTCTTTGGCGGCGTGGTGCTTCTGAGCCCCGCCGCTCCGGCGTACGCCGCTGACAAGACCCTCATCGACAAGGGCGAAATGCTGGTCAAGGAGAACTGCTCGCGCTGCCATGCGGTCGGCAAGGAGGGCGACAGCCCGCACAAGGAAGCCCCTCCCTTCCGCTCTCTCTCCGGCCGATACCCCATCGAAGACCTTGCCGAGTCGCTCGCCGAAGGGATCGTCTCCGGGCATCCGGACATGCCGGTTTTCGTGTTCAGCCCTCACGACGTCGAGGCGATCATCGAATATCTGCAGAGCATCCAGGCCCAATAGGCCAGCGCTTTTCCCCGCCCGGCAACGGCTGACAGCCTGTTTGTTGGGCATTGGCTCCCACGGTCTTGCCATTTTGGCGTGTCAATTAATTTTGGCGTGTCAATTAACGGTCTATTTCTGGCATTCCTGCTTAACTGGACGACCGAATCAGGCCGGCGAAAGAGCCGGAGCGGAGGCTCGGCATGAAAAGTAGATTGCTTTTGACGCTGTGGCTGGCGGGAGCCCTGCTCTATGCCGGCAGCACCATATTCCTTGCGCATGCCGTGCTCGGCGGCAGCAGCACCGTCCCCGCCGATAAGTCCAAGGCCGGCGCGGTCGCTGCCGCGGCGAATGCGCAGTGCAAGAAGGACAGTGTCGCGTCAGGCGAAGCCAGTCCCGCCAAGAATGCCGCGCCAGAGCCGCAGAAGACCGCCGCCATTGAGCCGCAAAAGCCTGCGCCCGCGTCAGTCGCGGCGAAGCCGAGCGTTACCGAAACTGCCAAGCGCGATTCCGCCGAGCCCCATTCAACGACTGGTGCTGAGCAGCGCTCAGCCGACAACGACTTGCCGTCCGATGACTCGCAAGACCCGGATGCATCGTCGCCAGATGGCGCGCCGCCGCCCGACGGCTTCCAGCAGCAGGAGGCGACGGGTCCAGGCGCAGGCGAGGGACCGGCCGAACGGGAGGAATGGGCCCGCGTGGTCGCCGGCACTGCCGATATGCGTTCGGAGCCCTCCATGCAGGCTCAGCTCATCTATGCACTTCCAGCGGGCTGGCAGGTGCGCGTGATCTCACGCCAGCCGGGCTGGGTGCAGGTGCAAGACGCCAATAGCGGCGCTGCGGGCTGGGTCGAAGCAACGGCTCTTGCGCCCAGCGGAGGTACAGGAGGCCCAGGCGGGCGGCCAGGGTACGATGCCTATGGGCGCCCCTATGGCGACCCCTACAATCGGTACGCCGAAGAGGGATACCCATACCCACCGCCGCCGTGGCGGAGGCCTGGCGCCCCGTTCGGCGAATTTCTGCGCCGTGCACTTGGCGGCTGGTAATCAGTCGACAGCTCTCTCGCTTGAATCTCGGAATGCGTTGCCAGGGCCGCTCAAGCCGCGGGAGGGATGATCTCCTGGCGTTGCTCGGGATAATCGTGGGGACCGTCATGCACATCGGTCCCGCCTAGTTCATTTCCCGCGTGGCCGTTCCCCGCATGGCTGTTTCCGGCATGACCGTTCGACGGATGGCCGTTCGCATGGATGCCGGCCACGCGGCGCTCATGCTGCACGGCGGCGCGCACCGCCTCGCTCTGGGTGTAGAGCTCCATATGCTCGGCGTCTTCATCGGTGACCGGAATTAGCGCTTCGTCCTGATAGGACTTCGCGTTCGGATCGGCTTCGATCTTGCGCAGGATGCTCTTCAGATGTAGCCAGCGCCGCGCGAGCTTTGCGGCCTTCATCGCCGTCTCCGCAGTGTAGCTTGTGTAGAACGAAAGCGGCGACTCGATGGGGAAGCTCGGGCGCCGATCCTTGCGATATTTGACGCGGAAGATGCCCCATTGCAGCGGATGCAACGCCTCGATCTTCATTGCGCTCGAGAACCACATCAGCACCGGCATCAGCGAGCGAAGGTTGATGCCGGTCGCAGCCGCGCGCCGCATGATCGTCTCCAGATGCTCGTCGGTGTAGAAAATGTCCCAGGCCGAGCGGTAGGTAGCCTGCCACTCTTCCTTTGTCATCTTGGCGTGGCCGGTCACCACGTGCTCAAGCTCGTATTTATTCATGTCCGGGTCCATCCAGACATTCTTCTCGAACAGGATCTTGTGATCCTCTGAGCCCGGCAGCGGTGTGAGCACGAAGAACTCAAGCGCATCGAGCGGGAGCTCTCTCTTGATGATGTCGAGGTCGTGGCGGATCGACTGCGGCGTGTCGTTGGGGAAGCCGAGGATGTAGCCGGCGAAGGTCATTATGCCGGCGGCCTTCCAGCCGAGCAGCATCTTGCGGTACTCGGTGATCTTGTTCTGCCGCTTCTTGGCGGCGATCAGATTCGCTGGGTTGATGTTCTCGAGCCCGATGAACACGCGGGTGACGCCAGCCCGGCGCGATTTCTCGATGAAGTTCGGGATCTTGTGGCAGAGCGTGTCGACCTGGATCATAAAGCGGACGTCCATGCCATCTTCTTCGCGCAGCTTGATGATCCGGTCGTAGATGGCTTCCCAGTCCTTGTTGCGGGCGAAATTGTCGTCGGTAATGAAGAAGCGCTTCACCCCTTGTTCCCAATTCATGCGCAGGATCTGCTCGATCGAGTCAGGGGAGCGGTAGCGCGACTTGCGCCCCTGCACATTGATGATGGTGCAGAAGGAGCATTGGAAGGGGCAGCCGCGGCCGGCGTCGAAACTCGTGACGTCGCCGACAGTCCGATTGACGAAGTCGACGGGAAGGAAGGGCGGGGAGGGTACGTCGCTGATGCTCGGCAGCACCTTCATGTGATTGTAGATGGGGCGAAGCTCGCATCTCGACGCATCTTGCAGGACCTTGTCGAAACCTTCCTCGGCTTCGCCGGCGAAGATGGAGATGCCGAGTTCTTGGGCGACCTTGATGTCGGCCTGAATCTCGGAGAGCATGGCGAGACTGCCGGAGACATGAAAGCCGCCGATCATCACCTGCACGCCGGCGGCGCGAAGTGGCCGGGCAATGTCGAGCGCTCGCGGAAACTCATTGGATTGCACGCCGATCAGCCCGACTAACCCCAAGCCGCCATTGCGAGCGATGCGCTTGGCGATTTCGCGCGGGCGCACCCTGGTGTTGGTCTCGTCTATGGCGGCGACGTCGATGGGGAGGTCAGGGCCGAGCACTTGGCAATCGGCCGCGCCACGCGCGAGGCTATAGACCGCGGCGAGTGAGTTCGACGGCATGGTCGAGCGGAGCCATTGCACGACATAGCCATCGGCGTCGTAATGGGACGGCTTGATGAGAACGAGCTGAAACCGCTTGCCCCGTGCCTTGCTCAGCATTCATCGGCCCCAAGTTGAGGGTGCCCACGTTTTGGGGTCGGCGGGGCCATCAGCTCGCGATCCGGCCATCCGTAAAACGGCAGAGCTGAACTCCGCCAACGTTGCCTTTGAAACCCCCGAAACCCGCGCAACCTGACGCGTCCCCGCGTCTTTTGGCAATGCGCCCGCACGTCACTTCAAGGGACTGAACCACATATTCGCACCTCAGTCCAACTGATTAACGGGCCTGAATCCGGCCGATTTTTCTAGCTCGGCTGGGCGGTCGGACCCGAGGCGCCGCTCTGTTCAAAGGCTGAAATGTCCTTCGCCAGGAAGTAGTTGAGCATGGTGCGGATGGTGGCGATCACGGCGAGCTTGGAGATGTCGTCCCAAGTGGGTGCGACTGCGGTGCGCAAGATGTCGGCGGCAAGCGCAAATTCCAGCGCAAGCAGTATCCAAGTGGCGAAGCGGAGCCAGATTAGGCGGCCCTCGATTTCGCCGGCCTGCCCTGTGGCGATCGCCTTCAACAAGCTGGTTATGGCCTGAAGGGCGCCGAAAGCCACGACGAACACGGCGCCGCACTCGATGACAAGTGCAACGTAGCTCGCGATGAGATTGAATTGGCCTTCGAGCGCTGTATCCAAGTCCCCCCACTCCGCTAATTCGGCGTCGGCCCGCAACCATATTTTGAAACGCGGGCCCAAGCCCCACAAGGGGGGCCGGAGCTTGACCACAACCAAAGCGCGGCAGTGAAAAAGCTAAATCAGCCGCCGAGCGTCGGCGCTACCGTCGATCCTGATCCATGTCGACGAATTCGGCGAAGAAACGCGTGTCCGCGTACCGCTCGGAGGCATAGGTGACCAGAATCGTCCCGGGCTCGAACTCGCTGAGCATGAGCCAAGTGCCGGGCCGCAGATGAACCCCACCCGTCGCCGGCGTGAGGCGATGTTCTTCGAGGCCGGCGCCCGTGCGCGCCGTGATCAGGCAAGAGCCTTGCGCAACGATAAGAAGCTCTTCGCAGGACACGGCATGGCCGGCCCTCGTCTTGCCGGTCGGGACATCGGAGATGATGAAGCTGCGGACCGGCACGAAGGGCAGGTCGCTGTCGACCTCGACGATGCGCATTCGCCCGCGTTCGTCGGAGTGTTCTTGCAAGTTTATGAATCTCAGACCCTGACTGGGCATCCCGAAAACGTCCTTCTCTTGGCGCCCGCCTTGACGCCAAAGCGCATACGACATTCTGCCATCGCCACTGGCAAAAGTCTTCACAAGGCTAAACGCTGTAAACGTATTTGGTAGGGAACGTGAGGCGCTCGCCAGCCAGAAGGCCTACGCCGTCTTCGCCCTCTCGCGTAGCTTGAACTTCTGGATCTTGCCCGTCGAGGTTTTGGGCAGCTCGGTGAATACGACGTGGCGCGGGCATTTGAAGCGGGCGAGCCGTTCCTTGCAGTAGCTGATGATCTCCGCTTCGGTGACCTCGATGCCAGGCCGGATCTCGATGAAGGCGCAAGGAGTCTCGCCCCATTTGGCGTCGGGCTTGGCCACCACGGCGGCGGCGGCAACGGCGGGGTGCTTGTAGAGCACGTCCTCCACCTCGATGGAGAAGATGTTCTCCCCGCCAGAGATGATGATGTCCTTGGAGCGGTCTTTCAGCTGGATGTAGCCGTCGGGGTGAAGCACGCCGAGATCGCCGGAATGGAACCAGCCGCCGGCAAAGGCCTCCTTCGTGGCCTTGTTGTTCTTGAGGTATCCCTTCATCACGATGTTGCCGCGGAACATGACCTCGCCCAGCGTCTCTCCGTCGGCACGTACTTGCTCCATGGTTTCGGGGTCCATCACGGTAAGCCCTTCCAGCGCCACATAGCGCACGCCTTGCCGTGCCCGCTTCGAGAGGCGCTCGTCGGGGGGGAGCAATTCCCATTTGTCATGCCATTCATTGATGGTCGCGGGCCCATAGGTTTCCGTGAGCCCGTAGAGATGGGTGAGCTCGAAGCCCACTTCAACCATGCGTCCGAGCACGGCTTCCGGCGGAGGGGCAGCGGCATGGTTGAAGGCGACGCGATGATCGAAGCTCCGCTTCTCCTCCTCCGTGGCGTTGAGCAGACAGGACATGACGAAGGGCGCGCCGGAGAGATGCGTCACCTTGTGATCGGCGATCGCGTCATACATGGGCTTCGCCCGCACGGACCGAAGGCAAACATGAGTGCCGGCGACCACCGACAGCGACCAGGGAAAGCACCATCCGTTGCAATGGAACATGGGCAGCGTCCAGAGATAGACGGGGTGGGGGCCCATGCTGGTGGCGATGGTGTTCGCGTAGCACATCAGTGCCGCACCGCGGTGGTGATAGACCACGCCCTTCGGATTGCCGGTGGTGCCGCTCGTATAGTTCAGCGAGATGGCGTCCCATTCATTGGACGGCATTTTCCAGGGATAGCCCGGGTCGCCGCCGGCGAGCAGCTCCTCATAGTCGAGCTTGCCTAGGCGCGTCCCCTCGATCCCGCATTCAAGGTCCTGGTAGTTGACGACAAGGGGCTGCACGCGCGTCTGTTTGAGGGCCTCCTTGACCATTGGCGTAAACTCGGTGTCGACGATGATCACTTTGCTATCGGCGTGGTCGAGCATGAAGGCGATGACGGGGGGATCGAGCCGCGTATTGATAGCGTGCAGCACCGCGCTCGTCATGGGCACCCCGTAATGGGCCTCGAGCATCGCTGGGGAGTTGGCGAGCATCACCGAGACAGTATCGTCCTTGCCGATGCCGCGTGCGGCTAGGGCCGAGGCAAGCCTGCGGGAGCGCGCATAGAACTCGGCATAACAGTAGCGCTGCTTGCCGTGGACGATGGCGGTGTAATCGGGGTAGGCAGCGGCGGCCCGCTCAAGGAAGACCAGCGGTGTCAGCGGCTGGTAGTTGGCGGCGTTCTTGCCGAGATCGGTGTCGTAGGGGCTCGTCATGGCCGGCCTTGGGTGCGTTTCCCGTCGCACCCTAGCTAAGCTCAAGCCCTCCGATCAATTCCCCTCGCAAGGGGACGCCGACGGGGATCAACCTCTCGAATAGTAGGCGAGCGTCGCCGCAAAGGCCCCGACCGCGGCTAAAGTCAAAATCAAAAAGAGAATTTCACCCGTGCTCATTGGTGTACCTCATGGTTCATCGGGGATGTAAGCATCGGAGATGAGTAAGGCCGGAGCCTTGATCTTGATCAAAGCCCCGCGTTGGGCCGGGCGCGCGATCGAAGGATTAGCTTTGCGGATCGCGCTTCAGCTCTTTCAGCTTGGCGAACACGGAGTCGACGTCGGGAACGTCTTCCTCCTCTTCCGGCGCGGCCATGGCCTCGCGCGCCTCTTGGGCCAGCGCGGTTGCCATTGGCGCCTCGGGCTGGGGAGCCGGTGCCGCCGCGGCGATGGCCTCCTCTGCCGGGATGAGGGTGCCGCCCTTGGCTGGCTCGACGGCCTCCACCTCATGCCGCTCGCGGGCCAGTCTTGCCGCAGCCTTCTTTACTTCCGCGTCGAGGTCGATCTGCGAGCAGAGGCTAAGCGCCACCGGATCCTGGGCGACAAGGCTCCCCGAATTCCAGTGGGACCGCTCGCGGATCGCGATGATCGTGGGCTTGGTCGTGCCCACGAGGCGCATGATTTGGGAATCCTTGAGCTCGGGATGATTTTTTAAGAGCCACAGAATGGCGTTGGGGCGATCCTGGCGGCGCGACACCGGCGTGTAGCGCGGACCGCGCTTCGTCTTAACCTCGGGTACCTCGACCTTCGGCTCGGCGAGCTTTAGGCGGTAGGAACTGTCCTTCTCCGCTTTGGCGATTTCGTCGCGGCTCAGCTGGCCGGAGGAGATGGGATCCATGCCCTTGATGCCATGGGCAACGTCGCCATCGGCAATGCCCTTCACCTCGAGCACATGCAAACCGCAAAACTCGGCGATCTGCTCAAAGGTGAGCGACGTGTTGTCGACCAGCCAGACGGCTGTCGCCTTGGGCATAAGCGGGGTGCGGTCCATGAGCCTCTAAGACCTCAATAGGATAGGGTGAGCCCCCGCCCCCTTCCGGCGAGAGCCTAATCACATCAACATGAAGGGGAATGGCCCTATATAGGGTGCTCCGGCCCCGGAAGCAAACGGTTCAGGGAGTATTTCCTTGGGGGCTACCGGCCCTTCTGTTCCGTCACCAGCACGATCTTGCCGATATGGCCTGGATCGTCGATGCGGGCATGGGCAGCTGCAGCGTCGGTGAGCTTGAAAGTCGAGTCGATCACCGGTTTGAGCTTGCGTTCGGTGATGAGCGGCCAGACGCGTTCCTCGATCGCCCGGGCCATGCGCGCCTTGGCCTCGATGCTCTGGGCGCGGAGCGTGGAGCCAGTTAGCGTGAGCCGCCGCATCATCAGGCGCATTAGGTCGATGTCGACCCTGGAGCCCTTGAGGAAGGCGATCTGGATGATGCGGCCGTCGATCGCCGCCGCACGCAGATCGCGCTCGACATAGTCGCCGCCGACCATGTCGAGGATGACATCGGCGCCGTGGCCGCCGGTGACCTCGCGGACCACCTCCACGAAGTCCTCCTCGCGATAGTTGATGGCGCGGAGCGCGCCAAGCTCCTCGCAGGCGCGCGTCTTCTCCGCCGTCCCAGCAGTTACGATCACCTTAGCGCCGAAGAGCCATCCCATCTGGATCGCGGTCGTGCCGATGCCGCTCGCACCGCCATGGACGAGCAGCCATTCGCCGGGCTTGAGGCTGCCGCGCTCGAACACGTTGTGCCACACGGTGAATACGGTTTCGGGGAGCGCAGCCGCCTCCACGAGCGATAGACCATCCGGCACGGGGAGCGTCGTGCCTTCCGGCGCCACGCAGAACTCGGCATAGCCGCCGCCATTGGTCAGCGCGCACACGGCATCGCCTTCCTTGAACCGCGTCGTGCCGGCTCCAGTTGCGACCACATGGCCTGCGACCTCGAGTCCCAGCAGGTCTGAGGCGCCTTTGGGTGGAGGATAAAGACCCTGACGCTGCAGTACGTCTGGACGATTGATCCCTGCAGCCTTGACCTCGATGAGCACCTCCCCGGCGCCAGGCGCCGATCGGGGGCGCGTCGCAGGCACGAGCACCTCGGGCCGCCCGTGGCCCTTCGCTTCGATGACGGTCATGGTCTCAGGCAACATATAAAGACTCCTCGAGGAAGCAACGCGACGAGGTGGGGGTTAGCAAGCGAGCGTGAGGTGTTAGAATATGGCATGGACTTGGACGATCTCGAACCGAAGAAGGTGAAGGCCTACGAGCTTGGCCAGGACCTCAGCAAACTCTCCGTCGGGGAGCTTGCCGAGCTCATCGAGACGCTGAAAGAGGAGATCGCGCGAGTGGAGGCGGTACGCGCCGCCAAACAGTCCTCGCGCAGTGCCGCGGATGCGGCCTTCAAGCGTTAACCAATATTGCTAACTCCCTTCATTTAGGTAAATCGCGCCTTAGCGTTAACTCGTTATTAGGAGGTTTGCGCTAGGTTTTGGGCCATCCAGTCCTCTGGATTTGAGTGGCCTGTCCACTCTGTTTGACGCCTCCCTGTTAACTTCCTGAGCCGCCGCATGGCGGCTCTTTTTTTGCCCCATTCGACGGTCTAACCTGTGCGCGCCAGGCGGGCGAGTTTTCCGCGTGGCGCGTATGCCGCGGGCACTGGCGTAAAGGGGTGTAGCCGATGGCGGGGAAGTCGAGACGCGGTGACGGCGTCACCGTTTCGTTTGGCGCGAAGTTTGCGCAATCCGATCAATTCAGAACCGTCTTTCGCGAAGGCATGGCGCTGGTCGAGGCGGCTGCCACCTATCTCGATGGCGATGGACGAAAGGAGGCGCGCAAGCTCCAGCCGCCCCATTCGCTCGCTTACGCCACCGAAAGCATGCGGCTGACCACGCGGCTCATGCAGCTCGCGTCCTGGCTCCTGATCCGGCGCGCGGTGAGCGAGGGAGAGTTGACGCTCGAGCAGGCGCTTGAAGAGCAGCGCAAGATCAAGCTTCCAGCCAAGGGAAGCGATCCGCCGAGCAGGAATTTCAATGCGCTGCCGCCCCGGCTAAAAGAGCTGATCCAGCAGAGCATCAAATTGCAGGAGCGCATCGTGCGGCTCGATCAGATGCTCGGCCTCGAGCAGGCGCCGGCGCCAGAGGAGGCCGATCATCCCCTGAGCATGCAGCTGTCGCGGCTGCGCGCCGCCTTCGGCGCCGACGGCGACTAACAGCCTATTTGAGGAAGCCTTCGTATTTCCGCTTGAAGCGGGTAAGCCGGCCGCCGCGGTCGATGAGGTGCTGGCCGCCGCCGGTCCAGGCCGGATGCGTCTTGGAGTCGATGTCGAGCTTCAGCGTCTCGCCCTCAGCCCCGTAGGTCGAATATGTGATGAACTCGGTGCCATCGGTCATCACCACCTTGATGCGGTGATAATCGGGATGGATGTCCTTTTTCATGGCGTTTTGCCTTGGAAATCGCGATGTTTACGTTGAGCGTGAGCCTATAACGGAAGTTCGGCACCGGCACAAGGCTGCGCCTGAAGGGCGCGGACCTTTGATCTTTCCGCAGGCGCCTTCCTTCCGTACATTTCCCCAAAACCCGAGGATGCCCCGCCCGTGACAGCAAAGTCAAACGGCAAGGACCTTCACCCTTTTCCCGGCTCTGCCGCGACCGACGCGCGCCCGGAGGGGCGCGCGGCGCTGCGTCCGCTGATTGCGCTCAAGCCCTATCTCCTTCGCTACAAGGGCATGATCGCGGCGTCACTCGTGGCGCTTATCGTCTCCGCGGCCGCCACGCTCGCCGTGCCGCTTGCCGTGCGACGCATGATCGACGTCGGCTTCAGCGGGATCGAGCCTGGTCTCGTCGACAAATATTTCGCCACGCTGCTCGGGGTCGGGCTCATCCTCGCCCTCGCCAGCGCCGCCCGGTTCTATTGCGTGAACTGGCTCGGCGAGCGCGTGGTCGCCGATATCCGCGCCGACATCTTCAAGCATCTCACCGGCCTCAGCCCCGCCTTCTACGAGACGGTGCATTCGGGCGAGGTAATGTCGCGGCTTACCGCTGACACCACGCAGATCAAGGCGGCGGCGAGTACCACGATCTCTCAGGCCTTGCGCAATGTCGTGATCTTGGTGGGCGCCGTGGCCATGATGATCGTCACGAGCCCCAGACTTTCGCTGCTCGTGCTTATCGCCATACCGTTGATCGTGCTTCCGCTTTTTGCTTATGGGCGTGCGGTGCGGTCGCTCTCCCGTGAGGCGCAAGACAGCCTAGCGCACGCATCGGCTTATGCGAGCGAAAGCCTGAGCCAAGTGCGGGTGCTGCAAGCCTTCACCCATGAGCGAGCGGCGAGTGCACGTTTTGCGAGCGCCGTCGAGCGCGCTTTTGCTG
>Ga0187817_10000342_pt1 | contig 19343 bp, 17 predicted proteins | sample NC_wetland_sal_i_17_FD_132431 | JGI IMG/M metagenome (GOLD analysis project Ga0187817, IMG submission 132431) | Wetland sediment microbial communities from Neuse River Estuary, North Carolina, USA - SO4_2 | ecosystem: Environmental > Aquatic > Freshwater > Wetlands > Sediment | place: USA... | reverse complement strand
GGTCCAGGCTTACTACGGGTACGTGGTGGCGCAGCGCAAATATGCCACCGACCAGCTGGCGGGTGCGGAGGCGGCTCCGTTCCTGGGGATCCGCCAAAAACTGCAAAACGGGGGCGAGGTAGCGCGTTCCGACGTGATCAAAGCCCAGATTCAAGATCATCAGCAGCAGCGCGAACTACGAGACGCTCTTCTGGAAATGAACAAGAGCCATCTCGATCTTGCTGTGTTGCTGTTCCCGGATTTCGAACAGAATTTCTCTGTCGTGGACGACCTGCGCCTGCCCGATCCCTTGCCCAGTTTTGTCGAGGTGCAGGGCGCGGCCACCAAGAACAATCCGCAAATTCGGGTAGCGCTTGCTTCCCTGCGGCAAACCGACCAGGAAGTGAAAGTCGCGTGGGCGGCCATGCTGCCATCGGTCGCCGTGGATTATTTTTATGGTATTGATGCCAATCAATTCGCGGTGAATGGCCCGGCTCCGAACCGGATGCGCAACCTGGGGTACTCGGCCAGCGCTACCCTTCAGTTGCCGATTTGGAACTGGGGAGCCGGTTACAGCAAGGTGAAGCAGGCGGATTTGCGGCGGCAGCAGGCCCATGTCGAGTTGAGCTTCGCCCAACGCCGGCTGCTGGCTGACCTGCGGACGTTTTATGATGAAACCGAGACGGCGCGCGCACAGCTCGAATCGCTCAGCCAATCCGCGGAACTTGCTTCCGACAGTTTGCGTTTAACTAATTTGCGCTACCAGGCGGGAGAGGCCACGGTTTTGGAAGTAGTGGACGCTCAAAATACGCTGACGCAGGCTCGCAATGCGTATGATGATGGACAGGTTCGTTTCCAGGTCGCCCTCGCGAACCTGAAAACCCTGACGGGGAGCTTCTAAAACGTGTTGCACATATCGATTTGTGGGGAAAGAGGCCGCACCCTTCAGGGGCTTCGGCACTTAGGTCCGCTCGTCGCCATCGTTTCTGTTCTTGGGCTTGCGCTGGCCTGTTCTGGGGGCAAGCCGGAGGAGCCGACGGTCAGTGTTCAGGTGGTCCCCGTCAAGAAGACGACCATCGAACAGACGGTGACGTCCGAAGCAATTTTATTCCCGCTTGCGCAGTCGGCTATTGTTCCCAAGATCAGCGCGCCGGTCAAAGCCTTCTACGTGAATCGCGGCAGCAAGGTTCATGAAGGACAATTGCTTGCCAAATTGGAAAACCGCGACTTGGCTGCGGCTGCGCAGGACAATCAGGGAGCCTACGATCAGGCGCAAGCCAACTACGCAATCGCGACCGCGTCCACTTTGCCGGAAGAAATTCAGAAAGCGCAGGGTGATACTCAAGCCGCGAAGCTGGCGCTGGAAGCCGAACAGAAGCTCTACGACAGCCGTCAGGACTTGTACAAGCAGGGAGCACTGCCTCGCAAAGAGCTCGACCAGGCCACAGTCAGCCTCGCCCAGGCACGAACTCAGTACGAAGTGGCGCAGCACCACCTCGATGCGCTGATGGCTGGGGGCAAGCAGCAGGAGCTTAAGTCCGCAGCTGGGCAGTTGCAATCGGCTAAAGGCAAGTATCTCGGCGCCGAGGCAGAGTTGGGCTATTCGGAAATTCGCAGCCCGATTAACGGCGTGGTTACCGACCGTCCCTTGTATCCGGGAGAAATGGCGGCTGCGGGAACGCCCCTGCTCACCGTCATGGACACCAGTTCGGTGGTGGCGCGCGCCCATATTCCGCAAGAACAGGCAGCGTTGCTGAAACTCGGCGACAAGGCCACAGTTAGCGTTCCGAGCGCGGTTGTAGGCGCGGTTGCAGGCAAGGCTCCGGGCGAAGACGATGCGATCGAAGGGAAGGTAACCGTGGTCAGCCCAGCGCTTGATCCCAACAGCACGACCGTCGAAGTCTGGGTACAGGTGCAAAATCCGAAGGGAAAGTTGCGACCGGGAACGAGCGCACAGATTTCTATGCTGGCGCGCGCGGTGCCGAACGCGTTGGTCATTCCAGCGGCTGCGGTACTCACCGCTCCCGAGGGAGGCAGCTATGTGATGGTGGCGGGCTCCGACAATCGCGCCCACCAAAAGACCGTGAAGACTGGAATCCGTCAGGGCGATCAAGTGCAGATTCTCGAGGGACTCGCGGAAGGCGATCACGTGGTCGCCTCCGGAGCCTATGGCCTGCCCGACAATACGAAGATTCGAGTCGAAGCCGCCCCGGAGTCCGACAAGACGGATCACCCATCGGACAAGCCATTGGCGGGAAAAGAGACCGACTAAGGATGCCGCGTAGCTCGATGGCCGCGACCAACGGTGAATCCACTTACTGGTTTGCGCGACACTCCCGCTCCATTCTGGTTCTGATCGTTACGCTGGCGATTGTCGGCGTCTACCTCGCGTTCACCATCCCGGTTTCCGTTTTTCCAGATACGAATTTTCCGCGCATCCTGATCGCCGTCGACAACGGCGTCATGCCCATCGACCAGATGATGGTCACCGTCACGCGCCCGCTCGAAGAAGCGGTCAACAGTGTGCCGGGACTGCAGCAGGTCCGTTCCATCACCAGCCGCGGATCGGCGGAGATTGACCTGTTCTTCAACTGGAACGTGGACATGTTCCAGACCTTGCAGTACGTCAATGTGGCATTGTCAAATGCCCAACGCGACCTGCCCGCGACCGCGAAGGTGGAAGCGCATCGCATGACCTTCGCCAGCTTTCCGATTCTCGGATATAGCCTGACCTCCGACACGGTTCCACAGACCCAGCTCTGGGAGCTCGCGACTTACGAGATCAAGCCCCGGCTCAACCGGCTGGATGGCGTGGCGCGCGTCATTGTCCAAGGCGGCCAGGAGCCCGAGTTTCACGTCGTTCCCGATCCCGCCAAACTTTTGCAGACGAGCGTCACGGTTGCCGATCTGATCGAAGCGATGCGGCGCACCAACCTGATTGACTCTCCCGGCCTGCTCGAGCGCAACCACCAGCTCTACCTTGGGCTGATCAGCGGACAGGTGCGCGATCCGCAACAGATTGCGGCGACCGTCATCAAGACAACTGCCGCCGGCGTGCCGGTGCGGGTGGGCGACGTTGCCAAAGTGGAGCCCGCCGTGCGTCCTCTTTATACGATGGTGTCGGCGAACGGAAAGCCGGCGGTCCTGCTCAGCCTCAATCGGCAGCCGGCAAGCAACACCGTGCAGGTGGCGGACGAGGTGCACGCGGAAATCGAGAGCCTGCGCAAAACGCTGCCGCCCGGCGTCGAGATTCATCCTTATTACGACCAGTCGGACATCGTAAAGCAATCGATTGCCAGTGTCCGCGACGCTATCCTCATCGGCCTTATCCTGGCTTCCATCATTCTCGTGATCTTTCTGCGCGACTGGGGCACTTCCATCGTCGCCGGGTTGATGATCCCAGCCACAATCGCGCTGACCTTTATCGCGCTCAAGTTGATGGGAGAGAGTTTTAACCTGATGACGCTCGGCGGGCTGGCCGCAGCCGTCGGCCTGGTGATCGATACTGCCATCGTGGTCGTCGAGAACATCGTCCTGCACCGCGACGCGGGCCAATCGCGGCTGCAGGCGATTCACAGCGCGCTCGGCGAAATTACCATCCCCCTGATCGGCTCGACCATTACTCCGATCGTCGTCTTCCTTCCGCTAGTTTTCATCACCGGCGTAACCGGCACCTTCTTCCGCGCCCTGGCCGTTACCATGTCGGTCGCTCTGCTCACTTCTCTGGCCCTGGCGCTCAGTTGGACGCCGGCCCTCAGCCAGTTCCTGGTCAAGAGATCGTCCGGCGATTCATCCGACATACCGGACAGCGGATCGGAGGACAAGGAAGACACTCTTGACCATGTCGCTCCCGAGCCAGAGGTGGAATCGATCCGCCGTCTGATGGAAGCGGAAGAAGCTTCCCTGAGCGGCTTTTTCCGCAAGGTGATCAATTTTCACGAACATTGGCTGCGCCGCGCTCTGGAGCGGCCACGCTGGCTGGCCGGGTTCAGTCTGGCTTTGATCGTGATTGCCTACGTGTGCTACCAGTTTTCGGGCTCCGGTCTTCTGCCGGAGATGGACGAAGGCGGCTTCATTCTCGACTACATCATGCCCGCAGGCAGCTCTTTGGCCGAGACGAATCGTGTTGTCCGCCACCTCGAACAGATCCTGCACGATACTCCCGAGGTCGAGAACACCTCGCGACGCACGGGCCTGCAACTGGGGCTGGCGGCGGTTACCGAGGCCAACACGGGCGACATTTCGGTGAAGCTGAAGGCATCTCGCAGCCGTGATATCGAAGAAGTTATGGCCGATGTTCGCGCGAAAATCAAAACAGAAGAACCGGCCATCGACGTGGAATTCGTCCAGGTTCTCCAGGACATGATCAGCGATCTGACCGGAGAGCCGCAGCCCGTCGAGGTCAAGTTGTTTTCGCAGGATGCAGCGATCCTCGAACAGTGGGCGCCGAAGGTTGCCGATGCGATCGCCAAAGACAAAGGCGTGGTCGATGTCTTGAATGGAATCGATAACACCATCAGCGGGCCGGCCGTGTTGTTTCAGGTGGACCCGTCGATTGCGGCGCGGGCCGGATTTAGCCCGGAGGAAGTTGCGCTCGACGCCGCCGCCATTCTTGAAGGTGAACCGTCGACAACGCCCGTAATCACCCATGATCGCACTTACACCTTGCGCGTGCGCTTTCCGGCAGGGAATCGGGCTTCCCTCGAGGCCATGCGCGACACGTTGCTGGTCAGTTCAACGGGCAAAACCGCGACGCTCGGAGCGCTGGCTACGCTGACCGAGATTCCCGGACAGACGGAAATTCACCGCGAGAACCTGCTGCGCAATGTGGTGGTCTCGGCGCGGCTGGAGGGCGTCGACCTGGGCACAGGTGTCGCCAGCGTCAAAAAAAGCGTGGACCAGTTGCATCTGCCTTCTTCGATTCGAGTGCTGTACGGCGGAACCTACCAGGTGCAGCAAGAATCCTTTCGGGATCTCATCTTCGTGCTCATTCTGGCGGTCGTGCTGGTCTTCATTGTCTTGCTGTTTGAGTTCCGGACCTTTACCGCGCCCATCGCGATTCTCACGTCGGCCGTGCTCTCGATCTGCGGAGTGTTCCTGGCCCTGTTCATCACCCGCACTACGTTCAACATCTCGTCTTTCATGGGGATGATCATGGTGATTGGCATCGTGGCCAAGAACGGTATTCTGTTGCTCGATGCCGAACAAAAATTCCGGGCCGCAGGACTCTCGCTGGAGGAATCGGTGATTCAGGCGGGCCGCCGCCGGTTGCGGCCGATCGTTATGACGGCGCTCGCCGCGGTCGCCGGAATGCTGCCTCTTGCCTTTGCCGTGGGTGCGGGGTCGCAGATGTTGAAGCCGCTGGCGATTGCGGTGATCGGCGGCGTATTGCTTTCGATGGTTCTGTCGTTGATCATTACTCCTGCGGTCCACCTGTTCGCGACCCGGCGGGCGCTACGAAGGTTCCCGGAGTTCCAGAATCCGAGCTGAGCCTGATGAGGTACTCGAGGCATGATTACGATGAAGAACGCGGTCCACAAAACGACGCTCAGGCAAAAGGCGCAGTTGATGTCGAGTTCGGAAATTGAACGTACATTGGTACGCCTGGCTCACGAAATCCTGGAAAGAAACGGTGGCGCTGACGGCTTGGGACTGGTCGGAATCCGCCGTCGCGGAGTTCCCATCGCCGAACGACTGGGCAAAATGATTCAGCAGGTGGAAAAGACGAAGGTGCCCGTGGGCACGCTCGATATCACGTTCTACCGTGATGACCTCTCGACCCTGGGGCCCAAGCCGGTGGTGCAGGAAACGGAGATTGGGTTTTCCATCGAGGACAAGAAGATCGTGCTGATCGATGATGTACTTTATACCGGCCGCACCACGCGCGCCGCCCTCGACGCCCTTTTTTCCCAGGGCCGCCCGAGCCTGGTGCAGTTGCTGGTGATGATTGATCGGGGCCATCGCGAATTGCCCGTCGAGGCCACCTTCGTCGGCCGAACCGTGCAGACGACCGACAGGGAAGTGATCGAAGTCAAGTTGACCGAGATCGACAATGCGGAGAAGGTTCTGTTGATGGAGCGCTGAGGTCGGGTTAAGTTCGTGTGGGGACGGGCGCCCTCGCCCGTCCAGGCCGAGCGCAAGCTCGGCAGTTGCCTGCAGTCAGGGAGACTCTGGCTTCGCTCTAGTCCTTTTCTCTTCCGCTCCACTCCGCGTCGAATCGCGCCCGATCATAGAAAGATTTCTGCGTTCCCACTCCGGTAGTGGAGAGCCCCGCGTAAAGGTTGGCGCGCTTAACCGCCTCCTGTTCCTCCAGGCCCTCGCCCAGGAAGGTCGCGAAGCTGCCAATGAAAGCGTCGCCGGCGCCGGTGCTGTCCACGCTCTTCACGCTGAACGCGGGCAGGTGCTCTATGCCTTCACTTCCGGCCAACAGAGAACCATTTGAGCCCAGAGTGATAATCACGCGCCGAATACCGCTGGCCAGAAGCTGGGCCGCGCAGCGTCTGGCGTCATCGCGATTGCCCACGGGCATGCCGGAAATCGCCTCGGCCTCACTCTCGTTTGGAACAAAGTAATCGAGATCCGCAACCGCCCTGATGTCGAGGGGTTGCGCGGGCGCAGGATTCAGGATGCAACGGATGCCGTTCCGCCGCGCAAATTTGATGGTGTAGTACACGGTTTCCAGCGGGATCTCAAACTGGAGAACGATGCAGTCGGCGCTCTTCAGCGTATCCGCTGCGGCATCCACGTCGGCAGGCTTCAAGGTGTCATTCGCGCCTTTGACGACGATGATCCGATTCTGCCCGGAAGGATCGACGAAGATCGGCGCCACCCCACTCGACACACCGCTGACCTGGCGCACATGCGTGGCATCGATGCCCAGTTCTTCGAAGTTCTTGATGGTTGACGCACCGAACAGGTCGTCTCCGACGCGCGCCACCATGAAGACCTCGGCTCCGCAAAGCCGGGCAGCGACGGCCTGGTTCGCGCCTTTCCCGCCGAATCCCAGATCAAACTTCTGGCCAAAAATGGTTTCCCCCGGCTTGGGAAACTGGTCTGAGAAGGTGGTCAAGTCAACATTGGCACTACCCACAACCGCAATGCGAGGACGCTTTGCCATAGACTCCCGTTGCAGCCGGCACGCTCCAGGGGCGGGCGGGGCTTTGAAGTGAGGAAGGCCGAGTTTAGTCAGCCGAATCGTTGCGTGTCAACCGGCACGGCCCGACATAGGGCACGGGGGTACACGGAGGTTTCTCTTCCGACTTCCCTGTGTGTCCCCCCGTGTCCTCTGTGGTTACGATTTTGTCACACAGCAGGCATTCATCTGGCATCCGCACGCGCTCTTGAGTATTCTCTTGGGCATGGCCACTGTTTCATTGTGCGAACTGTTGGGCTCGACCGTCTATGACGCCTCCGGCGCCGCGAGCGGCCGGGTGCGCGAGGTGGCCCTTGCTCCACAGGAGGACCGCTCACGCGTTGCCTCGCTGATCGTAAAAACGGCCGCCGGAAACCGCGTTTTGCCGTTGACCGCGATTTCCACGATCAACGGCGGCATTCGGGCCTCCACCACGGCCGCCGAATGGACTTCGGCCGATGGTTCCGAAGGGTTGTTATTGCTCAGTCGCGATCTGCTGGATCAGCAGGTGATTGACGTGCACGGCCGCAAAGTTGTGCGCGTGAACGATGTGGATTTTCATCAGGAAAGCGCGCAGAATCGCGCCGTTTTGAGGGTTGGCGGTGTGGACGTGGGCGCGCGGGGCGCGATTCGCCGCCTGCTCAAAGGCATGGTGCCGGCAGCCGTGCTTCGGGCCTTGCTTTCGCGCGTTCCTCCCCGCGAAATTCCCTGGGATTTCGTGGATCTCATCGAGACCGATCCCTCCCGGCGCGTCAGGCTGAAGATTTCGCATGAGCGGCTGGCCAAACTCCATCCCGCCGACATTGCCGACATTGTGGAAGATCTGGCTCCCGACGAGCGCGAAGCCGTCTTCGAGACGTTGGACGAAGGCGTTGCCGCCGGCGCGTTGGAAGAGCTCGAACCCAAAGTGCAGAAAGCGGTCGTGGAATCGCTCGATTCCGACCGCGCCGCCGACATTGTCGAGGAGATGGAACCCGACGCGGCTGCCGACCTTTTGGGTGACCTCCCGGATGAGCGGACCGCGGAAATCCTGGTGCAGATGGAACCCGAAGAGCGCCGGGAAGTTGTCGACCTGCTCGAATTCAAAGAGAATTCGGCCGCTGGCCGCATGACCCCCGAGTTCATTGCTCTGGCGGTAACGGCTACAGTCCAAGACGCGATTGAGGCCATGCGTACCTTCGAAGGACGCATGGAGAGCATGAGCACCATTTACCTCACGGATTCTCACGGGACCCTGGCGGGCGCAATTCCGCTGGTGAAGATCGCGCTGTCGCCTTCCTCGACGCCGCTGCTCGCCTTGACCCAGGAGCCGCTGATTTCCTGCCACGAGGACGCGAAAGAGAAGGAGTTCGCCGAGCTCTTCGACAAGTACAACCTGCTGACCTTGCCCGTGATCGACGAACACAATCACCTGACCGGCGTGATCACGCCGGACGACGTCATCGCGATGCTGCGCTCCAAGCTGTAGTCGTTTGCTCCCTAGGGTAGAGACGAGAATTTCCCCCCAGTTTTTCAGATTCACCTATCCAGACAGCGCTTTCAACGTTTATTCTGATCGTTCTATTTTGCCAATTTGACCGTCCCTGTGGCCCATGCGCATTAAGTTTCTGAGAAGTTGGAAGTTCCGGATCCTGTTGTTTTTTTCCGTTGTGGGACCGGGCTTCATCACCGCGAACGTCGACAATGATGCCAACGGCATCTTGACGTATTCGCAGGCCGGCGCGCAGTTCGGCTACATGCTCTTGTGGACGATGATTCCGACTACGATCGCCCTGATCGTTGTGCAGGAGATGTGCGCACGCATGGGGGCGGTTACCGGCAAAGGCCTGAGCGATTTGATCCGGGAAGAATACGGTCTGCGAATTACTTTCCTCATGATGATCGGCATTCTCATTACAAATTTCGGAAACGTCGTGGGCGAGTTTGTCGGCATCGCGGGAAGCATGGAGCTCTTTGGGGTCTCAAGGCACTACTCGGTGCCAATCTGTGCCGTGATCGTTTGGTTGATTGCTGTCAAAGGGCAGTACAAGAGCGTCGAGAAGGTATTTCTGTTGGCCTCATTCTTCTATATCACTTACGTATTTGCCGGAGCGCTGGCGAAACCCGCGTGGATTGAGGCCGTTAAGGCCACGGTGAAGCCTCCCGGGATCGCGGCCTTCAAGCAGGGTCCCTATATCTATATGGTGATCGGCGTGGTCGGAACTACGATCGCGCCCTGGATGCAGTTCTATTTGCAGTCTTCGATTGTGGAGAAAGGGGTCACGCGGCGTCAGTACAAAGCCTCACGGCTCGACGTGATCGTGGGATGCATCTTCACCGACGTGGTCGCCTGGTTCATTATTGTGGCCTGCGCGGCCACGCTTTACCTGCACGGCGTCCGCGACATTCGTGACGCCGCCGACGCCGCTCAAGCGCTGCGCCCCCTGGCCGGTGATTGGGCGTACCTGCTGTTTGCGCTGGGGCTTTTCAACGCGTCGCTATTTGCCGCTTCGATTCTCCCGCTCTCGACCGCTTACACGGTTTGTGAAGGATTAGGTTTCGAATCGGGCGTGGATCGCAAGTTTTCGGAAGCCCCCGTTTTTTACTGGCTTTACACCGCCCTGATCGCCGCTGGCGCAGCCGTGGTCCTCATACCTGGGCTTCCCTACATAAAGATCGCTTTATTTTCGCAAGTGGTCAACGGCGCGGTGTTGCCCTTCGTGTTGATTTTCATGCTGCTGCTCATCAACAAAAAGGAATTGATGGGCGAATTCGTGAACCAACGCACGTTCAACATCATCGCCTGGGCCACCACTGTCATTATGATTGGACTCACGGTGGTGTATGTCTACGGGCAGGTACGCGGCGGTGCGGGATAGTTCAAAAGCATTGAACCGCAGAGATCGCAGAGTACACAGAGAAATTCAGAGCGAATACCCCGCTATTCTCTGCGCACTCTGCGATCTCTGCGGTTAGACGCTTGGCGACTACAGGATTTTTCCCGCCGCCAGATCTTTCACCAGTCCCAAGTCGGCCTCGAGGAAATCCAGTTCCAGCAGTTCCCGCCGCGTCACCCATCGAATCTCGCGAAAAATCCGGTTCTCGGTTTCACCCTGGTACTTGCGTACTTCGAAGAACCGAAGTTCCACGGAACCGCCGCCCGGATATTCATGGACGATGCGTGCAACCTCCGTGCCCACCTCCGCCACGATTCCGAGTTCCTCCTCCAACTCCCGGCGCATGGCATCGCGAGGCTGCTCGCCTTCTTCGATCTTGCCTCCGGGAAATTCCCATTTCAGCGGCATGGGCTGGTGCCGCGTCCTCTGGCACGCGAGGAGAAGGCTATCTTTCAGGATCAGCGCGGCGACGACTCGTTTCATCATCTTCAGAAATGCTGGTCCCTAATCCTAAACTATGAGACTGCTGCTTACCCTTTCGCGATCATTTCGGTTATAGAACGGAGACCAGGTGGGTGGCCGAATGCTGCGGGATGTATGGCGCCGGCCAACGCGCGCAATCCCTTTACCAACGTGGGCGCGGGAGTATTCAATAGTTCGTCGGAAATGCAATAGACCTGCGAATTACGCACGGCACTGGTATCCGACCAGCCTCTTTCGGAAGCAATTCTTGCCAGTGGCACGCGATCTCCAGCACCGCACCAGGCAGCGACGATGATCTCCGGGTCTTGTCGGGCGATCTCTTCGACTGAGCACTGCGCTCCCGGCTTGCCCAGGAAGTCACCGCCGGCGGCATGCACGAGTTCAGCCACCCAGGGCTGCGATGCGATGACAGGTTTGCCCCACTCCTCGCAAAACACACGCTTTCTCGGAAGCCTTGCGGCCTGTCGTCGTACTTCCTCGATTGCCGCTTGCATCTCGGAAATCACTTTCAAGCCGCGTTCACCGCAGCCAACCGAGCCCGAGATCAAGGCGATGTCGGTGTAGATGTCGTCGAGCGTGCGTGGGGCTAGGCCCAGAAAGCGAATGCCTGCCTTGAGGATCTCCACGACTGCTGTTTCCTGGTAGGGAACGGCAGCGATCACGAGGTCCGGCCTGGCGGCGAGAATGTCGCGGGCCTTAGAGGTCCAGGAATCGGCGATGATCCGTCGATTGCCGGCTCGTACCTCCGGAACAACGTCCACACAGTACTTCGTACAAGCCACAACGCGGTCCAATTCACCCACGCTGGCCAGAATGACGGTTGCGCTCGGTTGCAAGCATGCGATTCGGCGAGGGAAGTGCGAGTCGGGCACGCTCCTAATTGTAGGGAACGTTTGTGGGGAATGCGAAATCTCGGAGTCGACCCATTACAATTGGCCTGTGTATTCTGCCGATCTACTCGACCATTTTCAGAACCCGCGGAATGCGGGCGAGGTTGAAGCTCCCGATGCGCGGGCGCGTTTGCAGAATCCCGCCTGCGGTGACATCTTGGAACTCACGCTGAAATTGGAGGGGAGGCGCGTCTCCGACATTCGCTTTCGCGCCAAAGGCTGTGTGCCAGCGATGGCCTGCGGGTCGGCGATCACGGAGTTGATCAAAGGCAAGAATGTAGACGAGGCCCGGCATGTGAGCAGGGAAGAGTTGGTTCAGAAAGTCGGGGGCCTGCCGCGAGCCTCCGCTCACGCAAGCCACCTGGCGATGGACGCACTCACCACACTTTTGCAAGGGCTATGAGTTAATTTTGCCCTGCTGACATGGTAGTCTGAGCCATTGCATCACTCCGACCCGTGACGGGGGTCACGGGAGGCCATACCAAAGCGGGATAGCGTAGTTTGAAGCCCCGAGTTCTTCTCTGTTCGTAAGCTGGTCCGCGAGGCCCTAATCAAGGCTACTCGGGAACGCGCAGGTTTTCAGTTGTGGGTGGTTTGCTGGAGGCTCTCGATGGGCTCCCAATTTGAATTCGACCCAGTGAACAAGGTCCTGCTGGCGCGATTTGAGGGGCGCCTTACGGATGCAGCCCTGGGAGAATTTTTCCAGACAGGGCTAAAGCATTGGGCGGCGACCGACGCCCGCGCGGTTATTTCGGATTACACGTCCGCGGAGTGGGCCGTGTCCGCCGAATTCTTGCGCCAGCTGGCAAATCAGGAGCCAGCCGTGAAGGATCCCTCGAAGCGTCCTCGCATTGTCGTTGCCTCGAGCACGGTTGGATTTGGTCTGTCTCGCATGTTTCAGATCGTGGGAGAACGTAAACGGCCGCTCCTGAGAGTCGTGCGAACCCTGGACGAAGCGTACGCAGAACTCGGCATTGAATCCCCCCATTTTGAACCTTTAGAGTGACGGAGCGGGTGGACGCGTAGAGAACCCGCTACCGGCCCGCGTGGTTCGTGTCTGGCCGATAAACCTTCCAGCCATTGGCGAGTGCAGTCTCCTGCAGGTTCGGATTCGGATTGATGGCGAACGGGTGTTTCGACATCTCCAGCATCTCGCGATCCCAGATGGAATTGCCGAAGGCGCAATCCAATGCGCCACGGATCACCGTCCGAATTGCCTCCGGTTTGCCGGGGCCGCTGGGAACTCGAATGAGACGGTCGGTGATGATGCCGTTCTCGACCGCCGTTTCGGCGGCCAGGATGCGGTTCTGCGGGATGCCGAAGAAGCGCGTGACGGAGCGGATGATCCACAGGTTGGTAGAAGAAACCGCCCAGACGTCGCAACCCGAGTCGAGCAAGCGCAGGACCAGTTCGCGCATTTCCGGGAAAATGTTGGCGCTGACGGCCTGGGTGAAGTAGGCGTCGCACGCCTGCTGTACGACTTCTTCCCGCAGTCCGCGGTGCATCGTGACCATTTCTCCGCACATGACCTCTTCGGCGACCCGGCCTGCTCTGTAGTCGGCATAGCGCGAGTGCGCCCAGTCCGCGATCGGCTTCGGGACCAGTCTTTGTTCCGGTTCCAGTTCCCAGGAAAAAAATCCCTCCCCGGCGTCGCCGGACCAGAGCGTGCCGTCGCAATCAAACGTGGCGACCCGCGGTTTGAGGCTAAGTACACTTTCGATGAATTCGGTTTGCAGGGATGTAAGAAGCGTCATGAAATAGTGGGCCTTGGGAGGAATTAACTCGACGGCAGAAGCTGGGACGGCAAAGCAGCATACTGCTCCGGCGTGTCCACGTTGACCGCAACCAGCGGATCATCCACCGTAACGTACTCAATCTCACTCTGGTGCGCGTGCTCCACGTCGCGCGCATTCGATGTTTCGGGCGCCTTGAGAAACGCTTCGATCATCTCGCGGCCCGCGAGCATTGGATGCCCGTGTTTCCCCTCGTATTCGGGGATCACCGCCCACTTCCTGTGTGCTGTGGCCCGTGCGAACTCCGCTTCAAGCGTGCCAATCGTTTCGGTCCGAACCGGTGGCCGGTCCACGAGCGTCACCATGGCGGCATCTCGGCCCCGGTTCAGAACCTCCTGCAGGCCGACCCTCAGCGAGCTGAACTGCCCGCGCGCCGGATCGGGATTCACCACCAGCGAAGCGCCATTGGCGTACACGATGGGAGCCAACGCGATTTCATTCTTGCCGGCGACGACCAGCACGACATCAACTCGAGAAAACAGGAGCCGTATGGCAGCGGAGAGGAACGTGTCGGTTCTTGCGGCAGCCGGACCTGCGGCCGAGGGTGGCCACGGCAGCAGCGCCTTGTCACGCCCCATGCGCGAGGACTCACCAGCCGCCAGAATAACTCCGCAAAATGCCGGGATCCGCCCCATGTGGGCACGATAACAAACTGTTACAACTCTGCCAAGGACACGCGTCACCGGGACGCGTTAGCTGAAGGTTGGCAGCTTGACGAGGTCGTCGTGCGGCACCCGCTCCAGCGCGTGTCCAGCTCTGCGCCACGCCGCCAGGCCACCCGCAATCACGAATACCTTGAATCCTAGTTCCTGTAATTGGTGCGCCACCCGGGCGCTCGTGGCCTCGCGTGCTCAAGTACAGTAAAGATAAATCTCTCTGTCCTTGGGCAGGTTCTTAATCTCTTCCATCAGGTTGTTGGGCTCAATGCGGATCGATCCGGCAATGCGTTCAGAGTCGGCATCGTAGTACCCGTGGCTGCGAACATCGGCGATCAGGAGGCGTTGAGCCGCATCGGACGCCACTCGCCGGGCGAGATCTTCCACCTGTACGCGCGGAACCACATCAAGCAGACGGTACTTGCGATAAACCCAAATGCGGTAGACGACATAGGCCGCGAGCCCAGTCCCGAAGATGACTTCGGCAGCGAAGCCAGCGGAGCGCAGTCCGCGTGTGATGGCGCGCAGGGCATCACTGAAAAGATATCCCGCGGCGGCGTACGCGCCGACATACAGAACCGCCCCGAGGGCATCGTATTGCAGAAAATCTCCCAGCCGCATTTTCATGCTCCCGGCCAAGGGTGGAGACATGGTGTTGATGCCGGGAATGAACTTGGCAAAAAGCAGTGTCTGCTTGCCGCGCCGATAAAAATATTCCGCCGATCGCAAAATGCAAGTTTCCGGATTCGCCGAAAGCCGGCACAGAAGGCCTAGCAAAGCCCATCCGCTAACTCTGCCCATGAAATAGAGAATGACGTCGCCGCTGATCATCGCTATGGCGCCTGTGCCGAACACGAGATAGAGATGCAGATCTCCGAAGGCTGCGACCGCACCAGCGGTCAGAATAGCGAGCGCGGCGGGCAGCGGAAGGCCGACTGCCTCGGCAAAGCACACTGCCGCCAGAAACAGGTAGCCATGGTGCGAAATCAATGAGAGCAAGTCGTTCATGGGTAAAGAAGTTTCTTCAGTATAGCAATGGCGATACGACTGGCCCATTTGACCGAACCGCCAATCTCATCTCGCTTGGCCGCAAGAACTCCTGCTACATTGGTACGACTTTTAGGAGGACCCTTTGTCAGCCCAGGGCCGCCGCTACATCAATCTTCCCAATCGCCCCGCTGGTCTTCCTTTCAGCGATGGCGTGCTGGTGGGCGATACTCTCTACATTTCCGGACGCATCGGCCTTGACCCGGCGACTGGCGAGTCGCCTGGGAGCATTGATGCCGAGATCGATCTCTTATTCGATGGCTTCCAGGCTGTGCTCCGCGAAGCCGGGATGACCATGGACGACCTGGTGTGGGTGCAGGTGTATTCTCCGGATGTTTCTTTGTGGCAAACGTTCAACTCCGCCTATGTGAGACTGTTCTCGCGCGAGTTTCCTGCCCGCGCATTTTTGGGATCAGGCACGCTCTTGAAGAAGGGGCGCTTCGAGATGCTGGGGATTGCGGTGAAAGAAAGCTCCTAGCTACTGACCGCTGGTTTCTAGCGAGCGATGAGAAGTTCGAGTTCTAAGGTTGCTAACAGCCAGGAGCCAGAAGCTAGTAGCTATTTCTCCCTCGCCACCACGAACTCCGGCGCCCACAACAGCGCCCGTTTGATCTCAGAGTCCGGGAATGAGCAGATGGCGTGGCGCGCTGACTCGGCGTAGCGGGCGGCCTCTTTGGAGGCGTACTCGAGAGAACCATAGCGGTTTAGGATGGTCAGAATCTCGGCATGTGTGACGCCATTGAACGCTCGATCACGCAGGATGGTTTCGATTTGGGAACGCTCCGCAGTGGTGCACCGCTCCAGCGCGTGAATGACAGCCATAGTGGCCTTGCCTTCCCGCAGGTCGCTGGCCACGGGCTTGCCGAGCACACTCTCGGAAGCCGTGAGGTCGAGCACGTCGTCCACGATCTGGAAGGCTAGACCAAGGTCCCGCCCATACTGGCCAAGAGATTCTTCCTCTTGCTCGGTGGCGCCGCCGAGAATGCCGCCGACTCGCATGCACACCGAAAACAGGCACGCCGTCTTGCGGTAGATCAGGTCGAGATGTTCTTGCACAGAGATCAGCTGTCCAAGCTTCTCCATCTGGAGCAGTTCGCCTTCCACCATCTGCTGCGTCAGTTCGATCAGCACGTCGAGAATGCGGAAATTGCGCTCCTGCACCGCAATCTTGAACGCCTGCATGTAGAGCCAGTCGCCCGCCAGCACGCACATCGAGTTGCCCCACTGGGTATTGGCGGCCGGACGGCCGCGGCGGAGTTGAGCTTCGTCGATGATGTCATCGTGAACGAGAGTCGCAGTGTGGATGATCTCGACCACCGTCGCCAGCTTGACCGCGCCCGTGCCCTGGTAGCCGAGAAGTTTCGCGGAGAGCAGCAACAGCGCCGGACGGATTCGTTTTCCCCCGCCGGCACGCAGGTACTCGCCGATCTCCGTGATGGCGGCGACGTTCGAGACCGTATCACGTCCGAATTGTTCTTCGATGGCGACGATGTCGTCGCGCAGAAGATCGAAGATCTCTTTCCCGTTAATGGCCGCAGTGCTCAACAGAGATCCAATCCTAATCGGCAATCGTTCAACCGCAGAGATCGCTGAGCGCGCAGAGAAGATTCATTTCTCGTGTGTTTACCATTCAAGTATTTCTCTGCGCACTCTGCGTTCTCTGCGGTTAAAGCCTTTCTCTAGTTCGTCCGGTAATTCGTGATCTGCAGATCGATGCCAAAGTCCTGCTGCTTGACCAGCGCGATGATTTCCTGCAGCGTGTCGCGATCCTTGCTGCTGATCCGCACTACATCCGCCTGGATCGAAGCCTGCGCTTTCTTCTTCGAATTCTTGATCAGCTTGACGATCTCCCGCGCCTTCTCGATCGGGATCCCCTGCTGAATCGAGATCTTCTGTTTCACCGCGCTTCCGGCGGCCGGCTCCAGCGGGCCGTAGGTCAGGCCTTTCAGCGGAACGCCGCGCTTGACCAGCTTCTGCTGGAAGACGTCGTTCACCGCCTTCATTTTGAATTCATCGGCGGAGTGAAGCAGGATCGCGTCATGGCCTTCCATGGCGATCTGGGACTTCGAGTCCTTCAGGTCGAAGCGCGTGCTGACTTCCTTCATCGCCTGCTGGATGGCATTGGAAACTTCCGCGAGGTCGATTTTGCTGACGATATCAAAACTGTTATCGGGCATGGAATTCGACTCTTAAATCTAGATGTCAGGTGTCAGTCTCAGGCAATACAGAGCCCGGCTTTCCTGACACCTGACACCTAACTCCTGAGACCTCTTTTCACGGGACCGCTCGCCCCAAACATGCACATCTGAGGGTAACAGAAGAGGCATTATCTGCGAAGGCTGGACGCCCGTTGTGAGGGAACTTGCAACCCAACCTGAATTGTCATCCTGAGCGAAGCGAAAGACCTGCTTTCCTGGCCGTGTATGAGACAGCACGTCATTCGCTTTGCTCAGGATGACAAAATCTCGTGGGTTGAGAGTTAAAGGGCTGCATCTGCATTGTCAGGCGCGAGTCCAAAGAATTTGTAGAAACTCTGCGTGGTGTGCGAGCCGATCTCTTCCGCCGTCACGCCGCGCAGATCCCCAATTTGGCGGGCGACCTCTTTCACAAACGCCGGTTCGTTGCGCTGGCCGCGATGCGGAATCGGCGCAAGATAAGGCGAGTCGGTTTCGATCAGCATCCGGTCGAGCGGAACCATCTGGGCCGCGTCGCGGATCGACTGCGCTTTGGGAAAGGTGATGTTGCCGGCAAATGAAATCATGAACCCCATATCCAGAGCGCGTCGGGCATGTTCGACGCTCCCGGTGAAACAGTGCAGAATGCCGCCGAGTCCGCTGGCGCTCCAATGCCCGGCGATCATGCTCAGGCAGTCGTCCCATGCGTTCTCGCTGTTGTCCGACGGCCGGCAATGAATGATGATGGGCAGCTTTGCCGTTCGCGCCAGTTCCATCTGCCGCCGGAAAACCGCCTTCTGAGTTTCCCGTGGCGAGTGTTCGTAAAAATAGTCGAGGCCAATTTCTCCCCACGCGATCACCTTGGGTTGGCGTGCCCATTGCAACATTTGCGAATCTGCGGACTCGTTCGCCAGGTTTGCTTCGTGAGGATGAACCCCTACGCTCGCCCATATTCGGGGATACTGCGGCTTTCCGCCGTACTGTTCGGCGAGACGAATTCCGCAATCGGCGGTGTCAGGTCCCTCGCCGTTGCCGATCGCTAGATAGGCTTCGATGCCGCCGTCCTTCGCACGTGCCAACACCGCATCGCGGTCGGCGTCGTAGCGTTTGCCTTCGAGATGAGCATGCGAGTCGATGAACATGAATTGCTTGTGTAGGGACGGGCGCCCTCGACCGTCCGGGCCGAGCGAAGCTCGGCAGCCCTATTTGAGCCGAGTCCCGATCGGCACATCTTCCAGAAAGCTCGCCAGCACTGGCTTCCCGCCCTCGGGCGCGGCCGCGACGATCATGCCGTTCGATTCCAGCCCGCGCAACTTGCGGGGCGCGAGGTTCGCAACGATTACAACTTTGCGTCCGATCAGGGTTTCCGGTGCATAGGCTTCGGCAATTCCGGCCACCAGTTGGCGCACTTCGGTTCCGAGATCGACTTCGAGACGCAGCAGTTTGTCGGCGCCCTTTACGCGCTCAGCCGTCTTTACCTGGGCTACGCGCAATTCCACTTTCGCGAAGTCGTCGATGCTGATTTTGCCATCGGGAACTGCGACCGGCGCTTTGGGCACGACCGGGGGCCGAGCTTCGCTCGGCTGGACGGGCAAGGCGCCCGTTCCCACACTTGAATTCTGTTCTTCCATTTTCTGCATCCTCTCGACTGCCGATTTGTCTGCCCGCGGAAACACGGCTTGCACCTGGCCCAGCTTTGTGCCTAGCCGTAACTGTCCCCACTGCAATTGTGTCAAGTCGAATTTCTTGATCTCTCCCAGGCCGAGTTGGGCCCAGATCTTCGCGGTGGCATCGGGCATTACAGGATGTGCAAGTGCGGTTACAATTCGCAAAGCTTCGGCGCTGGTATAGAGCACGGTTGCCAGGCGCGAGCGGCTCTCCTCGTCCTGTCTGTCGCCGAGAGACCAGGGTTCGTTTTCGACAATGTATCTGTCTACCGCGCTGACCAGTCCCCACGCGGTTTCAAGCGCTCGTGAGAACTGATACTGGTCAAAGAGCGTGCCACAGTCGGCGATCGCTTTTCTTGCCGCATCCGCAATTGCTGCATCCGCCGGGGTGTGCGCGTGTGCAGGATACGGTACTTCGCCCTTGAAATAGCGCGTGATCATGGTCAGAGTGCGGCTGGCGAGGTTGCCGAGTCCATTCGCAAGATCGGAGTTATAGCGCTGCACCAGCGCGTCGAAACTGAATGATCCATCCTGCCCGAAGACGACTTCGCGCAGCAGGAAGTAGCGCAGGGCGTCGGTCCCGAGCACATCGACGATGGTTTCGGCGCGCACGATGTTTCCGCGCGACTTCGACATTTTGTTTTCT
>Ga0187817_10000341_pt1 | contig 19356 bp, 12 predicted proteins | sample NC_wetland_sal_i_17_FD_132431 | JGI IMG/M metagenome (GOLD analysis project Ga0187817, IMG submission 132431) | Wetland sediment microbial communities from Neuse River Estuary, North Carolina, USA - SO4_2 | ecosystem: Environmental > Aquatic > Freshwater > Wetlands > Sediment | place: USA... | reverse complement strand
TTTTGGTCTCCGTTTTCCTCTCGACGAGTTTCTGCGGGAGCGCACGGTCATTCCAGGATCCTAATCCCACGCCGCCGCAACAGCAGGATCCACAGGACAACAAAGATCCCAACGCGTCGCAGCCGAAGCAGGATGCTCCGCCGCCGGACAATCCGGCTCCGCCGGTGGTGGACAACGGCTTTACTCCAGCGAGCCCCACGAATGCTTTGGGGGCCAATGCAAATGCCATGCAGGTGCACCAGTTGAATGGGGCCGCTCCGCTCCCGACTGGGCGCGTCTCACTCTTGCAATTTGGGCCGATATATCTGCAAAGCGCGGATTTCCTGCAGACCGTAGCAGTCGTAAACGCAACCACACTGCCCAATCCACTCTATGAGTCGGTCAGCATGTTCCGGGCGGATCTCGTGTTTGACCATGCTTGGAGGACCAGCCGTTTCTCTGTGCAGTATGAGCCGCGTCTGTACATAACAAATGGGCAAGTGCAGACGGACACTTCAAATCTGAACGCGGCGTGGACAACCGTCTTCGTTTTCTCCCCGCGCTTCTCCATGGCGCTTAAGAACACCTTCGGTTACTTCGGGCAGCAAGATCAATTCGACAATCTGGACCTCGAAGCCGACTTAACCACTGGCGCACTGGTCGAAGCGCACTTCCTAGAAGGTCCGGGCCATTTCCTGAACGACCGGTCAGAAGCGGACTTTCGATATCTGATCAGCCCGCGAGACCGCATCGACTTCACCCCTTTCTTCAACTACTACTCCGCCTCCGGCGGCCAAGACCTGAACGTAAATGAGGCGCAGTCTCCCGGCGGGGAATTTGACTACGCCCGCCTTCTGAGTCCGACGAGAACGATTGGGCTTGGGTACACCATAGATGAAACGTTTTACGGCACTCTTTTGCCAACGACTTTGTATCAGACTGCCGACGTGACTTATGCGCAGCAATTGTCGCCTACATGGCGATTTGCGGCGACGGTTGGAGTAACCCGGGTCACCGCGGCTATGGCTCCGGCCGAGTTCACCTGGACCGGGGATTTCAATGCCATCAAAAAATTCCGCAACTCCACACTGGCCTTTCAATATTATCGAGGCCAGGATGTGGGGCTTCAGATCACGAATGGTATTGCGGACCGATTCGATACTTCGTATGCCCACAAACTGTACGGACGGTCAAAGCTGATTTTAGGCGGCGGATACTATCGACAACTCCTGGCGGCCACGGACACTCGAGGCGCTTACGGCTCCGTGGGTATGAACTTTCAAGTGGCGGCACGATGGTTTATCGAGACGGGTTATACCTACAAGAACCAGCAGAATGGCGGGGCCAACTTCGCCAGCGGAAATCTGAATTATGGGTCCATTGGCATTCGATGGGAACCTGGGTACCAGCCACAGGATCTCGATTGAGGTACTTTTGTAAGTTTTTTAAAATCAGAAGATTGTGTAGCTAAGCCGGGAAAAGACCCCTTTCAGGAGGGGCACTAGGCCACCAGAGAATTGCTTGTCAACCTACAGGATGGAAAACGGAAGGGTGAAGTATGGGAGTTCCTTTCCACAGTCTCTGCCAGAAACGGTCAAAGCTATTACATCAAAAGAATCTGCAGGTAAGTTAATAAAAAATAAAGACTTACGAACTGCCTTTTGAAGGATCCGCAGGGCACTTTGGAAGGCAACTTGCTCCTCTTAGTACAAGAAATAATTTATTGCACAGGTTTACACCCTGAGGGACCCAGAAGAACAGGAGTGCGGGAATGGCCGATTCGATTGTACCTCAAGATCAAGTCCTCGAAGATATTGAGGTAGGAAAGTACCTAGAGATTCTCAAGCGCAGGAAATGGTGGGTCATTCTGACCGCCATGACAATCTTCATCACGGTCTCAGTGGTGGCTTTCCGGATGCCCAACATTTACCGTTCGGAGACCGTAATCCTTGTTGACCCGCAAAAAGTCCCGGATGCCTTCGTTCCCGCCACGGTGAACACTACGGCCGCCGACCGGCTGGCCACGGTGCGTCAGGAGATCATGTCCCCGACGCGTTTGAAGCAGCTTCTGGACGATACCGGCTTGTACCAGGCAGAGAGAAGTGCCGGCAAGACCGACCACGTCATTGCGCGGTTACAGAAGGCGATCGTTCTTGAGATTGCCGATCCGGGCGGTTTTCGTGCCACGGCTTTTCGCATCGCCTATAGCGCGGAAAACGCAAACGAGGCTGCCTTGGTGCCCAATCACCTGGCAGAAATGGTGATTCAGAGCAAAGTGGAAGCGACCGAGGACCAATCCGACAGGACCGCGAAGTTCCTCGACGCGGAGCTGCAGGAAACGAAAAAGAACCTGGAAGCAAAAGAGCAGGAAATGGGCAAGATCAAGTCCACATTCATCATGGACCTGCCCGAATCCAAACAATACCATCTCGAGGCTCTGACGACCTTGAGGACGCAGCTCCAGGCGAGCCAGGACCGTGTAAGCCGGGCGCAACAAGACAAGATCTACTTGCAGTCCATGATGGGGAAAACAAATCCGACTGTCGACCTTGACGCAGATGCAATGGGAGCTGCCTCGCCTGAGGAAGCGGAAGCGGAGAAGCTGGAGACGAAACTTGCGGAGTTGCGTGGGCGTTACGGGGCCGCGTATCCGGACGTACGAAAGGTGCAGAGCGAACTGGATAAGCTAAAGGCCAAAATCGCCGAACAGAAGAAGAATGCCGGACCAGAGACGGCTGCGCCCACCCGCGCTCCGCGGCAAGCCAACCACAATCCGGTCGTGGAAGCCCAGCTGAACAAGCTGGACGAAGAGATCCAGGAACAGGCCAAAGTGCAAAAGACCCTCCAGGAACAGATTGACTTTCACAGCTCGAAGCTCGAGCGCGAACCGGTATTCGAACAGCAACTGTCGGCCCTGATGCGCGACTACGACATGCTGCGCACTCATTACAACCGCCTGCTGGACAAGAAACTCTCCGCGGATATGTACAGCGCCCTGGTGAACCGCGAAGAGGGTGAACGCTTCGTGATTCTCGACAAGGCGCCGGTTCCCACGCAACCTTTCGGGCCCAACCGGTTTCTTTTTAGCGTGGCTTCGCTGATCGGGGGATTGTTTGCGGGAATAGGTCTTATGATTCTGAGAGAGATCACCGATCAGTCCGTCCGAGAAGAGCACGAAGCAGCGTCGATCCTGGACAAGGGCATACTTGCGGGGGTCCCGCTGATTGTTTCGGCGCGCCAAACAAGAATGGAACACCTGCGCGCCACACTGGCCGTTGCCAGTACTATTCTCTGCTCTAGCGGGCTGGGTTTCGCGGTTTCCTACTTTATGAAACGGCTGGCTTGAAATGTACACAACCTTTTACGGATTAAACGAAGAGCCCTTTCGACTCACCCCCGATCCACGTTTTCTGCATCTTGCCGAACCACACCGAGAGGTGTTGACGAGTCTGGTAGGCGGGGTGTTGCAACGCAAGGGGATTCTGGTCACCACAGGTCCGATCGGAACGGGAAAAACGACGCTGTTGCATGCCACGCTGCACTTTTTGTCCAGCCAGACAGGAGCGGTGCCGCGGCTGTCGACGGCTTTTGTGACCAATCCTGCGCTGACTCGGGAGGAGCTCCTCGAGGCGATCCTTGACGAATTCGAGGTCAGTTGCACTTCCACCAGCAAGCCCAGGCGGCTCGCGGCCCTGCATGAGATGCTTATGTCTATTCAGCGCAACGGTGGAACTTCAGTCCTGGTAGTAGATGAGGCTCACCTCTTGACGATGGAGTTGTTGGAGGAAGTGAGACTTCTGACGAACACAGACTTGCACCAGGAAAAGATCCTCCAAGTTATTCTCTCGGGGCAACCGGAACTGTTGCCAGTCTTGCGGCGCCCTGAGCTTCGCGCACTCAAGCAACGAGTGGCGAGTTGGTCTCAACTGAGGCCGCTCACTCTGCCGGAGACCCGCGCGTACATCGAGGAACGCTTGCATTCCGCCGGGCTGCATGCCGCTAATCCGATTTGTAGTCCGGCGCTGGATGCCATCCACAACTTTTCGCAGGGCGTCCCGCGATTGATCAATCTGTTGTGCGACAAGTGTCTATGGCTGGGCTTCAATGCAAAGGCTAAACAGATTGGCCCGGAGATCGTTCAGCAGGCGGCTACACTCTTGGAGATCGATACTGCCTGTCAAGAAGAGGCCTATGTTGAACCGGTGGGAGTAAGGATGTCGCGGTCGACAATGGATTTGTTGATTGACTCTTTGAAGCGCAATCGAGCGATGGCCCGGGAGTAGGGGATGAGCAAATACTTTGATCAAGCGCGGCAGGCGGAAAGCCATTCAGCCCAAGGTGTCTCCGGGAACCGAACGAACGTCCAAGAAGTCCTGGAGGTAACCGCGAAGGCCTTCGGTGCCCCAAGAGAGACGACCGAGGGGCTGCTTAGCCGGTGCCGCAGCGTCCAGTTGCCGCTCGCTTCGGAAAGCCCGGTCATTTTCTCCAGAAACGACTTCGCGGCCATAGCCCTGGAGTCCTATCGTGCATTGCGCACGCGATTGCTGCGTCTCCAGGTTGCGCAGCGTTTCCGCTCGGTAGTTCTGACTAGCGCAGCGGCTGCAGAGGGCAAGACCTTAACGGCAATGAATTTAGCCCTATGCTGCGCGCAGGTAAATGACTTCCGCGTCCTGGTAGTGGATAGTGACCTTCGTACATGCGGCTTAACCCGCTTGTTTGGGCAACCCGCATGGCCCGGTCTCGCAAATCTCTTGGAGGGAACGGCAAAATACGAGGAGGCCATTCTTAAAACACAAAACCCCAATCTGTTTTTGCTGGGGGCAGGAATGCCTTCGCATCCTGCTCCCGAGCTGTTCTCGTCGAAAAAATGGAAGGATTTAATCTCTTGGTGCAGCGACCAATTCCAGCTGATCATTGTGGATTCTCCTCCCGTCTTAGCGGTGGCCGATTTTGAGCAGATCGTCAGCGCTTGCGATGGCACGTTGGTGGTCGTGCGCGCATTCCGGACTGAACGGGACGAACTGAGAAAAGCGGCCCTTCGTATTGATCCGAAGAAACTCCTGGGAGTGGTTTTCAATGGAGCGAAGGCCACCAAACAGAACGAATATATGACGGCTTACCCGACGGCATCCCAAGGCAGTGGCAGCGCCGTTCAGACTTCTTCCGAGAAGCTAGAGCCCGCGCAAATGTCGCGCTAGTTTGTGAACTTTGGCACTCTCTACTAGCAGGTGTTAGGACATGTATCCGAACTTAAAGATTGAGATATTCAAGCGAGGACTCCGCCAGAACAATCTGGCGAAAGCCTTAGGGCTGAATGAAGCCATTTTGAGCAAAATCATAAATGGCTACCGTGAGCCATCGGGCGGCCAGAAGCAGATTCTCGCCCAATACCTTCAGGTGGATGAAAGCTGGCTCTTTGAAAAGTTTGAGGCAAACATGATTGCGAAATTTGCGAGTCTTTCCCCGGCCAAGGATGAAAAAGACAGTGAATCCTAGCGCGCAAATTCTTTCTACTGGTTACGCCGAGGAGCAGTCATTGCGGAGCCCTGTTACGATTCGCGGGTTTGCCCCGGCAATTTCAGTAGACTGGGACGAATTCGTCCTGAGGCACAAAGAGGGCACATTCTTTCATTTGACAAAATGGAAGAACGTCATTGAGAAAACGTTCGGCTACAGCCCTTTTTATTTTTATGCCGAGCGGGAAGGACGCATTGCCGGCATTGCGCCGCTGTTTCTGGTGGAAAACTGGGTGATCGGCCGCTGTATCCACTCCGCTCCCTACAGCGCGTATGGGGGCATTTGTGCCGAGGACGAGGAGTCCGAAAATGCCTTATTGGAGCACGCCAAGCAGTTTGCCATCGACCAGAAGTCCGACTATCTGGAACTCCACCAACGCGGCTCGCGTCTTTTTCCGGACTTTCACCCCAATTCACTTTACATGACTTTCACCACAGAACTTTCTCCCGACACGGAGGTAAACTGGAAGAAGCTGCCGCGCGACACACGCTACATGATCCGAAAAAGTGAGAAGGCCGGCCTGAAGACGCAGCACGGCGTCGAGCAGTTGGACACTTTTTACGGTCTCTTCGCGGAAAGCATGCGCAGGCTTGGAACTCCCGTTTTTCCCAAGTCTTTCTTCGAGAACGCGATCTCCGAGTTTGGCGCCCAGGTGGACTTGATGCTCGTGTATTCGGAATCTCAGGCGGTTTCAGGCGTCATATCTTTTTTCTTTCGCGACGCGATTCTCCCGTACTTTGCCGGGGCGAGTCCGGCGGCGCCGCGCCTGGCTGCGAATAATTACATGTACTGGCAGTTGATGACGCTGGCCGCGAAGAGAGGGATTCGGCTCTTCGATTTCGGAAGAAGCAAGAAAAACACCGGCGCGTTTGCCTTCAAATCCCAATGGGGAATGACGCCGGAAGCGCTCAAGTATCAGGTCTATCTTGTTGGCCGGAAAACAGTGCCGAACTTTTCGCCGGTCAATCCAAAATTCGAATTTGCTGCTCGGCTCTGGCGCCATCTACCCCGGTCCGTGGCTAAGAGCGTAGGTCCGCGCGTGGTCCGGTGGTTTCCATAGAAGAGTGTGTGGCGAATCCCCTACCCTTGCTCGCTCTTGGGAGCAGAGAACAGAATTGAAGATATTGTACTTAGCTCACAGGATCCCCTATCCCCCCAACAAAGGGGAGAAGACTCGGTGCTTCCATCAGCTTCAGTACCTTTCTGAGCGGCACACGATTGACCTGTTCTGCTTTGCTGACAACGAACGCGAGGCGCGAGGCCAAACGGCGCTCGAAAGCATTTGCCGCCGGGTGCATGTGGAAACGCTGCCGCCGAAAAAGGGTCTGGCGCGCGCGGCGGCGCTTGCGTGGAAGGGGCTGCCGAGCTCGATTCTCTACTATCAGTCGAGAAAAATGCAGGAGGCCGTAGGGAAAACGCTCAACGTAGAATCCTATGACCTGATTTTCGTCTACTGTTCCTCGATGGCCCAGTTCATTCCGCACCCCGCTCCTGCGTTCAAGATGATCGACTTTGTGGACGCGGATTCGGCGAAGTGGAAGCAGTACGCATCGGCGACACGCTTTCCGAAGTCCTGGTTTTACGCCCGCGAAGGGGAACTGCTGGCGCGCTACGAAAAGCAGGTGACGAAAGAGTTCGATGTTTCGATCGTGGCCACGCAGCAGGAAGCTCTCGAGCTGGGCGGTGGCGGCTGCTCCGGCGTCGAAGTGCTGGAAAACGGCGTCGCTCTGCCCAAGACGCAGCCCGTGACATCTTTGCGCGAAGAGATACGAGCGCTGCAGCCGTACGTGCTGTTTGTCGGCACCATGAATTACCGGCCAAACGTGGATGCCGTCACGCACTTCAGCGAAGAGATTTTTCCGCTGTTGCAGAAGACGCATCCGGAATTGCGGTTTTTGATTGTAGGACGCGACCCGAGTCCGGAAGTGGGGAGATTGGCGGGCAAGCCCGGCGTGGTCGTGACCGGATCCGTGCCGGACGTGCATGAATACATTGACGGCGCGGCGGTGGCCGTCGCTCCCTTTCGAATTGCGCAAGGCGTGCAAAACAAAGTTCTGGAGGCCCTGGTTGCGGGACTGCCCGTCGTGCTGACCAGCAGGCCCGCGCGAGCCATCGGTGACGTGGCCGCAGAGCTTCTTCTGGTGGCGGATCGTCCCGAGGTGTTTGCCGCGGCGGTTCAGTCGGTTCTTGAGAATCCGGAGTTTCGACGGCGCGCGGAAGCTGCGGCGCCCGCTCTCCGCGAATCCATGAAATGGGAAAACCGCCTGCGGCGGCTGGGACAGCTGGTTGATTCCGTGGCCTCGAGCGGCAACGGAGCGGCCCTGCGAGTGCCGCGAGAAGTTGCGGTGGGGTGAACTCCTTGCCGGTCACAAGCACACAAGGAATGGCGGGACCAGCGGCCGGCGAGTCCGCGCAGGCTTGCACAGAAGGTAGAGGAACAGCGCCGGCCTTGATTTCGAGCAAAACTCCGCAGGAACAAAACGCCGCGGCGCAACGGCGCTTGCGCGTTCTCCACATTTTCAATTATGTGGGGCTGGGCGGTACGGAACTTACGGCTCTTCGCATCATCTCGAATCTCGATCCCGCGCGGTTTGAAAACTTGATTTGCGGCGTCCGTGGTTTCGATCCGCAAGTTGTTCCGGGACGCTATCCCGGAATGGATGTGATCGTCCCGCAGTCGCGGAGAGGAAAATCCGCGGCTGGAGTCTTCTCGCTTCTGGACGTTATCAAGAAATATAAGCCGGATGTCGTGCATTCGCGGAATTGGGGAACCATCGAAAGCGTGCCCGCGGCGTGGTTCGCCAAGGTTCCCGGCGTGATTCACAGCGAGCACGGCCACGAGGTGGAAACGCTCAAGCAGCTCCCCGGACGGCGGCGGATTTTCCGCAGCGCGGTGTATGGCTTGGCCGACGTGATCTTCACGGTGACGGGCGAGCTTCGCGAATTTCATGCGCGTCAGGCCTGGTTTTCGCCCAAGCGCATTCGAGTGATCACTAACGGAGTGGACACTGAGCGCTTTGCGCCCCGGCCGCACCTGGAAAGAGCGATCCGTGAAAAGCTGCAATTGCCGGCGGAACGCCTGGTGATCGGCACGCTCGGAAGAATCGTGCCGATCAAGGATCACGCGTCCCTCTTGAAGGCTGCGGAGACACTCATCCAGCGCGGCGTTGATCTCCACGTATTGATCGTGGGTTCCGGACCGGATTTGGCGCAGCACCAGAATTACGCGAAAGAATCCGCGGCGCTCTCCGGCCGTGTGACGTTTCTCGGAGCGACGGAAAACGTCGGCGAAGCACTCAGCGCCATGGACGTGTTCGTGCTCTCCTCGCTTTCCGAAGGCATGTCGAACACGCTGCTCGAAGCCATGTCCTGCGGCGTGCCGGTCGTGGCGACGCGAGTTGGCGGCAATCCCGAGGTCGTCGAGGAAAGCAGTTCGGGGCTGCTCTACACGGCGGGAAGCGTTTCCGAATTGTCGGATTGCCTTGCGCGGCTGGCCCAGGATTCCGGCCTGCGTAACCAATTGGGTGAAGCCGCCCGCGAGCGTATTTTGGCGAACTTCAGTTTGGGACGCATGATTGAACAATACAGCCAACTCTATTCGGAGCTTGGTGAAAGGGTCGGCGTCCTTTCGAGGCGCGCGGAATAAACCTATGTGCGGAATATGCGGCATTTTCGAAACGGAACCGTCCGGGCAGGTCACGCAGGATTTCGTCCGGCGGATGACCAACACGATCCTCCATCGAGGTCCCGATGACGAAGGGATTTACACGGCTCCGGGCATCGGCCTTGGTTTCCGGCGCCTGAGCATCATTGATGTCGCGGGAGGCCACCAGCCCATTTCCAACGAGGATGGCAGCATTTGGGTGATGTTAAACGGCGAAATTTACAATTACACGGAACTTCGCGAGGATTTGCTGAGCCGGGGCCACACGTTCGTCACGCGTTCGGACACGGAAAGCATTGTTCATCTTTACGAAGAGTATGGAGAGGATTGCTTCCGCAGGCTCCGCGGAATGTTTGCGATCGCTCTATGGGATTCGCGGACTCGAAAGCTACTGCTGGCGCGCGACCGCGTGGGAAAGAAGCCGCTGTTTTATTCGTGGAACGGCAAGCGAATTTTGTTTGGCTCCGAGCTGAAGTGCCTGCTGGCCGCCGACGGCATCCCGCGCACAGTGGACACGCAGGCGCTCACCGACTATTTTTCCTTCGGCTACATTCCGGCGCCGAAAACCATTTATCGCGACGTGCGCAAGCTGATGCCCGGCCATTACCTTGTCGCATCGGAGAAAGATGTCCGCGAAACCTGCTATTGGGACATTTCGTTTGGCGCTACCGAGGAACGCCCGGAAGAAGAGTGGTGCCAAGCCATCAAGCAGGCGCTTTGCGAGGCCACGCGCATCCGCTTGATGAGCGATGTTCCGCTGGGCGCGTTTTTGAGCGGTGGTGTGGACTCCTCGGCGATTGTCGCGCTGATGAGCCGGCTCATGAACCGCAGCGTGACCACCTGTTCGATCAGCTTTCAGGAGGCGGAGTACAACGAAGCGGAGTACGCCCGCGCGATCGCCGACAAATTTCACACCGACCATCACGAACAAACCGTTCAGCCGCAGGCGCTGGAAGTGCTCGACAAGCTGGTCTGGCATTACGACGAGCCGTTCGCCGATTCTTCGGCGATTCCGACATATTACGTTTCGTGGGTCGCGCGGCAAAACGTCACAGTCGCGCTGGGTGGCGACGGAGGCGACGAAAATTTCGCGGGATACCGCCGCTACTATTTCGATCGCATGGAAAACCAGTTGCGCGGTTATGTCCCAGCGAGCTTGCGGCGCGCCGTGTTCGGCCCATTGGGACGCTATTATCCTCCGCTCGCGTGGGCCCCGCGCGTTTTTCGCGGCAAAGCGACCTTCCAGAGCCTTTCGCGTTCGCCGCTCGAGGGCTATTTCAATTCCATCTCCTATTTCCGGCCGGATGAGAAGAAAAAGCTTCTCTCGCCGGATTTTTCTTCGAACCTGAACGGCTACGACTCGATGGGAGTCTTACAGCACTACTACGACCGGTCGGGCTCGGACGATCTGCTCTCGCGCATCCAGTACGTGGACATCAAAACCTATTTGACCGACGACATTCTGGCCAAAGTGGACCGCGCCAGCATGGCTGTTTCGCTGGAGGTGCGCGCGCCGCTGCTCGATCACCGCTTGATGGAGCTGGCCGCCGCGATTCCTTCACAACTGAAGCTGCGCGCCCGCACCGGAAAATACATTTTCAAGAAAGCCATGGCCGATGTTCTTCCTCAGGACATTCTCGACCGGCGCAAGCAAGGCTTTGCCATTCCGCTGGATCGCTGGTTCCGCCAGGAACTGAAGGACGTCGCCTGGGAAGCCATCTTCAAGCACGACGACGGGATTCTCAACAAAGCGTACTTGAAGAAAATCTGGGACGAGCACCAGCGCAAAACCTTCGATCGCTCGGCTCATCTTTGGGCCGTCCTGATGTACCGGAAATGGCGCGAGACTTTCGCGTCCGAGAGCGTCGCGTGAGCGGAATCTGCGGCATTTGCGAACCGGGGATGGAGATCCCCCGAGAGCAGATCGAAGCGATGCTGCCGGCTCTCACCTTAACGGGCGAAAGCGGCCAGGAGATCCGCGCAGCCAATTCGATGGCTGCGGGCATCGCGCGGCGATGGCCCGCGCAGGAGCTTTTCGCCAGCCCGGAACTGTTTGTGGCGGCGGACACGGATATCACGAACTGGCGCGAAGTGCGCGCGTACCTCGAGAGCAAAGGCGTGCAGGCCGGCGATCTGAGCCGCGGCGAGTTGCTGGCGCGGCTGTACCAGCTGGAAGGTCCGGCATTCGTAAAGAGGCTCGAGGGGGCATTTGCACTCGCGCTCTGGGATGAAAAAACCCGCCGGCTGGTGCTGGCCCTCGATCCTCTGGGGCTGAAGACGTTTTATTTTGCGCGCGAGGGGAACAGGCTGCTTTTCTCCACGCGGTCGGGCGCTATTCACGCAGCGCAAAAGCGGCCGGGCAGAGTGAATCACGCCGCGGTGACACAGTTTCTGCTCTTCAGCGTGGTGACCGCGCCTCTTTCGATCTACCAGGGAATCGAGCGCCTGCGGCCGGGATATTTGCTGACGTACGAGAAGGACGCCGTCCGCCAGCAACAGTATTGGGATCTCGAATATCCGGAGAGCAACGACGCCGACAAAGAAAACTGGGCCAAGCTGCTGCGCGAACAGATGCGCGATTCCGTCCATCGTCATCTGGACGGCTGCGGCGCGGACAACACCGGGGCTTACCTGAGCGGTGGGACCGACAGCAGCAGCGTGGTTGCTTTTATGACCGACAAGTTTCCCCGCTGCCACTGCTTCTCGATCTCTTTTCCCACCCAAGGATATAACGAAATCGAATACGCGCGCGCCACGGCCCAGCGCTTCCAGTCGCAGCATCACGAGCTTTGCATGAGCCCGCAGGATGCCTTCGACGCGATTCCCAAAGTCGTCGGCTACTATGACGAGCCTTTCGCCAATTCGTCCGCGCTGGCTTCCTATCACTGCGCGCTCTTGGCGAAGAGGAGCGGCGTAGACACGTTGCTCGCTGGCGATGGCGGCGACGAGCTATTCGCCGGCAACGAGCGCTACGTCGGCGACAAACGATTCGCCATTTACCACACCATTCCAAAGTGGCTCCGCAAGGGAGTTGTCGAGCCGCTGGCATCGGTTTTGCCCGCCAGCGACGGCAAGCTGAGCCTGCCGCGCCGCTATATTCAGCGAGCGAATATTCCCAACCCCCGCCGCACGTTCTCCTATAACGTTTTCCTGAGCACGGAGCCCGGGCAAGTGTTCGAGCAGGAGTTCCTGAAACAGGCGCCGCCGGAAACCTGGATGGGCATCGCGGAAGAGCACTTCAACAGTGCCAAGGCGTCCAGCGATTTGAACCGTATGATGCACCTGGACATCAAGATCATTTTGTCCGACAACGATCTCCGGAAAGTCAGCGGAACTGCGGAGCTCGCGGGCGTTCGCGTGCGCTATCCCTTGCTCGACCGGCGCCTGGCGGAATTCTCCGGCCGCATTCCCGCGCGCCTCAAGCTGCGGGGTTCGAAGCTGCGCTACATCTTCAAGCGCGCCATGACCGGCATTCTTCCCGACGTCGTGCTTTTCAAGAAGAAGCACGGGTTCGGCGTTCCCATCGGAAACTGGTTTCTGTCGGACGCCAAGCTGAAATCCCTGGGCTTGGATGTTCTGAACGACGCGCGGACGCGCCAGCGCGGCTACTTCCGCTCTGAGTTTTACGACCGCATCGTGGATTTGCATAGGCGCGACCATGCCGCCTACTACGGCGAAGTCATCTGGTACATGATCGCCCTCGAGCTTTGGCACCGCGAGCACTTCGAGAAAGCCCACGCGGAGATTTTGCATGCGCATTGAACTCATTAGCGCGGAGCAGGAATTTCAGGCCCTGCGGCAGGAGTGGAACGCCGTTCTCGAGCAGAGCGCGGGCAACACCATCTTTTTGACCTGGGAATGGGCGGCATCCTGGTGGGCGGCGTATCACGGGAAAAAACAACTGCTGATGCTCGTGGCACGAGATGCGAACAGCGCGTGCCTGGGCATCGCGCCTCTTTACATCGAGAACTCCGGGAGAGCCGGCCGCCGCGTGCGGTTTCTCGGCGACGGCACGTATGATTCGGACTACTTGGATTTCATCATCGTTCGCGGAAAGGAGCGCGAAATAGCCGCTGGCTTCATTGAGCAGCTGAAAGCGCTGCGTGCAGAGTGGGATCTTTTGCAACTTTCCGAAATTCCCCAGGATTCGCCGAATCTCCAAACGCTGCTTGCGCTGGAAGAAGGCGGCGACTGGTATCTCAGCAAGGAACCGGTGCCCTGCGGCATTCGAACGCTCCCAAAAACCTGGGATGAGTTTTTACAGACGCTGAAGCCGAGATTCCGCACCACCGTGCGCGCCTGCCTGCGCAACCTCGAGCAATGGGGCGGATCTTTCGAAATTCTCAGCCAGGAGGAGCAGATCTCCGTCTGGCTTGACGATCTTTTCGTTCTTCACTCGGGACGCTGGGCTTCGCGCCAACAGAGCGGTGTTTTTCGGAACGATGCCAAGCAGGAGTTCTATCAGCAATTGGCGCCCGCGCTTTTCCGGTGCGGCTGGCTGCACATGACGCGCTGGCGGTTGAACGGCGTGGTGATAGCCTGCCAGTTTGGATTCGTCTATCAGGGCATCTATTTTCTTCTCCAGGAAGGCTTCGACATTCAGTGCACTCACATCAGCCCGGGAATCACGCTGCGTGCGGCAACGTTCCGCAACTTGATCGCCTCGCACGTACACACTTATGACTTTCTCGGGGGCATCGGGCGCCACAAAACCGATTGGGGCGCTCAGGAAAAGACGAGCTGGCGGCTGTCGCTTGCTCCAAAGGGACTTTCCGGCTACGCGCGCATCGAGTTGCCGGTAGCGATACAAAACGCCAAAGACAAAGTGAAAGAATCGCTCTCTAAAAATTTTCAGGAGTGGTGGAAGTCACGGAAGGCTCTTAGGACGGCTACGCCCGCAGACGATATTGGAGCACAACCAGTTTTGGCAAACGGCACAGCTAAGAATTGGAAGAAACCACTTGCGTCCGGCCTTTATCGCACAGGGCTGCTGCGGATGATGGGGCGGGCTTCGAAGGGCTACGAGTTGCGCCGCGCCAATTCACCCCGGCTAATCTCTCTGCAAAAAGCGCGGACCCCGAAGTTTGCGATTTTTTGCTACCACCGCGTAGGAATGGGTGGAGTACCGCTCTATTCGCAGCTGGAACCGGAGGTTTTTGAAGCACAGATGCGGTTCCTCAGCGAGAACTATCGACTGGTTTCGCTGGACACGCTGCATGAGGAGCTTTCAAACCGCAGGGATACGGAACCAGCCATCGCCATCACCTTCGACGACGGTTATCGGGATGTGTACACGCACGCCTTCCCGGTCCTACAGCGCTACGGGATTCCGGCTACCATATTTGTAACCGCTGGTGTTGTCGAGAAGGGCGAAGTGGCATGGTACGACAAGATATTCCTGGCCCTTCATGTGGCGCCACAGGAAAAACTCGATCTGACGCTGGATAAGCCGCGGCGGTTCCTTCTTCCAACTCCCGAAGCCCGATTGCGCGTGGCGGAAGAGATCAACACCTGGCTCAGAACCGTGCCGGACGAGCAGCGGAAGGAGTTTTGTTCCGGGGTGGAGAAACTCATCGCTCTGCCGGCAGAGCAGTTGAGCAATCGCATGTTGACTTGGGAACAGATTCGAACGATGCACCAGGGCGGCGTTTCCTTCGGGGCGCACACACTGTCTCACCCGAGCGTCAGCCGTCTGAGCCCCGCCGCGCTGGACGAAGAGCTGCGCGGATCGAAAGCGATCATCGAGGAGCGCCTGGGAGCCCCTGTTTCGCATTTTGCCTATCCCTTCGGCAAGCTGGCGGATTACAAGAACACGGAGGCAGCCGTGGCACGCTGCGGTTATCGCACGGCATCCACGACGAATTGGGGTGTCAACACGCCGGGCGTGAACCCTTATGAATTGTTCCGCGTTTCGGTGGGAGAAGAGCGCCACCTGCCAACTTTCGGCTTGAAGTGCGCGCAGCTGTTTTTGTCGGCGAGCGCGCCGGAAGGCCAGCGTGCGGCGGTCTCTATGGCGAGCAAAGATGCGGCTTGCAGCTCGAGTTGAGCATCGTCTGGGAGCGATGAAGTGCGAGATTACATCGTAGTCGCAATAATCCTGGGAGCCGCGCCTGTTTGTCTCTTTTATCCCTACTTTGGCGTGTTGATGTGGTCGTGGATTGCTTATTTCAATCCGCACCGGTACACCTGGGGCTTTGCCAATACGTTTCCTGTGGCTTTGGTCATTGCGATTCCTACGTTGATAGGAGCGTTTTTCACGAGGGACCGCAACCGGAACATGTTTACACGCGAGACGCTGCTGCTGGTCTTCTTCTGGGCGTGGACCGGGATCACATTCATGAACACGCATTTCGAGCCGCTGTTTGCCGACCACATCGACGATGCGTCGCTGCGTTTTACGGAACTCAGCAAAATCATGCTGATGACCCTGCTCACGATCTACCTGGTCACTTCGCGGACCAAACTGAGATATCTTTTGATGGTCACTGCCGCCAGCTTCGGCCTGCTGGCGATCAAGGGCGCGATTTTCGGGATTTTGACAGGCGGGCAATTCCGCGTTTGGGGGCCTCCCAATTCCTTCATCGCGGACAACAATGATTTCGGCCTGGCCCTGAACATGACGCTGCCGATGATTTTTTTCCTGGCGCGCGAAGAAGAGAATCCCAAGCTGCGAAAGATGATGTGGGCGACCTTCGTTTCCTGCGCGTTTGTGGTGCTGCTTACCTATTCCCGCGGCGCCCTGCTCGGGCTGACGGCCATCATCTCGACGCTGACTTTGAAGTCCCGCCACAAACTACTTGGGGTTTTTCTAGTCGTCTTCACCGGTTTTCTGGTGATCTCCTTCGCGCCGCCTGCCTGGATGGCGCGCATGCAGCAATTCCTCGGCGGAACGCTGGATGAATCCGCTCAGGAGCGCATCACCAGCTGGCAGTTTGCGTGGAATCTGGCGAAGCACTATCCCATCACCGGCGCGGGCTTCGAATGTTTCACGCCGAATCTCTTTGCCATGTACTCTCCGCGCGATCCCCGCACATGGCTTGCGGGGAAAACGTCGTCCGGACCGCACAGCATCTATTTTCAAGTGATGGCCGAGCAGGGATTTGTAGGCCTGTCCGTGTTCCTGGGTTTGCTGGGCAGCTGCATCTTCAGCGCGTGGAGGCTGCAGAAACGAATTGCCGGCAACAAAACGCTCGCGTGGCTGTCCGCCTACGCCAATATGGTGCAGGTAAGCGTCATCGGTTATATGGTCAGCGGAGCGTTTCTCGGGCGAGCATATTTCGATCTTTTCTGGCAGATTGTGGCTATTCTGATCACACTGAAGATTCTGTACAAGAAAGAAGTGCGGGCGGCCAGGAGTCAAGTCCCCGCTCTGGCGCCTGCCTGGAAAGTCGAGGAAGTCTTGCCGTGATGGTTCAAAGAAAATCTTGTCACGGGCGCGCGCTTGTTCTGCTGCTCGCCTTCCTGGCGGCGTGCTTGTCGCCGGTACCCGCCGCCGGCGGCACCGCCTGGACGTTCCAACCAGATAAAACGGAAACCGTTGATCCCTCCGCGAAATTCACTTCCCTGAAAGTGGATGCGCAGGGCAATGTTCATCTCGCGTATATCATCGAAGGCGATCACGTTAAGTATGCGTTCCGCGACGTCGCCACGGGGAAGTGGTGGATCACGGACGTGGATGCGGCGGCGAGCTTCACCTCCCTGGCGCTCGATTCACAAGGCAATCCAAGTCTTTGCTACACGCAGCGCATCATGCGCTATGCCCATTGGAACGGACAGACTTGGCAGAAAGAGGAGATCTCGCCGGGCGCCGGCGCCATCGCGTACTACTGCTCCGTGGGGATCGCACCGGACCAGACGCCGCACTTGACCTGGTATCAGGAGCGCACCGCACAGGACACGAACTACCTGCACATGAGGCATGCCGTGCTTCAGGACGGACAATGGCTGGCCAAAACCATCGATTGGGACGCCCAGACGGGAAAGTGGCACACCATGGTTGTGGACCAGCAGGGGCGGCCACACATCAGCTTTGATGCCTACGTGAGCGGACAGCTCAAATATGCGTACTACGATGGAGAGAACTGGGTGGTAACCCCTGTGGATGCGCGCGTCAACGCGCAGCAGCCAGGACGAGGCATGGGCAACTGCCTGCTGCTCACGCCCGATGGCCGGGCTATGATCAGTTACTTTGAAGAGGGGGCGCTGAAATACGCCCGCCAGAACGAGAACGGGCGCTGGTCCATCCAAACACTTGCGAGCATCACTCCTTCACTAACCTGGGCTGGCTATCGGAGCGTCCAGGCACTTGACAGCAAAGGACAACCGCACATTGTCTATGAAGACGCGGGAATCCTGCGGCACATCTACTGGGATGGAACGAAGTGGCAATCGCAGCTCATCGCACCCAGCGGGCGCTTCCGGCTGCGCTATGGTGCGATCGCCATCAGCCATGACGACATCATCTATATTAGCTACAGCGATCCGGAAGATGGTTCACTGAAAGTAGCCATTGGGCATCCGAGCGGGCAGACTGTAAACACCGCCGGCACGAAAGCAAACTCGCCAAGCTTGCACTGAATTCCAGGCGGAATCCGTGCAAATCGCCTCAGGCCTGTTGCTACTATTATTGGGCTTTGAAAGCTGCAGCTACAGCTTCCCAATTCCCCACGCTATAAGGCCCTTCATCATTGACAAATGTCCAAGCAAAGGTAATTGGGCTCGCGTCCGAGTTATAGAAGTTAAGCCAGCCTCCATCCTGGTCCAGACCTAGATATTGGTACGCACCGGCCCGCACGGTCAGCAGGGAGCCGGGACTTGCTGATCCCACTGTTTGACCATCCTGCTCCATCAGAGCAATGACGAGCCCATTCGAGGTAGTGGGCGTCAGGGTTGGGGCCGAAACAGTCCCGGTTTCTTGCGCGAAGTTTCCTGTGGCAGTTGCAACAACGTCAAAGGGGGCCGTTGCCGCACCACTGATATCCCAAAACCCGTCTATTGGACCGACCACGGGAAACTCTTTGTAGGTCAAGGTAATCGTCATGTTCGTGGATGGCGTCGCGTTGGCCGCGTACCAGATGCACACGGACGTGGCGTTGGCATTGTTATTTGCGCACCCCGAATTGGTCCATGTGTTTGGTGGATTGCTCGAGATACCCGTGACGTTCGCGTTCGTCAAAGATTGAGTCGCAACAACGAGAAGATTGCCGGTCGTCGGGATCTGCAAAGTAATCGACGTGCCTGTCCAGTTCAGAGCCAGCGGATAGGTCAGCACCTGCTCGCTGTTGACGTGGATTCCTGCAGGAGCTGCGCTTCCTGCGGAGGCGGATTTGAATGCGATCGCGGCTGCAAGTCCGCCGGATGTAGGAGTGCTGAGTGTCATGGACGGACCGAGCGTCCCGGCCGATGACTGTACTTGGTACTCTGCGCCGAAGAAAGATGTGCCATCTGCCACTGTCGGAGTAAACCCGGGACCAGCGGTGAACCCAATCGGGTTGGCAGGAGCGCCACACTGGGAACACATCCCAGCATAGAAAACCAGGTCACCGGCAATCGTGGTCGTGAGGTTGCCGGCCGCTAGAGTTGTCCCGGAATTGACTGCAGCGGCGCTCGATCCATCCGTTGGGTCTGCATCCGTAGAAACATTGAAAAACTCATGTGGCGTGCACTGAACGAGGGCGGCCGGGCTGGTGAGGGTCAAGGTAATCACCTGCGTAGAAGCCACGACGTTGTTTGCGTAGAAGATTTGCAGCGTTTGGTTGATTGCCGTGTCTTGGGCCACTGGACCTGCCGTCCAGATATTGCCCTTATCGTCGGTTACGCTAGCCCCCGCGGCGCTGCTGCCCCAAGTGCACGGCATGACCAACAAGGCTCCGGCTTGCGTCGGATTAGGGAGCTTCTTGGTCCAGAAACTGACGACAGTGTTGTTTTGCAGCGAGTCATTCGTGTACTGGATCAGAGTCGGCGTGGCAGATCCGGGATCCGTCGTCGTGAACGTGGAATCCGCGCTCACTGCTTGATTGCCGGAAGCATCCACCGAGACAGCTTGATAGTGGTAAAGCGTGGAAGCGCTCAACCCCGACAAAGTCACCGAGTGGCTGGTCACCAAACTGGAATTCAGCGGGGACTGTGAGCCGTAAGCCGCAGTGGTCCCGTAGTTCACCTGCGAGCTGGTGGCGGTGTTCGTTGTCCAAGTGATT
>Ga0187817_10000340_pt1 | contig 19361 bp, 23 predicted proteins | sample NC_wetland_sal_i_17_FD_132431 | JGI IMG/M metagenome (GOLD analysis project Ga0187817, IMG submission 132431) | Wetland sediment microbial communities from Neuse River Estuary, North Carolina, USA - SO4_2 | ecosystem: Environmental > Aquatic > Freshwater > Wetlands > Sediment | place: USA... | reverse complement strand
GTGGGGCTCTATTGCCTTGTGTCCGTCACGCTGAACGGGTTCGACGTGCCGGTACCAGAGCCAAGCGCGACGTAATCCGTTCACGTGAGCCGACAGGTTCGAGATACCAGATGATGGGCAAGTTCGAGACGAAGGCTGCCGCCAGAGCTGCCATGCACCAGATGGCGGAGTGCCATTAGAACCAAGCGGCCCTTGCTCGAGCACGCGGTGCGCGAGCATTGGCGCAATACTCCAAAGGGCCGGCCGAACTCCGGCGAACATGGGGGAGAAGGAAGCTAAAGCGTGACGTTCATGCCGCCATCGACATGGAGGCCGGCGCCGGTGATATAGGCGGCCTCGTCGGATGCGAGGAACAATGCGGCATTGGCAATATCCTGCGGCGTGCCGAATCTTCGAAGCGGCGTCTGGGTGAGCAGCGCCTTGGCGATCATGGGTTTCGCCATGTAGCGGCCAATCAGAGCTGTCTCGACATAGCCTGGGCAGAGCGCATTCACGCGGATGCCGTAAGGCGCATATTCTACGGCGAGGCTCCGCGACAGCGCCGACACGGCGCCCTTAGTCGCCGAATAGACCGACATCTGGCGTGTGTGCTTGGTGGCCATGACCGAGGACAGGTTGATGATCGAGCCCTTGCCCGAGGCCTTCAAGAGATCGAAGGCCTCGCGGGAGCAGCGCACCGTGCCATCGACATTCGTCTTCCAGACTTTGTCCCAGGCAGCGTCGTCGAGATGGCGGAAGTCGCTCCGTTCGCCTACGCCGGCATTGTTGACGAGCACGTCGAGGCGCTCGAACGCGTCGGCCAGGCGCTGCATCAGCGCCTTCACCTGGCCCGTGTCGGTGACATCGACAGTTTCGGCTTGCGCCGCACCATTGCTCTTGACGATGGTATCGGCGACCTCGCGGGCCGCATCGCCGTCGCGATCGGCGACGACCACGTGAGCGCCTTCGCGGGCGAAGGTCTCGGCGATGGCGCGGCCGATGCCGGCGCCCCCGCCGGTGACGAGCGCGATCTTGTCCTCAAGCCGCCGCATCGGATCCCGCCATGGGTGTGGGCGCGTCCCATTTGTGCCGGAGGGTGACGAGTTCCTCCGCGGCGCTTGGATGGAGCGCCATGGTCGCGTCGAACTGCGCCTTGGTCGCGTCCATCTTGAGCGCGATTGCCGCCATCTGTACGATCTCAGCGGCGTCCGGCCCAAGGATGTGGCAGCCGAGCACCTTGTCCGACTCCATATCGACCACGAGCTTCATCAGCATTTTCTCGTCGCGGCCGGCGAGCGTGTGTTTCAGCGGCCGGAAGGCAATCTTGTAGATATCGACCACGTGGCCCATCTCGCGCGCCGCCTCCTCCGATAGTCCCACCGTGCCGATCTCCGGATCGGAGAACACGGCGGTCGGGATCATGGTGTGATCGACAGGGGTGACCACCTCGTTGAACACTGTCTCGGCGAACGCCGTGGCCTCATGGATCGCGACCGGCGTCAAATTCACCCGGTCGGTCACATCACCCACGGCATAGATGTTGTCGACGGAGGAGCACGAAAACTCGTTCACCACCACATGGCCGTTCCAGCCGAGATCAACGCCGGCCTTTTCGAGCCCGAGCCCCATGGTGTTCGGAAGCCTGCCAGTGGCCGCCATCACCAGGCCGGCCTGAAGACTATCCCCGCTTTTGCAATGGACCTGGTAACCTTCCGCCTCCTTCTCGATGCGCGCGATGTCGGTATTGATGCGGATGTCGATCCCGCGCTTGCGCATGGCCTCGGCGAGCCCGTCGCGCAAGTCTGCGTCGAAGTTGCGCAACACCTGATCGCCGCGATGGAGCACGGTGACCCTGACGCCGAGCCCGGCGAAGATCGAGGCGAATTCCATGCCGATATAGCCAGCCCCCACGATGACGATGCTCGGAGGCAGCTGCTCAAGCTGAAAACAGTCATTGGAGCTTATGAAATGCTCGCAACCTGGCAGCTTGGGGATCATCGGGTGGCCGCCGGTGGCGATCAGGATGGTCTTGGCGCGGATGGGCGCTTCGCCGTTTGCTAGCCTCACCGTATGGCGATCTTCGAGCGCGGCGCGGTCAAGAATGATGTGGACGCCGGCCTTCTCCAGCGTCCGCGTATAGACGCCGTTCAGCCTATCGACCTCACGACGGACATTGCCGATCAGCGTCGGCCAGTCGAAGCGCAAATTCTCGGACGTCCAGCCAAAATTGCGCGCATCGGCGAAAGCACTCCCGTAGCGGCTGCCATAGACGAGCAGCTTCTTCGGCACGCAGCCTCGGATCACGCAGGTGCCGCCCACGCGATATTCCTCGGCGGTGGCCACCTTGGCGCCGAGCTCGGCGGCGAGCCTGCCAGCGCGCACACCGCCGGAGCCGCCGCCGATCACGAACAGATCGTAGTCGTAATTATCCACCTGATGGAGTCCGCTGCAGGAGCTGCACGCCGTTCGCCGTCGCCACGATAGCCAAATCGGCTACGCCCAGGAACAGCCCGTGCTCGACGACCCCCGGCACCCGCTTCAGCGCAAAAGCGAGCACTTCGGGCTCTGAGATTCGACCGAAGGCGCAATCGAGGATGAAATTGCCCTGATCGGTGATGAAGGGCTGGCCATTCTTGTCCTGACGCAATGTAATCTCGCCCTGGCATCCGGCTTGGTCCGCCATGGCTTCGACCATGCGGCGCGTCGCGGCGAGGCCAAAGCGAACCACTTCGATGGGGAGCGGAAAGGCCCCGAGCGTCTTTACGAGCTTGCTGTCGTCGGCGATCACCACCATCTGGTCGGACGCCGTCGCCACGATCTTTTCGCGCAGCAACGCCCCACCGCCGCCCTTGATCAGCCTGAGCTGATCGTCAATCTCGTCGGCACCATCGACGGTCAGGTGCAGATGCGGCGTGTCGTCGAGCGTGGTGAGCGGAATGCCGAGCCGCTCCGCTTGCGCGCGCGTGCCTTCGGAAGTCGGCACGCAAAGCACCTTGAGCCCCGCCGCTACCTTGACACCGAGCGCCTCGACGAAGCGAGCCGCGGTCGAGCCGGTGCCAAGCCCCAGCCACATCCCATTGCAGACAAGATCGAGCGCGCGCAACGCGGCGCTTTCCTTGAGACCGTCGATTGTCGACACGCCCGCCCCTTGCCCTTCCCTAAGCGCCCAGTCCGCCCATGAAGACATACTTCAACTCGATGAATTCCTCGATGCCGTGATGGGAGCCTTCGCGCCCGATCCCAGATTCTTTGACGCCGCCGAAAGGAGCGAGCTCCGAGGAGATGATCCCTTCATTGACACCGACGATGCCATAGTCGAGCGCCTCGGCCACGCGCCACGCTCGGGCGTGGTCGCGGGTGTAGAAATAGGACGCGAGGCCAAAAGGCGTATTGTTGGCGAGCCGCACTGCTTCCGCGTCATCGTGGAAGCGAAAGAGTGGCGCCACGGGACCGAACGTTTCTTCCTGGGCGAGCCGCATCGTCGGCGTCACCTCGGCAAGCACCGTCGGCTCATAGAAGGTGCGGCCGAGCGCGTGGCGCTTACCCCCGGTCACCACGCGAGCGCCATGCGTCACGGCGTCCTTCACATGGTCGTCGACCTTGGCAATGGCTGCCTCATTGATCAACGGCCCCTGGGCGACGCCGGGTTCCGTGCCCTTCCCCACTTTCAGCTTGGCGACCTCGCGTGCGAGCCGATCGGCGAAGCGGTCATAAATGCCGTCTTGCACCAGAATGCGATTGGCGCAGATGCAAGTCTGACCAGAATTGCGATACTTGGAGGCGAGCGCGCCTGAGACCGCGGCCTCGAGATCGGCGTCGTCGAACACGATGAAGGGCGCATTGCCGCCAAGCTCAAGCGAAAGTTTCTTCACCGTCCCCGCAGCCTGCGTCATGAGCAGCTTGCCCACCTCGGTCGAGCCGGTGAAGGTGATCATGCGCACTAGGGGATTTGAAGTGAGCTCGCCGCCGATCGCTTTCGCATCGCCGGTCACGACATTCAGCACGCCGGATGGAACTCCGGCGCCGACGGCAAGTTCGGCAAGCGCCAAGGCCGAGAGCGGCGTCTCCGGCGCCGGCTTGACGACGACAGTGCAGCCGGCGGCGAGCGCCGGGGAAATCTTGCGGGTGATCATGGCGAGCGGGAAATTCCACGGCGTGATGGCGCCGACGACACCAATCGGTTGCTTTATTACGAGGATGCGGCCGTTCTTGCGGTGGCTCGGAATGATCTCGCCATAAACGCGCTTTGCCTCCTCGGCGAAGAACTCGGTGAAGGATGCGGCGTAGTCGACCTCGGCGCGCGCCTCGGTAAGAGGCTTGCCCTGCTCGCTCGTCATCAAAAGCGCGAGGTCTTCCTTGTGCGCGATCTGCAAGTCGTACCAGCGGCGGAGGATCGCAGCCCGCTCCTTGGCGGTCTTCGCGCCCCACGCCGGGAAGGCTTTGGCGGCAGCGTCGATAGCGTGCCGCGTCTCGGCCTGGCCGAGATCCGGCACGCGCGCCAAAAGATCGCCGGTGGCCGGATCCTTCACGGCAAGCTTGGGCGTGCCGACCCAAGCTCCGTCAATCAGGCACTGCTCCTTGAGAAGAGAGGGATCGCCGAGTTCCATCAAGAAGAACCCCTTTTGCGCGTGAAGTTGGGCCTAGCCTTGGAAAGCCAATGATGAGATATGCCGGGCCAACCTGCCCCGGTCAACGTGCAGCCAAGACGAGGATTTAAAGTGCCGCGCGCAAATTTAAGTGATGCGACGATCGTTTTTGATCTCGACGGCACGCTCGTGGACACGGCGCCGGATCTCACCAACGCCCTGAACGACGCGCTCATCCGCCGCGGCCATGCAACGATTTCGCAAGAGACCATTCGTTCAGCCGTCGGGTCCGGCGCGCGCGTGATGATCGAGGAAGCGTTGCGGCGCGCCGGCGCCGATGAGAACATCGACCAGATGCTGGCTGAATTTCTCGTTCACTACGAAGCGAATATCGCCGTAGAGAGCCGCCCCTTCCCTGGCGCCGTTGCTTCGCTCGAAACGTTCGCCACGGCTGGAGCAAAGCTCGCGGTCTGCACTAACAAGCGCGAATATCTCACGCGCAAGCTGCTCGAGGCGCTTGGGCTTCAGCATTACTTCCGCAGCGTGGCCGGGCGCGACACTTTCGCCGTATCAAAGCCCCACCCGGGCCACTTGACCCAAGTGATCGCGCTCGCCGGTGGCGTGCCGTCGCGCGCCATCATGGTCGGAGACAGTGACGTGGACCTCCGCACGGCCAAGGGCGCGAGCGTGCCCTCGATCCTGGTGAGTTTCGGCTATGCGACGGATGCGCTCCACGAACTTGCCCCTGACGCCACCATCGACCATTTCGACGAGCTGGCGTCGAAGGCCGCGGCCCTGTTGGGCGCCCAGCCCGCTCGGCGTTGGCATCGTTAGACGCCGCCACCAACTGTTGCCACAGATTTGCCCAATTTCGACCGGACTGCTCTCAATCTAGAGCCATAGTCGAAAGTCAACCTTCACCCACCGAGTTCAATCGCTTATACGCATTACGAGGGAGACAAACGATGCTGAGACGTGTCGTGGTCGGCGCAGCCTTGGCCTGCTTCATAAGTGGCGCCGCGTATGCTGTTGACGAGCCTGCCACAGGGGACGATCAGTGCACCCAACAGCTCGCTGCCGCCGAGGAGGCCGTACAGAACAAGATCGACGCCAACACCATGAGCGAGGAGGACACCGAGAAGGTAAACGAGCTCCTTGACCAGGCGGACGCGCAATGCACGGAGGGTAACCTCAACGATGCGACCGCGACGCTGGCCGCCGTTAGCAAGATCGTGGGCAAGACGAATTAGCTTTGGGGATGTGAGGCCGGCCTGGTTTCACGCCGTCCGCGACCCCTTGGGTCGTCCGCCCTTCCTTGACTTGCGCAGCCCCCAATCGCTAAATCCGGCTGATTGACGCTAGGAGCGGGCGGTTAGCTCAGCTGGTAGAGCACTGTGTTCACATCGCAGGGGTCACTGGTTCGAGTCCAGTACCGCCCACCATTAAAAACAATACCTTAGCTAGTTAGCCGCCCGCCGCAGGGCCGGCCGTGTCTCCACAGTGTCACCACTGGCGCGCACTCGCCCTATTGCTGTCGCCTTGATGTCAAGCGGGGTCTGACGGCAGCAACGGGCCAACCCCAAGATGCGATCGGCTATTCGCTGCACGGGATCGCGCAGCGACTCCACGTCACCGACAATGTAACCGGCCGTGTGGTCGCTAGTACCATGACCGAGCAGTCGCTTGAGAGTATATCCCGGTACGTCGAGACTCGTGGCGATGGTGATAAAAGTCCGCTGGAGGGCTTGCCAGGTGAACGGCACGGCTGACCTGCCCGCGACGCGCTTGACGATCGACTTGGTCTCGGCGATGTGGCCGGTGTGACCGCGACCGGGGAACACCCAATCAGACCATCCAACAATCCTCCGCCGCTGAGTAATGAGCTCAGCAAGGAAGTCGGACATGGGCAGGCCGAACCAATTACCGCTCTCGATTTGCGGAACGTACAGGACCTTACCGACGAGGTCGATGTAGTCCCAGCGAAGCGCAATCACCTTTGACGGTCGCATCCCGGTAAACAGTGCGATCAAGAGTAGGTCCCGCGCATGCCAGGGTTCGGTCATGACCGCGCCCCACCAGGCCGGCAATCGGTGCGCGGCTATAACGCGGCGTCTGCGCCTCAGTGTCAGTGCGAAGCGCTCGCCTCTTGTCCCCATGCGGCCATCGAGCAAGACGCAATAATCTTCCCGGCCTAATGCGTGGATCCCAAGGGATCTTACGATGGCGTTGATTTCACGCAGCGAAGGTCGCGACGCAGCCAGCGTCTCAGCGTGAGAAGGTCGCCGTAGCTCGTACTGAGCTTCCTGATCCTGTCCGAGTGTTAGGACATCATCGAGACTGGACTGCATTTGAGTGATCAGATTTGATTCGGCCTGCAACGTCCTTGCTGAGCGTATAGACTGACGGCTAACGATTCATTGCCGGGCATGCTGGGGGTTTGTCCGCCGATGCAGCTTTCCTCCCCGTTCGGATAGCGCCGCAGCGCAAGCTCGCCGCGAAAGCGGGACGAGAGCGACCCCTTCTCGAACAGATGGTTCAGGTCACCTTCGGCTTGAAGAAGTAGCGCATCGCCAGGTATTTTCGAATGCTTCCTTAGTTCCCTCTCATCCTGCGTAGACCACTCCCGATGCAGCGCGCTTCACCTTCCTGGCAGTGCTCTTAGCCATTCCTCGCTCCGAGCGCCGCTGATGGCGAAGCGAAATTTCCAGATTGCGCGCCTTTTGCCTCAGAGCACCGGGGGTACGCTTGAGCGTCTTTTGCGGTCAGTTAGAGGCAGCAATCCCCCTCATGGGCCGTTGTGAGGAACCTCGCCCGGGGTTAAAACTGAGCGTTGCGACATGCCTTGATGCGGAAGCGACCAGATTGGTTACATAGTGGCTACCACTTCATCGAGCAGTGTGACCAAAAGCCTAGAGCTAAAGCCATGACAAAACTCAAGCGCGCTCATACAACGCTCTTCTGGTGTGGCGAATCCGCCAACGCCGATAACAAGCAGATCACCAATATCGAGAGTTACTGGTGTGACGATTGGGTGTCTTGCTTCGGCGGCGTCGACCACCCGCAGAGCCGGAGAGGCTTTCATCCCGCCAGTTTCACGCCGAAAGAGAACCCGTTTTATTTCGCGCTCCCTTACGGCGAGTTCAATGATAATGGCACGCTAAAAAACCACGCCAAGAGCGTGCCCTGGTTCCAAAAGAGCCTCGTCGGCGGCTCGCTGCTCAAGAACCGCTGGATAGAGGTCCGACACAAGGGTCGTGTTGTCTATGCGCAATGGGAGGACGTGGGCCCTTTCGGCGAGGCGGACTTTGATTACGTCTTTGGCCGCGCATCGATTCCTAAGAACCGCATCAACAATCATGCCGCCCTCGACCTCTCGCCCGCGTGCTGGACGGCGCTCGAACTCAAGGACAACGCCTTGACCGAGTGGCGCTTCGTGGAGGCCGACGCGGTTCCTATCGGACCGTGGCGCGAGATCGTGACCGCCTCTGGTGTCGACTGGAAATAGCAACGTTGCGAAAGAGAGCGTCCGCCGAGATTCCAATGCTGTGCCATAAGCTCGCCCGCCGCGAAGGCGTCATCAGCTAGAACAGGGCGAGTACTCACAAAAGCACTTGTGAGAGCTGTCGCTAAGGGCTCAAAGCAGTGTCGCAGACGCGCCCCCCGCAAGTTTGCGCCGACGATTGGCATAGCCCGTAGGAAAACTCGGAAAGTCGCTCATGTAGATTAATCATCGAGCGTCCTCGGGAGCACAGCCGCCAAAAGACTCGCGACGCTTTGACCTTTTCCGCAAAGGCTACGACGCACGAGAACGTCATCATATTTGCGCTACGGAATCGTAATCGGCGCTTATGGTGGTCGGGGTTCCTAAACGTCCTCCACGGTCACCACTTTTCATGCTCACGATAGCGTCAAACGCGTTGGCCGAGAACGACCGCAACCGGCTGGTGCGGTTACTCCTGAACGAGGTGCATGCTTCTCGAACAATGAGCAAGCCGCGAAATCCCATCTATGGCTCCTGCACAGAAAAGGCTCGAAGTCGCGTGGTAGGCAGAAAAACCTCGCGTTTGGGCTTGGTAACAAAAAGGGTTGCGGTTGGTCCAATATGTCCAGCATCCGGATAAGGCTCACCGAACTGGAACACCAGCAGCTTGCGGCGCATAAGAAACCAAGCCACGCGACGGAAGGGCCTGAGCTAAACCTAGCGGGAAGCTCCACTTAAGGCGAACCACTTTCGAACTTTGGCAAAGCTCGCGGCAAAGTTCGCAGAGAAGATCAAACTAACACTTCCCATTCAGAGGACGTCTCCTTATTCCTCACGAGACGTTTCCCACGCCAGCGCACCACCATCATCAACACCCTCGACTGCCGCGGTCGCGACATGGGTGCCAAGCCGAACGTAAACTGAGCTGCAAGTGAGGTAGCGCTTAAGCCCGTACCGTCTTCAAGGCGACGCTAGAGAGTGCCGGCTCCTGGGTGCCGGCATACATGGAGAGCATGGGCTCATCGGTGAGCACCACTTCATCATACTCGCCGAACCCATTGAAACGATTCGCCAACACCCGCCCGTAAGCGCCGATCTGCCCGATCTCGATGTAGTCGCCTTCCTGCACCGATGATGGCAGCATGAAGGGACCCGGCAGATAGTCGGAACTGTCGCAGGTCGGGCCGTAGAGCGAGAACTCCGCTTCGGCCTTGGCGCTGCCGGTTGCGCCGATCAGCCGCGCCGGATAGCGGAAGCCAGAATAGGCAGCATCGAACAGCGTGCCGAAGGCGCCGTCATTGACGTAAAGCGCATTGCCCCGCCGGGCATCGACGCGAAGGATCACGGACTCGGCCTCAGCCACGAGCGCGCGACCAGGCTCGCAGAGAAGCTCGCAGGAGTGCTTGACCGCGAGCTCATCCCACGCCTTGACGATCTCGTCGGTATAGGCGGCAAGCTCAGGCGGATCCGAATGCGGGTAGCGGCTCGGGAAGCCGCCGCCGATGTCGACGGCGTCAACGAGCACGCCCGAGGTCACGATCAATTGACCGACCCGCCGCAGCGCCTCGCCAAACGCCGCCGGGACCACCGCCTGCGACCCCACATGGAAAGTGATGCCGAGGCGGCGCGCGACCTGGCGCGCGCGCAGCAGAAGTGCCGGAGCTTCCGCGGTCGAGATGCCGAACTTGCCTTCCAGCGGAATGAGGCTGTGGGTGTTGGGACAGGCGATCCGCAGATAGAGGTTCAAGTCCTGCGCGCGGCCGGTCTCCTCGAGAATCTTGTAGAGCTCATCCTCGCTGTCGAAGGAGAAGCTCCGGACCGCGAACTCGCGGTAGGCAATGCGGATCGACCCCCGCGACTTCACCGGGTTCATGAAATAAAGCTCGGCATTCGGAACCGCGGCCATGCGGCCGATCTCGACCAGAGACGCCACATCGAACTGGGATATCCCCGCCTGGACCAGAGCCTCGATGATGGAATCGGAATCGTTTGCCTTGGCGGCGTAGAGGACACGGCCCGGGAAGTTGGCGAGGAACCAGCGCGCGGCGCGAGTCGCCGCACGGGGCCTTAGGCAGAGAACCGGCCGTTCGGGGCGATGGTGACGGAGAAGCTCCGCGGCAGAAGTGAAAACGTCCATCCCATGTCTACTCCCACACGAGATTGAGATTGTCAGTTGCTGCCCTCGAGCGCGAACGCCAGGAGCGGTTTGGTCCCTATGCAATCTTGCGTGGCTTGTAAAGCAGTTTTCGTAGTCACTCACCGGTAAGTGCCGCCCCGGGCTTCCAAGTCCCTTCAAGGGGAGTAAGCGCCGTGGCGGCTAGGGATCGCACGCGACCCCTCGCAGCCTATTTTGTAGGCTATTGACCGGGACAGGATTTCGCTTGGGGCCGGCGCTGGCTGCCTCGGCGGTATTGCCCTTCTCTTTATGTCCCTCGGCGAGCTTGTCCTTCGCCTCGGCGACGATCTGCCGCGTCAAGAAGCCGCGGTAATTCCCGAGATCGGTGAACTGCCGCTTCTTGAAGTCATTCTTGATACCATCGGCGGTTTGGCCGGAGGCGTTGCAGCTCGCGATTACCGTCTCGGTTCCCGGATCCTTGAGGCGGAATTGGAACGGCGCGTTCGGCCCCGGGACTGCACTTCCTTCCCCGCCGCGAGGCAATTGTCCTACTCGAACTTGTTCCGGAAGATCACCGTGCCTTCGCCGCTTGCATCGACATTGATCAGCGTGAGGTGGCAATCCTCATTGGACTTGATGCTGAACACCGGGAGATCGTTCACCTTGTAGTCGCTTCGGTCCGAGGTGAGCGCAAGATCGAAGTCGTGGGTCTCCTCCTTGGTCTTGCCGCCGACCTTGGCTACGTCTGCTGCCGCCACCGCGGCGATTTCGATCGGCTCGTTGTCCGAGACCTTGACGATCAACTCTTTGAACTCGGATTCCAGAATTTCGCGCGGGAGCACACCTTGCTCGAGCCGGCGCTTGATCTGTCCGGCTTCGCCGCCGAGCGCACCAGGGAGGCTCCTGCAACACATCCGCCCCTTGCTGCGCTTACGCGTCGGAACGTCTCGTCGGTCACCACTCCGAACGGTCAGGCTATTGCGGGTCCCCGTCAGAGGCGCCGCCACCGCTATCGCCGCTGTCGCCGTCCTCCTCCTCGTCCTCATCCTTGCCGTCATTTTTCTTCTTTCTCGGCACAGCGTCCGGCAGCGGGAGCAATGATTTCAGATAGGCGGCGATTGCAGCGCGATCTTCCGGCTTGAGCTTCGCCATATTCTCCTGAACCGCCGCCATGGCACCACCGACCACGTCGAAGTCCGGCGTGTTGCCAGTCTCGAGCAAGTAGGCGATATCGTCCGCGCTCCAATCGCCGATGCCGTCGGAACTCGGCGTGATGTTGGGGGTCCTACCCTTGCCTTCCGGATTGCGCGCACCCGCAAAGGCCTCGCTCGGAATGATCCCACCGATAAAATTCCGCGACGAATGACACTCGCCGCAATGGCCGGGCCCCTCAACGAGATACGCCCCGCGATTGATTTCGGCGCTCTGTTTTGAATCCGGCTTGAACGTCTTCCATCCACATAAAGAAGCTGCCAGAGGCCGAGCCCCCGCCGGATAGTGTAGGGGAAGGTCAATTCATGCGGCGCCGTCGTGTGTTTCACCGCCGGCAAGGTATCGAGATAGGCCTTGAGGTCGATGAGGTCCTCATAAGCCATGCGCTGATAGGATGTGTACGGAAACGCCGGATAGAGGTGAACTCCACCCGGTGCGATTCCGCGCTTCATCGCGTTGGCGAAGTCGAGCGTGCTCCAATTTCCAATGCCGGTCTCCTTGTCTGGAGAGATATTCGGCACGTTGAAGGTGCCGAATGGCGTCTTCAGGCAACGCCCCCCGCTCAGACGCTGCTTGTCCTTGGTCTTTGGATCCTTGCATTTCCCAAGCCGCTCGGCATGGCACTCCGCGCAGCCGCCGACGGTGAACATGTACTCGCCATTGGCAAGGTCGGGCGTGTGCGCCGGAAGCTCCGAAGCCGGCACCGTCCTCGGCATGGTCAACAAATAGAAGACGATCGCTCCAGCCACGGCCAAGGCGAACAGCGCCCACCACCATGCTTTGCGCAACTTTCCTCCCTGAACGGCAGTGCCCATTTTGGCGACCACGCCGTAGGCGTCCACTGTTCTAGCTTCTCGCGATAGGTTTCGTGATACTCCTTGCACACCTTGGTCATTTCGTTGAACGCGGCGGTGAAGGTACCCTTCCCCTGCTCTGCTGCGCCCGCCGCCTTGGCGCTCGTGTCCTTGAGCTTCATGGCGAGCGCCTTGAAGTTATCGAAGTCCACCCAGATCTTGCGTAGCGCCTCGCTGTCTTTGATCGCGCCATGTTCCGTTCCCTTAGGGAACAACGTCACATATTTGTCAGGCACGGCGTTGATATCGTTCATGGCCTTGGCCGCCTTGGCGGCGTCAAAGGGCGCGACGCCCTTTACCATCTGACCGCCGAGCTTGGCCGCCGTGGCCACGGTCTTCTTCATCAGATCCCGCCGCTCCTTCACCGCCGCTGCCAAATCTTCGGCGGAGATTGCGGCGGTGGCCAGATCGCGACGCCTACGCACGCACAAACGAACATCATCAGTTTCTGCATTACCCTCTCCACTCATCGCCGGGACCGGCGGGCCTGGTGCTCCATCATCAATTCGCTCGCCAGAGTTTGAGCTCACCTTGCGGTGTCGCCACACCGGGTTCGCCGTGACCTTGGCGCATACGCCACGTTTGGGCACCAGAGATACGGAATGGTGGTGAGTGGCCCCTCGGGACTCGGGTCTCACCCCCCCTGACTGATCATGATGTTGAGCAGTTGCGGCGAGGGCCGGCCGCCGCACCCGTGACGATACCGACGCCAGCACCGATGGCAGCACCCGTCCCAGCGCCCCTGCCGCCGCCGACAATGCCGCCGATGATCGCCCCGACCACCCCACCCTGTACGCCGCGTTCGATGACCTGCGCCCTTGCCATACTGAGCGGCCACAGACTCATCACAAGAAATGCGGATGTCAGGGTTGAAAGCCAGGCGATGCGTTGGAAGGAAGCTCCGAACTTGCGCGCCATGACGTCCTCCTGCTCTCGCGCACGCTTCAAATTCGACGAGCCACCCGACTGACCATCACCCGCGCCCTGCTCAAAGAGCGGGCTTCGTGAGCGGCATTCTGCCATACGAGCCGCGTGTCCGGCTACAGCCTACGCGCCGATCAAGGCATAGGGATGCGGCCCTCACGGGGTGGCACGTTCCATCCTCTTTGCACGGCCGGCCGCGCCGCGATCGCCAGGTACCAGCGCTTGACGTTGGCATAGTGCTCAAAGGTGACGGTTTGCCATTCGAACCGGGAAATCCACGGCCAAATCGCGATATCGGCGATGGAATAATCACCCGCCACATATTCGGTCTCGCCGAGCCGCCGGTCGAGCACGCCCCAGAGGCGTCTTGCTTCCTTGGCGTAGCGCTCCTCGGCGTAAGCGCTCTTTCCCGGATTGAACTTCACGAAGTGGTGAACTTGACCAAGGAAGGGTCCCGGCCCGCCCATCTGCCACATCAACCACTCGATCACCCGCCACTTGGTGGGGAAGTCCTGCGGCCAGAACTTGCCGGTCTTGTCGGCGAGGTAGAGAAGGATGGCTCCGGACTCCATGAGCCGAAGACCGTTGTCGGTATCGACGATCGCTGGGATCTTGTTGTTGGGTGCGATGGCGAGAAAGTCCGGATGGAATTGATGATTCTTGCCGATGTCGATGGGGTGCACCCGATAGGGTAGCCCAACTTCCTCAAGCATGATCGACGCTTTCTGTCCGTTCGGCGTCGACCAGGTGTAAAGCTCGATCATTCTTTTCCCCTGCCTTGGCTCTCGTTCGTGCGTGCTCCTCTAGCTAGCGAAGTTGCGACCGCTTGGTAAGCACTCTGCGAAGCTGCTCGCGATGCAGCATGAGTCTCATTCGCACCTGCGAGATGATTCGATTCATCAAGTCTTCATTCATCGGCCCTCCTATCGCCAAGAACCTGTCGCGTCCGCGCCACAGGCGAATGCTATCGAGGGGATGGCTATTCGGAAGGGCGCCTAGTGGGAGGACCCAATGCTCGACCTTGCGCAACTCAACAATGAACTCAAATGCGCGCACCAGGTGAACTTCGTCCGCTACGCGATCTACTACACGCCTCAGCCAGGCACTCCGCTTGCTGCGTTTGGACGCTCCTGGTTCGGCCGCGCCAATGACGGCGCGACACTCCAGGCATTCTCGGATGCCGGCCTCGCCAACACCGCGGCCGTCAAGCCGCTCTCCGCGTCGTCGCGTTACAGCGGCCTGCACGCCGTGTTCAAGGCGCCGTTCTGCCTGCGCGAGGGCATGGGTCCTGATGCGCTGAAGGCGAGGCTGATCAGTTTTGCGAGCCGCCGGAAGCAAATCGAGACAGGGCCGCTCACGCTTGCGCGCGCCGGCCGCTACCTCGTCTTGCGTCCGATCAATCCGACGCCCGCCCTTTACTGGCTTGCAGCGCAATGCGTCGCGGCCTTTGACGGATTCGCGGAGCCAACGACCTGCGCCACCGCGCAACAGGGGATGAACCTCAACGACCATCAGCGCTTGTTACTGAAGAGCTTCGGCGATCCGCATGTCTTAAGCGAATACCGCTTCTACATCACGCTCACCGGGCCGCTCGATGCCGCCCATCTCGAGCGCGTCTCGCAAGCGCTGTGGCCGATGCTGGAGGAGATTTGCGCCTCCGGAGTGACCGTCGATGGCCTTTCGCTGTTCGGCGAGGCGGGCGGCCGCGCGCCCTTGCGCCTGATCGGCCGCTACAGCCTGAGAGCCTGAGAAAACTTCGGGTTCCAGTGGATCGCGAGCAGATTTTTGCACCAGCGATGGAACAAAGTTTTGACACATGGGTTAGGCACCGTGACGAAACTCGGCCGGGGGACAGCACGGGGGAACCAATGCCTGACTATGGAGAGATCCTGGCGTTTCTCGCCGCGAACCCGCCACTGCTTTCGGCGGAGCGCGAGCTTCACGCCTCTCTGCTTGAGCTTCTCGCTCAGTGCTTGCGGTCAGAGCGGGTGACAACAGAGGGCGAGGATGCGTCGCCAGAGAATCTGGAAGCGCACCATTTCCGCTGGGTGAATTTTAACTAGCTGCCACAAGAAATCCCGTGCACGGCGGCGTCATCGACGCTGTCCTTCTGCACGCGCCTAAAGCCTTTTGTGGGCCCCAACTGGATCTCCGGCCAAATCGGCGCGCCAAATTGCCCGGCCTTGATCTTGTTCCCCCGCAAGGAGTTGCATGCTCTGCGGGGGACACCAGCGATGATTGGCACGATTAGTCGCGATTTGCGCGGCAAGCGTGCCGGTGATAACAACCATTGAACGATGCCTGCTGGACGTCATGAATGAGCTGCCAGCTTGGGGTTTTTCGAGGGAGAACAATCTCATCATGAGAGAAAACGTCGCGGTAAAGCGTGCGACTGGACATGAGGTCAAGAGCTCGGCCGAGGATGTCGTCAAGACCTTCTTGAAAAGCGTCGATAGCGGGAAGCGTTCCGAGCAACCCTATCGCCACTGGGCGCTGAAAGGCTGCTTCCCGGCCGATAGCGTCGACGATGTTCTCGCGCTTCCCTTCGAGGCCCCGTCGCTTGACGGCGTCTCCGGCAAGCGCGAGCTGCACAACAACACCCGCAAATATTTCGACGTCGAGAACCGCGGGCGCTTCCCGGTCTGCGAGGCCATTGCCCAAGCCTTCCAGGACAAGCGCGTGACGAGCCATATCGAGAAGGCCTTCGGCACCGATCTCAAGGGCACCTATCTCCGCATCGAGTTCGCCCAGGACATCGACGGCTTCTGGCTCCAGCCGCACACTGATCTCGGCGTGAAGGTGTTCACCATGCTTCTCTATCTGTCCAGGAACGAGAGCCACAAGGATCTCGGCACCGACATCTATGACGGCGAGAAGCGCCATGTCGGCCGCTCGCCCTTCGCGCCCAATGCCGCCATGGTATTCATCCCGGGGAACAACACCTACCACGGCTTCGAGAAGCGCCAGATCAAGGGCGTGCGCACCTCGCTGATCATCAACTATGTCACCAATGAGTGGCGCGCACGCGAGCAGCTGTCCTTCCCGGAAACGCCCATCGCCTGAGCCGTCTCACCTCGAAGTGTCGTGCCCGCGAAGGCGGTCATCCAGTAACCCTGGAATAACGTTCCAGTGGTGATTACTGGATTTGCCAGTCAAGCCGGTCAATGACAGAGGATGGAGACGGTGACCAAAGTCGCTTGGATCGGGCTCGGCATCATGGGCTACCCCATGGCGGGCCACCTCAAGACGCGTGGGCGCCACCACGTCGTCGTGTTCAACCGCACCAGGGCGAAGGCAGCGGCTTGGACCGCCACTTTTGGGGGGACGACCGCGCCGACACCCGCCGCCGCCGCGGCCGATGCCGACTTCGTCTTCACTTGCGTTGGCAACGATGACGACGTCCGCGAGGTGATGCTCGGTCCCGACGGCGCCTTCTCAACGTTGAAGCAAGGTGCGGTGGCTATCGACAACACTACCGCCTCGGCGGAAATCGCCCGGGAGCTGCACGCCGCCGCCAAACAACGTGGCGCGGGCTTTCTCGATGCGCCGGTGTCCGGCGGACAATCGGGGGCCGAGAACGGTACCCTCTCGGTAATGGTCGGCGGGGACGAGAATAATTTCCGTAAAGCCGAGCCCGTGATCGCCACTTATGCGCGCGCCGTCACCCTGATCGGCCCGTCAGGCTCAGGCCAGCTCACCAAGATGGTCAATCAGATCTGCATCGCCGGATTGATCCAAGGCCTCGCCGAGGCGCTGCATTTTGCCAAGCGCGCCAGCCTCGACATCCCCAAAGTCATCGATACAATCTCGAAGGGCGCGGCGCAGTCGTGGCAGATGGAGAATCGCTGGAAGACGATGGTCGAAGGCAAGTTCGACTTCGGCTTCGCAGTGGATCTAGTGCGCAAGGACTTCGCGCTCGTCTTCGATGAGGCGCGGCGGAATGGCGCCGAGCTTCCGGTGACGGCGCTGGTCGATCAGTTCTACGCCGAGGTGCAGGCCATGGGCGGGAATCGATGGGACACGTCGAGCCTGATCGCGCTGCTCGAGCGCAAGCCCTGAAGGGCTCCCTACTCCGTTGCGTATTCGAGCGGCAGCGCCGTCGTATATTTGATCTGCTCCATGGCGAAGGCCGAGCTCACATCGGATAGCTCGATCTTGGCGATCAGCCTCTTGTAGAAGGCATCGTAGCGCTCGATGTCGGGAACCACCACGCGCAAGAGATAATCCACCTGCCCGCTCATGCGGTAGAATTCGACCACCTCGGGAAAGTCCTTCAAGGCCTCGTGGAACTTCTCGAGCCACTCCTGGGTATGATGACTCGTGGTGATGGAGACGAACACTGTCACCCCCACATTGACCTTTTTGGCATCGAGCAGGGCCACGCGACGCTGGACCACTCCGCTCTCCTCGAGCTTTTGAATGCGGCGCCAGCAGGGCGTGGTGGACAGCCCAATCTGCTTGCCGATTTCGGCGACGGGAATCGTGCAGTCCTTCTGCAGGATGTCGAGAATTTTGCGGTCCATTCGGTCAAGCATGGCTGTCCTGATAATATTCTTGCGCGATTCCAGCACGATAGGGATTCCTTTTTTAAATCCATACTAACCCTACCAAATTAGTAGATTATTCTTTCGTTTCGCGCAAGTGCCGTTTTACCCAAGCCTGTGGACCTCGCGGCGGAGCATGGGCAGCAGCTCTTCCTCGAACCAAGGATTGCGCTTGAGCCACGCATTGTTTCGCCAGGACGGATGGGGTAGCGGCAAGATTCGAGGCAGCCTATTCCGCCGAAGGTGCCTTCGCCAATCGCGCATGGTCGCTTGCAGGCTGTTTCCCGCAGTGTCGCCGAGATGCCAACGTTGGGCGTAAGAGCCGACGGCAAGTACGAGCTCAAGCTGCGGCAAGCGAGCGAACAGCGATGAATGCCAAAGCTTAGCGCATTCGGCTCTCGGCGGAAGATCGGCGCCACTTGCATCCTGCCCGGGAAAGCAGAAGCCCATGGGAATGATGGCGACACGGCTTTCGTCGTAGAACTCCTGTGGGCTCACGCCCATCCAGTCGCGCAAGCGGTCGCCGGACGCGTCGGTGAAGGGAATGCCAGACGCGTGCACGCGCGTTCCCGGCGCCTGGCTGCACACGGCTAGCCGCGCTGTCCCGCTCGCCCGCAACACTGGCCGCGGCTCATGGGGCAACGGCTTGCTGTCGGGCGCATCGACGCAAGTGCGGCAGGCGCGGATGCTGGCGAGCAAGGGGTCAAGCTCGGGTGCCTGAGCCCTCATAGATCGAACGTCATGCCATCCTGGGCGATGATGTAGCGCGAGGCGTCGACCTTATTGACATGAGCGAGCATCTCCTCGCCCATATGGGTCAAGAGCACCCGCTTTGCCCCCAACCTCTCGTAATTGGCGTCGATCGCCTTGTAATCGAGATGAATGGGAAGCGTCACATCGTATTGAAAGCATTCGCTGATGAGGAGATCGGCCCCTTGTGCGGCGGTGCATAGGCTCTCGGTCCAGCCGGTATCGCCGGTGAAGGACAGCACCTTGCCATCCAACCCAAACCTGAGCGCGTAAGGCGGGGCGCCGGATGGGTGCTTCACCTCGAAGGGCGTAATGGTCACGCCGTTCAGTGCGAGCGGAACCTGCTCTTCATATTCAATGAAGTCGAAGGCGAAACAGCGCTGACATTTAGTGATGTCGGGATAGAGAGCCTCGGCTGCGCTCACGAAGCGGGCCTCAATGCCCTTTGGACCCGTGACGATCAGGGGGCGCGCGCGCTTGCTCGCATATTGGGCGTCGATGAGGAGCCACGGCAGGCCGCCGAAATGGTCGCCATGCAGATGGCTGACGCACACCATGTCGATGTCGTTGGTGGCGAGCCCGAGCCGGCGCATCCCGATCAGGCTGGTGACGCCGCAATCAATGAGAAAGGTGGACCCACCGGACCGCACATGGAACGAGGTCTGAAGCTGTCCGCCTGCGCCGAAAGCGTCCCCGCAACCTATGATGGTTAAACGCATAATGCCCGACGTTGCCCTCAATAACCTCTGCTTCTCCTACGAAACGGCAAGCGCCGCGGCAATCCATGGTGAGGGCGTTTCAGCGCGGAGCGACAGTAAACGCCACATTAGGGATTTCCCCACATAGTCATCGCCGGGCCTCTGGTTAAGGGGTGGAGGACGCTCCGCGCTCCTAACATCGGCCATCTTTTTTTCC
>Ga0187817_10000339_pt1 | contig 19415 bp, 14 predicted proteins | sample NC_wetland_sal_i_17_FD_132431 | JGI IMG/M metagenome (GOLD analysis project Ga0187817, IMG submission 132431) | Wetland sediment microbial communities from Neuse River Estuary, North Carolina, USA - SO4_2 | ecosystem: Environmental > Aquatic > Freshwater > Wetlands > Sediment | place: USA... | reverse complement strand
GGATTCCTCGCTGGCGCTCGGGATGACCGGTCTGGCGTTCAAGCAAACGGAGGGTTGGGTGGTGACGGAGGGGAAGGCCTCACCCCTGAAGGGGCGAGCTACAGGGATGGGGCGAAGGTCGCGTGCCCGGAGTGCGGGACGGAGATGGGGGAGAAGGAGCTGAAGAGGGCGGAGCGGGTGAGGGTGCCGCGGGTGGCGGGAGTAAGGCGGACGGCGAATGGGCAGGAGGTGATTTCGATTGCGGGAGGATTGGAATTGAATACGCCCGTGTGGGCGAACGAGATGCACGAGTATCCGTACTTGCAATGGCAGACGGAAGTGCATCGAGCGAAATTGAAGGCTGCGTATCCGTTGGTGGCGGACAAGATTGAGTCTGCACCATCGCAAGGGGCGGAAGACGTGTACGCACGAGTATCGCGGTTGAGCGTGGAGCAGGGACTGCCGTCAATCCATCCCGGCGACGCGCTGATGAACTTGATTACGTTTGATCGGACGTGGCTGCGGCCGTGGGCGTTTTATGGGGTGGAAGACGAGGGCGTGCGGAAGGACCTGCTGGCACTGTTCCCTGAGGGATGCTACGTGGGGTTTGCCGGAGATGTGTACTGCGAAGCGCGGAATGAAAGCATGGACGATCACTGGCGGGTGCTGCACGCGCTGCCGGGAGATGGGCAGAACCGGCCGAGTGTGGGTGATTCGCTGGTGCAGGTGCAGGAGCGGTACAACGCATTATCGAATATTCAAGCAGAGACGTATGAGTACGGGATTCCGCCGATTTACGCCGACCCGCAAGTGTTGGACTTCGACGCGATCGGGAATCAAACGGCTGAACCGGCGGCGCATTTTCCGGCACGCGCGCGGCCAGGGCAACCGTTAGCGGCGGGGTTTTTCCAGCCGGCGCCGGCGCAGGTGCCTCCGGACATGATTCGGCATCAACAGGATTTGATTGGGCCCGTGGCGCAATTTTTGACAGGAATGTTTCCGGCGCTGTTTGGCGGAAACATGGAGGACGTAAAGACCGCGAGCGGGTATGCGATGGCGCGGGACCAGGCGATGGGGCGGCTGGGGCTGGTGTGGCGGCGCGTGAAGCAGTTTTATGCGGACGTGATGCTGCTGGGAGTGGATTGCTTTCGGAAGAACCGGCCGGGGGACGTGGATGTGCCGTTGCTGGGTCCAGACGGGACGCTGGATGCGCGGATGATTCGCGTGGCGGATCTGAAGGGGAATATTTGCGTGCACCCGGAGGCGGATGAAACGTTTCCACGGCTGAAGTCGCAACAGCGGGGCGTGTTGCAACAGTTGTTTGGACTGAAGGATCCGTTGATCCAGGAGGCGCTCTCAGAGCCGGCAAATATTGGATACATCAAGAACGTGCTGGGGCTGACGGAGCTGGTGGTGCCGGGGGAAGATTCGCGGAATAAGCAGTTGCGGGAGATACAGGTGCTGCTTGCTGGAGCACCGATCATTGTGGGAGTGCCCAGTGGCCAGCGACCGGCGACCAGTGAAGAAGAAAGCAGGTCCCTCGCTGACGCTCCCTTCGACTCCGCTCAGGGCAGGCGGGATGACAAGGACAGCTTGAGTGCAACGGCGGTGCTGCCATCGGTGCCGGTGGATGTGCTGCTGGATGATCATGCGGTGGAGTTTGAGGAATGCAAGCGATGGGCGAATTCGGAGGCGGGGCAGGCGGCGAAGATGACGAATCCGGCAGGGTTTGCAAATGTGCGGGCCCACGCGGAGGCACATTTGAAGGTGGTGCAGGCGCAGGAGGTGGCGCAGGCAGTGAAGCAGGGAGGGAAGAGCGATCAGTGACCGGGGACCAGCGACCAGGAAGCGAGAGAAGAGGAAGAGTTCGCGTTCTCTAGGGATGACAGAAGAGAGGGCCGGCTAGAAGCCGGCGCTACATTTTGTGTGGAGCGAGTTTCAGAAATGTTGGCGCTTGGGGGGCTTCAAGGCTAGATGGAGAGTTCGACGATGAGTGCAGGGGATCCAATTTTGTTAGAAATGGCGAGCACGGGTGCGGGGAGCGACGTGTTTGCGTTGACGGATGAGCAGATTATTGGGGTGGAGCCGGAGACGCAAGCGGGCGCTGACCTCGAGCAGGCCGATGGAACAAGCCGGCAAGATGCCGGCGCTACCAAGACACGTGCCGACGGAAATGCGGCTGACGGGCGGTTGGTCGATGGGGCTGGGGAAGGCCTCACCCCTGAAGGGGTGAGCTACAGACCTCAAGGGACAAGCGACAAACCCGAGGGGATGAGCCCCAAACCCGAAGGGGCGAGCAACGGGGACGCGCAGGCGCAGGAAGTGCCGCAGTGGTTGGCGGAGCGGATGAGGGATCCATCGCACGGGGTTGAAGCGAGGGAGTTGTGGGACGGCAAGCAGAGGGCGGAGAAGGAAGCTGCGGCGTATCGTGAGGTATTTGCAACGCCTGCGGAGGCGCGGACACTGAAGGAGATTTATCCCGGCGGGGTGAACGAGGCGAAAGCGGCGGCGGAGCGCGCGCGGACGCTGGATGAGATTGACGCGGCGTTTTATCGGGGCGATGGTGCGGCGCGGGCGCAACTGGCGCAAAAGATGATGCAACAGGATCCGGCGGCGTTTCGGGAGATGGTGGAGGCGGGAGTACGGCTGCTGGGGACGGCCGGCGGACAGTTGGTCGATGGGGTTGGGGAAGGCCTCACCCCTGAAGGGGTGAGCTACAAGCCCGAAGGGATAAGCGGCAAACCCGAACGGATAGTAGGCAAAGGCGACGGGACAAGCCACAGGGACGGGCACGGTGCGTCGGCGAACGCTGCGGTGGCGCCGGAGGTTGTAAGCGCTTACAGGGTGTTTGAGAAGGCGGCGAATGCGGAATTGGAGAAGAGCGTTGGCGGGGCGATTGCGCGAATGATGGAACAGGCGCTGCCGAATTTGAAGATGATGGGAGCGAATGGACGAGAGGGGGCGCAAGGGTCTGCGCCTCTGCAGGAACGGTTGGCAGGGGCGGTGCGGGAAGAGATTGAGGCGGCACTGAAGAGTGACGGGCAGTTGGGCGAGCAAGTAGGGAAGATTCTGGCGGGGCGACGTTTCGATGACGGAGCGCGAGCACAGGTCGTGCGGTTGATTGATACGCGGGCGCAGCAGTTGGTGCCGGGAGCGGTGCGACGGGTGGTGGGAAGTTGGACGCAGGCTACGCTGGGGGCGCACGGAACGAGACGGAACCCGAGCGAGGTGGAGCACGAAGGATTGGGTGAGACACAACGACGTGCTGCGGCTGCTCTTGTGCGGAAGGAGAACGAGCGTCAGGTGTCGGGGAAGAATGAGAAGACAGGCGTGGCGCGAAGGGAAGCGGGGACGAGCCGAGGGCGGCGAGTGGATTACGGGAAATTGAGCGATGAAGAGATTTTGGGGATGTGAGGGGAAGACAGATATCAGCGATCAGATATCAGATATTAGGAAATGGTTGGTCGGCGCGGCTTCGGTCGCGCCGTTTGTTTTATGGGAAGAAGACAGGAGTTGGGTGGATAGAGTGAGTTGAGGAGTGGCTGAATTGGCGGTCCGCCTCGGAAGGCGGACCCTACAGGAGAAACCCAAGAGCCGGCTGGAAGCCGGCGCTACCAGGAGTTGGGACGAGGTTGAGGTAAAGCCTCGCCAAGAGAAGCAATTCGGAAGAGTTTGGCGCCTTCTCGCAAGACGCCTGATGGGGCTCCAGTGGGCCGGCCCAAGGGCCAGCACCTACTTTGAAGCGGGGCTCGTCAATTTAAGGAGAAAAAAACAATGCCAGCACAAGCAAACGCGAATGTCATCGCGTTGCAGCTCGAGAAGGTGCGCGACAAAGTGCCCCTGCTCTACGAGCGCGACGACATTTTATTGACGATGATGCAGCAGCGGGGTGACATCGAGCGGATTTCGAGCCGCAACATGCGCCTGCCGCTGCAGGTGAACCCGGGAGGGAAGGCCGGGTCGTACAACGCGGACGGCGGGGACCTGGGCCGCGGTGCAGGAACACAGTACGACGTGGCGCAGGTGTCGCCGATCTTTTTCCGGTTCGCGATCGAAATCACGAAACTGGTGGAGTATTCCACGACCGGGAAAGAACGGGCGATCGAGAACGCAGCGAAGAGGGAAGTAGTGAACGGGATGAGGCAGTTCCGTTCGTTCCTGGACAAGTTGATGCAGACGGCCGGGAACGGAGTGTTGGGAACGATCAGCTCGGTGAGCGGTAACACGTTCACGATGACGGTGCCGAACGGCGCAGCGCTAGTGTACCCCGGACAGACGATCCAGATTTACGACGCCACGTTGACGACCAACCGGAATATCGCGGCGAGCGTAACGACGAGCGTGGTGACCGCGGATCCGATCACTACACAGCAGATTACGGTGGACAACGTGCCTAGCGGAACGATCGCAACAGACGTGATCGTACACGACGGTTTGAGCGGAGCACAGCCGGTTTCGTTGTATGGGATCAAGTACCACCAGAACAACGCGACCACGGGTACATGGTTGAACCTGAACCGCGCCACGTATCCGGTGCAACTGGCTACCCCGCGCGTAAACGCCGGCAATGCCGCGTTGACGCCGGCGAACGTGCGACTGGCGATCAACAAGGTGAGGAAGGCGTTGGGGATCAATCACCTGAGCAAGCTGATCGCGTACATGGCGGTGGAGCAGGAACACGCGTGGGAAAACCTGGGGATCACGGTGAGCCAGATTATCAAAGAAGGCGGCGGTGGGAGCGGAAACGATCTGGATTTGCTGTTTACCGGGCGGAAGACCATGAGCGGGATCCCGATCAAATCCAGCGTGAACGCGGATCAAACACGCGTGGATTTTCTGGATCTGTCGCATTGGGGACGCGCGGTGCTGAAGGACATCGATTTTTATGAGGTCAACGGCAACACTGTGTTTCCGATTTACGGAGCGAGCGGCGGAATTGCTGCATCGTTTATTTTCTACTTTGACACTTCCTTTCAGGTGTGGGACGACTCGCCGAGAAGCGGGGCGTACATCGACACGTTGGCGCGGCCGAGCGGGTACTAGTCGGGAGTCAGTAGTCGGTAGGTTGCAGACGAGAGGTGAAGGAGGTTGAGGAGGTACAGGAAGTAAAGGAGCAGAGACGGCTGCAATCGTAGCAGCTGGTTTCCTTTACTTCCTTAGCTTCCTACACCTCCTTCATTTCAATTTAATCCGATTCGAGAGAAATACATGATTCAGATCGTACGAGAGAGGCATGAGACGCTGGAGAACGTGGCGCGGCGTTTGGCGAATGCGGGCGGACTGAACCGATATGGGGAAGCCAATTACCGCGTGGTGTGGGGATGGAACCGGCTGGGGTGGATTGGAGGGAAGTTTGAGGACCGCGACGAACACGGGGAAATGGTGCGGGAAGTCGTGGAGCTGCGGCGCGAGCCAAAGTATGCAGCGGTGAACCGATGGCACGTGGAGAGATGGGTGCCGCCGGAAGCGTATGGATCACCGAGGGAGTGGTACGCGCAGACGATGGAGAGAGCACAGGGAAGAAACGTGCCGGCGCTGGGGCCGTACCCAGAGCGCGGGGAATATGAGCACTGCTTCACGATCCAGGGATTGAACGGGGAATTCGTGCAGTTGACGCCGACGATTGTGGAACATGTAGCGCGGGCGATTGAGTGGTCGCGACGGATGCCCAAGGCGAAGGGGCGCGGGCGGCTGTATGAGAGAGAAGCGCGAGAAGACAGAGCGTATGAGGCATGGGCAAACGACGTGCTGGATGATGGAATGCCGGCGCTGCACGGACAGACGTTCGTGACGGTGGGATGAAGCAACGAAGTAAGGAAATAAGGAAGTAAGGAAAAGAAAGAGACGGCGGTTGGTTGGAGATTCCATGAATCGCGTAGAGGTTTGGTTGAAAGGAATGCTGGCGGCGGGGATCAGCGGAGCTGCAGGCGGGATGATGACGGGATTGGCCGCCGTGGGAATTGACCCTGCGCATTTTAATTTGCAGGCGGGCGTGGGTGCTACAGGGAAAATTGGGGGAGCGGCGGCCCTGATCAATGCGGTGATTGGAGTCGCGGCCTATTTGCAGAAATCGCCGCTGCCGGAGAAAGGCCAGGGAGAAAGATACCGCGAAGACGCGGAGATTGGGGAAGGGCGAAGAGAAGAGCGAAGGCCGTAGAGGTCCCGCCAGGGTGCTGCGGGGCTGCACGCCTAGTGGACGCAAAGTCCGGTGGCGAGAGATTAGATTGAGGAATGGCTGAGTTGGCGGACCGCCTCGGAAGGCGGTCCCTACATGGAGTAACCCAAGAGCCGGCAAGATGCCGGCTCTACAAGGACACGAAAATGCCAGTTGTAGGATCGAGTGCGTATAACACGGCGGGACAGATTACGTCGCTGGTGCGATCACTGCTGAACGATTCCCAGGGAAACTTGTTCACAGACACATTGCTGCTGCCCTACCTGAATTCGGCATACCGGAAAGTGCAGCGAGCGATCGGGAACGCAGGCGCGGGTGGATTCATCCAGGATGACGCGTTGCTGGTGGTGATGGAGGTGGCGGAGCAGGACGCTTCGCTGCAGGTGTCGATCACAGACGCGACGGCGCCGCCGAATCAGTTGCCGACGGACCTGCTGGTGCCGCTAAAGCTCTGGGAACGGGCGAACGGATCGAGCGACGATTTTATTGAGATGGTGGACCTGACACGACACGGGGGATTGCCGTCGCGGGTGCAGGACATCACGTTGAGCGTGTGGGAATGGCGTGCGGATGGATTGTGGTTTCTGGGAGCCACGCAGGACACACAGATCCGGCTGCGGTATTTGAAAGCGTATCCGGATTTTACGGATGCGACATCGCCGGTGCTGGTGAGAAACGCGCAGGAGGCGTTGGCGTACGCGACGGCGGCGCTGGCGGGATGGTCGAGAGGGAGCCCACTGGCGGAGAAGTGGGACGACGCGGCAAGCGATGCGATCGAGGACCTGGTGGTGGCGGCGGTGAGGAGAGAGCAGCAAAGTAGCAGGAGGAGGAGACCGTACTCGTCGAGGAGTGGGTATGGGCCTTGGTGAGGATGGGGAGGAAGTGAAGGAAGTAGAGGAAGTAAAGGAGAAGAGGGATGGCGATAACGATTTCATTGAGCCCGTTGAATGTGGATTCGAGTGCGAGCAATTTTGTTTATGCGATCGCAACGTTGACGTTTTCAGGAAACTATCCGACGGGCGGGGACACAATGGACTTTACGACGGTTGCGGATAAGTTGCCGTCAACGACGGTGGTGCAGGCTTTTGCGGAAAGCCAGAACGGAAACAGCGGGTATTACATTCCGGTGCAGGGAAGCGCGTTGAACAACTGGAAACTGAAGGCGTTCGTTGGTGGGGGAACGGAAATTGCGGCAGGGGCGTACCCGACGACGGTGACAACGGACATCGTGCAGTTGAGCATTACGGCGAGGAAGCTGCTGTAGAGGGCAACCGGTAGCTGAGGGTCAGGCGCGAAACTCATGTCTGTAGGGCTGATTTCGCTATTTTCTGCCGAACTAGGTCACGAAATGCTGCGATGTCCGTCCCGTTCGTGAAGCATCGTTTAGGAAGAACGCTAGCGAAGTTAGCGGCACTGTAGAGCAGAAAGAGGGAGCGAGTTTCTTTCGCTCGAATGTAGGCTGGCCATTTCACAGTGGCGTTCGCGAGTGGACTTTCTATCAAGATCTCCTCAGGTGTAAAGACATAGTGCCGACGGCCGTGCATTCCTTCGGCTCGCAATACTCGGCGCGTTCTAACGGCAGCCAATGAAGGAATCAAAACAACAATGATACTGCTCCCGATCACGAAAGGCTGAAGCAAGCTACCGAGGTATTCCGCTAACTCCGATTGAGGGAGTGGCAGAAGTTGGTACAGCTGTGCAAGCAGATAGACAACAAAAGCGAGACCTACAAGCCCAAGCAAATAGCGCACAGCCAATAGAGACATGCGGAACATAGCCCAGAAGAGGTCACGAAAAGGCAAGTCAACGTTGAGTTCGATCCGGGGCGCTGGAATCATCTCGACAAACAGAGATTAACAGACGTTTAGCGTAACGGCCACTCCTCATATCGGGAACCGATGCGCATGAGGCAATGGAATCTAATGATACGATCAAGAGCTGTGAGCGGGATATTTTGGATGATTGTTGCGGTGTGGCTGCAGGTTTGGCCGGGGATGGTGAAGCCGGCGCAGGGGCAGGGCACGCGCAAGGACGACATTGTATTTAATTCGCGCGGAGTGCCACTGGCGGGAGCGAACGTGCGCGTGTGCGCGATGCCCGCAACGGGGCAGCCGTGTTCTCCATTGGCGCTGATCTATTCCGATGCGGGATTGACGCAGGCGATGGCAAATCCGACGGCGACGGACGGGATGGGGAATTATTTCTTTTACGCGGCGCCGGGGCAGTACGAGATCGAGATCAGCGGGGCGGGAATCGCAACGAAGCAGATTCCGAATGTGATCCTGCCGAGCGATCCATCTGCGCCAACGTTCAACAGCTTATCGACCACCGGCGGGATCAGCGCATTCACGCTGAATTTGAGTGGAAACTTGACCGTGAACGGAAGCACAACGGTGGTGGGGAACCTGGCGAGCGGAACGCTGAACCTGAGCAACCAGGGGACGGCACCGGGCGCGGCGAGCGCGGGGACAGTGAACCTGTACACGAAGAGCGCGGATAAGCGACTGTACTACAAGGACGAAACCGGGACGGAGATCGGACCTATCTCGAATGCAAGCGGCGCGCAAACCAACGTCGCGAATACCTGGACAGCGACGCAAAACATTGATGCGGATTTCCACACCAAAGGACCAAACCCGACCTGGGACGTAACGCGGTTTGGCGGGTATATCGGAGTGAACTACAACACGTCGACGACGGGAAACATCAGCAGCGGAAGCGCAACGTTGACGGTTGCTTCTGCGCTGGATTTCGCGAATGGGCAGGGAATTCTGGTCCTGGGCGCGGGGCCGGCCCCAGTTATCGCGACACCGCAAGCGCCGACGGTGACACCGATTGCACAGACAGGAAGCACAACGCTGAATTATTGCGTAGTGGATACGGATTGGTTCAACGGGCGAACACCGTGCAGCGCGGTGGGAACGACGACGAGCGGGTTTTCGGCGTTTGGGTTGCAGTCGTACACGATCTCGGGGTGGTCCAGCACGAATGGAGTGGTGACAATCACGACGAGCGCGCCGCATAACATACCGACGACGAAGTACAATGGTGGCTATCCGCAGATCGAAGTGCAGCAGGGCTCCACAAATTCGGGATATTGCGAGGGCGCGTGGACGGCGGTGGCGGTGCCTTCGAGTACCACGCTGCAATTCACACGGTACGGCGTGCCCGACACAATCATGAACGGATGTGCCGGAGGGACATTGCGGGTACTGCCCAGAGTGGTGCTGAAGTGGGACGCGCACTACACGCTCAATGTGACGAACGCGGCCTGCAGCGGAAGCGGTGCGACGCTGACCTTGAGCGGATCGATGGAAGGGCCGAACGGCACATGGGAACCGCCCTATGGCATCAAGGCTGTGATCTCCGGCGTGTCTGATTCTCACTACAACACGACTTCGGTGATCGTGGGGTGGTCGGGACCGAACTTCAATAATGTGAGCTATCCAATCGTTGGAGGGACGTGCTCGGGAGTGAGTACGGGCAACCTGGGAGGAACCCTCTCTTACGTTCCCGGTAAGGCGGTCAAGAACCACCTGATTTACCGCTGCTCCGGAGCATCCTGCGCTCTTCCGTCGAACGCGGCGAATTATTCGCTCGTGGGCGTGGCCCAAGGGAATGACGGGTACTTCGTGGACAACGGGACTTCACCATCCGTGGGGGGCATAGATTTGGGAGATGCATCCTCAACACCGCCGTCCACTGCAACGAACGAATACCTCAGTACGACGATTGCAAACGGCGGCGGCACAACCTCGCTTACGCTGGCGACGAGCGCAGCAAACAGTGTAAGTGGAGCAAAGGTCTATCACGACAACACCCCGAATCTGCTAGCCGTCTGCGCGGCAATTCCGACCGCCAGCGGATACCAGAATGGAGGGCATATTGTAATTCCGGCAGCGACCTCTCTTGCCGGGCTTGGCTACTCCATGTTCCCGATCATGGCCAACTTCGATATGTATGGGAAAACTGGAGGCCCGCAGCGGAGTTGCCCGAGCGGCGTGACATTTGATTTCCGTGCGCAGCCCTGGCTTTCGGGGGCAATCCTTGTTGGAAATGGCGACAACATTATTTCTGACCAAGGCGCGTCGACTTGTAGTGCGCCCTTCTACAGCATGGGGGCATCACTGAATTGCGCTTTCGGAACATCGTATCCGATGTTGTACTTTGAGCCCGAGCAGGCGAGCAACAACTTCTTTCAGAACTTTATATTTTCGGTGAGCCAGCCTTACCAGTCCGTGTTTTTCTACGACCAGGAGTTGAATGGGGACGGAGTGGTGTCTCAGCGGTATGAGAATGTGCACGCAGGAGGAAACGCGGGCACACAACCCATCATAGACAAGGGAGGGTTTGGGAGATTCTGGAACTACGGCGGATGGTCGTCAAACGGGGGAAACTTTGCGATTTCGCGGACTTATGCGTTTACGCAGAATTGCGGAGCACCTACGTACCAGCCCAGTGGCTCCGAGCTTGGTACCTACATTATCGAGACGCACGGAACTTACAACTTCGGGACAGCGACGGTGGAGAGTTGCGGGCAAGCGGGGGGGAACTGGACAAACGCGACGTTCAACAACATGTTGGGAGAAGGTCTGTATGGTCCGATGTGGTTGTTCAACACGTATCCCTATGGGATTTCGGCCGTGACGTTTAATAACGCGTCCTATGCAGACCTCAATGGCGGCTTTGCGACACCGCTCTATGATTTGACAAACTCATTTTCCGCGGGCGGAGTCCGCTGGCAGGACAACGAGTGCGCAACGGGCCTTCAGACGCTGCTGGAAACGGGCACTTCGACCAATTATGGGGGAGTGAACATCAGCTCGGCGGGGACGATGTCGTGCCCCTACCTGGGAATCCAGAACTACCGCTACGAGAACCTGTATAACAGCTTGACGGTGGAGAGTAATTACAATCGGGAGCTGCTGGGGAATGCACAGATATTCACGCCGATGGCGTTGCCGGCGAATTTTCAGAGCGTAACGCAACTAGGAGCGGGAAACGTGCCGGTGGGGACGTACACGTATTGCTTGACGGCAATGGACGCGCTGGGAGGGGAGACGGCCACGAATCCGGCAGCGTGCACGCAAATCAACGTGACGGGACAGGCGTCGGTGGTGCAAATGATCCTGCCAGCAGCCTTTCCGGCGGGTGCGGCAGGAGTGAACCTTTACATTAACGGCGCGCTGGCGAACGCGAACGGATGCATCAAGCCACAGTACACGACGCCAGGAGGCACGTATACCTACAACTACGCCTACATGTGTGGGAATTCACCGCCAACGGCGACAACAGCGGTGTCGGCGGCGTTGAACGCGACAGCTGTTGCGGCACCAAAGCTTCTGTTGAACGGAGAATTCACGGGGTCGGTGGGACGCGCCGAGCAGAATATTTTCTTGCCGGGGGCACTGACATCGACCTGGACGGCATCGTCGTGGACGCCGGATAAAGCGGTGACGGTCACGCGGATCCAGGTACAGGCCAAGACCGCGCCTGCTGGCTGCACGACGAACGCAGTGGTGAGACTGACAGATGGAACGACGCCGGTGAACCTGACGATCGCGGCGGCGGGGAATGACACTGGAGGGATTACACAGAATTACGCGGCGGGAGCGACGATCACAGTGAGCGTCCAGACGGCGGCGGCGGGGTGTACGACGGCACCAGCGGATGCGAATGTGACGGTACAGTATCGGATGCAGTGAGGGCGAGGGACGAAGAGATATCAGATATCAGTGATCAGATATCAGGAAGCCGCGATCAGCGACCAGTGACCTGCGACCAGGAAGAAAAAGGAGCGTGCCCCTGATGAGAACTGGGGGCGCTCTAAATAAGTTGGGCATCGCGCCGAGCTGGGGCGCAGCAATGCTGTGCCCCTACAAGAAACAGCGAAAACCTAGAGGATGCGCAAAAGTGTTGCCGTGAGGGTGTGTCGACACGATGGCAGAAGTTTGCCTTCCGGATGGATGCCGGAGGGAAGGAAAGAGGGCGGAGGATGAAGATGAAGACGCAAAATGACGTGGTGAAACTGGTGAATATTTCGACGCAGAAGTGGCCGCCGCGGCAGAGGACATATCTGGGGTCGCTGAGTATCGCCTCGCCAGAGCCAGGGGAGGCGTATGCAATTACGCCCATTCAAGGATGTAAGGGAGTGATCGACCTGGGGGACCGGCACACCATGGAGTTCGCGATCACGGCGCAGGAGATTGCGGAGGATCTGGCGCGGGAAATCAATGGAGATTCGGGGGAGGGAAGTTTCCACGGCGTGTTCGTGGCGGCTGGGCCGGAACCGACGGACGCGGAGTTAACGGATGCACGGATGAAGCTAGAAGCGTTTCACAGGCGGTTGGTGGAGATGGCGGACCTGGAATGGGAACGGTCGCACAATCCGATGTTTATTACGGACCTGGAGAGGCGCGCGGCGCGGGAACTGAAGCTGGATAAGCCGTGGCTATACGACCCAAAGCCACAGATGGAGTGCCCGGCGTGCGGAGAGAGGATTAAGCCGGGAGTCGCGGTTTGCCGGACGTGCGGAGCGATTCTGGATCGGGAGAAGGCGGCGAGGTTTGGGCTGGCCAAGGGCGAGGAGCCAACGGTGGAATTGCCAGCAAAGTTCTTGGAAAAGAATAAGAAGGGCTGAGAAAGAAAATGGGCGGCGATTTCTCGCCGCCCGAAAACGTGCATTGGGCACGCCTGACAAGCAATTAAAGGATAGCAGACGTACCGCAGTTGTCAATGGGCGCGTTGAAGGCGTGTGCGGAGAGTGGAAGACTCGAACTTCCGGGGCTGCAGAGCAACCCTCAACGCTTGTCAGGCGTGCCCAGTACCCCCACTGGGAGCACTCTCCGAAGCGCGCCTGCCCTGGTATATATATCACATAGTTAGTTAGTGAGACAAGAAATGTCGACGCTTGGATCAGTGGATGCACCGATTGAGATATTCGGCGGGCTGGTGACGGATATGACGCCGGCGGATCTGCCGCACGGGGTGTCGCCGGATTGCCAGGACGTGTGCTTCAGCAACGGCGGCGTGACAACACGACCCGGGCTGCAGGCGCTGTTTGGACCGCTGGCAGGGAACCCGACGGTGAATTACCTGAAGACGTACACGACACCGAACGAAACGCAGCGAACGATGGCATTCGATGGCGGGGGGAATCTGTATAAGGAGATTACGCCTGGGACGCTGACACAGATCGCGAGCGGACTGGCGGCCGGATCGTATGCGAATTCGTGCACGATGTTTGGGCGGGAGTACCTGGGGATCAGCGACGGGATGACCGGGAATGACTTGCCGCGGCAGTACGACGACACGAATTTCGATCGCGTGAGCCAAGGGGGGCCGGGCGCAGGGCCGACAGTGGTGGACGAAAACGTGATTGTGGGGATTGCGGCGAGCCCGATCGGCGCTTCGCAAGCGGCGGCGGTTGCAATTGTTGCTAGCCCGGGAGGAGCGACAGAAAACGGCTACCTGGTGACCATCACGACAAGCACGGCGCATGGATTGGCAACGGGACAGACGGTGACGATCACGGGAGTGGGAGTGACCGGATACAACGGGACATTTCCTGTGCTGGCGGTGCCGAGCTCAACGCAGTTTACGTATGCTGCCGGGGCGACAGGGCTGGCGAGTTCGGGCGGAGGAACAACCGCTTCCGCGACGGTGACGATTCAGACGGCGGCGACGCATGGGTTCGTGGCCGGACAACTGGTGACGATCAGCGGCGTAGGAGTCACGGGGTACAACGGGACATTTGCGGTGGCGAGCGTGGTGGACTCGACGCACTTCACGTACAGCGCTGCGGGCGGCGGATTGGCCGTTTCAGGTGGAGGAACTGCGGCGGCGGCAGGGAATGTGGCATCTGGCGCGCACCAGGTGTGCGTGATGTTCCAGACGCGGCAGGGGTATTTGACAAAACCGGGGCTGGCGACGAGTTGGACAGCGAGCGGCGGGAAGCGCGCGGTGGTGACGAATATTCCGACGGGACCAAGCAATGTGGTGGCGCGCATCTTGTGCTTCACGGGAGCCGGCGGAGCGAGCTTCTTCTATGTGGGTGGAGGCGGGACACTGTTCACCGGGAACATGGTGATCAACGACAACACGACGACTTCGCTGGTGGTGGATTTTTCCGATCCGATTCTTCTGGCGGGGACGAACGTGGACAACATGTTCCGGTTGGTGGAACTGGGCGATTGTGCTGGAGTGATCGACTACTCGGAGCGGCTGTTCTGGTGGGGCGAACGGAACAAGATGGACAACTGGGTGAACCTGGGATTTGACGGCGGGTTCACGGGGCCAACGCTGCCGCACTACCCGTTGGGTTGGACGCCGGATGCAACGTTTGCGCCGGGCGGGACGGATGAAGAGAACTTTGTGGTGTGGGGCGCGGCGTACTCAATCGTGGGGAATGGATCGACCGGAACACGCGGATTGATGACGCAGGGCGCGGTGCAGGATTCGCTGGGGGCGCCGCTGATTCAGACGAACACGGATTACACGGTGCGAGCGCGGTGCGCGCGGAATGGAACGCTGGCGCAAGGGACACTGCACGTGCACTTATACAGCGCGAGCGGCGGGATTAATACGTCCGGATTGCAGTTGACGGCGAGCCAGCTGACGGCGAGCTACGTGGAATACAGCGCGGAATTGACCGCACCGCTGGGAACAATTCCCAGCGACCTGGTGCTGCGGGTGTACGCGGACGGAATGCCGAATCAGAATGGGCAATTTTACATTGACGCGATCGAGATTTTTCCGACCGCGCAGCCGACAAATGCTTCGCTGGTGCGAGCAAGCCGCGTGGAAGATCCAGAGAGCTATGACGGGATCGACGGGATGCTGAGCGTGGCGGAGAACAACGGGCAGGCGATCCGGTCCGCGTTCATGCTGAGAGAGCGGCTGTATTTCGTGAAGGAACACTCGATGTACGTGACCCAGGACGACGGGACGAATGAGCCGGCGCTGTGGTCGATATCGGAAGTGTCGCGACGCGTGGGAACGCCGTCGGTGCGAGGGGTTGGATTTGGCGAGGACTGGGTGGTGATTGCGCACCGGACGGGGCTATACCTTTTTTCCGGCGGAGAGCCGGTGAAGATTTCGCAGGAAATTCAGCCAACGTGGAACCAGATCAATTGGCAGTGCGCACAAACGCTGTGGGTGACGGTGGATACAAAAGAGCGGCGGATTTACGTGGGCGCGCCATTCGGAAGCGCAACGACGCCCAATCGCGTGCTGATGCTGGATTATCACGATATTGATTCGGCGAGCGACTTGGCGACGCGGCCACCGGTGAACATTACATACACGGGGAGAAAAGCGGCAACGGACAACGCGCGCAAATGGTCGCCGTGGGCGATTGCGGCGAATTGCTGCGCGCTGATCGAGCGGGGCAATGGAACGGCGGTGGCAGCATTTGGCGGCGGGAATCCTGGCGTGGGCGGCGGCGGGCCGACAGGAAAGATTTATCAGCTCAGCGATGCGCAATACTCGGATGACGGAACGGCAATCGCGAGCTACTACACGACACATTACTTTCCGGAACGAATGTCGGAGAGCGCGCTCGGCGTGGGAGCGCACCGGAAGCTGTTCAGCTATTTGACGATGTATGTGGAGGGCGCCGGGAACCTGGGGCTGATGAGCTACGTGGATTCCTCGAGTGCCGCAACGACCCAGCAGGCGTTACCGTTGAGTTCGCCAGGGCGGGAGGATCTGGAGCTGCCGATTAATGTGCTGGGAGAACGAGTGGCGTTCCAGGTGAGTACGAACCAGGCGGGGGCGTGGTTCCGGTTGCAGCGTTTTACGCCGTCCTTGAGGACGGATCCGTGGGCGCCAGTGAGAGGCGTGAATTGAGCGTGGAGGAATTGGGAATGGGGCCAGGATTAGGGATATCAGATATCAGTGATCAGATATCAGGAAGCGGCGATCAGAGATCAGCGACCAGCGATCAGGAAGCAAGAAAATCCGCTGTTTCCTTGGCTCTGGGAAAAGCAGGTCCCTCGCTTCGCTCGGGACGAAATGACGACGCATTACAGTTTTTGCCCAGCTTATGGAGCCGTGGCCTGCTGAAAGCCATTTAGGCAGCTGCTTCTCGCCCGGATTTCTCACAACGCACAAGGTTGAGATACTTCGACCCCGCAAAGAGCGCGGGCCTCAGGATAACAGCGTGTTGCTGAAGTTGGATGACGTTTCAATGCCAGCCTGTGAGAAATCCCGGCTAATGGGGAACAACGGTGAAGCTCGTGCCGGGTGAGAAGCCCGCGAAAGATTCCCTGGGGCCGAGCCTGCGCATCCACATTTGCCGGCCGTCTGCGGTGAGCGCGCGGATCAGACTTTCGCCCTGACTGCCCTGTTCCACGGCGTAGAGAGCCGGACCTGTTGCCGTGGGCATGGCCTGCACGATTTGCTTGCCGACATATCCAGGAATTTGGGGTATGGACCAGATGATGGTGCCGGAGGGAAGAGAATCGCTGGAAAGAACGGTGATTGTGGCTTCTGCCTCGTGCATTCCGACGCGGGCGCGAATCGTTACTGTGCCGTGGTCTTTGGCGAACACGACAGGATCGCCGGCACTATAGAGATTCGCGACGTAGGAATTACTGAGAGACCATTCCGCGCTACCGGTGATCGTTTTCCCGTCGATATCGAAAGCGCTGAAGGCATGAGACTGGCCTACCAGCATGTTGACCACGGCAGGAGAAATGAAGAGGGTCTGCTCCGGGTCCGCGGGCGGAACTTCTGAGATCGTGGAAGCGCTTTCTTCCAGATGCTGCTTCATGGCTTCAAAGCGCTTTTTCCTCTCGGCGGCTCTCGCGGCTTCGTCTTGCGAGGGAGCAGCGGTAGCAGAATCGGCTGGGGCTTGAGAGGGCGATTGGGCTGGCGTCTGAGGAAATGCAGCGAAAGCAAGAAGTGAGGAAATGACCAAAGAGAAAAGCCGGGAGCGCGGGCGGCCGAAGAGGGAATCCATGGAAGTCTCCCTGATTTATTTATACCTGAGCGCGGGTTGCTTGAGATGGATTTCAGGATTCGCGTTGTTCAAGTAGGACAGTGACGTTGCGCGGTGTGAGCTGAGCGGGATCGACCGGCGGAAACAGTTGGTGGGGCTGGTTGAGGTTTCAAAAGCGGCGGCCCTTCCCTGAAAGGATCGGGGCAAGCAAGGCTGCTGCATTCCAAAGAAGAGAGGATTGTCATGCCAAGTTACTCGAATGTTGTGCCACCGTCGTCAGTGGGATTTGGGGAGAGCGCGAGTGTGATTGCGTCGATGGACACGATTTATCCTGCGCCATTCAAGAGCGCGCAGGTGGCGCTGGCGCCGAATTTTTCGACGGGGAAGGTGCGGTGCGCAGTGGAAATCATTTGGAGCGGCGCGCCGGGCACCATTTCGGTGCAACTGCAGACGGCGGACACTGATGTGGACGCGGCCTACAGCCCGGAGGGCACGGCGATCAGCACTGTAAGTGCGGGAAATGTGAGCCGCGGGGAGTTCCCCGATGTGGTCGCGCGGTTCGCGCGCATTTATATCTTGACACTGACGAACAACGTTAGCGCGACGGCGAAGATCAGCGCGTAAGCGGCAGCGATCACAGCGACGATCCATAGATGGTTGCTGACGCGTGGAAATGCCTCACCCCTGGAAGGGGTGAGCTACAGGAACGCAAAAGGCCTCACCCTGAAGGGTGAGGTACAGGAACGGAGAGGAATGTGCTGACGGTTGCGCAACTGGCGCCGGTGAAGGACAAGGACCCGTATTTGTACGAGACGCTGGTGAAGATTGTGGGGGCGGTGAATGCAGCGAGCCAGAGCGCGGGCGTGGACCCTGCAACGCCGTCGCAGGCCCCCTCGCCGGTTGCGTCCGTGCAGGTGCAGGCGGCGAATGGATGGTTTGACCTGGCGATTACGGACCCATCGCGGTCGCGGCCGGGACTGTTTTATTTCGCGGAGTCTGACGTGACGCCGGCGTTCAGTGCGCCGCGTGTGTACTTCCTGGGATCTTCGCGGAATTTGTATGTGCAGCTGGGGAATCAGACGCTGTACTGGAGAGCGTATTCGCAGTACGTGGGATCGAGTCCATCGGCGCCAGTGGCCTACGGGACTCCACCTACCGCAGTGGTCGGAGGCGGTGCTTCGGGGCCAGCGCCGTTGGCGTCGAGCGGGAGCGGGACGCCGGCGAATGGATTGCAACGCAGCGGGAATGGGTTTGGAGTGCCTGTAGGGACGCGGATTGGGAAGGGGTAGTTAGGGAGATATCAGATACCAGATATCAGATATCAGATATCGGATATCAGATATCAGGAAGCGGTTGGTTGCTGACCGAGGGATGATTGCCGAGGGAACTGACGTGCGAGTGCGAGCGTATGAGGAGAGCGACCTGGAGGAGCTGCAACGGATCCATGCGGCTCAGGGGTTTGCGTATGCGTTTCCGGATTTGAGCAATCCGTTGTTCATGACGAAATTGGTGCTTGTTGGAGAGAAAACGAACGAGGAAGTGAAGGCAGGGGAGCAAGCGTGCCTAGATGGGGCGCAGCAGTGCTGCGCCCCTACACGGAAGGATGCGGAGCCGACCACTCACGACAGGTCAGGACAGACCCTTCACGACGGTTCAGGGCAGGGAATTGTGGGCGCTGCGCTGCTGCGGTTGACGGCGGAGGCGTATTTGCTGCTGGACCCAAAGGCGGGGACGCCGCGGCAACGGTGGGAATGGCTGTTGGGATTGCACGCTGTGACGGAGCGAGAGGCGGCGCGGCGCGGGTTGGAAGATGTGCACGCGTGGCTGCCGCCGGAGATTGCGGCGAAATTTGGGAAGCGGCTGAGGAAGCTGGGCTGGGTGAGGGATGACGAGTGGACGCCGTATTGCAGGAGGCTGCGGTAATAAGGGCTGAGGAATTGCTGCCAGGCGGTTAGCGCTCAAATACCAGAACAGCGCGCGGGCTTCCGCGAGAACTTGGTGGCCAAGACGCAATGGTTGAGATCCTTCGACGATCCTCATCGGATCGCCTCAGGATGACAAATTGAAGTGAGAGTTTTGACGCTTGTGGGGAGGATTTCATGGGACGAGGGGCGCAAGGACAGACGCAGCAGATGACGGATCAGCAGTTGGCGCAGACGAATGCGTTGAACCAGCAATTGCTAGGACAGCAGCAGACGTTGGGAAGCCAAGTGGGGGCGCAGTATCAGAGCATATTGAACAATCCGGGATACAGCACCGCGCAGCAATCGGCGATCACTGGGCAATCACAGGGAGCGCTGGCCAGCGCGTTTGATTCGC
>Ga0187817_10000338_pt1 | contig 19439 bp, 16 predicted proteins | sample NC_wetland_sal_i_17_FD_132431 | JGI IMG/M metagenome (GOLD analysis project Ga0187817, IMG submission 132431) | Wetland sediment microbial communities from Neuse River Estuary, North Carolina, USA - SO4_2 | ecosystem: Environmental > Aquatic > Freshwater > Wetlands > Sediment | place: USA... | reverse complement strand
GCGGCACGATCAGTCACACCAACACGATCAATTTGAACAACGTGACGAACCCGGCTCCGATGGCGGTCTATCAGAAGGGCCGCGACGGGAACTTCACCTACACCATCGGCGGCTTCACGGCCACCTCGATGCACACGGTGCGGCTGCACTTTGCCGAAACCTACTGGACCGCTTGCGGACAGCGGACGTTCGACGTGAGCATCAACAGCACCCAGGTTCTGACCGATTTCGATATCCTCTGCACGGCTGGGGGAGAGAACATCGCCAACATCCAGCAGTTCTCGGAGGCGGCGAACTCGAGCGGCCAGTACGTGATTCAGTTCACCACGGTGGTAAACAACTCGCTGGTGAACGGGATCGAAATAGACTAACAGCTCAGGGCAAGGTAACCTTGACAGATGCGGGGAGACTATCCGGTCTCCCCGCATTTGTTTTCTCCGCATGACGAGCTGGACAACCGGCAGCGATGTATCGTGACCTGCGGCTGAGGCCTAATCTCAGAGTTCGACGAGGCCGCTTGCTATTCAGTTGTCAAAGAGCGTTTAGCAGCTTGCGGAAAAGAGAACCTTTTAGGGGGTTGGAGCTTTCGCGCCTTTTGCGTCCCGGTGCTTTTGACCGGGAAGCTCCGACATAAGTCGCTCAATATCAGTGGGCTTTAGCCCCTGAGGAAAGTCCTTTCGACCTTCTCGCAACGATTCCTAACCGAACGCCCGCTCCCTCCGTACCGCTCACTAGTTCCCGGGCACCAGTCCGATTTGGGAAGATTAGGGTTGAGCGCAAGAGCTTTCTTGCACTCAGCAGCGGCCTCGTCGTTCTGGCCATTGTCGTGGAGCGCATTGCCGAGGTGGATGTACACTTGCCACTGGTCGGACCTGAGCCGCAAGGCCTCACGGAGTTCGGCAATGGCCCGCTCCCGGTCTCCCTTTTTAAGGAGCGCAATGCCGAGACCGACGTGCGCCACCCAGGAATCGGGCTTCAAGTGCAACACTTCATGGTATTTGGCGATAGCCCCGTCCGCGTCGCCCCCCTGAAGAAGCGCAACTCCGATGTTGTTGCGTGCCCCCAGGAAATCGGGCTTCAGGCGCAACGCTTCACTGTATTCAGCGATGGCCGCCTGCCAGTCGCCCTTGTTAAGAAGCGCATTGCCGAGGTTGAAGTGCGCCTCCGGAAACTTTTTTCGGAGGCTGAGCGCTTGATGCAATTTGAGAATTGCCTCGTCAATATTGCCAGTCATGGCTAGCGCAACTCAAAGGTGAAAAGGTCGGTCGGCCCCAATCCAACCGCTCAATCCAGAAAAATGGGCAGGCAGAGGGGCGGCTTGGTGTGGAAGTCCATGCGCGCGATTTCCTCGAGGGCGCGCTGGAGCACGGCGCTATTGCAGGCTTCGAGCGTCATGACAAACGGCAGGTTCGACGGCGGATGGTCGGGCTTTTGCAGCACGGCATCAATGCCGATTCCGTATCGCGCGAGCACCGCGGCCAGCTCGGCCAGAATGCCGGGGCGGTCTTTCACGACGAAGCGCAAATAGTGCGGCACGGTGAAATCTCCGCTCACCGAGTCCGGCGTCGCGAGCGCGCGGACTCTTTGCGCCGCGCCGCTGCCATTGGCGATGGCGTGCAAATCGGAAACGACGGCCACGGCCGTGGGATCGCCCCCAGCCCCGTAGCCGGAGAAAACCATCTGCCCGGCGAACTCGCCCGTGGCGGTGACGAGGTTCTTGCTTCCCTGCACATGCGCGGTGAGCGATTGCAGCCGGACGAGCGCCGGCTGCACGCCCGCGAACAGGCGCAAGCCGCCCGCGTTCTTACTCGCTGCGTCTTTCTGCGCGGAGGAAATCTGCCGGATGGTGCAATGCAATTCGCGCGCGTAAACGAAATCAATGGCCTCGATCGAGGAGACGGTGCGGCACGGAATCTGCTCGCTGCGCACCGCGACGCTCAAGCCCGCCTGCGCGAGAATCACGAGCTTCGCGCGTGCGTCGTAGCCTTCCACGTCGCTCGTGGGGTCGGCTTCGGCGTAGCCGAGCTTTTGCGCCTCGCGCAGAGCCGCCTCGAAGCTCGCGCCGTTCGCTTCCATTTCGGTGAGGATGTAATTGCACGTGCCGTTCAGAATTCCGGCGATCTTGTAGAGCCGGTCTCCGGCGAGGCCCTCCTGGATGCCGATGATCGCCGGGATTCCTCCGGCGACGGACGCGCCAAACTCGATGCGCTGCCCCGTTTCCTGCGCCAGCTTCAGCAGCTCGGGGCCACGCTCAGCGATCAATTGCTTGTTGGCCGTGACCACCGACTTGCCCGCGCGGAGCGCCCGGCGAATCCATTCCCCGGCCGGCTCGAGTCCGCCGATCAATTCGACAAACACATCCACATCGGGGCCAAGCGCGTCGTCCACATTTTCGGTCCAGCGAACGTGCTTCGGCGCCCAATCCACCTTCTTGCGCTCGATCCCGCGATTGCAGATCACCGTGAGGCGCAGCGGCCCATCCGCGTCGAGGCTCAGCAGCTTGGCCACGGAACGTCCCACGGTGCCGAAGCCGCACAGCCCCACGCGCACTTTTTTCTCCGCCGGGGCGGGCTTCTTGGCCCCGCGCTCGCTCGCGTCCGCTTTTGCCGCAATGGTCACTGCGCGTCCTTCATCTTCAGCCGGCTTTTATTTTCTTCCAGAAAATTGCGGAGGTCGTCGGCCACGCCGAGCAGGCGCACCCATTGCTCGTAATAGAGTGTCACCGGGAAGCGGCCCAGGCCGTACACGCTGACGCCGCCCTTTTCGCCGACCCTGAATTCCAAGTTCCCTTTCTTTCGACCACCGCCCTGCTTTTCCAGCTCGGCGATGCGCGCCAATAATTCCTCTTTTGTAGGTTCCTGCGTCATCTCTCGCTCCTGTTCACTGTGCGAATCGGGATGTGGATGGCCCCGGCTCGAAAGATTAACACAATCTCACGGTCATATTCGGTCTTGCGCCGCGCGTGAGGCCGTGCTAGGCTCAGCGAACAAAAAGCGAATACGGCTGGGAGGGGGTGGCTCGATGGCAGGGACGGCTGGGATGGTTGGAATGGGCACGGGGCTGGCGGCGAGGCCGCGGACGGCCCCGCAAACGGCATTGGATATATTCGAGGACGCGCTGGCGACGCTGGCGGCGCGACATCGCGAGGAAGTCCTCACGGCGGTGCGGCACATCCCCGCGCGCGAGGCGCAATTCCGGCCCATGCCGGCGTGGCTAACCCCTGAGATTCGAGCAGCTTATGCCGCGAAGGGCATCGGGCAGATTTACTCGCACCAAGCCTCTGCCATAGAGATGGCCCGGAGCGGCAGGGATTTTGTTGTCGTCACGCCCACGGCGTCCGGCAAGACGCTCTGCTACAACTTGCCCGTGCTGAACGCGATCCTCGAAAACACGAACATGCGCGCGCTCTACCTCTTCCCTACCAAGGCGCTGGCGCAGGATCAGCTCGCGGAATTGCACGACCTCGCCGGGCGGCTTGACGACCGATTCGGCGTCTTCACCTACGACGGAGACACGCCCGGCGACGCGCGCAAGGCCATCCGCGAGCGCGGCCACATTATCCTCTCGAATCCGGACATGCTACATAGCGGCATCCTGCCGCACCACACGAAATGGATGCGCCTCTTCGAGAATCTGCGCTACATCGTGCTCGATGAATTGCACACGTATCGCGGCGTGTTCGGCAGCCACTTGGCGAACGTCCTGCGGCGGCTCGCGCGCATCTGCCGGTTCTACGGCTCGGCGCCGCAATTTATCTGCTGCTCGGCGACGATCGCCAATCCCGGCGAGCTCGCGGAGCAATTGATCGGACGCCAGACCGAGGTGATCGAAGAAAACGGCGCGCCCGCCGGAGAGAAGCTCTTCGTCTTCTACAATCCGCCTATGGTGAACCGCAACCTGGGCATCCGGCGCAGCTATTTGAACGAGACGGCGCGCGTGGCGAAGGAGCTGCTGGCGCGAAAGATGCAGACCATCGTCTTCGCCAATAGCCGCCTGCACACGGAAGTCCTGCTCACGTATTTGCAGCGGGCGAATCCCGCGCAGCCGGGCGCGCCGGAGCCGGTGCGCGGGTATCGCGGCGGCTATTTGCCTGGCGAGCGCCGCGAAATCGAGCGCGGGCTGCGCGAGGGGCGCGTGCGCGGCGTGGTGACCACGAATGCGCTTGAGATGGGAATCGACATCGGGTCGCTCGACGCATGCGTGATGGGAGGATACGCCGGCTCGATCGCCTCCACGTGGCAGCGCGCCGGGCGCGCGGGGCGCCGCAGCGGAACATCGTGCACGGTGCTGGTGGCCTCGTCCGCGCCGCTCGATCAATTCATCGTGCAGCACCCGGATTATTTTTTCGGGCGGACGCCGGAGCGCGCGTGCGTCGAGCCGGACAATTTGGAAATTCTAGTGAATCACCTGAAATGCGCCGCGTTCGAGCTGCCTATCACGGAGGACGAACGCTTCGGCGGCGTGGACCTGCCCGCGCTCTGCGAGCGGCTGACGACGGCGGGATTCCTGCACCCCAGCGGCGGAAATTGGCACTGGGCAGAGGAGTCCTATCCGGCCGATACGGTGAGCCTGCGGTCAGTCACGTCGGACAATTTCGTGATCATTGATATCGCGGGTGACACCGAGGGCGACACCGCAGGTGAAGGGGACGGCAAACCCGACGTGATCGGCGAAGTGGATTTTTCCTCGGCGCTCACGACGGTGCATCCCAAGGCGATCTATCTGCATCAGGGGCGGCAGTATCACGTCGAGCGGCTGGATTTCGACGAGCGTAAGGCTTACGTGAAGCCGGTGAACGCGGATTATTTCACCGACGCCATTAAATACACGCAAGTGCGGGCGCTCGAAATCGCCCAAGAGGAGCGCATCGCGGGACCGGCGGCGCGCGCGCATGGCGACGTGCTGGTGCGGTCGCAGGTGGTCGGCTTTAAGAAGATCAAATTCTTCACCAACGAAAACGCCGGGCACGGCAAGCTCGAACTGCCGGAAAACGAAATGCACACGACGGCGTTCTGGATCACGCTCGAACGCGAGCTGCTGGCGCGCCTGCCCTTCGATCTTTCCGACCGCCAGGGCGGGATTTTTGGGCTGCTGCACGCGCTCGAATCCATGGCCGCGCTGCTGCTGATGTGCGACCGGCGCGACCTGGGCTCGGCGGTCGGCGAACGAGCTCCCTGCAACGGAAAAGAGACGGATTGGCAGGATGCGCCGGCCGGAATGCCCGATTCGGCGAACGCGAAGGAATTCTTCGAGCCGAATCTGTATCTCTACGATGCGTATCCCGGCGGAATCGGGTTCAGCGAGCCGCTCTATCGCGCCTACGATTTGTTGCTGCGGCAAACGCGGGATTTGATCGCGGCGTGTCCGTGCGAGAAGGGATGTCCATCGTGCGTGGGGCCGCGCGGTGAAAAGGCCGAGCGCAGCAAGGAAGCGGCGCTCGAAATTTTGGAGCGGCTCCGCGGATGAGCACGGCGGCGCAGGATCCGTTTGCTAGGCTGGCAGCACTGAAGCCGGCGCGAAGGCGCACAGTCCCCGATGCCGACGCGGCGCGCGGGTTCGCGCCGGAAATTCCCGATGGCGCGGGGCGGCTGGCCGAGATCCTGGGCGCTGCGCCGCGGCGGAATCGCTTCGGTGAGCATCTGGGGCTGCGCCGATGGTTTGCGGAGTCCATCGGATGCGAAGCGCCGCTGGCTCCGCTCGATTCCGGAGCGCTGCGCCTGCTCGCTCCCAATGCGCCCGAAGAGATCGCCGATCCCGGGCAATGGCTTTTTCTCGACACGGAAACCACCGGCCTTGCAGGCGGCAGCGGAACCTATGCGTTTCTCGTGGGCATCGCGTGGTGGGACGCGGGCGGGCTCGAAGTCGAGCAATTTTTCATGCGCGAGCACAGCGAGGAGCATTCGCTGCTGGTGGCGCTCGCGGAGCGCATGGCCGAGCGGCGCGTACTGGTAACGTTCAACGGCAAGACCTTCGATTGGCCACTGCTCGAAACGCGCTACCGCATGACGCGCGCCATACGCCCTCCCGCACCGCGCGCGCACCTGGATTTTCTGCATCCCGCGCGAAGCCTGTGGCGGACGCGGCTCGGTTCGGCGCGCTTGCCGGAGCTGGAGCGGCACGTGCTCGGCTGGAATCGCGGCACCGACGTGATGTCCGAACTGATCCCGCAGGTTTATTACGATTTTCTGCGCGGCGGGCCTCCGGAGCCGGTCGCCCAGGTGTTCCAGCATAATCAGATGGATTTGCGCGGCCTGGCGGGAATCGCGGGACGAGTGCTTGCCGTGCTGGCGGATACCGAAGCGCACGCGCAGGACGCGCTCGAAATCTTCGGCGTATCGCGCATCTGCGAGCGGCGCGGCGAGCGATGCCGCGCGCGCAAATTATACGAAGGCTTGATCGCCTCGCAGGCTGCGTCCGCCGAGGCGGCACTGCCTGCCGAGACGAGCCTCGCCGCGCGACGGTCGCTCGCGCTGCTGGCCAAGCGCGACGGCGACTTCGTGGTTGCGCGGGAGCTTTGGGAAGCCATGCGAGGATGTTCCCGCGAAGGCTTCGAGGCTTCGGAGCATCTGGCTATCTATTACGAACACCGTGCCCGCGAGCCTCGGCGCGCCACCGCCATCGTGCGCGAGGCGCTTGCTGAGCTCCGCCGCGCGGAGCGCCGCGGCTCCCTCGCACCGGGCGCCTCGAAAGCATGGCGCCTGCGCTTCGAGCATCGCCTCGCCCGGCTCGAACGACGGTTACCATCCTGAGGCAAGCCTACCGGCGGGACAGCAGTTAGCCTCACGCCACGCAACCAATCGGGCGGGGCGCGCATCTTCATGCGCGAGTCCTCGGAAGAGTGCGCCTATGCGGGGGAACCCTTTTCCGCACCTGCGGAAATAGCTATAGAATGATATAGTTCCCGGCCTGGGTCAGGCTCGGTTTCAGAGGCGACCGGCGGGGCTCGACGACGGCGACTCGATCCTCAGAACAAGGCAATGAGGCAAACGAGGGGAGTGAGGAGTGTCCATCGCAATGCCAGCAAGGGTGTGGACCGCGGCCAATCACGGGAGCGGCGTATCCTGATGCCACGGAAAATTCAGGGACTTCTTGTTTTGGCATTCGCCATCGGGGGCATCTTGTGCCTGGCGGCTTGCGGCGGCGGAGGCAGCACCACGACGGCCACGATCAATTCCGTGGCCATCACGCCCACCAGCGTCAACGTTCCCATTAATGAACAGGCCGAATTCACCGCCGTGGTAACTCTTTCCAACACGACGATCGTTACCACCACGGCCGTCACCTGGGAGGTAAACGGCATCGCGGGCGGCAATGCCTCGATAGGGACGATTGTGCCCTCGCCCGTGGACAATCAGGTGGGCATCTACACGGCGCCGGGCATCGTGCCGACCACGAACAACGGCGAAGTCGACATCACGGCGGTCGCCCAGCAAACGGTTGCCTCCAACAACACAACAGTCACGTCGAACACGGCCATCGTTACCATCACCGTCGGACAGGGTCTCACGGTCATTCCCTCCGCGCCTGCGGCGCCCGTGCCGGCCGGAGGCAGCTTCAAATTCACCGCGTTGCTCAACGGCTTGGTGGACGCCAACGCCACGTGGACGGTCAGTTCGCCGAGTGGAGGAAATGTTGGCAGCATCGACGCGAGCGGCGTGTACACGGCCCCGCCTTATCCTCCTCCCGGCGACACGGTGACGATCACGGCCACGGATACCAAGAGCGTCGCCAACCAGACGCTGACCGCGACGGCGACGGCCACGGACGCTTATTCCGATCATTCCCTCAGCGGCCCGTTCGCCTTCTCCTACACCGGCAATGACGAGAATGGCCTCCTGAACGAGGCGGGCAGCTTCATAACGGACGGCAACGGCGATATCGAGAGCGGCGTCCTGGATAGATCGAGCTTTCTCGCGGGCATCACCACGCAAGTGAGCATCACCGGCGGGAATTACGTGGTCGGGCCCGATGGACGATGCACCGCGACCGTGAACTCAGCCGACGGAACGGAAACGTGGCGGTTCGTGCTGACCACGAACCAGCATGCCTCGCTCGTCCGCTTCGATACGCACGCGAACGGCAGCGGGACGGTAGACGCGCAGAGCGTAAGCGATCTCGCGAATTCCGACTCCACGATTTCCGGCTTTTACGTCATCAGAGCATCGGGATTGGACTCCAAGTTCAATCCCGTTGGGCTGGCGGGGGTGTTTGACTCGGACGGCGGGGGAAACATCGGGAATCAGCCCAATTCGACCTTCCTGGTCACCACCTTTATTACCCCCCCCGGCGAGGGAAGCGCAGGGGGCGGTGCGGCCTTTTCTACTTATAATTTCGACCCCGCGTTTCCGGGCACCGGGCGGGGCTTGCTCGATTTCTCGTCCGCCGGCTCCATCAACATGCCCGAATTCGCGTTCTATTCTTTCGGTGGCGGCACGCACATGCACGTCATCGAAATAGATAGCACCGGTTATCGTCTGGCAGGCGAAGTCTATGCGGGGCTCGGGCCGGCGCCGAATCTCGCCGCGGCGAACTACATCTTCACCGAAAGCGGAAACTCCAGCAGCGGAGGTTTCACGACGCCTTACGCGGCGGGGGGAGTCTTTGCCTCGAACGGCGCCGGAAAAATCACCGGCGGCGTCTTCGACAGCAACAACGCGGGAACGGTGACCCTAAACACCTCCATCACTTCGGGCTCGTACATTGTGCCTGGTGCTGAGGCGGGCTTGGCTGACACGTCCCTGTCGCTCAACGGAGGGGGCTCGATTCAACTCGACATATTTCAGACCTCGCTCCCGCCCCCCGAACCATCGGCGGTGATGATCGACTTGGATATCTCCTCTGTCATTGCCACGGGACTCGCCTATCAGCAAACCACCACGAACGCGCTAGGTGCCGGAAGCTTCGCGCTCGATCTCGCCGGGGCGGGTGAGTTTCACGATAGTCCCGCGTCGTATCCCCAGGACCTGACCGGCGAGATGACTCTCAGCTTCACCGGGAACCTGGACATCAACAACTTCAGCGCCGTCTTCCCCGCCGATCCCCTCACGGCCACGGGAAGCTCGATCGCGGCACCGAACGGTACGACCGGCCGCGGAACCGCGTCTCCCGCTTCCACCGCGCCGCTGATCATTTCGGCCACCGACCCGAACGCGACGTACGATCTCGTCTACTACACAATCGACCCCAACACAGCGCTTCTGCTCGATCAAGACAAGAGCCTCATCCTGACCGGACTTCTAGCCCGCCAGTTCTAGCCGACGCGCGCGAATAGAGCTGTAGCGGCCGTGCTCTTCGTCAAGGTACGGCTTCAGCCATGCTGTAAACTCGCTTATACTGGCGTTCCGATATCAGTATTCATGCTGGCGACCGCGTACGTGCCGGCGTTGGGAGATAGAAACCTATTCGGCTCGAGCGAACTTGGGAAACAATCCGTCGATATTGCCGTGACTTCGGATACCGCCAGGTTCCAGTGTGGTATGGTTCGTCGATTGCCGTCGCTCACCAATTCGAGACCATCAGTAGAAATCTCAACTTCTTGAAGGTAATTCCCAATCCATACCCGTTTTATGACTGGATCATGGGTTTTCACGAACGCTGGTCGAACAGAGCAGCACTTCGCGGCCCCATTCTGGAAGCGAGTACCAACGTTGTCGAAGCGGGCGTTGGAACTGGATACCTCCTGGCCCAATTGATAAAGAAAGCCAAGAATGCGAGAACGATTAGCGCGGTTGATCTCTCACCGCAAATGATTGCTGCTGCAAAGAGCTACCTGGCGAAAAAGGACCTCCTCTCCTCTTCGATTTCTTTCCTAAGAAGTGATTGCAGGCATCTTCCATACCCCGACGGGACGTTCGATCTTTACATCTCAAGTTATTTGTTCGACCTACTGAATGATGAGGAGATTGCTTCTACCTTGACGGAAATGGACCGCGTCCTGGCACCGGACGGCCATGCCATTCTGATGAGTATGACTACGGAACTGGACGATGTGCGGGAGCCAATCCGATTTCTTTGCCGTGTCACGAACGAACTCTATTGCCTGGGTTACGATCATGGAAGATGGAACGACATCTGGAGATTTCTCTTCGCGGGTTATGCGCCTCACTGCCGGCCTATCGCCCTTGGCAAGTACCTGAAACTCGCGCCGTCATTGGTTATCGAGTATACAAAGTTGAGCCACGTTTCTCTCTTCCCGGTCCGGATCTATTACGTCAGGAAGAGTCATGCCTGAAGCGCGCCTGCTGTTAAGGTTGGCTGCCATTGCAGCAACATCACGCTCTACGCGCAATTTCTACGACCGAGTGGCTCCCTTCTACGACTTGCTATTCACAGATCATTTGTCACACATCCGAGCCATGGCGGCCGCCCTGAGTGAGGAATATCCAGCCGAGCGCCGAATGAAACTCCTCGACATTGCCTGCGGGACGGGCGCTCTCAGTCGTCGGTTGGAAGAAGGAGGGTTCTGCGTCACGGGTCTGGATTTTTCGTTTCAGTCCCTCCATCGGTTGAACCAAAGCAGTGGCAACATTCAAATCATTCAGGCTGACGCCACCAGCCTCCCGTTCGCCCCCGCGGCTTTCGATGTCGTTACGTGCATGGGGGCGTGGCGACATTTTCCAAATCCTGAAGGCGTTCTGCGAGAAATCTGCCGGGTACTTCGGCCTGATGGCGTTTTCTCGGTTGGCTACTTTCCTCCAAGATTGGGAGGACTTTTCTCGGTCCCAAGGGGTATGCCCGGAAGGGCAATGGTTTTCCTATATGGATGGCTTATGTGGCTATTGAGGTATAACGACAGAACCGACCAGGAATTGGAGAGGGAAACACTGCGAATGATCGACTTGATGTTTGCAAGATACCGCTTGATACAATCTGGCAAAAGCGAGTACCTGATTCTAGCCGCAGCGCCGCGCTGAAGTCCGCGGCGCTACAATTAAATCCCTGCGGCGAGGACTTGGGCGGAGGGGGCGGCATGGGCCAAGGACGAAGCGAAAAATTGAAGGTGCTGATACCGCGCGCGGCGATCGAGAGGCGCGTGCGGGCAGTCGCGCGCCGGATCACGCGGGATTTCAAGGGGAGGCGCGTGCACTTGGTCGGAGTGCTGAAAGGCGCGTGCGTTTTTCTCTCCGATCTTGTGAGGGAAATTGATCTGGAGACCTCGATTGATTTCATCGCTGCGGCGAGCTACGGCCGGAGCAAGGCGGGGCGCGGCAAGGTGCGCGTGACGAAAGACCTCGACAGCGGAATCGCGGGGCTGAACGTGATCCTGGTGGAAGACATTCTCGATTCGGGAGTGACGCTCGATACTCTTCTGCGGATTCTGCGCCGGCGCAAGCCGAAAACGCTGCGCGTCGCGGTGCTGCTCGACAAGCGCGCGAGGCGGCTGAAACCGGTGAAGGCCGACTACATCGGGTTCGAGATACCGGACCGGTTTGTGGTCGGGTATGGCCTCGATTACGGCGAGCGGTACCGCAATTCGAAGGACGTGCGCGTTCTCGGGCCGCGAGCGCGCCAGCGCCGCTGAAAGTCCCCCGCAACACGCTGATACAAAAAGAGTTCCCTCCGCCTCGGCCGGTTCATTTCGCAGGCGCTCAGTTATATAGCCTGGGGCGCCCCTGTTATAATGCTGTTTCCTCGTCGTAGGAAGATTGATGGGTGAAGGCGTAGCGAGAGAGGATTTGGGTGACGGGCAGGGGCGGGTGAGCGGCCACATGGATTCGGCGAACCTCAATTCGACGCTGGAAATCCCGGCGGAAACGCTGGCGGTCCTCACGGAGATCAGCCAGGAAATCAACGCGTCTCTCAACCTGGACCAGGTGCTGGCGAGCGCGGCAGCGCAAATCAAGCGGCTGCTTGATTACGACATCTTCGCGATCCTGCTGCCGGACGAGACCGGGAACAATCTCTATGTCCGCTTCGCCATCGGGCACCGCCCGGAGGTGATCGAACATTGGCGGATTCCCATCACCGACGGGATCATCGGCGCGGCGGCCTCGACGGGCCAAGCGGTGCGCGTGGGCGACGTGCTGAAGGACCCGCGCTATCTGCCGGCGGCGGAGGCGGTGCGCTCGGAGCTGGCCGTGCCGCTGGTTGTGCGCGGGCGCGTGATCGGCGTGCTGGACATCGAAAGCCGCGAGCCGAATTATTTCACTCCGGCGCAGCAGAACATCATGACCGTGGTGGCCAGCCGGGTCGGCACGGCGATCGAAAACGCGCGCCTTTTCGAGAGCACCCAAAAGCAGGCCGAGACGCTGCTGCTGCTGAATGAAATCGCGCGCGAAGCCAATTCGACGCTGCAGGTGGAGGAAGTGCTGCGGCGCGCGGCGGAGCTGGCTAAGCGGCTGATTGATTACCAGATTTTCAGCATCCTGCTCTACGACGCGGCTGAAGACGTGTTTCGGCGGCGCGTAGCGGTGAAATTCGGGCAGCGCGTGCGGGAAAGGCACGCCATCCCGGCGCACGAGGGAATCATCGGGGCGGCAGCGTCGCAGCGGCAGCCCGTGGTGGTGCCGGACGTCTCGCTCGATCCGCGCTACCGCATGGTGAATCCGGAGACGCGCTCGGAGCTGGCGGTGCCGCTGATCGTGCGCGGGCGCGTGACGGGCGTGCTCGATCTCGAAAGCCCGCACCTGGATTATTTCACGCCGGACCACGTGCAGGTGCTTTCGATCCTGGCGTCGCACCTGGCGGTGTCCATCGAGAACGCGCAGCTCTACGAGCAGATCGTCCGCGACGAAACGCGCATGGAGCGCGACCTGAGCGAGGCGCGGCGCATCCAGGGCGCGCTGCTGCCGCGCCTGCCGGGGCCCGAGTTCGGCCTGGAGATCGCGGCGCGCGTGGTGTCGTCGCGGGAATTGAGCGGTGACCTTTACGATTTTTTGCGCTACGGGCCGCAGGACCTGGGCATCGCGCTGGGCGACGTGAGCGGAAAGGGGAGCGCGGCGGCGCTCTATGGAGCGGTGGCCGTCGGAACGCTGCGCAGCCTGGGATCGCAAAAGCCGCGCCCCGCCAACATGCTGCGCGCCATCAATGGATTTCTAAGCGAGCGGCTGATCGAGGGCCGCTTCATGACGCTTTGCTTCGCCACCTGGAGCCACCGCAAGCGCCGTCTTCGCATCGCCAACGCCGGACAGGAACAGCCGCTGCTCTTTCACGGCGGGCGCTGCGAAAAAATCCGGCTCACCGGATTTCCGCTGGGTATCTTCGAGGAAACAGGATACGAGGAACGAAGCTTCATCCTGGATCCCGGCGACATCGCCGTGTTCCACTCCGACGGCATCAGCGACGCGCAAAGCAAGGATGGAAAATTCTTCGGCCACGAAGCCCTGGCCAAGCTGATCGTGGATTCGCAGCATTTGCCGGCGGACGGCATCGCCGACCGCATTCTCGAAGAGGCCGACAGCTTCGCCGGCGGAGCGCATCCCTCCGATGATCGCACGCTGGTGGTCTTGAAGGTGCAGGGATGACGAAGGTTGCCGATTTCAACGTTCGCCCCAGCGGAGTTTGCTGCGCAGCACCTCGAAATACGTTTTTCCCGGCGGGCGAATGAAGGCGACGCGGCGGTCGGATTTCGTGATGGCCACGCGATCGTTGGCTTGAAGCTCGAATCCGGTTTGGCCGTCGAGCGTCAGGTACACGGGCTTTTCGGCGGCCGCGATGTCAATCTCGACCCGCGACGTGTCGGGAATCACCAGCGGGCGGTTGGTGAGCATGTGCGGGCAAATGGGCGTGATGACGAAGGCACCCAGCTCGGGCTGGACAATCGGGCCGCCGGCAGCGAGCGAATACGCGGTCGAGCCGGTGGGCGTGGCGACGATCAAACCGTCGGCGCGATAGCGGCCCACGGCCGCACCGTTCACATACAAGTCAAAATCCAGCATACGGGCGAGCGCCGCTTTGTTGATCACGGCGTCGTTGAGCGCGGATTGCCGCCCGACGGGCGCGCCGTCGCGGATTGTCTCCGCGTTGAGCATCATACGCTCGCTGGTCTGATGCTTTCCGGCGAGCACTTGCTCGAGCAGCGGGCAAAGCTCCTCGCGCGTCACGCTGGTCAGAAAGCCGAGCCCGCCGAGATTGACCGGCAGGATGGGCACCCTGTGGTTTCCCAGGGCGCGCACGGCGGAAAGGAGTGTGCCGTCGCCGCCGAGGACGATCAGGAGGTCAATCTTGTCCGCAAGCGCCTCGCGAGCGAAGGCGGGCGCGCCGCAAGGGACGCACGCGCTCGTTTCCTGGTCGGTGAAGACATCTATTTTGCGCGCGCGCAGCCATTCGACGAGCGGCGGAACGATGGACGCCAGGGCGTCCCTGTCTGGCTTGCAAACGATGCCGGCGGAGCGAATCATGTGTTCGAAAGGAGCATTCTATGCTACCGGCGGTGCGCGTGCAGAAAAAACTCCTGGTTGCCCTCGGCGCCCGGCAGGCGGCTCGGCTGCACGCCCTTGATTTCAAGCCCCGCATCGGCGGCCGCGGCGGTCACGCGCTCGATGGCCTTTTGATGCAGGGCCGCGTCGCGCACGATTCCTCCCTTGCCCACGTCGCGCTTTTCCAACTCGAATTGCGGCTTGATGAGAATCAGAAAATCGGCGCCGGAAGCGGCGAGGGGCACAATCGCCGGAAGCACTTTGGCGACGGAGATGAAAGAAACGTCCACGGTGATGCGCTCGGCTAGTTCAGCGACGTCTTCGGGACGCAGATAGCGCGCGTTGCGTTCGATGGGGACCACGCGCGAATCCTGGCGCAGCTTCCAATCGAGCTGGCTCGCGGTGACGTCCACGCAATAGACTTTGCGCGCGCCACGCTGGAGTAGGCAATCGGTGAATCCACCAGTCGAACTTCCAATATCGAGGCAGATTCGATCCTCGACGCTGATCTCGAAATCCTCAAGCGCACCTTCGAGCTTTATCCCGCCGCGGCTCGCGTAGCGCGGCATCTCGCCGGAGATTTCGATGCGCGCGTCGGTGGCTATTTGCGTTCCGGGCTTCGCCGTGATGGCGCTATTTACGTGCACTTGACCTGCCAGAAGCAATGCCTGCGCGCGTTCGCGCGACGGCACCAAGCCTCGCTCGACCATGAGCACGTCCAGGCGAGCTTTTCTTCCGGGCTTCGGTTTTTTTTGCGTGTGGCTCACGAGCGGCGCGTGGCGAGATATTGCGCGAGCTGGCGCAGAGGGGCAGCGCGCGGGCCGAGGAAATCAAGTTCCTTGAGCGCCCCGCCTTCCAGAGCGGCGGCGATCCGGTGCGATTCTTCGAGACCGTGAAGAGCCGGATACGTAGCTTTCTTTTGCGCTTGGTCCTTGCCCGCCGTTTTTCCGAGAGCCGCGGAGGACTCGACGACGTCGAGAATATCGTCCACCACTTGAAACGCCAGGCCGAGGTTTTCGCCGAAGCGACGGAGGCGTTCCGTGTCCTGCTCGGAGGCGCCGCCCGCAAGCGCGCCCGCGACCACCGAAGCGCGGATCAGCGCGGCGGTCTTCGAACGATGGATCGTTTCAAGAAGCGCCGCTCCAATGGCCTTCCCTTCCGCTTCGAGATCGGCCACCTGTCCGCCGACCATTCCGCCAGACGTTCCAGCAGCCGTAGCGACTTCGGCGATCACATGCACGCGCCGCAAGGGCTCGATGGGGGCTTCGGAGAGGGTGCGAAAAGCGAGGGTCAGGAGCGCGTCGCCGGCCAGAATTGCCAGGGCTTCGCCGAAAACTTTGTGGCACGTCGGCTTGCCGCGGCGAAGATCGTCGTTATCGAGCGCGGGCAGGTCGTCGTGAATCAGGGAGTACGTGTGAATGAATTCGAGCGCGCACCCGGTGTGGACAGCCCCTTCGATATTTTCAGTGAACATGCGCGCCGCTTCCAGGCACAGCACGGGGCGAATGCGCTTGCCGCCGGCGGAGACGCTATAGCGCATAGCGCGATGAATCGAGGAGGGCTGGGCATCCTCGGGCGGAAGGAGCTTATCCAGCGCCGCTTCGACGGTGGCGCGGTCAGCCTCGTAAAAGACGGGCAGGTTCATGAGGCGCGGCGGCAATATGAAATGGAGTCGTGGGCAGGAATCCGGCGGACGCAAAAACTAGGAGGATTCATCTTCGGGTTCGAACGGCTCCGCGGCAATTTTGCCGTCCGCTTTCTTCAGAAGAATTTCCACGCGCGCTTCCGCCTCTTCCAGCTGCTTTTGGCACTCGCGCGAAAGCTTGACGCCTTCCTCAAAAAGCTTCATGGCCTCGTCGAGCGAAAGGTCGGCGTTTTCGAGGCGCTTGGCGACTTCCTCGAGCCGCGCGAGCGACTTTTCAAATTCGCCTTTGCGCTGTGGCTCGGGGGCTTTGTTTGCCGCTGTGTTCATTTGGCTTAGCTGGCGCGTTTGCGCTTCCGGGCGCCTTTCGCGCGCCTGATGGAGAGCATTCTAACGCAGGCCGGGAACGTCAACAATGGCCCTGTGGCAGTTTAAGCACTCGAAGACCTATTCGTTGTGCGGCAAGATCTTCTCGCTGCCATCAGTAGGGAGAATTTATTGTGCCCTCAGCTTGAACCCAAGTGTGATATAATGATTTCGGTTGAGTGTTTCGCGCGTATGCGTAAACGCAACGGCGCTACATTATCAATCGTGTTCATGCCCCGACTGTGGGCAGAGGACACATGTTTTATGGCAATGAAGTTCTCTTGGTTAGTGGTAGTCCAGGAAAACCCCGGGAACCTGAGCTTTTGACATAGGTTTTGACATCCGAGCCGCAGTGCCCGCTTCCGGGGTTAGCGGGAGAGATTAGGCGGCGCGGGTGTGCAGTGTTGCTGGCTCAGTTTTCTCAACATCCCATATCGTTTCTAATCACGGCAGCAGCTGGGGTTTTAACCCTCCTCGGTCTGTGCAAAAGAATCCTCACCAAACTTGCCTCGCTCGCACGGAAAATCCAGCGCATCAAAAATGACTGGAATACGCCAAGAAATGTGAAGCGCAGCGGCCGTTCGACGAATGCCTGACGGTCGTTTCACTCCTCTTGCGCGGCTCGATAAAACGATACAGAATCCTGGGGAACTTCAGGGGCTGAAGCCCCACTGATTTTCGAGAGGTTACGTCGCGGCTAAAGCCGCGACCCACAAAACTTTCGGACTTTCTCAACAAGCTGTTAGTAGCCCGATGAGCGCACTGCATCTTTTCGGCGTGCTGTTTTTGGTGGGCGTGAACGCCTTCTTCGCCGCGACGGAATTTTCGCTGGTGGCGGTGCGGATGTCGCGCGTGCGGCAGCTAGTGGAGGCGGGCGACCCGCGCGCGCGCATTGTCGAACAGCTTCTCAGCGACATGGGCCGCGTGGTTTCAGGCGTGCAGGTAGGCATTACGCTGGCGAGCCTTTTGCTGGGATATCTTGGCGAAATCACCCTGGCGGGAGTTTTGGGCGCGCTCGTCGCGGATATTCCCACTCCCTGGGCGGCCGTTGTGGCGCATTGCGCGGCGTTCGTTCTGGCGTTCGCGCTGCTCACCGTCTTGCAAGTGGTGCTGGGCGAACTGGTGCCCAAAGGGCTCAGCCTGGCACGCGCGGAGCGCGTGGCTTTGCTGGTGGCGCGGCCGTTCCGCTGGTTTTTGCATTCCTTCCGGTGGGCCATTGATTTGCTGGATGGAATCTCGGAAAAAATCGTGGGCGCGATGGGCATCGTCGCGCCGCAAAGCCACACGCTGGTGCGCTCGATGGAAGAGTTGCAGGTGATGATGCAACAGGCGCGCGACCGCGGCGTGCTTCCCTCGGCCGAGGCAGATCTCATCCAAAACACGATGGAGTTGGGGCAAGTGCAGGCGCGAGAGGTGATGACGCCCCGGCCCGACATGCACGCGCTCCCGGCTAGCGCGAGCCTCGAAGAGGCGATGAGAATGTTCTTGACGACCCAGCGTTCACGCCTCCCGGTCTACGAGGGCTCGCTCGATCACATCCTCGGCTTCGTGCACATCAAGGACATGCTCTGGATTCTTCTCGACCGCGCGCGGCGCGCCGAGGAAGGCTTGCCGCCCGCGCCCTTCCAACTGAAGGCCCTGGTGCGCGATGCGCTGATCGTGCCGGAAACGAAGCCGGCCAGCGAGCTGCTGCGAGAATTCCGCGCGCGGCGCACGGGCCTGGCAATGGTCGTGGACGAATTCGGCAGCATTCTGGGCTTGGTTACTCTGGAGGACATTCTCGAACAGATGGTCGGCGAGATTCACGACGAATTCGACGTCGTCGAGGGACCGTTGGCGCTTCCCGACGGCGGAATGATCTTCGACGCCGCCATCAAGATGCGCGATCTGGAGTCGCAATATAACATCGCGCTTCCGGACGACCCCTCCTACGAAACAGCAGGCGGGTTCGTGCTCGACAAGCTCGGATTTATCCCGCGTGGCGGCGAGAGCTTCGAAGCGAACGGCTATCGCTTCACGGTGATGGAAATGGATCACCGGCGGGTTTCGCGGGTGAAAATCAAGCCGCTGCAGGCCGTCGCGGCGCAGCGCGGCCCCTCTGAATCTTCGCCGGTGCCTGTCGCCGCCAAGCGCCATCCTGTGAAATGACACGCTACATCTCACTGCGGCTTCTGCTCTCCCTCCCAGCCCTGTGGCTGATCGCCACCATGGTGTTCCTGCTCGCGCATGTGGTTCCCGGCGATCCCGTGCAGCAAATGCTGGGAGAAGGCGCGCGCGCCGAAGATATCCAGCAGCTTCGCCACGCGCTTGGGCTGGATTTGCCCGTTTCCACGCAGTACGAACACTACATGACCGGAGCGCTTCACGGAGATTTGGGCGAGTCCATCCGTTTCCGCCAGCCGGTGACGCGCGTGGTGCTGTCGCATTATCCCGCGACGCTGGAATTGGCGCTGGTGGCGCTGCTCGTGTGCGCGGCGATCAGCATCCCCGCGGGGCTGCTGGCCGCCGAACGCCGTGGGACTGCCGTGGACCACGCCATCGGCGTGTGTACGCTGCTCGGCCTCTCGGTGCCGAATTTCGCGCTCGGCCCGATTATGATTCTCGTGTTTTCCGTGATTCTCGGCTGGCTACCGGTTTCAGGACGCGGCGGAGCGGCGCACTGGGTGCTGCCGTCCATCACGCTCGGGGCCGCGCTCGCCGCCATCCTGACGCGCATGACGCGCACATCCGTGATGGAGGAGCTTTCGAGCGATTATGTCCGGACGGCTCGGGCGAAAGGGCTGTCGCAGGCCGCCGTGCTGTTCCGCCATGCGTTCCGCAATGCGCTCATACCTATCCTTACGATTCTCGGCTTGCAGTTCGGCTCTTTGCTGGCCGGCGCGATCATCACGGAAACGATTTTCTCCTGGCCAGGAATCGGACGCCTGACGGTGCAAGCCATCCAGGCGCGCGATTATCCTTTGTTGCAGGGCTGCATCCTGCTGATCGCCGTGTCCTATGTGATCGTCAATCTTTTGACGGATCTGGCTTACGCGCTGGCCGATCCGCGGGTGCGCGTCCAATGACGTGGCTGC
>Ga0187817_10000337_pt1 | contig 19476 bp, 13 predicted proteins | sample NC_wetland_sal_i_17_FD_132431 | JGI IMG/M metagenome (GOLD analysis project Ga0187817, IMG submission 132431) | Wetland sediment microbial communities from Neuse River Estuary, North Carolina, USA - SO4_2 | ecosystem: Environmental > Aquatic > Freshwater > Wetlands > Sediment | place: USA... | reverse complement strand
TCATCCACGACGCAGACCCCGAGATCCAGGAGGAATGGAAATGGGCCAAGCAGAGCTCGGCCGGGACTCCGGTCTGGTACCACGACGGCGGCGTCTGTACGGGGGAGACGTACAAGCAGGTCGTGAAGCTCACCTTCTACCGAGGCGCCTCCCTCCAGGACCCCCAGAGGCTGTTCAACTCCAGTCTCGAGGGGAACACGCGCCGAGCCATCGACATTCGCGAAGGCCAAAAGCTCAACGAGGCCGCCTTCAAGGAATTGATCCGGTCCGCGGTGGCCGCCAACTCCGCGGCTCGGGCCCGGCGCGCATCCCCGAAGAAGTAGCCCGGACTCCGGCGACACGCACGACCATCTCTCTGGACGGCAAGGTACCGGGCCTGGCGCACTCGGCTCCGCTTTAACCCCCACCAGATCGGCTCGCATCTCCAGGGTGCCCTGATAGGGCAGGTCCGGTGGCTATCTCATAGAGGACGGCTCCAAACGAAAACAAATGGCTCCGCGCATCGAGTTCCTTCGCACGTGCCCGCGAGCGTTACGGAATATTAACGGACGCTGCCGCAGTCGAGCTGTCTTTTCGTTCCACACTTGACCCAATCACGCCACCACACCGAGCCCTGCCAAGCCTCTGGTTTCAAATCCCCATTGAGTTTTGGCTACACACGAGTAAAACTGTTAAGCGGTCCGTAGTTTCGTACTCCTGTTTCTCAGCGCCGCCTTCGTGGCCCGGCCGTCCGTCCAGCGCGGTAACCCTGATCCGGCATTTGAAAAGATCCCCTTCGATCAGTGGCTCGGCGAACGAGACCAGGAACGCTTCCGTTGGACGGCGAGCGTCCCCCGCGCCGAACTCTCGTTTCACCAGCGCCTCATAGCCCGAGTCGAAATCAGATTGGATGGCCGAGACCTGGAGACCCGTCGCGGAGACGGCAAGCTGGTGTTCCTTGTCCAAATCACGGACCGCGACGGAACGCGCTATCAGGACCATGGCAGCATCGAACTCAGCAAACTCGACGAGAACATCAAAGCCGCGAACCTAGAGTACTCACAGCGTGCGTTCGTTCTGCCGGGAGATTACCAGCTTGCCGTGGGTTTCCTGTATACTGCCACGGGTGAGCACAGCACCAGGCAGGCGCAGTTTCGCGTGGCGCCGCCGCAGCACGATCTGTTACCGGATGCGTGGCGAGATTTGCCGCCTGTTGAATTCATTGGCAACGAGGAATCGCCCGACAGTTGGTACCTGCCCGACATTCACGGCCGGTTGGAGTGGGCCGCCTCCGTGCACTCCCCGGCCCGAGTCAACGTCATTCTCAACGTGGCCCCTTCCATACCGGTGCCAGGATCGCGTCGAACCCGAAGTGGGGATCTGGCAGCTCTGCTTCCTACCCTAAAAGCGATCTCGCAGACCGGATCGTCGTCGCTGTCGGAGAACGTTGCATTGCTCGACCTCTCTCGCCGCCGCGCCGTCTTCCATCAAGACGAGGTGCACGACCTCGATTGGCCTCGCCTTAAGGCATCTTTAGGAGAAGCGAATACAGCGTCCATTGACATTCACTCGCTCTCTGAGCGGCATCACGACGCCCAATTCTTTGTCTCCCAGGTGCGCAGGCTTCTCCGCGCGTCGGAAGAACCCTGCGTTCTGGTCGTGCTCACCAAACCCGTGGCCTTCGACTCCGGCGAGGACTTGGAGCCGGTTTCCCTCGAAGCCTTGCCGGCCTGTCGTGTCTTCTATATCCGCTACCGCGCTCCGGCCGAGCCTGTTCCGCCCTTTGAGCGACAGATGGCAGGGCGACGGGGCCGCGGTCCGCGTGTGGGCGGCCCGATGACCGGCAATCGGCCCCTTCCAGACGTCGTCGATCAGTTGGAGCCTACCCTCAAGCCGCTGAGGCCGAAAGTATTCGAGGTCGAGACGCCGCAACAGATGACAAAAGCCCTCGCCGAAATCCAGAAGTCGCTTCTCGCGTCTGACGGACAATCTTCGCGCTAGCTTCCCCGAAAACGCTCCTCAAAGCACAACGAATGGCGGCAACGACTCAAAGCCGAATTCGTGGTTTTCAGGAAAGCGGACTTGAAATTGATTATATTTAAGGATTGGAACCGTAGCTGTGCAACAGTGGCGCTGCCCCGGGGCCGCTGTTCTGGAGGAGGAGGTTGTTATGCCGCTCAAGCCGCTTCCCATCGGCGCGATGCGCGCGGTGGCCGTGGTCCTTTCCTGTGTGATGCTCGCTCCAGGCATCGCTTTTGCGCAGGACCAGCCACCGGCGTTGCCGCCGCCGGATCAGCCCTTGTCGCCGAACCAGCTTGACAACCTCGTCGCGCCCATCGCGCTATACCCCGACCCGCTGCTCAGCCAGGTGCTGGTGGCAGCGACCTATCCGCTGGAAGTGGTTCAGGCATACCAGTGGCTCCAGAGGAATCCGGGACTGCAGGGCCCGGCCCTTACGCAGGCCGCTCAACAGCAGAATTGGGACGCCAGTATCCAGGCGCTGGTGATGTTTCCCGACGTGCTCAAGCGCTTGAATGACGATGTCACCTGGACGACTAACCTTGGCAACGCGTTTCTCGCCCAACAGCAGGACGTCATGGACGCCGTCCAGAGGATGCGGGCCGCGGCGCAGCAGGCTGGAAAGCTGGCTTCCACTCCGCAGGAAAACGTCGTTCCTGGCACGCAAAACGGGCAACCGGTGATCCAGATTGTGCCGGCGGATCCCAACATCATCTATGTGCCGGTTTACGATCCGGCATGGATTTGGGGACCGGCGGTCTGGTATCCGTATCCACGCTGGTGGTGGCCGCCGCGCGGCGTGATCGTAGGGGGTCTGGGCTTCGGTTTCGGAATTGGCATCAATGTGGGTTTCTTCTTCGGCGCGGGGTGGCACGGGTGGGGAGGATGGGGCTGGCATCCGGGATGGGGATCGCACACCGTGATTGTCAACAACACGTTTATCCATCAGTACAACTTCAACACGGTTCACATTGCCAACGTCCACGGAACCTCAGCCTGGGTCCATGATCCGGCGCACCGGCAAGGGGTGCCGTATTCGCGGCCACAATTGAATCAGCAGTACCGCGGGGCTGTGAGGCAGAATATTGCGCCGCGGCCCAGCGTGGAGCAGACGCGCAGCGCTTTGCAAGGGCATGGGGAACGTTTCGGCAACCGAGAGGTTCCCCGGAACGCGACGCCCGCACAGAACCGCAGCGCATTCGCGGGCCAAAATTATGGCCGTGCCGCGCAGACGCATGCCGAGCATGGATATTCGAGCATGGGCGCCTCGCGCAGCGCACCCGCGCGCAGCGCACCCGCGCGCAGCGCACCTGCACGGAGCGCACCCTCGCGCGGCGGGGGAAGGCGCTAGGCACAGGACGGACGCCGGGATTCGGAGTTGCCATGAAGAAACACCGCGCAACGGCTTGCGCTTGGTGCTTTGTTTAGGAGGAACCATGAAAAGGGCCACATTAGCCGTACTGGTGCTGGCAGGCGCGGTGGGGTGGATGGGAGCTGCTCCGCAGGCGTCGCAGCAGCCAACCTTCGCCACGCCGCAGGAGGCGGCCCAGGCGCTGGTTGACGCCGCTGCGCGAAACGACGGCGCCGCCATGCTGAAACTGTTCGGAGCGGCGGGCAAAGACATTGTGGAATCCGGTGACGCCGCCGAGGACAAGCGAATGCGCGAGGGGTTCGCGGCGCGCGCGCACGCGAAGATGGAGGTCGAGCCCGAACCTGGAAACCCCGACCGGGCCACGCTCGTTGTGGGCGACAACGACTGGCCCTTCCCCGTTCCGCTCGTTCGCAAAAACGGCCAGTGGTATTTCGACGCGGCCCAGGGCCGGATGGAAATTCTCGCGCGCCGTATCGGGCGCCATGAGTTGACCGCCATCGATGTTTGCCGCGGTTATGTGGAAGCGCAAATGGAGTATGCCGCGCACGACCGCGACGCCGACGGAATTCTGGAATACGCCCAGAAGATTATCAGCTCGCCCGGTAAGAAAGACGGGCTCTACTCGGAGGGCGAGCCGGACAACCTGGTTCCGAAATCCTTCGCCGACGCCGCCGCGGCCATGCTGCTGGCCGAAGGCAAGAAGCCGGTGCCATATCACGGCTACTATTTCCACATTTTGAAAGCGCAGGGGCCGGATGCGCCCGGTGGTGCCATGGATTATGTGGTGAAAGGTGAAATGATCGGGGGTTTCGCGCTGGTGGCGCGGCCGGCCGAATATGGCGTCTCGGGCATTAAGACGTTCCTGGTGAGTCATCATGGCACGGTCTACGAAAAGGACCTCGGCCCTGCCACGGAAACGCTGGCGCGAGCGATGACGCGCTTCAATCCGGACAAAACGTGGAAGGCGGTAGAAGGGGAATAGGCCATCCGATTTCTGTTCACTCCGCACGAACACCCCACGACCGGCGCTTCCGGTTCCGAAAGATGTGAGCGTTATGCAACATTGAACTAAGCCTCCGGCAGGGGCCACTGGCTCTGTGGATCTGTACTAGTCCGCCGAATCGGACCTCATAAGCTCCTTGAGCTGCTCCGAGGTGAGCGTGCGCTTTCAGTATCCCGGTGGCCGGCGGCAGATCGGACCGGAGTTTGCGCTGCCTGCTCGAGAGGCAAATCCGTGGCGCTGCCTCCAGGCCCCGAGAGGCTGCCCACACCGGCCGGCTATCCGACGCCAATGCCCGCAACGGAGACTCGGGTTTTTCCGGCCGAGTTCCAGGGCTCGGCGTCCGACCGCGGGAACACGCTGGTGAAAAACTCGCAGCTCCGGGGGGGCGCGTTGTCAGGGCAGGGATCACGTGCGCGGTGTGGGCCGGCGACGGGTGGTTCACCTTCGACGGCCACCCCTCCGGCTGAATTCGCTTGTGCGCCAGCCTCCTAGGTAGGAAGTTCCGCGCCAGTTTGGGAGCTACCGGCTGTTCAGGGGCAACCGTGCGTGTTCACGTGGTCGAAGTATGTGCGGCGAGCCTCGATTTCTGCGGCCCTGGCCAGCCGAATTTGTTCCTCGAAACCGGCGAAGCCGTGTGCGCTGATTTTCGTCGCAGCAAGTTGCTCACCCAGTAGTTTTTGGACGCGGCTAGAGCAATCAGTCCACTGGGAAAGCAACAGTTCACGCTCCCGGCACCGTTCGGCCATTTCTCAACCATTCTCCCACGCGGCCTCCTTTCAAGGCGCCTCAACCCCCAACTGGACAGCGTTATCCGACATTATCGGCAACCATTTGCCATTCAAAGGCGGCCTTGACTGCGGGCCGCGGAGCCATGGATGTGTCTGGACGCGACAAGCATGCACGTTCAGACAAAGTTCCTTCGGCTTCGGAGGCCAGCAGCGATAGGGGACCATATTGATGTTGGCGGGTGTGCTGGCATGGTGGCTGGGACAGATGTCGAGTCTTCTTCGTAGTCATGGTGGTGAGAGAGTCCTCTGGCAGGCGCGCTCACGACCGGCATGCAGCATCTCGATGATCATTCGAAGGCGAGCCGGTGCGACTCAGGCGGCGCCTGTGACGGTGCCGCGGAGCTGGTTTTGCTCATCGGTCCGTTACCGCGGAACCGGCACACGCTCGGGAGACCGGCGTGAGCCACAGGGTACGATCGGCGGTCAGGCTGATTCGTGGTTTCAGGCCAGGCGACAGGCCCGGCGGGGCGGAAAGCTGGTACCTCTGCGCCGTCATGGAAATGATCATTTGAGCTTCGAGCGTAGCCATGCTGGCGCCGACGCACTGGCGAGGACCAGCGCTGAAAGGGTAGTAAGCGAAACGCGGCCGTCCCTCGGACCTCTTCGGCAAGAAGCGATCCGGATCAAAAATCTCGGGATTCTCCCATAGATCGGGCAGCCGGTGCGTCACATAAGGGCTGATGACCACCAGCGACTTGGCCGGAATGTGATATCCGCCAATCACATCGTCTTCCACGGGTGTCCGCGCGAAAACCCAGGCCGGAGGGTAAATCCGCATCGATTCCTGAATGACCCGCTCGGTGTAGCCGAGTCGTGCCAAATCCTCAAATCGAGGAGGCCGGCCGCCGAGGGTGGAATCGACTTCCTGCTCGACCCGTTGCCGCACCTCGGGATGCTTGGCCATGAGATACCACGTCCAGGAAATGGCGTCGGAAACGGTGTCATGACCGGCTTGCAGCATGGTCATCAGTTCGTCACGGATCTGGCGATCGCTCATCGATTGGCCGGTCTCCTCGTCCCGCGCCCAAAGGAGTAGCGATACCAGGTCGCCATTGTCGGTGTGAGTCCGCCGTCTCTGCTCGACGACACGAAAAATGAATCGCTCGAGCGAGCGGACGGCGACCTGAAACCGCCGGCGGCCTGCGGTTGGGAACCACGCCGGTAGCTTCACGGAATTCACGGCGCTGACCAGGTCCATGTGCCGTTCGTATTCGATCACGGCTTCGCGCAATTCCTGTTCATAGCCGATCAGGTCGCCGCTGAACATGCTCCGCAATAGGATTTCGAGCGTGAGGAGAATGATCTCGCCGCGTGCATCAATCGCATGTCCCCGCGCTGCGTTGGCTTTCCAGCGATCGAGCATGCCGGATGTGGCAGTGGAAATAATGCCGGCCACCATGGGGTGATGCTTCCGCTGAAAAGCAGGTTGCACGAGCCGCCGCTGCCGTTTCCACAAATCGCCATCGCTCGAAAACAAGCCGTCGCCCATCAGAGGTTTCAAAACCTTGTACCAGGGCCCCTTGATGTAGTTCGTGTGGTTGTCCTGCACGACGTGTTTCACGCCTTCCGGATGCGTGACAAGAAAGATCCGTCGGGGGCTGAGCGTGACTACGCCTCCGTAACGCCGTGCCACCTGGACAAAATATTCGGGCGGATTGCGCATCACTCCGGGAAGAACCACCAGGTGCGATCGCACGCGCCCCGGCAAATAACGGTAGCCCGCGTCATCCAAAGGGCCGGGCGGAGCCGGCTTCGAGCCGGAGGAGGTGTTCATGTTGTCCGTCCTCAAATATGATTCGTGCGGCGTTCCACCAAATACTCCGCCTTAATACCGTTCTTGGCGAAGAGGCGCTTATCCAGGGCCTCTTCATCCTCTTCGAAGATCACCCGGTCCGGCGAGACCTCCGTGTAAGTCTTCAGACGCTCGCGCAAGCTGCCCTCAGTGCCGGCCGCACTGCTTCCCCTTTCAAGCACCAAATGCACGGTCAATACATCGCGCGAGAATTCGTCCTGGGGGTTCTCGTTCTCGAGTATGATCTGAAACTGCCGGACGCCGGGAGTTTCGCGGACCGTCTCGACCAACAAAGATAAGTCGACCCGCGCGCCCTTTAACTTAGTAAAGTCTTTTTCCACACGGCATATGGGAGGAAAGATTCGGGGAAACGAGTAACCGCAGCACGAGCAGCGGTCCCACTGCGCGCCACCTTTGATCAGATCCCCGGTCCAGAATCGGACGAGCGCCGTGCCCCGCCAGCCGATGTGGCTGAACACCAGCACGCCCGGTTCTCCGGGAGCCACCGGCTCGCGTGTCTGCGGATGGAGGAGTTCACAGAAAAAATATTTGGCGTTCAGGTGCATGCCGCTTCCATCGCCACACTCAATGCTGGTCCACTTCATCTCGGTGAGGCCGAGCGTCTGGTGAATCGCGAAGCCCGGGTCGGCGCCAAGCCCCAGCGCCAATTCGCGGATGTAATCGTGTTGGGAGGCGCTCAAAGGCTCCGCGCCCACCAGGGCCGACTTGAAGCGTTTGAGCGGTCGAATCTTGCCTTCCTGTAACAGAACGGCAGCCCGGCGCAGCCAGCGAATCAGGTACGACGGAACTGCGGCCACCGTGGTAAAACCTCCGGCCGCGAAAATCGTGATCTGCCGGTCGGTGGGAATCACCGCGCCTCCGAACGTCTCGAAACTCGAAACCCCGGTGATTACCTTCGCCAGCAGCGGCCCGAAGAATGCCATATGCGGAGCCCCCGGGAAGACGTTCATAATGCGGTCGGTCCAATCGAAGTACGCTCGATTCGGGTCCAGCTTCTTCGGCCGCGCGAACAGGGACGTCATCTCGGCGAGCACGTGCGTGAAGTCGTAATGCGTGTACGTGATCGGCGTTGGCGCCCCGCTGGATCCCGTTGAAAAAATGTAGTGGATGGGTTGCCATTCCAGCAGGCCGCGGCGGCGAATTTGCTGGCGGAAGGTCGGTTGCCAGGCCAGCCGTGTATAGTCCCGCGGACGATTCACGAGGGTTTGCAGGGCGTACTTCACCAGCGCCGATTTGCGCAGCGGCTCGGTTTGATAGCCCTCGGGTAACGGAGGCCCGCCCGGTCCGGTAGGGCGCAAAATGAAAAGTTGCGGATCCGATCGCAGGTGAGACTTGTCGATGATGGGCAACCGCCGGATATCGTCCGGGGTGCGCAGCTTGGATAGATCCACCCGCTCCTGCTGATAAAGGCGGCGGAGATACGGATGGTACGGATAGACATATTCGCGCAGGTATCGAAACAATCTGGCAGCGGAAGCTCGCCGTTGCTCCCCCGGGTCCATTTCGTAGAAGTTCACCGGCCTCTCCCCAGATCGGAACGGCCCGCCGAGGCGGCTGTCACTTCTCCACCTGGCTCGTGCTTGCCCCAATCGCTCGCAATGGCGTAGTCGATTAGCTTCTGAAAATAATCCTCGACGAGCGGAGGGCGCAAGCCTCTCTGCTCCAGAACGGCACGGACCTGCGCGGTATCGAAGGCCGCCCGGAACGAAAAATAGGGCACGTATACGCGGCCCTTTCTCAACATCTCCCTTCTTTTGCCCCACGTCACCAAGTAGAGCAGGGGCCGCAAGGTATAGAAGAACAGCGAGGGAGGCGCCAGCAGAGGGGGGCGTACTTGAAAGGTCTTCACTCCCAACTCCAGCAGCTCTCCGATGGTCGAAGAATGCTCCGGGCCAGCGGCCAGATGAAATGTTTTGCCGCGTTGCGAGGGTTCCGCGCTGATTGCTTCCAGTGCGTCACATACGTAATCGACCGGAACAATGTCCACGATCCCGCGGCGATCGGCAGGAACAACCCAGGCCATGCCGCGCGACAGCATCTTCAGCGGCCAATACATCACCTTGAACGTGGATGAATAGCCCGTGCGGGAGTCACCCACCACCGAACTGAGCCGGAACGTGGCAAACGGCAGCCCGCTCGAGCGCACCAGTTGCTCAGCCTCGAACTTGCTCTCCTCGTAATGGTTGAAGAAACCCGCGCCGCCGTCCAGGGACTCCTCGGGAATACGGCCGCGCCGCCGCCCGCAAACATGGCAAGTGCTGATGTAATCAAATCGTCGTAGCACGCCCCCGGACTGCGCCAGCCTGGCAAGCTCGAGAACCCGGCGAGTGCCTTCCACGTTAATCTTTCTTGCGGTCTCAAGAGGCGTAGCCCAGTCCACTGTCGCGGCGCCGTGAATCACGCGGCTGATGCTTCCGGCTAACTCGTCTCGCTGCCTCGGCGCCAGACCCAGTTCCTCTTCGGTGAGGTCTCCCCGAACAGCTTTCACCCGTGCCTTCTGCTCGGCGGTCAATGGTTCCGGCCGCGCCTGATCGAGAACGCGCGCCAGCCTGGCCTCTGCATCGGCCGCGTCTTTGGCGCGAAGCAGGCATACCACACGCTGACCGGGTTTACGTGCCAAGCGCCACAGGATTTCACGGCCCACAAATCCGGTAGCTCCAGTTAGCAACACGGTGTCGAAAATGCAGGAATCAGACCGTTCCAATCTCCACCTGTTGGGGCTCTCCACCGGTCGCAATCGCGGCAAGATCCGGTCGCTTGATGGCCGCCACGCCGGAATGGGCTAGCCACTCCAGCACCTTGGCCCGCGCGGAATCATATCCCGCTTGAGCGATCTGTGACGCCAAGTGGAAATCCGTCCTTTTGAACTTCAGCAGATCCGGATACATATAAATGTCCGCGAACTCGATTCGTAGGTTCTTGTAGGCGATTCCGCTGAATTCGAGAGTGCGAATCATGACCAACAGGATGCTGGGCGTGTACACGCGCTTGCGTGAGAATGGGTTGAAGCGATTCCAAAAGGCTTCCCATCCCAAAACCACGTCCCCGTAGTCCTCAGTCGCATGTAGTTCGTGAGGCGGGGAAACATCCACGCCTACTGCTATGCCATTGTTGGAGAACGTCTTCATAATGTCGACCGGAACGTTGTTAATGACGCCGCCATCGACGTGCAATTCCCCTTCATACACAATCGGTGGAAACAGTCCGGGGGCCCGTGTGCCCGCGAGGATGGCCTTTGCCAGAGAACCACGTGTGTGGATTTTGAGTTCAGAACGGTTCAGATTTGCCGAAATACAGAAGAACGGGAGCCATAGATCTTCGATCTGGATTTCGCCAAATAGCCTTCGGATCGCCTCACTGAACTTTCGGCCTGTCTTAAACGCAATGAAGGGAAACGTAAGGTCGCCGAATGCGTCAGAGCACGCGGCGCAGGTCTCGCGGACAATGTTGTCGGAATCCAATCCGATGCTGCGCAAGGCCGCAACTAGCGCGCCCATGCTTGCACCCCCAATGGCATCCACGGGAACGCCCAGGTCCTCCATCGCGCGAAATACGCCGGCATGTGCCAGGCCGCGGGCGAATCCTCCGCCCAACGTCAATCCGAGAGCCCGGCCTGTCAGAAACCGCCCAGCCTGTCCACGGTGGCGGGATCCGAAAGGCGCACATGGAAGTGCCGCTCCACCTGGCGCGCGTCCAGCCATCTGCGGGTGCCCGTGGGCTCGCCTTCACGATGCACAAGCACCAGCCACTGCGGAGCCATGTAACGGCCGTTGTCATGGCGCAATAACTCGGTTTCGATGTCGCCCGGTGTTGGGTCCGCATCCCCCTCCGCCACTACCAGGATATGATCTGCCTGGCGAATACAACGCTCGGTCCACGGTGACAGGAAGGGATCCGCTTCGTACAGCACGTAGGTGTGCGCCAGTTCCTGATTGCTGAGCCATGCCACGATCCGGATGTTGCCGCCTGCGAACTCGTAGGTGTGAACAATACCCTCCTGGCCAAGATGCTTATCCACCCGGGCTCCCGTCAGATGAAGTGTCGATCCGAATGTGGAAAGGGCCGACGTCAATCGTTCGCAAAACTCGCCCACGGGCGCAGTCGCGTGTGCCGGAATGATTGCCACGGTAGAAATGTTCCGGCTCCCCTGCCGGCGGCCTGCAGTCGTGTTTCTCAGGCGCTCCGCCAGCTTGCGAACCAGCAGTTCCACCGCCGGCTTCCCGTGCTTGAACAAAAATCGCTCAAACGCCGCCTTGTTGAGCTTGGCAAGCTGCGTGTCGCGGATCGCATCTACGGTGGCCGTTCGGGTCTCGCCGCGCATCACCGCCATCTCGCCCACGATCTCGCCTGAGCCAAGCTCGGCTATCGTGTTTTGACTATCGGCGCCGCGTACCACAACCCGCAGGCGCCCGCCAACCACGATGCAAAGAAAATCACCCGGATCACCCTGCCGGAACAGCGTCTCCCCTCCGTGGAGCATGAAGGTCTCGAGTTCCGACTCCAAGTCTCGCAGCACATCCGGCTCCAGAGACGCGAAGAGGTTGCTTTGGTGCAGCGCCAGCGAGAGCAGGCTTCTTTGCAGTCGTTGGCTCAGGGACTGGCTCACCACCAGCGCGGCAGCCGGCTGCTTGGCCGAAAACCGATCGAATGCTGCCCGGGACATCCGGGCCACCCGTGTCGGTCCTGCGGCGTCAATCGTGGTCGAGACGGGATCGTCAGCCAGCATCCCCATCTCTCCCACGCTGTCGCCGGGGCCGGCAACTGATAGCAGAATCGACTCACTTCGATGGTTCCTGCCGTAAACTCGCAGTCCGCCGGCCAGCACCAGATATAGGTTCTGATCCGAGTCTCCCTCCCGAACCAGAACCTCTCCATCATGCAGCGAAACCGTGTCCAAGTCGGTTGCCAGCTCCGCTAAGAGGGACCGATCGACTGACCGGAACAGTTCGGTCGAGCCGAGAAACTCCGCCAGTTCGTCGATCGTCATGGAACCCGAGGGGGGACAGATTGGCGTAGAAACGACTGTGAATCCTGAACGAGCCGCCACCAAAGTCTTGGGAAGCCAATCAACGGTTCAATCAGAAACTGTTCGCGCTGTCGCGGCGTTAGCAATTTCACAACATAACGGTGAAGGATCAGTTGCTGATACCAGGGTAAGCTCGCGACCAGATGGTGTTCCCAGTGGCAGGGCGAGCCCCAGGGGCCGCCGCCCACTAGAAGACCCCAGAAGCCCATGCCAAAGCTACGCGAGCCGTTCCGGTTATCGAGCGGCATCAGATTGTGCTCCGTGAACTGCCGCAGGCGGTCCAGATAAAAACCAACGTGCGGCAGAAACACCAGCATGGTAAAGAGGGCGAAGGCCAGCCCGTATGCGCGATACAGAAAGTATCCGTAGACCAGGTTGTAACTCGAACTCAGGAAAGCGGATAGTAGACGGCTATGAGTGTAGGTGGGCGGGCGGTGGATCACGAAATCACTGACATTGATGAAGGCGGCCAGCGGGAAGAACGTCATCCAATACCGGCGCGGCACGACGAAGTTCAAGAACTCTCCATCTTCTTCAGTTCCGAACTTCGCGTGATGGGCCATGTGGTGGCTTGAGTAGAATTCGGGTTCACCCGCCGCAAAGCGGCACAAATTGCTGGCAATCGCGTGTCCGAATCGGCCCAACGGACCATCTGGCGGAAAGATGGCTTTGTGGGCGGCGCCTTCATGCAGCGAATACACCACCAGCGAATACATCAAGTAGCTGTGTAGAGACCCAACCACGCAACTGCTCAGCAGAAGGAGACCCCAGGAATAACTCCCGCCCGCGGGCAGAAACAGGCGAGGCACGCGGATGAGCACCAAATAGTCGGCGCCTAGCAGGAAGACGATGACAGCCAAGCCGATGGCGCAATGCAGGGCTTTGTGCGCCTTGAACCACTTGTGCAAAGTCCGGCCCCGATCCATGACCCGGTTCATCTGCTCGTGGCTGAGCTCCTCGAACGGCTGGCTGCTGCTGTAGGCGCGGGCAAGCGCCAGTTCTTCAGGATGGTTATTCATGGCCGGCTGGGGCGCGCCTAAGTACAATGGAATGAACCTCTGGCAGCTATGTTCCATGTTTAGGCAGCGGTCAGAAGCGGTTAGTTTACACCCGGATGCTTGCCGGGACAAGATTTTACTCCTGCCACCTCGGAGGCAGGGTACTGGTATCTCTGGATCAAACTGACCTCAGGGCGACGAGAATTTCCTTCCGGGCGGCGTTACTGGCCGGGAAAAGGCCGCCTACAGCACCCATGAATCCGGCAAAGAGCATGCCGATCCCCATAATCGCCGGGGTCACCCGAAACTGGAAGGTGGTTTCGCTGAACGTAGTAAAGCTGCCGATTCCGCTGGTCAGGTTGTTCAGTGGCAGAATCAGCAGGCAGCCGAAGATCCCGCCCAGGGCTGCCAGTAACAGCGACTCAAACAGAAAACTCAGCAGTATCTCGCTCTTCGAAAAACCCAGGACGCGCAATGTGCCGATCTCTCGGGAGCGGTGTGCGACCGCGGCGTACATCGTGTTCATGGCCGCGAAGGAACTGCCGATTGCCATCAAAGCAGCCACGAAGATACCGACGAACTGCACTGGAGCCGACGACCGGGTCTGCCGTTCATAGTAGTCCGTTTCGCCAACGGCATCGACATTGAGCCGCTGGTCGTCATTGAGATCCCGAATCAACGCGTCTTTGGCTATGGGATCGGAGGCCTGCAACAGCGCGGAACTGAGCACCTCGGGCCGATTCTCATCGGCAGCGACCTGGTCCAAATCGCAGTAGACTTCGCTGTTGATTGATGATTCGCCCGCGCGCATGACACCTACGACTTCCCAGTCGCCGCGCCCTAAATGGAGCCTGCCGCCGAGACCGACCTCCGGATACCGCGCGGCAACCGAGTGACCCACTACGACTTCGCGAAACCCCGGCCGGAACCAACGTCCCCGCTCGATGGCTAATCCCCTCCGCATCCGGATTCCGATTGGCTTGAGCCCCCGGAAATTAACGTTCATTCCCTCGGGATGCTCGGGGCTCTCGAGACCGATCACCGTGACCAGCTCCAGTGAAGCCATCGGCTCACCCGATGGAGCGCGCGCAATGCCGGGTTTGAACTTCAGATCGTTGTACACTGACCGGCCAAAATTGCTGGCAAGCTCGGTGGTGGCGCCTTTCCTCAAGACCAGAATGTTCAGGGGATCGCCGCTTGCCCGGAAAGTCTGGCGCAAACCGGCAACCAGCGCCAGTACCGAAAGCAGCACGGCCACGGTTAGCGCCAGGCCCAGCGCGGTCATGATGGTATGTGTCTTTCTCTCGTGGAGGTTCCGAAAATTGTAAGCAAGGGGGATGGGCATGCCTAGTCTGTGAACTTGAGGGCCTGGAGAATGGGAATTCGTGCGGCGCCCCACGCCGGCACCAGCGCGCTGGCCAGTCCCACTCCGACTCCAATTACCAGAAGCAGCAGGGCTACGGAGGGTTCCAAGTGCAAGGAAGACAGGGGGAGTATGATAGCCGGAAGCTTTCTGACCAAGGACACCAGTAGCTCCGTGAAGCAGCATCCGATGAGACCCCCAACAGCGGTGAGAAACGCCGCTTCGCCTAGCAGAATCGCCAGAATGGCCGGCGTCGTGAAGCCAAGTGTCTTCAGCACGCCTACTTCGCGGACACGCTCCCGCACTGACATCGCCATGGTGTTGGCGGTCACCAGCAGCAGCATGAAGGTCAACGCCAGGCTGATGCTGAGCAGGAAAGCCTTCACGTTTCCCAGCATCGATACGAAGCCGAGCTCGAAAGCCCGTTCGGCCTCCGTTCGGGTGCGCGCGGTGGAATTGCGGAACATTTCGTCAATGTCTCTGCAAATCCGCGGCATTGACTTGGGGTCATCGACCAGCACGTGGAACGCGAACACTTTGTTCCGGCGCCGCTCCGGCAGCAGATCGAACAAATAGTCGAGGCGGAAGAATAGGACGTCATCGTGGAACAAGCTGTCGTAGATCCCAACCAGCTTCAACTCCACGGTGACGGGGAAAATGTCGCCCTTGAGTGTGATGCTGTCCCCGATCTTGAATCCGTATTTCTCGGCCAGCCCCCGGCCAACCACGCACCCGGCCTTCTCCTTTTGGAAGGCCAGCTTCTGATCCTCGGGAATCGTGTAGTCGGCATGTATCGTGAAAAGGCGCTCTGCTTGTACCGCGTACCGGGCAAAGATGTTCTTCGGTTCCTTGTAGACCCCGGCAAAAAACTGGAAAGGCATCGCCTCAACCACTCCGGGCACCCGCTTGATCTTGTCATTGTACGCAATGGGCAGCATGAGCGCCGGTGAAACACGATTGCGTGTGATTGCACGGAGCGCCTGCTGCGGCGGAGCTCCGCCGATGTAGAAGGCATGATAAATCGCCATCAGCGTGCCGAGCAAGCTGAGGGAAATGGCCGCGCTGGCAATGGTCAAAAGGCTGCGCCTCTTGCTGCGCATGCTGCTCTTGAGGATGAATGGCAAGTAACGAAACATGAGGATCATCCGAAGAGTCGCTCAGTATAGCGCAACAAGGCGCCCACAGGGTGGCGTCGACACGGGAGGGCCTCAACGGGATGCGCCACCTGCGGCGTGAAACCGTAATCCGGCAGATTCACAGTATTCGGGGACGCGCTTGCCTGAGAGCCACGCTTCGAGGATGGCATTTACTGCTTCGGGAGCTTCCTGCTGTGCCCAGTGCGACACCCCTGGCAGAGCCCTGAAAGTGAGGTTAGGAGCGTATTGTTCTATGCCGCGCATGGTGCCCGCACAAAAGAACCGATCCGCATCTCCCCAGATGAAAAGCGTCGGGGTTTGTATCTTCGGAAATCCCGCGTGGCGAGATCGCTCGAGACCTCCGCCGCGAAATAGCGCGCGGTACCAGTTGAGCATGGCGTTCAGGCCCCCGCGCCTGGCCGCATTCCGCCGGTAAACCTCAATCACGTCGTCGGGAAAGCGCGAGGGATCCGCTGCCGTCCATCGGATGGTCTTCGCGATCACGCGGCCTCTCCGGATACCAAGCAGAAATTCCGGCAATCGCGGAATCTGAAAGAACAGCATGTACCATGATCTGAAGAACTGTGACGGCTTCTTGAACTCGCGCAGGAAACGGGCCGGATGCGGCTCGTTCAGAACCACCAGACGTTGGATAAGCTCCGGGTACTGCATCGCGACCAGCCAGGCAAGCCACCCGCCCCAGTCGTGGCCTATGAGCACAGTCTCTTTCGCACCGGCTGCCCGAATGAGGCTGGCAACATCCTCGACCAATGATTCTGTCTTGTACGCCTCGATTCCCGGGGGCGAATCTGTTCCGCCATACCCCCTGAGGTTCGGAGCCCAAACGCGGTAGCCAATCTTAGCAAGGAGGGGCATCTGGAAGCGCCAGGAGAATGCGTGTTCCGGAAATCCATGCAGAAGGAGGGCTAGGCGTTCGCCGGCGCCGGTAGTTGCCACCTCAAAGCTGATGTCATTGACGACAACGCGAATGATCGCGCTATCTTCCCAGGCCATCTCCGATATTCTCCGACAAGACAGAACAGCATATCCCATCGGCTGCCCGTGCGATTGACTGCTACGGCGCTGCTACAGATTTGTGTGGCGTTGGCGAAGCTGATTTCCAGGTTTGCAAACGAGGTCAGCCACGTATCCACCACGTTTCTCGTAGCCTTTGAGCTAGCTCAATGGGCCTATTTTCGAAGAACTGCTCGATATCGGCCGCACTGCCCGGCCGAGAGCGATGTCGTACCCGCATTCCTTGGAGGCAGACTCCAGCCCGGAATGCGACGTTCACGTTATCGCCGAGCGGGCTGAACTCAGGATTGTCCTAAGCGCCGACATTGCTCACAATGGACACTCCAGTATTGATTCCTGCTCCGATATGCACAGGCGCAGGAAGGTAAAACTGCGTCTGCCGGCTGGCCGTGAATATCTGAATCGATGATAAATCGTTCCCTTCGATCCGCAATCGCAATATGCTGGGTCTGTCGGCGAAAGCCCCTCGGCGGCCGCAACTGGGAGTCCGGTGATGCAAGCCGAACCAGAGCTCAGGCCACAACCAGATCCGGATTGATCTCCACACCCAGCCCGGGACCCTGGGGCACTGAAATGTAGCCCTCCTGGTCGACTACGGGCGCGTTGCGGAAAATCGCAAAGCGCTTGCTGTAGTCGCAAATCGGCGGGTCGTGGTCGAGTTCCAGCAAGTTGCCTCGAGGCCAGGATGCCACGAGGTGCAATGCGGCGATGGCACCCAGGGGTTCCTCTATGGCAACGTGCGGTGTGATCTGCCGGTCGAATGCCTCCGCCAGCACCCCAATCTTTCGGACATCGCTGATCCCGCCCGCGAGCATCACTTCCGGTTGCAGGATATCGAAGACCCCCTGCTGGAGCATCCAGTGGAATTCGTGAACGCCGAAGTTGTTTTCACCTCCAGCAATCGGGATACCGACCTGCTTCCGGAGCTCGGCGTGCTGCTCGAACGCGAAACGCGGCAAGGGTTCTTCCAGCCACGCACAGCGGAGGCGTTCCAGTTCGCGTGCCGTCTCTAAAGCGCGGCGGAAATCCCAGAGCACGCCCGGCTGCCAGTGCCCGGGATTCTCCGCCTGGTTGGCATCCGTCATGATTTGCATCCGCTCGCCAATTCTCGTGCGTACGGCCTCCACAACCGCGACATCCTCCTTTAAAGTGGGGTTGTGCAAGCGTAACTTGATCGCCTTCCAGCCCTGGGATGCCAATTCAGCCGCCATGTTTGCCCGCTCCTCCGGGTTCGAAAGCTTGATCATCGCGGCGTACGTACCGACTTTGTCCCTGCCGCCGCCAAGCAACTTATAGATGGGCTGTCCGCAGGCTTTCCCTACCAGGTCCCAGAGGGCGATATCCACGTTAGCGCCCCCGTTGTACCTTTCGCACACACCCTCGTAACGCATCCGGGCATAATGCTGCTCCGTGTCGAACGGATCCTGGCCGACGAGTACCTGTTGCACGACGGGCAGCAAAGCCGTGTCGATGGAAGGGCCAATACCCACCAAGCCTTGGTCAGTCCGCACCTCGAGGAACGCTCCACCCCCCACCTGAAAGTTCATGGTGCGGCCCGGGAACCACGCCGGCTCAAGAGATCCCAGTTCCCGCACCACTCTAAGCCGGACCACCCGTACCTCGGTGATCTTCATGCGCCCGGCGTGGCGCCTCGACTCCTGGGCAGGTAGAGGTGGTGCCATAGCCAACGACCCAAGACCCGCGACAAAGCCTCTCCGATTCATAACGCCTTGACTCCGACCTCTAATAATGACACGAACGTTTAGCCTACAAGCTTCGATGGACGTGAGGACGTAGTTCCCGGAGCAGAGCGCAGGCAACGCCGTCGGAGAAGAAGTTCTCCGCCGGGGACAAGATGACGCGGAGACCATCGAGCCATTGGACCTTCTGGCGGAAATCGTGGAGAACGCGACAGCCGTTTGGCTCAACTGCTACGGGATTGCGGCATCACGCGCCAGAATGTAGCGAAGGCGCTTGATTCTGGATCGACGGCGATTAGGGTTTCGCTTGGTCGCATAACGTGCAAACCGGAGAATGGGGCATCGCCTGGCGTTTGCGCTGCTGGGCATTTGATGTTTTCCGTGGTGGTCGCGCCGGTTCTCTCCAGTTTCTTCCTTCCCCCGTAATCGGCTTGATGATCCCGGCCATGAATGCTGCCCTCTCAATATTTTTCCGTGGTCTCAACTCGGGCGTCTCTACATCGCTCAAACACGAGTCCCATCTGTACCACGGCTACCGTGGCGAGTGAGTTTGGAATTGGACCCAGTTGATGCCGATGAGTGGGTTAGGAGGCCTTTAAGTCTTTGAGGTATTTGGTCGGGCCGCCGGGATTTGAACCCGGGACCTCTTGCACCCCAAGCAAGAAATATCAATCAGTTACAGACCCTCGTTACTGAAAACAAAAGACTTGTGGTGGGGTGGTTTGGACGCCAAGTGGACGCCAAAACGCGAATTTCGGCGGTTTGGACTCCGCGTGGACTCCACACTTAACTCAGCATCCAGCGGCCGGAGGCCACCAATCGGAGGCCACCATCGTGGCCTCTCCCCAAGCTCGGCGTTATAATCGATTGCGGAGTAGCCATTCACCGATCTCAACTTCGACGATCCACGTCTTTCCCGGCTCGGGGCGCTTCACCGCGAGAGTGAAGCCCATTTCCAAGATCTGTCCGCCGCCATAAAATCCCAAATCGCTCGCGGTGAACGCGAAGGCCCGAATGACGCCGTTCGCGCGTTGGTGAAAAAAGCGCGACACCTGCAGGCACAGACGCTCTGGGAATTACGACGCCTGCAGCGGCAACTAGGCATAACTGAGGCAGAATTGCGGGCCTACGAGCGGGCGCAAGAAGCCAAGCGGCTCCCGAGCGGCTCGGATTACTGGCATGAGCAAATTCTTCGAGTGCGTTCAAGCGAGGATCTCGATGAGATCGCCGGTTCAGCGCTGGAG
>Ga0187817_10000336_pt1 | contig 19488 bp, 19 predicted proteins | sample NC_wetland_sal_i_17_FD_132431 | JGI IMG/M metagenome (GOLD analysis project Ga0187817, IMG submission 132431) | Wetland sediment microbial communities from Neuse River Estuary, North Carolina, USA - SO4_2 | ecosystem: Environmental > Aquatic > Freshwater > Wetlands > Sediment | place: USA... | reverse complement strand
CGCGGCCATCACTCGCCCGGGTTTTTGGGGTTCTAAAAGCCGGAGAATATCGACAACGAGCTCCTCTACCAGCTTTATTCCGATCGGCTGAGGGCTCGGTGCTTTCAGTGTGCCCCCACCAACGATAGCCAACTCTGCGTCTGATAGTTCGCGCAAATCACTCATGACTCACTCCTCGGTTTGGCAAAGCGCGCCTTCCCGATCCTCGGGAGACGCTTCGCGGGCATTTGCACGCTAGTGCGGCAAGTTACGGCCCTTCAAGAACGCATTTGGTCAGCGGCCATACGGGCTAGCCGGGCCATCTGCGAGTCATCGGGGCGCCTGCCTCTATGCCTCGAATATCGTTGCGTGAGAGGCTTACTTATCCCATCCGAACCGTAAACGGCCATTGCCACGGCCGCTGAAGATGCCAAGTGTCATGACCCTCAAGATGCTCGCCGACATCCAAGAGCTATAGCTGCGGGAGGCAGGTGTTGGGCCAGCCGGTTGACCCGGCCCATGGCCCGCTTCATGGTCGCCCCCGCAAGGGTGCCAATGACCGCAGAACCAAACACCACCGTCGCCGTTGGCGGGGTCAAATTCGGCAACACGCTGCCACTGGCCTTGATTGCCGGGCCGTGCGCGCTGGAGAGCCGCACGCATGCCTTCGACATGGCGTCGGCGTTGAAAGAGATCGCCGCCAAGCTCGGCGTCGGCTTCGTTTACAAAACGTCCTTCGACAAGGCCAATCGCACGAGCGCCGCGAGCGCCCGCGGTCTTGGTCTCGACAAAGCGCTCGCGATTTTTGCCGAACTGCGCGCCAAGCTTGGTATCGCGGTTCTCACCGATGTGCACGAACCCGATCAGTGCGCCGTCGTTGCCGAGGCCGTCGACGTCTTGCAGATTCCCGCGTTTCTGTGCCGCCAGACCGATCTCCTTACTGCCGCGGCGCGAACCGGGCGCGCGATCAACGTCAAGAAAGGCCAATTCCTCGCGCCTTGGGACATGAGCAATGTCGTCGCCAAGATCACCGCGGCCGGCAACGCCAATGTGCTTGTCACCGAGCGCGGTGTGTCGTTCGGCTACAACACGCTCGTCTCTGACATGAGGGCACTGCCGATCCTCGCGAAAATCGGTGCGCCGGTGATCTTTGATGCGACCCATTCGGTGCAGCAGCCCGGCGGGCAGGGCACCTCGTCCGGCGGTGAACGCGCTTATGTCCCAGTCTTGGCGCGCGCGGCGGTTGCAGTCGGCGTCGCCGGGGTTTTCATCGAAACCCATCAGGATCCGGATAACGCGCCGTCGGACGGACCGAACATGATTCCGCTCAAGGATCTAGCGCCGCTGCTGATGCGCTTGATGGAATACGATGCGTTGGCAAAGAGAACTTAGCGGAATGCACATCACGCCCGTGACTTTTCGTCCGCGCTATCGGCAATGGCAGACGGCAAATCACTTTCGATCGACGGTATCTCTGCTTCAGCGGAATAGCCTTCCACAAGCCGCAACGCCATGCGCAACCGGCCGCCGGCTTCGTCGAGAAGCGCGGCGGCCTTCTCCGCGGTGCATCCGTGAAGGATAAGCATCGCCGTTTTGACGTTGCCGTTCGCAGCGCGTAGCGCGTCGCGTACGTCTTCGCTGTTCCGGCCGCTGAGCCGACGCAGAATGTTCTCGCTGCGGCCGACAAGTTTCGCGTTGATTGCTTGCATATCGACCATCAGGCCTTTGTGCACGCGGCCGAGCCTGATCATGACGAGCGTCGAGAGCAGGTTGAGCGCCACGCGCTGCGCGGTGCCAGCCTTCATCCGCGTCGAACCGGCAATGGGCTCCGGCCCGGTATCAAGCCAGATGGGACAGTCGGCCTCCGCCAGAAGCGGGGCCGAGCGGTTATTGGCAATCCCGATGGCGAGCGCTCCACGCCGCTTGGCCTCGCGCAGGCAAGCAAGCGTAAACGGCGTCGTGCCGCTCGCTGCCACGGCGATGAGGATATCGGCCGGGCCGACCGCGTGCTGCCGGATCAGTCGCGCGGCCTGATCGATTTCGTCTTCGGCGCCTTCGGCTGAGCGCAACAGCGCGTCCTTGCCTCCCGCCATCAGAAGCAGCAGACGGTCCTGCGGCCAGTTGAAGGTCGGTATTAGCTCGGCGCCATCCTGCACCGCGAGCCGGCCTGACGTTCCAGCCCCGGCATAAATGATCCGGCCGGCGCCGGCGAGCCGCGGCTGCATAGCCGACGCAGCCTGTTCGATAGCGGCTAGCGCCGGGCGGACCGCAGCAACGGCCGTCATCTGGCTCTCGATCAGCGCATCGAGAATATCGGTTGGTTCCCAGAGGTCGATATCGGAATAACGTGGGCTGGCGCGCTCAGTCTCCAAGGCATGTTACTCCCTGGCATCTAACGGTCGGCGTCCATGGCCAATGAGGATGATGGGATGGCCCTACCATCAAACCATATTGCTCCTATTTTGTTCTTACAATCCGGAGGCGATTCCCCGGTTCGGGAGCCGAGCATTGGACCAGGCTGTTTTGCTCTTGGGCATTGACGGGGGCGGCACGCGCTGTCGGGCGCGCCTATCTACCTATGCCGGCGAACCCGTCGGTGAGGCGGTGACCGGACCCGCGAACCTGCGTCTCGGGGTTGGGGTCAGTTTTTCATCGGTTGTCGAGGCCGCTCGGCAATGCCTCGATCAAGCCCGCCTATCCGAGCAAAACATTGCACGTATCGTCGCATGCCTTGCTTTAGCGGGCGCCAGCGAGCCCGCCTTTCTCGACGCCGCGCGACATCACCGGCACCCGTTTCGCAAAGTGATTGTCACGACCGATGCCCACGCCGCATGCGTAGGCGCACATGGCGAGAGGGATGGCGGCGTCATTGTCGCGGGGACCGGCACGGTGGCCTGGGCGGTCATCAAGGGCAAGACCTACCGCGTCGGTGGTTGGGGCTTGCCCATTTCCGATGAGGGTAGCGGTGCCTGGATCGGAAGCGAGGCGCTGCGGCGCGTGTTGTGGGCGCATGACGGCCGCGTCGCTTGGACGCCTCTGCTGCGTGCATTGTTTGCAGATTTTGTCGAAGATCCGCATGCGATCGTGAGCTGGACCGCAACCGCATCGCCCCGCGACTTCGGCTCGTTCGCGCCATCCATTACCGACTACGCCAATCGTGGCGATGCGGCCGCAATCGAATTGATGAAGTTGGCGGCAGTCCACATCGACCGATTGGCGGCGCGACTGGTGGCGCTTGGCGCTCCTCGCGTGGCGCTCGTCGGCGGCTTCGCCGGGGCGGTGCGGCCATGGCTTGCCACAGAGACAAGAAGACATCTCGTCGAGCCTGCTGGAGACGCCGTGCAAGGCGCCTTGACGCTTGCCCGCTCGGCCGCGCAAGCGCTGCAACCCGTAGCGTGATCTCCAACGCGCAAGGAACACCAGGGCAATGACACAGCGCGCCAGCGGCATGGAAAACGATCTGCGAGAGGTCGCGGCGGCGGTCGAGCGCCAGACGCAAAGCCTTGCGGCGCCGCTGTCAGGATTGATGGCGCGACTCGATCGCCATGGACCCGAAGTGGTCGTGACTTGCGCGAGAGGCAGTTCAGCGCACGCGGCGACGTTCGCCAAGCATTTGATCGAACGTCATCTTGGCGTGCCGGTCGCGGCGGCGGCGCCCAATATCGCCACCGTCTATCGGCGGGCTTTGAAGCTTAAGGATCAACTGTTTCTCACGATCTCGCAGTCCGGCCGCAGCGACGATTTGATCGAAACGACGGCCATGGCGCGGACGGTCGGCGCGATCACGGTGGCCGTCGTCAACGACGCGGCGAGTCCTTTGGCGCAAACCGCGCAATTTGTTCTTCCGCTCGCAGCGGGTCCGGAGCGGAGCGTGGCCGCGACCAAGAGCTTCGTGACGTCGCTCGCCGCGCTGCTGCAATTGACGGCGGCATGGACGGGCGATGAGGCTATGCGTTCGGCCTGCGGGCGCTTGCCGGCCCGGTTGGCCGAGGCCAATGAACTTCACTGGGACGAAGCGCTTGTCGCTTTCGCTGACGCTGACAGTCTCGTCACGATCGGCCGCGGCCCGACGCTGGCGATCGCTCGCGAGGCTGCGCTCAAGCTGAAAGAGACCTGCGAGCTTCATGCCGAAGCTTTCAGCGCGGCTGAGTTCCGGCACGGACCGATCGCGCTGGTATCGAGCGCTTATCCTATACTTGCGTTCAATCCTTCGGACGAAGCCGCAACGAGTCTGGTGGACCTTGTTGCGGACTTGCGTCAAAAGGGCGCCCTCGTGCTGGTCGCCGAACCCGGCCGTCCTCAAAGTGGCCGCTTACCGGCGCTTGCGCCCGACACGCCCGACGCCGATGCAATCTGTATGGTTCAGAGCTTCTATGCATTCCTGGTCAAACTTGCGGCGCGTCGCGGCACCGATGCCGATCAGCCGCGCCATCTGCAAAAAGTGACGCGCACCCGATGAGCGCAATGCACAAGGGGCATTTGCACGCGGTCGTCGCGGCGCGCTTGTTTGATGGCGTCAGCCTGCATCAAGATGCGGCCGCGATCATCGCGGGCGCGAATGTCGTCGAAATCGCTCCGCGCGCGGAGCTTCCTTTCGGCATACCGGTTCGAGATTTGCCCTCCGACCTTTGGCTTGCACCGGGCTTCATCGACATCCAGGTCAATGGCGGCGGCGACGTTCTGTTCAACGATGCGCCGACGCCGCAGACCATTCGCCAGATCGTCGCGGCGCATCGGCGCTTCGGCACCACGTCGTTACTGCCGACCTTGATCAGCGATAGTGCGGCCAAAATGAAATCCGCTCTGGCGGCGGTGGCTTCGGTTTTAGACACCGAGCCGGGCGTTCTCGGCATTCATTTCGAGGGCCCCTTTCTCTCGCCCGAGAAAGCGGGTGTCCATGATCCTCGCGCCATTCGGAAGCCGACTGCGGATGATCTCGCGATCATCATCGCCGCGCCGCGCCGAGGTGCGACTCTTGTCACCTTGGCTCCCGAGGAGGTACCGGGGGATTTTGTAGATAACCTCGTGAAGGCGGGCGTGCGCGTGGCGCTCGGCCATTCCATGGCGACCTACGCACAGACCCGTGAGGCGATGGCCGCGGGCCTGACCGGCTTCACTCATCTCTTCAACGCCATGCGGCCTTTGGAGTCGCGCGAGCCGGGGCCGATCGCGGCCGCATTGGAATCGTCCAACGCCTGGTACGGCCTGATTGTCGATGGAATTCATGTTGCGCCGGCGACGCTACGGCTTGCTTTGCGCGGCGCCGGTCATCCGATTCTGGTGACTGACGCAATGCCACCCGTAGGCGGCACACGTTTCAGCTTTAAGCTCAATGGCGAAACCATCACGGCGCGCGACGGCCGTTGCGCGCGGCAAGACGGCAGGCTCGCAGGAGCCTGTCTCGATATGGCGACCGCGGTTCGCAATTGCGTGCGATTGTTGAACCTGCCGCTGATCGATGCGCTGCGGCTGGCTTCGCACCATCCGGCGGAATTCCTCGGCCTTGGCGACCGGCTCGGTCGGCTTGCGCCGGGAATGCGCGCCGATATGGTCGCGATCGATCCCAAATCGATCGAGGTGCGTCACACCTGGGTGGCGGGCAAGATGGAATGAATTGGATTGCCATGACGCCGCGGAGCGTTCACGCCGCTACGTTTTGCACCAAACCCTGCACCAGCGGGATCACCTTGCGCCCGTAGAGATCGATGCAGCGCATGATCTTTTCATGGGACAGCGGCCCGGCGCTGTATTTCATGTGGAAGCGCGACGCGCCGAGCGCCTTGACCGTCGTAGCGATGCGGCGTGCGACCGTCTCGGGCGAGCCGACGTAAAGCGAACCGTGTTCGATTTCGGAATCGAATTCCGCACGCGTCATTGACGGCCAGCCGCGATCGGCGCCGATTCGGTCGCGCATCTTTTTGTAGTCCGGCCATAACTCTTCGCGCGCTCTATCGTCGGTGTCGGCGACATAGCCGTGGGAGTGCACGCCGATCTTGCGCGCCGGCCTGCCGTATTGCGCAAAGGCGCGATGATAAAGGTCGACATAGGGCCGGAAACGGTTGGGGTCACCGCCGATGATCGCCAGCATGAGCGGCAGGTCGTAGTGAGCCGCGCGAACGACGGATTGCGGGCTGCCGCCGACGCCGATCCAGGTTTTGAGCGTACCGTTTTCGATCGGCGGAAAGATGCGCTGGTTGGTGAGCGGCGGACGCGTATGACCCTTCCAAGTCACCGCATCGTTCTTCAGGATTGCAGCAAACAGATCGAGCTTTTCGTCAAACAGCGCCTCGTAGTCGGCGAGATTGTAGCCGAACAGCGGAAAGGACTCGGTGAAGGAGCCGCGGCCAAGAATGACTTCGGCGCGGCCGCTGGAGACAGCGTCGAGCGTCGAAAATCGCTGAAAGACCCGGATCGGATCGTCCGACGAAAGCACCGTGACCGCCGACGCCAGCAAAATCCGCTTGGTGCGGGTGGCGATCGCTGCAAGGATAACGTCTGGTGAGGATATGGCGAAATCCGCCCGGTGATGCTCGCCGAGCCCGATGGCATACACGCCAACATCGTCAGCCAGCGATGCCTCTTCGACCACGTTGCGAATGACCTGCGACTGCGGCAACGATTGCCGTCAGGGCGGGCGGTGACGTCGCCGAAAGTGTCCAGTCCGAGTTCGATTTTCTGCGCCATTGTCGCTGCTTTTCGTGTATGGGCTAGACCGCCCCGGCGGCGTCCGCGACACGATTTACCATGCCGGGTCACGGTCAAATCGGCTATTTTCGCATCTTAGCCAAGTGGAATTCGGCAACCAATGCGCCGCAGGCAAGCGGCGCAAATCTAAGTGGGGGAGGGTCATGAGACGGACAAGCGCACTTTCGGCCGCGCTCGGCATGCTGCTCGCAGGGCCGGCGATGGCCCAGGACAAATCCATCAAGATCGGCTTCATCTCGACCTTCAGCGGCCCGGCCGCTGCGATCGGCAACGATATGAAGAATTCATTCGAGCTCGGGCTTGACCATCATGGACGCAAGCTGGGCGGCCTGCCCGTCGAGGTGATCTACGCGGATGACCAGATCAAGCCAGAAATAGGGGTGCAGAAGACGCAGGAGTTCATCGAGTCCGACCACGTGGACTTTGTCGTCGGTTATATCTGGTCGAACGTGCTGCTCGCGTCGCTCAAGCCTTTGGTCGACTCCAAGACCATGACGGTCGTCACGAACGCCGGCGCCTCGCAGTTCGCTGGCCAGTTGTGTTCACCCTACGCGTTCTCGACCTCCTGGCAGAACGATCAGACGCCGGCGGCGGTCGGCCAATACATGAATCAGAAAGGCGTCAAGACGGCCTTTCTGATCGGGCCCAATTATGCCGCGGGCAAGGACATGCTGGCGGGCGTGCAAACAAGCTTCAAGGGCCAGATTGTCGGGCAGGAGCTGACGCGCTGGCCCGACCAGCTCGACTTCTCCGCCGAACTGTCGAAGGCGCGGGCCGCCAAGCCCGATGCGATATTCGCCTTCTATCCCGGCGGCGCCGGCGTCCAGTTCGTTACGCAATATGCTCAGGCCGGCCTCAAAGGCCAGATCCCGCTCTACACCGCGTTCACCATCGACGATCTGTCGCTGCCGCGGCTGAAGGATCTCGCGATCGGCGTGCCGGGCGCTCAGGAATGGGTGGCCGATCTGCCCAATGCGGCGAACAAAAAATTCGTCGCCGACTACCGGGCAAAATACAACGCCACGCCGTCGTTCTATGGCGCACAGACCTATGATGCCATCGGGCTGATCGATTCGGCTGTGACGGCGGTGAAAGGCGATCTCAGCAACAAGGAAGGCATGCGCAAGGAGATGGAAAAGGCCGATTTCCAATCGGTGCGTGGCAATTTCAGGTTCGGCAACAATCACATCCCGATACAGAATTTCTATCTGCAGGATGCGGTGAAAAATCCCGACGGCAGCTATTCTTTGCGTACCGTCGCAACCATCGTCAAAGACGACCAGGACCGCTTCCACGACCAATGTCCGATGAAGTGATCGCGCGGTAGTCGCGCTCTAAGAGACCCCCCGATAAAATCGGGGGCGCGCCTTTTGGTGGCCGGACAAAATGCTCTACTTCATCGAGCAATGCCTGAACGGAATTCAGCTCGGCATGCTGCTGTTCATGCTGGCGGCCGGTTTGACGCTGATTTTCGGAATCATGGATCTCGTCAATCTGGCCCACGGCTCGCTTTACATGCTCGGCGCCTATTTCGCCGCCACGTTTGCCGCGTGGACCGATAGTTTCGTGCTCGGCGCCATGCTTGCGCTGGCTGCGACGGCTCTTGTCGGCATGGCGCTCGAAGTGGTCGCGATACGGCGGCTATACGGCCGAAACCATCTCGATCACGTGCTCGGCACGTTCGGCTTGTTGCTGTTCTTCAATGAACTCGTTCGGCTGATCTGGGGACCGGCGGGGCTGACCTTGTCGCTGCCGAGCGAGATGCTCAGTGCGGTGCAAATCTTGCCCGGCCTCTATTATCCGCTCTATCGGCTCGTCATCATCGCGGTCACGCTCGCTGTCGCTTTGCTCCTTTATTTCGTCATTATGCGCACGCGGCTCGGCATGCTGATCCGCGCCGGCGCGTCCAATCGGGAGATGGTCGGCGCGCTCGGGATCAACATCAAGCTTCTCTACACGCTGGTATTCGGCCTAGGCGCCGCGCTTGCGGGCTTCGCCGGGCTGATGCAGGCGCCGATCCTCACCGTGCAGATCGGCATGGGCGAGAACATTCTCATCGCCGCCTTCGTGGTGGTCACCATAGGCGGGATCGGCTCGATCCGCGGTGCATTCGTGGCTTCGCTTCTTGTGGGACTGGCCGACACGATCGGTCGTACCTTCGTGCCCGATCTCCTGCATGCTTTTTTGACCGAAAGCGCATCTTCGAGCCTCGGCCGGGCCCTCTCGTCGATGATGATCTACGTCGTCATGGCGCTTGTCCTGATCGTGCGCCCTGAGGGCCTTTTCCCGGCGACGAGCAAATGAGTTCGCCGCCTCGGACTTGCCCGGCGAAGGCCGGCACCGCAAGGGTGGTTCGTCCTCGTTTCGTTATCAATGCCGGTTTGGTTCTCATCCTCGCGCTGATACCGGTCTACGTTGCGGCGACCAGCGACGCCTTTGCGCTCACCCTCTTTACGCGCGTAATCATTCTGGCGTTGGCGGCGTTGAGCCTCAATCTGATCATGGGTTTTGGCGGCATGGTCAGTTTCGGCCACGCGGCGTATCTCGGGATCGGCGGCTATGCGGTCGGCATTCTTGCAAAGGAAGGCATCGGATCGGGCTTCGTGCAATGGCCGGTGGCCATTGCAGCCTCCGCGTTCTATGCACTCGTCGTAGGCGCGCTTAGTCTGCGCACACGCGGCGTGTATTTCATCATGATCACGCTCGCTTTTGCCCAGATGATTTATTACGTCGCCATCGGGCTTGACCGTTACGGCGGCGATGATGGTCTCACGATTTATCGCCGCAGCACGTTCGGCGGTCTCGTCGACCTCAACAACAAGGCGATGTTCTACTACCTTTGCTTGGCTGTGCTATTGGCGAGTATTTATCTGGTTTGGTGCATCGTCAATTCTCGTTTCGGCATGGTGATCCAGGGCGCGCGATCGAACGAGCGACGCATGCGCGCCATCGGTTTTCCGACACTTCGCTATAGGCTCGTCTGTTTCGTTATCGCGGGGGCGATGTGCGGGCTCGCCGGAGCGCTTCTCGCCAATCACACCAATTTCATCAGTCCGGCCATGATGCACTGGACGCGTTCGGGCGATCTGATCGTGATGGCCGTTCTCGGCGGCATGCAGGCGATGTTCGGCCCGCTGTTCGGCGCCGTGACCTATTTGTTGCTCGAGGAAGGGCTCTCCCGCGTGACCGAGTTTCCGAACCTGATTCTCGGCCCGGTGCTTCTTTTGGTCGCGATTGCGTTCCATGGCGGCATCGACGGCCTGATCGCCGGGGTGCGCCGTGGCTAGGGCATTGCTTGAGATCGACGATTTGACCAAGCGCTTCGGCGGCGTGGTTGCCGCGGACGGAATTTCGCTGGCGATTTTTCCTGGCGAATTGCACGCGATCATCGGTCCGAACGGCGCCGGCAAGTCGACGTTGATCGGTCAATTGAGCGGCGAAATCGTTCCGGACAGCGGTCACATTCGCTTTGACGGCCGCGACATCACGGCATTGCCGGTTTATCGGCGCAGCCAACTCGGTCTCGCACGCTCCTTTCAGGTCACGACGCTGTTTGCCGATTTTACCGCTATCGACAATGTCGCGCTTTCAGTGCAGGCGCACGCCGGCCATTCGTTCCGTTTCTGGCGGGATGCACGGCAAGAAGCCGATTTGCGGGAACCCGCGCGGACGGCGCTCGACCGTGTCGGGCTCGGCGAACGTGCGGGGACACTGGTTGCGGATTTGAGTCACGGCGAGCGGCGCCAGCTCGAAATCGCCATGGCGCTCGCCGCGCGTCCGCGCATGTTGCTGCTTGATGAACCGATGGCCGGCATGGGGATCGATGAATCCGTGCGTCTCGTCGAGATCCTGCGGACGCTCAAGGGCGATATCACCGTGATGTTGATCGAGCATGATATCGACGCGGTATTTGCTTTGGCGGATCGTATCAGCGTTCTGGTCTACGGCCGGATCATCGCTTCCGGCGACCCGGCTTCGATACGAGCCGATGTCGCGGTGCGCGAGGCTTATCTCGGCGAGGAATCCGCGCATGGCTGATGCTTGGCTTCTTGAACTACACGGTGTCGAGACGAGCTACGGGCTAAGCCGCGTGCTCTTCGGCCTATCGCTGAAGATTGCGCGCGGCGAAATGGTCTCGCTGTTGGGTCGAAACGGCATGGGAAAGACCACGACGGTGAGGTCGATCATGGGGCTGACGCCTGCCGCCGCCGGATCGATTCGTTTTGATGGGGAGGAAATCCGGGGGCTGCCGGCCTATCGCATCGCCAAACGCGGCATGGGCTTGGTGCCCGAGGGACGGCAAGTCTTTCCAAATCTGACAACGCGAGAGAATCTGATAGCCACCGCGGCGAACCGCGACCGTGTCGCCGAACCTTGGACGCTCGACAGGGTGCTCGCGCTGTTTCCCCGCCTAGCCGAACGTGCGAGCAATATGGCCAATCTGCTTTCAGGCGGCGAGCAGCAAATGCTCGCGATCGGCCGCGCGCTGATGACCAATCCACGGCTGCTCATTCTCGACGAAGCGACCGAGGGCTTGGCGCCTCGCGTTCGCGATGAGATTTGGCACTCCTTGGAGCGGCTGCGCGCCGGCGGTCAATCGATCCTCGTAATTGACAAGAATGTGCGAGCGCTGATCCACCTCGCCGACAGGCACTACATCATCGAGCGCGGGCGAATGGTGTGGGCCGGAAGCTCGCGAGACTTGGCGCGCGCGTCTGATATTCAGCACCGGTATCTCGGCATTTGAAGTGCCGCGCAACCGTGTCGCACATGTGCGGTCCCATCGTGTGCTGTCCCATCGTGTGAGACTGTCGCGCATGCGCCGGTCCCGTCTTGTGAGACTATCGTGGAGCAGCTTGTCTTGATAGCTTCGGGATCGAAACGCCGCGAGCAGCGCCTCATGCGAGATCGTTCGAAAGCGCGAAGGGCCGCAAGATGGCCGCGATGACCAGCGCCGAAGATAAACGGCGTCCGGCGATGTCGTTTGCGGTCGGTTCGCGATTGGCGACCGCAGCGTGGAACGCGTTTGCAGTCGCCGTCGCGCTTGCGCTGTGGCAGACGGCCGCGGTGCTGATTGGTTCGCCATTCTTTCCTGGTCCCATCAAGGTGGCGCAAGCGTTTATCCATCTTGCCGTGCACGGCGATATATCGGGCGTTTCATTGTGGAGTCATGCCTGGGCCAGTATCGAACGCGTACTGGTGGGATTCGGCCTCGGCGTGCTCGGTGGCGTGCCGCTCGGGCTGCTGATGGGGCTTTATCCAAGCGTCTACGCACGAACCCGCGCGGTGCTGGAGCCGTTTCGCTTTATTCCGCCGATTGCCTGGATTCCCTTAGCGATCATTTTCTTTTCAGGACTGACGCGCTTTGCTTTTCTGATCTTCCTCGGCGCTTTCTTTCCGATATTCACGTCCACGCTCGTCGGGGTTGCCCGCGTCGAGCCGATCCACCGCAAGGTCGGCCTCGTTCACGGCGCCAGCAAGGGGTGGATACTTTCACATGTCGTGGTGCCCACCGTGCTGCCCGATATACTCGCCGGCATGCGGGTCGGCCTCGGTGCGGCCTGGTTGACTATCGTCGCCGCGGAATTAGCCGGCGGAATTTCGACCGGACTCGGCCGGATGATGACGAACTATGCGGAATTGATTCAAGTCCCCGAGGTTATCGTCGGCATGCTCCTCATCGGCTTCATCGGTTTTTTGATGAATGAGGTTCTTCTGCTGATCGAGAAATATCTGTTCCGCTGGCGCTGGCAGGTTTCATTGTAAGACCGTCCCCATGCCGCAAATCTGCGCACATCAGCGTCCGAAGGTGGAGGTCAACGCATCGCACCGCTACGGCAATTTGCTCGTGCATGATCGCCTTGCGTTCGCGGTCGCCCAAAACGAGTTCGTCTGTATTTGCGGGCCTTCCGGCTGCGGCAAGACAACGCTGCTTGATTGTCTGGCCGGCATCTTGAAGCCGACGCTTGGCTCGGTTTTGATTGACGGCACGCCGGCCAATCCAAAGCGACACAGCATTTCATTCGTATTTCAGGAGCCGTCGACATTTCCGTGGCTGACGGTGTTCGACAATGTCGCGTCGGGATTGCGCATCAAGGGCGCGCCGGCGGCGGCCGTGACGGCCAAGGTTCGCGAAATCATCGACATCGTGGGGCTGACCGGCTTTGAGGCATATTACCCGCACCAAATCTCCGGCGGAATGAAGCAACGTGTCGCAATTGCCAGGGCCTTCGCCACCGATGCCGACCTCATTCTCATGGACGAGCCGTTCGTCAGCCTCGATCAGCCGACGCGCGAGCGGATGCAGCGCGAAGTTCTCGACATTTGGCGCCGGCGCGTACGAACCGTCATATTCGTCACCCACAATATCGAGGAGGCGGTATTCCTGGGCGACCGCATCCTGATTTTGTCCGAAAAGCCCGCGCATATCGTCGCCGAGCTGCTCGTGCCTTTGGAACATCCGCGCGATCCGCTCTCAAACGAGTTCATGCGGCTGCGCTCCGAATGCGTGCATTGGCTGCTGCCGTCGCGCGCATCCGGCGGCGTCGAACGAACAGCCGACAAGGGGCGGCAAATACTTGCCGATCCGCGAGTCTAGCCAGGAGGGGAGGAGAGTCGCATGCCATCGAGGAACAAGTTGCTCGCCTGCGTCGTCGCCGCGGCGGCCGTGATATCCGGCGCAGTTTCGAATCTTGGCGGCACGGTTGCGACACCGGCCGCCGCACAAGATCTCGCGACGATACGCTTCGGCGACCAGACCGGCTCGGAGGTCGACTACGCCGCCATCTGGGTCGCCGACCTCAACGGCTATTTCAAGGATGAGGGCATCCAGGTCGAACGCAAGATCTATGCGAACGGACCGGCGACCTTGCTCGATATCAACAATCTCGATGCCACCACCGCGGCCATCGTTCCGTACATGCTGTTCGCGGCGCGCGGCGGCGAAATGACGATGGTGATGTCGACCACCAAGGGCAATGCGCCGATCGTGGGGAAGAAGCAATACACGTCGGTGAAAGAACTCGCCGGGAAAAATGTCGGCACCCCGGGTATCGGCACCATTCATGATGCGGTGCTCGGCTACATCGAGGAAACGCAAGGCTTCAAGGTCAACCACGTTCCGGCAAAGATCAGCGATGTCGCGGTGATGATCGAAAAGGGCGAGGTCGAGGCCTTTATCGGCTGGGAGCCGGCGTCCGCCGCCGCGATCGCTCAGGCGCCCGAGCTCCTTCACTACATTCAGCGCCTGCCGCCGATTGCCGACGCGGAAAGTCTCGAACTCGCGTTCCGGCCCGGTTACGTCAAGGAACATCCGGACAATGTCATGAGGTTCATCCGCGCGACTCTCAAAGCCATCGCCTGGATCAAGACAAACGGCCCGGAAAAGACCGCGGAACTGCTTTCCAAGAAGATGAACGATCCGGGCTCCTACAAGGTCAACCTCGATGCCTTGCAGTCCGTCGATCTGACCAAGCCGCGCATCGATATGCCTTCCACCAGGGTGTGGCTCGCGGCCATCGCCAAGCAAGGAAAGATTCCCGAGGATCTGGTCAAGGACGTCGACGGTTGGGTGGGAAAATACGTTGACTACTCGTTCCTTGAGAAGGCCGAGGCTTCGTTGAAGAACTGACGCGCACCCGGGGCGCGCCCGCCGGGATGTTACGAAGGGTTGACCCTGCTCAAATGCACGCGGGTGATCTTGCGGGCGCTTAGTTCGCGGATCAGCCGCACCAGCGGCTGCTCGAAGGAATAATGCGTCTGCATTGGGCCTGCCGCGAGCATGTCGTCAACCTGATTGCCGGCAAACATGGACCGAAGCGCGCGCTCGTCATCGCTCGCATGCGGGTATCTCGTGCGCAGCCGCGCCAATGCAGGCGGCAGCGGCGTCGGAGTGAGCGCGATGTGGGGGGAGCCGTTTGCAACGATGGCATCGAGCACGTTGGGATCGACCGGCGCCAACAGCTTGCCGTAGTAACCGAGCGCGTATTTCTTCACTTCGTCCGGAACGTGGCGATATCTCTGGCCATGAACCACGTTGAGCACGGCCTGGGTGCCGACAAACTGCGCAAATGGCGTGATCATAATGGGATAGCCGAGCTCCTCGCGGACCCGTGCGCACTCTTCGAGCAGCTCCTGAAATTTGTGCGAGAGCCCGGCTTCCGCCAATTGAACGCGAAAATTGCTCAACATGCCGCCAGGGATCTGGTGCTGATAGTGGAAGGCGTCGTATTCGAGCACCTCGCCGACCGGTTTGTTCTCTTGCTCGGCAACGCGATGAAAATGCTTGCTGACTTTTTCGACGGCGGCATCGTCGATGTCGAGGCGGAATCCCAGCTCGCGCAGATTTTTGGTCATAGACTGCAATGACGGCTGCGCCGCGCCATTGGCCAGCGGCGCGATCGATGTGTGGATGCAGTCCGCTCCGGCCTTGACGCCGTCGAGATAGACAAGCGGCGCGATGCCGGTCAGGCAATGGCTATGAAGTTCGAGTGGAATATTGCCTACAGCCGCTCGCAATGCCGGCACGAGCGTGCGGATGCGATCGACGGTCAGCAGGCCGCCCGCGTCCTTGATCCAAATCGCATCGACCTCGCCGCGCTCGACAAGCTCTTTCGCCGTTCTGACATAAAGCTCGTCAGTGTGAACCGGCGACAAGCTGTACGACAGCGCGCCGATGGTGCGCACGCCCAAGCGGCGTGCGACGTCGAGGGCCGCGAGCATGTTGTCGACGTCGTTTAGGCCGTCGAACGAGCCGATTTCACGAATGCCGTTGGCGATCAGCCGCTCCACCCACAAGGCCACAATGTCGTCAGGCACAAAATCGAACGACACCAGGTTTTTAGAGCGCAGAAACGAGCTCAACGGCGTGTGTCTGATACGCTCGCGCAGAAGGCGCACGCGTTGCCACGGATCTTCCTTGAGAAAGCGCACGCAGACATCGAATTGAATTGCCGCGATCGCTTCGATTCTCTGGAAGCCGATCCGGTCCATGATTTCGGCGACCGGCAGCATGTGTGCCGTGGTCATTCGCGTTGCCCAGAGACATTGATGGGCGTCGCGGAAGGTTTGATCGACGACCGCGATTTTGCCACCGCGGGCACGTGCCGGCAGCTTGCCGAGCGAGGAGGGAAGCTCGGTGCGCAACGCTCACCCAGCCGTCGCGAGAACGATCAGCAATTGATCGAATTCCACGAGCTCGCGGTTTTGCGGGAAAATGTGTTTCACCACGCCATCGACGCCCGCCTTGATCGCGGTGCGATGCGCCGCGGTTTGGATGACGCAGATCGTGTCGTCGGCGCGCACGCGCTGTCCGGGCTCGACGAACGACGCTTCGCTCGGCGCAGGCGAGCGGAAGAAAGTGCCGGAATAAGGTGCACGCAGCGTCGCTTCTTTTAGATCAGGAGCTTGTTTTGTCCCAGCAGGAAGCGGCGGTGACGCGGCCGCGGGAACCCGGGGTGCAAGCGGGCTTGGCGTGCCGCGCTGGAAATGAAAGTGAAACCCATCATGGACGAATTCGATCTCATTGATGTGCGGGGCGCCGTCCACGATTTCCAGGATTTTGCTGACGTCGCTGTGGGTTAGTTCCCGTGTCATCTGCAGGATCGAGGTTCGCAACACACCTGAGCGGGCTTGAGAATAGCCCAGCATCGCCGCGCAAACGCTATCGGCACGCTTGGCGTTGTCAAGCTTTGGGGCGTCGATCAGCGAAAAAGCGCGTAAAGCAACATCACAGCCTGCGATGCAGGCTGTGATTGTGCGAAGGCTTTTGAGCTATTCGGGCTACTCTGCCGCGAGTTTCGCGAGCTGTTGCGAGGCTGTAGTCGAGCCGAGATCGACGGCGCGCTGATACCACTCGCGAGCCTTGGCAATGTCCGCCGTGGCGCCGATCGCGCCGAGGCGCGCAAGCACAACCGGATCGAACGTCGTGGCAAGCGCCATCGCGGCGTCGGCACTGCCGCCGTCGGCGGCGCGGCGTAGAAGAAGCCGCGCGGAAGCAAAGTCGCCGTTGTTGAGGAAGTCCTTTCCCCGCTCGATAAGAATGGCGATTTCAGCGTCGTCGAGGCGCAACGCAGGATGTTCGTTTTGTTGCTGCGGCGTCAGCTGGAGCGGCGCCGCTTGCTGAGGAGCCGGTGCCGGTTGCGGGGCATCGGCCGCGACCGTCGGCTGGCTGGGTTCGGGATCAACCGGTGCTGCAGCGACTGCCGGCGGGGCCGGCGGAGCGCTCACAGTCGTTTCTGTCGGCTGCGCAGGGGCTGCGGGGGTTTCGACGAGGGCGAGCTTGACCTGGTTGATTGATTTCGGAGCTGCCGGTAGCGCCGCTGACGACGTCGATGCCTCGGGCCGCGCCATTTGCGGCGCCCTTTTCCAAGCCGGAAGGCTCACAAGTCCCCACGCGAGCGCTGCCGCAAGTCCGGTAACGGCGCAGAGCCGCCCGAGAATCGGCCATAGGACAGAACCGTCCTCGGACGAGGGTTCGGGAATAAGGTCGGGATTGAGCGCGAGCCGGCGTTGCAGGTCGAGCATCGCTCGATCGCCACTGAACTCGGGTCTTATTCGGGTTCTGGCGACCTTCCTTGCGCGCGCATGCGGGCCGTTGATCGGCGTAAGCGAGCGTTCGGCGGTCGTCCGTTCTCGAATCCATCGCGGCGCGTATCGCAGCGCCGGATCCACGTCTTCAGAAACGTCTATCGGAGAACTCATGATCGCCTCCCGTGCTTTCAAGCTCCGATTCACGAAGAAATTAACTTCCTCCGATCGCTACTGCCGACGCGCCTGCCAATTGACGAACTCCTGGAAAAGCTGGTCATGTGCGGCTGGATCCTGCGGCGGCCCGCCAACATTGTGCGGACGCTCGGTGGCTGGGGATGGTTGCGACGCGCTCCCGGCGTCAGTCATTAGTGGGGATTGTTTTTCGCGATTGCGTTCGAGCCAATCGGCCGCTTCCGGGAAACGTGTCCAGCCCGGAACTACAGCGGCGAGATTGGTTTCGCGCCATTTTGGGTGATGCGGCGGTTTTTGCAGTTCGGTGAGCTTCGGAAAAAACACGTCGATGAAGTTTGCGATGCGCCGATAGCGATCGGAATCTTTCGGCCAATTGTAGGCGATGAGGACGGCGCTGACGGCGATCGTATTCACGTCTTGGCCGGCGTTGACCATCCCGGGATAGTCGGCATGGCTCAGGACGGCAGGCAAATAGTCGGCTTGGAGCGGCTTGGCGAACGGCACCGGCAGAAAACGGAAACCGTCGCCCGCCCGCAACTTGCCCATGGCGCCGGTGGGTTTACCCGCAATCAGGATGGTGGCGGCAATCTCGCCGGTTGTTAGCTTCTCCAGCGCGTCGCCTTGGCTCATATTGACCTCTTGGGCCACGATGCCGAGCCTGCGGAAAATATCCCGGCTCGACAATTGGCTGCCGCTGCCGATATCGCTGAAATTGACCTTTTTGCCTTTGAGGTCGGCGAGCGAGTTGATCCCGGAATCCCCGCGCACGACGACGTGCATCTCTTCGTTGAACAGCTTCGTGATGTAGTCGATTTTATCGTCGATATTGCCGACATCGCCGTTTTCGCGAAACTCATTGAGGATTATCGACTGGGTAATCCCAAGATCGATCCCTTTGAGAAAACGCACGTCGCGAATGTTCTGCCCGCCCCCTTTGCCGACAATCGGCAGAATGCGGAAGTTGTCGCCATCGTCCAGCACGTCGGACATGTCATAGGCGATAGAAAGATAAGTGGCATTCGGATTGCCGGACACGATCGCAATCGTGTTGGCGTTGAGACGTTCGCCAAGCGCACCGAGATTGGGTTTGTCGGGAATCGGCCACGCACCGGCGCGCTCGTCAGGAGGAGTGAATTGTAAGGAAAGCAGTGCCGTCGCCAGGACCGCTGCCAATACGCCTATTACCTGTAGTGGCCGGTACGGCCGCCGCAAACCTCCCTCCATAAATACCCCCGGAGCGGCGGACCCACTCAGAACGCAACACACACACAATTTGCGTGCAGACCCGCAACGTCTAAGCAACACCCGTAGCCGCGCTTGTAACGTGGACAAGTCTTATCGCGACAACTGTCCCGCGCGGACGAATGCTTAACCGTCTGCAACCTTTCGGGCGGCGCTATGTTCGGTATTTGAAGATTTTAAGGCGCAAATTGTCCCAATTCGGAGCGGAAATAGGGATAACCTGAAAAATACTGCAGCTTACCGGTACTTTTGAGCAAAAGTACCGGTCTGGCAGCCACAAAAAAGACGCAGGAGTTTACATTCCGCCAAGACGCGCCTGTTTCGAGGGCCCCGATTGCGGTTATTTCAACGCGTTGGACACCGTGGTCAACGTGGCGTTCAGGCTGCCGCCCAGCGCCTGCACGGTGGCAATAATCACGATAGAAATTCCCGCCGCGATCAAGCCGTACTCGATCACCGTTGCACCCGACTGATCCTTAAAGAAGCGGTTGAGAAGTTGAAGCATGTGGCTCTCCTAATGAAGCGCTCTGTTGCCGTCGTCCACGCGGAAATTAGCCGAGCGCATTGCAATCCCTGTAAAAGGCGACGTGACAACTTTAATTATCCGGTCGATCGCTAATCATTCTTCCGCTGAGGGCTTTCAATTCGTAAACGAACGGACGCGAATTTCGCGCAAAGATTGTTTATCGTGTACCGCGGAGGCCTCGGAATAAAGCGGCTGGCGCCTCGGCAGTTTAACTTCGCTTATCAATTGGGAATCGTGATCAGTGAAGGGGAGGCTGCAATCTCCCGCGCGCGCTCTCGGCCACGATCCATTCCAAAATCGCGACATCGGCCTTG
>Ga0187817_10000335_pt1 | contig 19491 bp, 28 predicted proteins | sample NC_wetland_sal_i_17_FD_132431 | JGI IMG/M metagenome (GOLD analysis project Ga0187817, IMG submission 132431) | Wetland sediment microbial communities from Neuse River Estuary, North Carolina, USA - SO4_2 | ecosystem: Environmental > Aquatic > Freshwater > Wetlands > Sediment | place: USA... | reverse complement strand
GTCCTGCTGGGACATGGTATTCTGCCCAGCTAGGCCTTCGCGGTTGCGGGTTCGTCAAGACGCCGAACCGCCGGCGGCTGCAGCCGAGATTCCACCGCTTGCCAAATTGCGTTAGCCACGACCTCCTTGGAGGCGCTAGCGTCGATCACCACACAGCGATCAGGTTCGCGCGCCGCAACGGCCAGATAAGCGTCACGCAGCCTTTCGTGGAATTCGGCGCCCTCCCCTTCAAAGCGGTCCGCCTGGGCGTTGCCGCGGCGCAGCTTTGCTCGCTCCAGGCCGGCTTGAACCGGTAGGTCGAGTAGCACCGTCAGGTCGGGAGAAAGCTCTCCCACCGAGACGCGTTCAAGCACGTTGATCAGTTTCTGATCGACCTGACCGAGAATGCCTTGGTAGACGCGCGTCGAATCCGCAAATCGGTCGCAAACGAGCCATTTACCGGATCGCAGCGCCGGCAGGATCGTGCACTGCACGTGATCGTCACGCGCGGCCGCGAACAGCATGGCTTCGACGTCGGCGCCGAGCGGCTTTGCCGCGCCCGTCAGCAGCACGTGGCGAATGATCTCCGCCCCCGGCGAGCCGCCGGGTTCTCGGGTCAACCGAACGGCAAGTCCATAGGACTCCAGACGCAGCGACAGCATCGCCGCCTGAGTGGACTTGCCCGTCCCTTCGCCGCCCTCAAAGGTGATGAATTTGCCTCGCATGCCAGAAATCTCAGCGCATTTCTGTATAATTACAACAGGTCTATACCTTTTAAGATCAGTGAGTTACTTGATTTTTCTACAACGACAAGCGAAGGCGGGCGCCGGCTTCCGCCAGCAATATAGTCACCGCGGCGGCAACGCGCACGCACCGACCAGGTTCAGAGCTTACTCACGCCGGCGCGCAATACTCCGATCATGAGCTCGGTGGCGCCATCCATCGCCCGTTGCGACATGCTACCCCGGCCGACATCATCCGCCGCCTGCAGCGGCAGTTCGAGAGCGAGGTTTTCGCCTCGCCACACCTTGAGTTTGCCGATCAGTTGTCCCTTCGTGATCGGTGCGGGGACCGGGCCCGTATAGACGATCCGGGCCAGCAAACGCTGGCTGTTATTCCGCGGCACCATCACCCGTATGATGCCGGGCGCGATGAGCGGCACATAGCTTTTGTCGCCACCAAACACTTTGGCGTCGCCTACCGTCTGCCCTTCGGCAAACAAAACTCGCGCTTGAAAGTCGTGGAAGCCGAATTCCAATAATTTCTTGGCCTCATCGGCGCGTTCTTTGTCCGATTTTGCGCCCGTGACAACGACAATCAGCCGGAAATTGTCCTGCACGGCTGAACCGACCAAATTGAATCCAGCCTCCGAGGTCTCGCCGGTCTTGAGGCCATCGGCACCGATACCCATGCCGAGCAACGGATTGCGGTTCTGCTGATGAATATTGTTCCAGGTGAAATCACGCTGACTGAAATACGGGTAGAAGTCCGGATAGGTATGAATGATATGGCGGGCCAATTCCGCCATTTCTCGCGCGGTCACACGCAAATTCGGATCAGAATAGCCGGTGGAATTGGTAAAGGTCGAAGTTTCGAGGCCTATCGCGCGAGCGCGTTGGGTGAGCATCTGGCCGAAGCTCGCTTCATTTCCAGCAAGCGCCTCGGCGACCGCGATACAGGCATCGTTGGCGGAATCGACAACGATGCCTTGGAGCAAATCCGACACCTTCACCCGGCTGTGAATGGCGGCAAACATCGTCGAGCCGTGCGATGGCGCCCCGCCCTTTCGCCATGCATTTTCGCTGATAATGTATTCGTCATCGGGTTTGACCCGGCCCTGCTTGATCTCATTGAACAGGAATTCAAGGGTCATCAGCTTGGCGAGGCTTGCCGGTGCAATCGGCTGATCGCCGTTCTTCTCGTACAAGATACTGTCACTGTCAGCGTCGAGCAGGACTGCCGCGGGTACGCTGCTCTGAAACCCCTCCTCTTTCTTGCCCGACCCAACGGGTGCGGCCCCGGCACCCAGAGCGGCGGCGAACAGCACCGCCACACAGCCAATAGCAGCCAGCGCGCGGACAATCGTCCGGTTTTGCCTCCTCACATTCGTTCTACGCGAGCTTTCCGTCACGCTAGAGACTCCGACGATGTCCCAATTATTGTCGCGCAAAGATCTGCCGCGAAACAGACCCTTGGTCCGCGACCAATCCGCCGCGGGGACTTAAACCAGTGTTTGATAATATCAGCTCAGTAAAGCCCGCGGCCGGTGAGAAATTCGTCCGAGCCGCTGTCTGTTGACGAAATCGCGGTCGCAGAGGTCAGAGTAGCGCTCCGCGGCAATGACGCTGTCGTGGAGACGCTGGCGAGCCGGGTGCGGGGCGCCGCCGTCATTGCGACCGGGACGATACGGAGCGCGGCAAGTTTTGTCGTGCCCGGTGCGGGAGCCGGCTCATCCTGGCGCAATGTCGCCTCAAGCACCCGATCATCCGAGCCCTCGATCGGAGCTGGGCCGACATATTCCACCCGCACCCAGGCCGTTCCGCTCACCGTGAAGCCCAACAGATAGGCTGCCCGCTTTGAAACATCGATGATCCGGTTACTGGCATAGGGCCCGCGATCATTGACGCGCACAGCCAGCGAGCGGCCATTGCTCAAATTCGTCCCCGCACATAGCTCGGCAGCGGCAGCGTCGGATGCGCCGCAGTAATAGCCTCGGCGTCGAAAATTTCGCCGTTTGCGGTGGAGCGGCCATGAAAATCCGCGCCGTACCACGACGCCACGCCATCGGCTCGATAATGGGGATTGTCCTGGGGGACATAGACTCGGCCAGCCACAATGTAGGGCGAGCCGACCCGATAGACGCCGCCGCCTTTCGGCACGGGGGCTCCGGGTTCAATCAGGCGGGCGCTCGGCTCGACCCCATAGCGCGGATCGATATGGCTGTTATTGGCACAATTTGCCAAGGAAATACAAATGGTAGCGCAAGCCGCAACCGGCCAAAACCGTCCCCACGCCGAGCTTGCCCGACCCCGCATCATCCCCCATCCCGTGGCGGGAACTATCGAATTCGAGCATGGTCAGATTGTGGCGAAAATGGGCAAGCGCGACTGGTATAGTGAACGGATCATTTCAACCAAGCTCAGTTTCGCTCACTCAACACGCGCCGAGTGATTGCGCAGACGAAATCTCTCCGGTTGGCGAAGGCGCCGCTGGACGTTGCGGCATCGACCCTGGCGAAATAATTAGTTTTGCCGATATAGCTTGAGCGCTCGCGAATTGTGCCGTGTTACGCGGGTTAGCGTCGGAAGGGTGGCCGAGTGGTTTAAGGCACCGGTCTTGAAAACCGGCAGGGGGCTTTGCTCTCTCGTGAGTTCGAATCTCACCCCTTCCGCCATTTTTCGCCTCCGCACGCATTCGCCGCCATTCGCCATTATCCTCTACACTTTTCAGACCATCCACGACTGCGGTGTCCGACAGCGGACATGCACGGTTTGTACGATGACCACGCGGTAGCAGCGATGCCAGATGCAGGAAGTTTTGACAAAGTTTCACAAACGAACACAAACGCGGGACCCCTCTAGCCGGCATTTGTCAGAGCTTGCCGACCGAGATTAGTGATGTTGTACAGCGTCGCGTTCGAGTTAACTGCGTGTTTCGTAACGTATCGCTTTTCAACTAAGCGAGCGAGGCCGACACCATAGGCTGATGCTCTCACAGTGCGGCCGCGCTCTCCCGCCGCTCGCAAAGCTTTCAGAAACCAAATCTCATCCCTGGTTAAATCGGCGGTCATAGCGGCCTCGCGGTACGCAGATTACGCTCCCAGTACGCGCATTAACAGAGTGGGTCGCCAGCCACCTCTGGCAATTTGGCTCTCAAACAAACGGTATCGCGACGTTAAAAATCTGTCGCCGCGAGTTCGTAGAAACCCTTGCGCTTTTGGTTAAACGCCTTTGTGGCCGCTGCGTAGATCGCCGCCCGATTGTTGTCGAAAGCGAGAAGCAAGCTCGCCTCATCGCGTGCCACGGCCGGTTGCAGCCGTCTGAGCGCGTCTTCCGAAACGAAGAACGACCATTCCATCGCGCTGTCATGTCCCCAGAACCGAACGGCGCGTCGGGTCGGATCAAAAACTCGGCTTTGGTTCGGAAAGTTGAGCATGGTTAGAGCGCTTCGTCACGCGGCGGCGGAAATCTAGCACTTGCGCGGGCCCTCGGCATCCCCGGGCTCCGTCTTCGCATGTGGGATTATTTTCGGCCGGCCGCGGCCGAAACCGCGCCTTTGAGTTCTAGAATCTTGAACATGGTCAACTCGCTTGCCGTGCCCACTCAATTCGCCATTTCGGTCCGCGCGGGGGTCCGATTTCTCGGGAATCGCTGTCCGTCAAGCCGAATTCGGACGCTGCGAGATGAGCTCATTACGAGACGGCTTTGGCGCTTTTTTTGAAACGAAAAAGCTGAAAGCCCTGTTCGTTAATCGCCTTTTCGATGTCGTCTCGCGCGATTTTATACGGCGGGTCTTGATTCGGCGCGATAGCGCCCACTGCCCGCCACGGCTTGAACTGGCCCGGCAGCTTAGTGCCGACCAAATCGCCACCAAACGCCCGCAGGTCGGGATTCGCCTCGGACTTGAAGATGAAAATCCGCATCGCGCCGCCACTCCTGCGGTTGCTGCTCTCGTCGCTATCGAACGAATCTTGTGACATTGGGACCTACCGACGCCGGAACTGGTTGCGCTGTGGAGCGCGGCTAAGCGTTCCGGCTCGCTCATCCTTGTGCCGAAATATCAATCGCCCCTTTTCCAGATCGTACGGCGATACTTCAACCGTCACGCGGTCGCCCGCGAGCGTCTTGATCCGGTTCTTTTTCATTCTGCCGGCGGTGTAGGCAATGAGGCGATGTCCATTATCGAGTTCAATGCGGTATCGGGCGTCCGGCAATATCTCGGTGACGAGGCCCTCGAATTCCAAGAGTTCTTCCTTCGGCACGTTATGATCCTTTTATTTGTCCAGTCCGAGGGTGCGGGCTTTGAGTAGCGTCGCGCTGCGACTTTGCGTTGCGATGCAAAAAGGCAACTGAATCGATGCCCCTCGAGGGGGACCCATTGGGTGGCTGCCGGCGATCTTGCTTGCGCGCCTGACCGCCGTGGTGCCAGTGCCGTTCACCGGTATCGACAGTTGATCGGGTCGAAAAGTGCCGAGCGGCGGACCCATGCTTGGACGGCCGGGGATCGGCGTGTCGAGCGCTCACCGGGATTGACATATGGATGAGTTTTTCGATGTCGCGCAGGAATGCGATCTCTTGGCCGTCGCACAGCGAGATCGCGATACCTTGTGCGCCCGCCCGCGCGGTGCGACCGATGCGATGCACATAGGTTTCCGGCACGTTCGGCACATCGTAATTCACGACATGACTGATGCCGTCGACATCGATGCCGCGCGCGGCAATATCGGTCGCGACGAGCATCCTGACTTCGCCCTTGCGAAACGCTGCGAGAACGCGTTCGCGCTGACCTTGCGATTTGTTGCCATGGATCGCGTCGGCGGCTATGCCGGCGTGGCGGAGGTTACGCGCGACCTTGTCCGCGCCGTGCTTAGTTCGTGTGAAGATTAAGCACCGGTCGATCGTTTCACGCCGCAACACGTCGACGAGGATCGCCGTCTTCGCGGGTCGGTCGACGCGAATGACGCGTTGTTCGACACGTTCGGCCGTTGCGGCTACCGGCGCCACTGCAACCTTGATGGGGTCACGCAACATGTGTGCGGCCAACTCAGCGATAGCCCCGGGCATGGTTGCCGAAAACATCAGCGTCTGCCGTCGGATTGGGAGCTTGGCAACGATCTTACGGATGTCGTGGATAAATCCCATGTCGAGCATCCGATCGGCCTCGTCGAGCACAAGACATTCGACGCCGTCGAGACGCACTGCATTTGTTTTGACCAGATCAAGTAGGCGGCCCGGCGTTGCAACAAGGACATCGACACCGCTGAGCATTGCTCGGACCTGCGCGCCCATCGATACGCCGCCGATCGCCAACGCAGTCCTGATGCGCAGATGTCGCCCGTAGGTGCGAAAACTGTCGAGGATTTGACTAGAGAGCTCCCGCGTCGGGCTAAGCACGAGGACGCGGCAACTCTTGCGCACCGGCGGCCGAGGATCAGCGGCGAGAGCGTGGAGCAGCGGCAGCGCGAAAGCGGCCGTCTTGCCGGTTCCAGTCTGAGCAATTCCGATCACGTCGCGGCGTGACAGGACGACGGGAATTGTCAATTCCTGGATCGGAGTTGCAGTGGTGTATTTTTCTTCTGCGATTGCACGCGTGATCGCTTCGTTAAGGCCGAAGCCGTCAAATGAGGTCAATGAATAAGCTTTCTGTTTGTGCGCCAAAGCGCGGGCCGCCGCGCGAGGCACTGCCGTCCGCGTGGCGAAGTGATGCAAGACACCCCGCGCGATTAGGTGTCAAATTGTAAGGGTTAAGCGAAACAGAAACCTTCCGTCCACGCGGCTCGCAACAGCCGATTCGGCTAGCATCCATATGGGGCATGGATGTGTTCATTTCAAGGCGCCTATCACCTCCGGCCCGGTGGCGGCTCGTTTCATCCAGCAGTGCGCTGCTGGATGGGGCTTTCATTCATAAATCGTAAATCTTCCTTCGTGGTTCTACAACGAATAACAAAAAACAAACTCCAGACATTGCTATCACGCCGAGCGTAATAAAAAAGGTTTCCATCGCTTACATGCCCCAATGTCGAACGTTGAGGATGATTGTGCCTACCGATGGCAGTAGCTGCCTGTTATTGAGCGGCGACGTCGGTGGATCGCCGTTTTGCTAGCAGCCCTCAGGGGGAAATGGTCCCAGCCTGTCTTAGGTTGAATTTACTGGGGCGCTTTATTCGTTCGAATAGCAAGGACAATCTCTGCTTTTCGCAACTGTGCTCCAACTAGCGCAACGAATTCCTGCCGCCTCATGGGATTGCCCAGGGCATTTGGCGAGCCTCTTTCAGCATGCTGGGCTAAGTCGCCCACCTCACTGACGAGCCGATCATCGCGCAAACGCGCCTGCCGTCATGGTATCGAGCTGAATTGTTAGTTCAGCGATGAATCTGGCAAGCCACTCGACGGACTCTACGGAAGCATCAGTACGAAATTTCAATTGTCCTAATATGGTCCACGCTCGGCCGGCGATCAGCGGCCAAGCCGCTCACCAAAAACGAGGCGAGGCGGATCGCGACGAACTGCGTTACGTCTGAAATTCGGGGCTAAGCGGAGGCGTCGCTAACGGCGCGAGCTCCAGCGCCCGCGATCGATAATACCGAGGTACAGCTACCTGACCCTGATATTGACCGCAGACTCTTTCCCTCGATTGCTCTCAATCTCGTATTCGACCGTTTGTCCCTCGTTGAGTGAACGCAGCCCCGCCCGCTCAACGGCGGAGATATGGACGAACACATCTTTGCGACCGCCATCTGACGGTTGAATAAATCCATATCCCTTTGTCGGATTGAACCACTTCACGGTACCTGTAGCCATTTCCGTCTCCAATGCTGACAGCGCACAATACGGCTCGCGCCCGACCAGGACAAGGACCGCGATGGGTCTGCGGCGGCAAGGCCCACCGATAAGATCGGGCAAATAGTGTAAGCCATGGGCTGTCTTTTTCGATCCAACCAACTTTTCGGTCTTCGAAACCCATTGCCGGCCATGTGTGAGCTGCTCGGACGGGCGCCACGGTTTTTTGGCCTCGGAGCGAGGAACACTTTTTGCACGTATTTAGGGTGCTCTCATAACTACCGATCCGGTCACTGCGCCGGCAAAGGATGGCAAATGCAATGGAGAGCTACTGCAGTAATTTTGGCGGCCGTTTTTGGCCAGACTGATATAGGCCTGGCCGCTGGCGCTATAGCGGTCGGTCACCCCCCTGATGTGGCAAAGCATGGCATCTCGATGGGGTTTTCGACGAACCGCGATACGATCGATGACGCGAAGGCGCGCTCGATGATCCTGTGCAAAAACAGCGGGACACTGATTTCGAGCATTCTTTGCCAGGTTGTAGCAACATTCGAAAACAAGTGCGTCGCAGTGGCGATTGATCCGCAAGTGCAAACGCCCGGCTTTGGTTGGGCCGTTGCCGACACTGAGCAAGCGTCCAAAACCAATGCGCTGTCCAATTGTCAGGCGACAGCGGGTCCGACCCGTCGAAACGCCTGCAAAATTACTGATAGCTATTGTGACGGGTCAGCAAGAAACACCCAAGGTGGACATTAGCGCCCGGGGCTCTTTCGTCACACGCTCGCACCAATATCGCCGTCGTAGACTCGCCGACGGTTAATCTCACGAAAAGAAACAAGCCGTCGCCGACTTTCGTCCCAAAGCGCGAGTCGCACGCATTGGAAGCTCTCAATCAAAGTAAGTCGGTTCACGAGGCGAAGTTCGGGATGCTCGCGCAGAATCCGGGGCAGACGATAATAGGGGATACGGCTGCACAGGTGATGGACATGATGGACACCGATATTTGCCGTGAACCAGCGCAGGATTCCCGGAAGGTCGTAATGCGAACTGCCATGTAGAGCTGCTTCTTGAAAGCTCCAGCCGTCCTCATGCGCCCAGAATGTCCTCTCGAACTGATGCTGCACGTAGAAGAGCCATACTCCCACTGAACCTGCGAGCAAAATAATAGGTAGCTGCACAAGCACAAAGGGCCAAACGCCGATAAACCAGATTAGTACGGCGACAGCGGCAGCAATAGCAACATTGGTTGCCATGGTACTGAGCCAAGGCTGCCAGCCATTGAAGAACAGACCCACCGGCAGCCGGTATTGCAGGATAAACAGATAGGCGGGACCGAGACCGAACATGACGAGCGGGTTCCGGTACACCCGATAGCAAAGACGGCCCCAGAAGGAGAGCGACAGATATTCGCGCACCGTGAGGGTATCGACGTCACCGATGCCGCGTCGTTCAAGGTGGCCAGAGGTGGCATGATGGATCGCGTGGGTTTGGCGCCAGAAGTCATAGGGCGTTAGCGTCAACACACCGATCACCCGGCCTACCCAATCGTTTGCCATGCGATGACAAAAGAAGGAACCGTGACCGCAATCATGCTGAATCATGAACAGTCGCACGAGAAAGCCCGCGGCCGGCACCGCGAGTAGCAGGGAGAGCCACCAGTAGCCGAAGTGCACCGCCGCCCAAGCCAATACCCATAGCATTGCAAGCGGCACAAATGTGATCGCTATCTCCAGCGTACTGCGAAGCTCATTGGGTCGGCGGTACGGCGTGAGGATCTTTGTCCATCTTCGTACATCCGGCGCCAAGAAAGAATTAGCCGCAGTTTGAATCATCGATCACCGCAGTTAGACGGCAGGCGAGCTTTGCGCAGAGCGGACCACAACGCGCGACTGGCCGCTGTACGTAGAATCAAAAAATTCGCCTAGCGTCGGATTCCTGCTTCCGAAACCGCACAATTCTATGGCGATCCGACCGCTTCTACCGCTGCATAGCATTCATCAAGACCGCGACGGGCCGGTGCGATGGAGCAGCCCCGGCCGCCGCCCTTGTGCTCTTGGGTCCGGTTTCTTCTTGCGCCGGTCGCCAATCAGGCCCTCGCGCTCCGCCTTTTTCCGAGCAAGCTTGCGGGCACGCCGTATTGCTTCCGCCTTTTCGCGGGTTTTCCGCTCGGAAGGCTTCTCATACGATCGCCGTTGCTTCATCTCGCGAAAGACGCCCTCGCGCTGCATCTTCTTTTTTAGAACGCGTAAAGCTTGATCGACGTTGTTGTCGCGCACCAGAACCTGCATCGGATTCTTTCCTCTTTGTTATATGGACCTGTCGTGGCGACTTCTTCGTTTGCCGCTCGCTGTCGTTGGAAGCTTCGCTGTCCCGTTACAAGCGCAGCGCTCGGAACTGATCAGTTCTGGCGAGCAAGGCATGGCCACTGCTGCATTCGGCAGCTCTTTTATGCTCGCGATCGCTGCCCGTTTTTCGTCGCTCTTGGTGGCCGTGAGCATCGCCTCATGTGGTTGTAAGAAGCCCCGCGTCTGGCGAGCCAAACACGGGGCCAAACCACCAGCCTTGCCAGTACATCCGTGGTCAAGGCCTCATGGTTGCTGATCAGACAGCGCGCAGATTGTCAGCCGAGGACTTTCCGGTCTTGCGATCGGCGACAACTTCGTAGCTGATCTTCTGACCCTCATTGAGATTGTGCATTCCTGCGCGTTCGACCGCACTGATGTGCACGAAAACGTCTTTGCCCCCGTCGTCCGGCTGAATGAAGCCGAATCCCTTTTGGCCGTTAAACCACTTCACGGTTCCCGTAGACATGGGAGCCCCTTTCTTTGAATACGAGTACATAGATAGCCACGCGCAAACGCAGCCGGTTTGTCGAGGTTAAGGATGAATGTCGTTAGTCAGGCGCGCTGTTCGCGGCGAGGCCAATTCGTTCGGCCATAACTCGATGGCAACACATAGATGTTGTCGCGCTAAAACGCAAGGACAATCACCCGGAAGGACCGGGATCGTTGATCAAGCGCCGATAATTGTTCGCAAATAAGCGATCTCGCATGATGATCCGCCCGGGGCGACAGCGGGAGGCCATTAACAGGTATGGCTAGGTAGCGCCGGTAGGACAGTGGCGGAAAAAAGCCGCGCATTTCGGTACACACTTTGATTTGATCTTGTCCTGAGTATTGCAACGCGGCCGAGGGTGTCGGAATGAGACGCCGCGATGTCCGCTAACTGCCCACAGCGAACAATCGGCTAACCGCCCAACGATCTGAGCCTGAACTCACACCCAACCCCTCCAGTGTGCTTCGGTCATTTCCTCCCCACTATCAGCAGTCGAGCATTTTCGAAGTCGCCGCATTGAATAGAGTGCGCCCACCGTTTTAGCGCACGTCCCTTTGCGGTACGCGGTCTCAAAGACCTAATCTTGATGCACAGCGGATCCATCCGCTGATATAGCGCCTCATGGGCCTCAGCAGCCCGACCGTACGCTGCTCCTATTTCTGTTTTTCCTTCAACTTCAACGCGCAAGCGAACCTCGACGTAGGCTTGGAAATCCAACTGCGTCCATTCTTCCCGATCTGCAGGCAACGAGGCCAAATTTTTGATCTCACGCTCCAATAATTCCCTGACTTCATCGACCCAGGCGCAGAGCGCCGGCAATTCCGCCACCATCCCTTCTAGTTGAGCACCAAGCACTAATAGCTCAGCGTCATCCGGATTGGCGGCTGCGGGAATCATTATTGGGGTTTTGCTCGAAATCCCTTTGAGTTTTGCTATACGGATCACGGGAGCCGGTCGGCCTCCGCGGCGATTGGCTTCAAGTCTCTGGCACGTCGTTTCACCCGTCGCGTCAGGGTGCTCTACCTGACGTTTCCACCAAGCGTGGAGATTTCGGAAGCGCTTCGTTCGTTTTGTGTTCATGCTGCTCCGGCTAATTGGCCGCAAATTTCAGATGTCTGTGAGAACGAATCTCGACGCTGCGTGGAGAGAACGGATTGGGGAGTGCTCGAGCCGTTCTTGGGGCTGAGGCCGTTCCAGCAACTTAGCGATACTTGCCGCGCCGCGAGCGCCCGCGGACCGCGTTCATCTTAAGTCCGGCCGCTGATGTTCGGGGACGCGGAGCCACGGGTTTTCAAGTAAGGATCGAGCTTCCCGCAAACTCTCGTTTGCGGGATCATTTTTTAGTTGCTTGGATAATCGTTCAATTAACTCGCGCTGAAAGCCGTGAAGGCGCCGCACCGTCGTTTCGTACGGTGTCATCGGGACTGAATACGATACCGTTTGTTCGGCTTCCCAGATTTTATGGTCGATGTTCATCCGGAAATCGTCAGCACCGGGAGTCTCCGTCCCCAGATCGGTGAGCAGGTTGTCAACGAGTTCTTGCCATCGGTTCATGGCTTGATCCTTCCCTGTGCAGCAGTCCGGCAGCATAGCGATGATTCGCTGCGATCCGCTGGAAGCCTCGTCTCGTGGCCCAGTGGGCGAAATATCGGAGCGAGCGGGGAGCCAACGACCGTATGATATCATGGCGATGGCCTCGTGTATCCCAGATTTTAGGGAACCAAAGACGGGAACATGAACCGGATTGGCTGAAAGGTTGCGCGGCCTTGCTCCGCTCTCGTTGGGTTGCCGACCTCGCGAGCGGTTTCCTTTGAATCAGCTTGTGAAGCCGAAAGGCGAGAACGGCTCGGACTTTGGGTTGGCGATATATCTCTCATGCCAAACGGCACGCTCAATGGCTTCAATCACGTCCTGGATTTTGATGAAAGCCTCGCGCATGTTTTCCGTGTCGCCGCGATTCTGTTTTTCCGCCAAAGCTTCCACGATGTCGCGGCGGTGCGTAACCTCTCTATCTCGTGCTGTGAGCAGCTTTTGAACGTACGCGTTATCCTGAGCCATAGCGGTGGCCTCCTTCTAATCGACCTTTTGCGCGGCAGCACCGCCCAATTCGACGGTCAGTCCGCGCTCATTCTCACATAATAGACAATTCGAATGCCAAACCAATTATCGGGCTTAGTTTTAAGCCAGGTGAGCAAAATGATTCATAAGATCCGAATTCATTCTGCGACTGCGGTCTAGAGTCTGATTTTGGGGGTAAGCGGACACCGTAAGTTGAAGCCGCCATATCTTCTATCCACATGTCTTCTAATCCACATCAGACATTGCTGTTTTTTCGAGTGTCACCCACCGCAAGTGACCAGAAAGCATTCATGCTACTGCAATGGATTGAAGCCGGCCGCATGAAATAATATTATGTGAGTGCAGCAGACGGAAATGGGAAGCGCTTTGGCAAAGTCAAAGAAGACCCCAAGCTATTTTTGACGACCATAGATGGCGGCCGAACGCTGACGAAGTACCGGAAGAACGATGTAATTTTCTCGCAGGGGGATCCTGCGGACGCAGTCTTTTACATCCGAAAGGGCAAGGTCAAACTTGTCGTGGCGTCGAAGCAGGGAAAGCAGGCGGTGGTCGCCATACTCGGCGAGGGTGGGTTTTTCGGCGAGGGATGTTTGAATGGGCAGTCGTTGCGTTTGGCGACGGCCCACACCATGACCGAAAGCGAGTTAATGCGGGTGCAGAAAAGCGAGATGGTCCGCGTGCTTCATGGCGAGCCGGCTTTTGCTGAGATGTTCATGACCCATCTCTTGACCCGCAATAGCCGTATTGAAGAGGACTTGGTCGATCAGTTGTTCAACTCAAGCGAAAAGCGTCTGGCACGGACACTCCTTCTGTTGGCGAATTTTGGCAAGGACGATACGCCGCAGCCAATCGCCACAAAGATCAGCCAAGAGACACTGGCCGATATCATTGGCACCACTCGACCTCGAGTTAGTTTCTTCATGAACCGATTCAGAAAATTGGGCTTCATCGATTACAATGGCGACCTGAAGGTCAACAACTCGTTGCTCAGTGTTGTTCTGCGTGACTAGGTCGCGCCGAGGTTATTTAGCACGTGTTCAATTTTGGACACCGTCACGCACGCACCCATGTTGAATTGACTGTTCAATTTTGAACAATTGCATTGGGGGGAAAAGCAATAAAATAATATGTGTATTTCGGTTGAGCGTCCGGCTGCGAGCGCTCACGACAAAGTCTCAACTTTGCAGGAGGGCTTGCGATGGCCCGCTATTTGTTCCAAGCCCAGTACCGTGGCGCCATGCTGACGGATGACATCGGTGAAGAATTCCCGACGCTGCACGAGGCCGAAACCCACGCCACGGTCGTGGCCAACGAACTCGGCCGCAACAGTACTCAGGACCAGGCGGTCACTGTATTTGTGCTCAGCGAGGATGGAGAATTGCTCGCGCGCAGCGCCGCGATCAGCGGATGAGTGCTTAATCATCGCCCGTTACAGGCACGGGCCAATTTGCTAACCGATTCGCACACATGTCACCGCGAAGTGGTTGGGCTTCGGCACGCAAAAAGTACTGCGTGGCCGCAGCGCGAAACTTTGCGGCGAGTTTATCATCGCGGATGTGGTGCGCCATTCGCAGGCACAGTTCGGCCTGCAAACGCAAATACGTAGCGTCTTGCATGACGCCTCTCCAAACCGTGGTGTTAGTTGCATTTCGACCTAGATGAGCAAGCCGCTGCTCAATGTTCCCTTGCAAAGTGCCGCAAGTGGAACGCCGGTTGATCTCGGCACCTTAGGTCTTTCCTTAAGCCTAACGGCGCTTGGTCTGTCCGGTTCCAAACATGGGCGCGAAATCTGGCTGAAAACTCAAGCCAGGTCCGACGAGATCACACCCAGCAGTCGGCCGGCGTGAACTTTGATTGTTGCATAACGTTCGCAAGCGCTTTCCCGGAGGCCTTCGAGATCAAGCCATCGGATATGGCCGCGGCCGCAGCGGATCAAGGTCCGATCTCTGCAGGGCGCTGACCGCAAGCGTGGCGCTCGTCCGTCGCGCCCCCAGCATCTCGGCCAGGAACTCCTGAGTAAGCGCATTGTTCTCGACATCGCGCCAAAAAGGGCGCACCGTTGAGTTGGTCGGCACGCGCACGGGCGCGACCGGTCCCAAGCATGAAAGCTGATCGTTAATCCCGCAACGCCGGTTGAGGGAAATGCATGACCATTCCGATCGCAGAAGCAAGAAGCGGCAACATAAAGACGACCGCAAAGATGACGATGGTTGCAGTGCCACTCAATGACCCAAATCGGACATAAGCGGACTGCTTCGACAAGTGCCCACAAACGCAATTTTCACGGTGGTCTATGCAGCGTATGGAGAGTCGTCTAAACGCTGCAAGGGTGCGCGATCTGATCTGCCATAATGGTGAATACTGTGACCCATCACAAATTTAAGATCGGCCAGTCGGTGACTTACACGTCGCGGCCGTTAGGCGCTGGCGGTGCGAGCAACGTTTATAAGATCACGCAACTTTTGCCGCCCGAAGGCGACGAATTCCAGTACAGGATTAAAAGTTCCACCGAGCCGCACGAGCGGGTGGCCAAGGAAAGCCAGCTCGACCGCGCCGCATAGTGTGGCGTGACCCCGGTCGAAGATCATTCTGATGACTTTCGATTACACTTCATCAGCCGAACTATTCATGCCAAAACGCAAGCATGGTACGCGTCAGCACATCAGTTATCGTCGCTTTGCCACGGCGGCAGATGCAATTCGTTTCGCAGTCGAAGATTTTACCGGCATCCGTACGCTCGGGGCATGGATGCAGGTGGGAGATGAGCGCTTCAGCAGCGATGACATCCGGCGCCTATATGAGAGCAGCAGCTATCCACGGCGCCGTCGCTTGCGGAAGTTGGGTTAACAATTTTAGCCTGATCTCATAGCCGATGAATGCAATGAGCCGCGTTTGCTCTTGAGGGGGATAAGCAAAGAATCATGAAGACGTACCGGAATATCTTTTTTAGTGACGAAACCCCGACGCACCAGTTCACTCCCAGCCATTGATCCATCACGATCCCACCGAATGCATTTGCTCAAGCTCGCTGAGCGCTTTCGGCTTGCGCTCCAGAGCGGCGACATAGCGGTCTGCCCACTGTTGGACGTCGTTGCGGGAGAGGACCCGGAACAGCGAGTTGTGCCGCTCTCGCCGCTCGGCCAATGACATAGCGAGCGCCTGCCCGATGGCTGCAGCGACGCTATCGGGGTCGTACGGATTGACCAGCAGCGCTGCTTTGCATTCCTGCGACGCGCCGGCGAACCGCGACAGGATCAGCACGCCAGGGTCATCCGGATCCTGCGAGGCGACATATTCCTTGGCCACGAGATTCATCCCGTCACGCAATGGGGTCACGAGCCCAACACGGGCGGCACGATAAAGCCCCGCTAGCGTCGAATGGCTATAGGGATGATTGATGTAACGAATCGGCGTCCAGTCCGCTTCACCAAAGGCGCCATTAATGCGTCCCGCAGCCGATCCAATATCCTGCTCGATAACGGCATATTCCGGAATCTCGGAACGGCTTTTGGTCGCGATCTGTAAATAGGTCACTTTGCCAAGCCATTGCGGCTGCTTTTGCAGGAATAGCTCGAATGCCGAAAGCCGATTGGCGATCCCTTTCGAGTAGTCCAAGCGATCGACCCCGATGATGAGCGCACGGCCAGCCAGGCTCGCGATCACGCGTTTGACGAAAGGCAATCGCACTGAACGCTGGGCAAGCTCGGCGAACGCCTCCGTTTCGATGCCGACCGGGAACACGTCAATCCGAATCGTCCGATCGCCAACGATGAAATTGAAATCGCGACTGTGTAGGCCGCATTCGCGGGTGAGGTAGCGGCTGAAATTAAAAGCATCATCCCCGGTCTGGAACCCGATGAGATCGTATTCGCACAGTGATGGAATAAGGCGCTCGTGGTGCGGTAATGCCGTCAGTATTTCCGGCGGTGGAAATGGAACGTGAAGGAAAAAGCCGATGCGATTCTTGTGCCCACGCTCGCGCAGTGCCTTGGCCAGCGGCATCAGGTGATAATCATGCACCCAGATGGAGTCATCTGGCTCAAGCACTTTGTGCAGCTCGCGCGCGAAGTGATCATTGACACGCAAATAGCCAGTCAGATCCCGGCGCGAGAACTCGGCGAGATCGACCCGGTAGTGCAGGATCGGCCATAGCACACGATTGGTGAAGCCACTGTAGTATTCCTGGTGGTCTTCTTTGGAGAGATCAAGCGTGATGTAGGTAATCTTGTCACGCACCACCGTTTGGGTGGCACTCTTGGTGTGTGCGACGACCTTTCCGCTCCAGCCGAACCAAGTGCAAGTTTTGTGCTTGAGTGCCGCCTTGACAGCAACTTCAAGCCCGCCGGCGCGCGCCTTTGCATTTTTCTCGGGAACGGCGACTCTATTCGAGACTACGACGAGCTGTCCCAATAGCGGTCCTCTCCGCAACCTGCCTGGCGTTCATTAAATGATCCACCGCTAATGTTAGTTCGGAGTTGGCACTGACGCCAGCGCGAACCGATTGGCTGCGGGGCTCTTGGTAATGACGCATACCCCGCGCCCTTCGGAACACGCCCGACTGTGATGTCAGGCGGGTGTGCTGCCTTTAGGCCGTAGTCGCTGCGACCTGTTTTGCCGGTGCCGTTTGATCTTGTGCGACATCCGGCGGTCCATCAAGTTGCTGCTCGATTTGACGGATAACGTGCCGTGAGAATGGGCCGAGATGGAGATAAAGCGCCGTCAGCAGCACGATAATCCGAGCCCATTGCGGATTTCTCGATGCACATTGAATGATCGCTTGTCGGAAGATGTCCTGTGCTCCCGGCAGCTTGGACACAATACGATGGACAACCTCCAGGCCGCCAAGTTTGCTCCTGGAATCGTTCGCACGCACTTGACGATTGGGGTTGGAGCTGCCGAGCAGACTTGCCAAGCGCTGGAGACGCTTGGCATAGGCAACAGGATCGTAGACTTTCTCGAGCACCCGCTTGTAATCGGACAGGATTTCGCGTCGCGGCCGCAACGTATCGAAATTCAAACCTTGCGTGCACTGATCCATGCCGGCAGCGGGATCGAATAAGAGCTCCGCGTGCAAGCGGCCCTCGTCTGCAAGCCGACGCGTAAGTTGGGTGTTTGGCAGCGCGTAAAGCAGGCCGACCATACAGACCGGAATAGCGGCCTCCTCGATGAGCTCGACAATGGCGTCTGCGACCGATCCCCGCTCACTGTCGAAGCCGACAATGAAACCTGCAGTTACGTAGAGCCCAGCCGCGTAAATCCTATGCACGCTCTCGGCAATGTCCCGCCGCGTATTCTGTTTTTTGCGCATCGCGATTAGCGTACTTGTGTCGGGGCTCTCGATTCCAACGAACACCCCGATGAAATTGGCCTGATTTAACAGCTTCATTAAATCCGCATCGTCGGCCAGATTAAGCGACGCCTCGGTCGTGAACTCGAATGGATAGTCGTGTTGTTCGAGCCACGTCTTTAGTTCAGGCAGGAATGCCTTGACCGCCTTCTTGTTGCCGATGAGATTATCGTCGACGAAATCGATATGACCGCGGTAACCGAGACGATAGAGCGTGTCCAGCTCGTGCAACATTTGGGCGTTGGTCTTAGCGCGAGGAACCCGCCCGTAGAGTTCGATAATGTCGCAGAACTCGCAGGTGAATGGGCAGCCACGCGAAAACTGCACTCCGATGTAAAGATAATGCTCGACTTTCAATAGGTCGAACCGGGGGACTGGACTCTTGGTCACGTCGATTTTGAATTTTTCGGCCTCGAATACTCCCTCCCTTGCGCCTGCCTCCCACGCTGAGATGAATTTGTCGATGATGCCCTCGGCTTCGCCGAGAACCTGAAAATTTGCTTTGCTGTAAAGGTGAGGAACGGAGGTCACGCCGGGCCCGCCGACGACAACCGGCTTGCCCCGCGCACGGCACAGTTCGATGACTTCGATGGTGTCGAAATATTGCGGCAGCATGCCGCCGGTCATGACCAAATCGGCCCACTCAAGATCGCCGTCGGCCAACGCCTCAGTGTTTCGATCGACCAGTCGGATGGTCCATGTATTTGGCAGCAGGGCTGCTACGGTGATAAGGCCGAGCGGCGTCGTCGGGTAACGCGCGTTGAATAGTTCACAGGCCGCGGCAAAATTCCAAAACGTACCGGCCCCAAAGCGCGGATAGATCATGAGGATATTGCACGGACGCGCTGACGACATGAGCCCTCACGGCACGGTTCACCCCATGCCTACTACCCCGATGCATTATCGGCAGATATCCGCTTCCGATATTTCTCGGAAGGCGGTCGCTAGATGAACCATATTGATCTTCTTTGCCATAGGAAAGCCAATTGTGAAGTTCTGGATTAGTGCTTCTGGGCCTGGACGAGATATCCGTAGATCGTCTTTTCGCCCAATGCCTTGCACGCTTCGAGGCGATGCAACCCGTGTACGAGGACGAAGCGATCACCGTCACGCCGAACCAGGATGGGCGCTTGCTGTCCGACTTCTAAGATACTTCGCGCAATCTCTTGGACGGTCTCCGGTTTGAGCGTTGCTCGGCGCTTTATCGGCACGTAGATGTTTCCGATCGCAAATTTTTCTCGCCTCATCATGGCATGTCTCCACCGAATCGACACGGCGGTCTCAGCCCCGCTGGACGGCAAGTGCCGTCGGCAGGCACAATAACACGCCAAATAGCGTTGCGTTCGGCTGGGGTACCGTCAGCGGCTCCGTCGTTGCACGCGCCGCGTGCGGCGCACACCCCTCTGACCGAAAGGGCAAAAGCCATGCAAGTTCCATCAATTCTGGTGGGCGAGTCGCGGACTCGTCTCCTGCAAGGAATCGCTATCGGCGCGGTTGCGTCGATGGTGATAGGGTTTTCTTGGGGCGGCTGGATGACTGGCGGCACCGCCATCAAACTTGCGGATGAGCGGGCTAACAGCGCCGTCGTAGCGGCCCTCGCGCCGATCTGCGTGGAGAAATTCCTGCAGAACAGTGATGCGAAAGCGAACCTGGCAGTCCTGCAAAAGATTTCTTCGAACTGGCAACAAGGCCAATACTTGGAGAAGGGCGGCTAGGCGACACAGCCAGGAGCTAGTTCCCCCGACTACCACT
>Ga0187817_10000334_pt1 | contig 19497 bp, 18 predicted proteins | sample NC_wetland_sal_i_17_FD_132431 | JGI IMG/M metagenome (GOLD analysis project Ga0187817, IMG submission 132431) | Wetland sediment microbial communities from Neuse River Estuary, North Carolina, USA - SO4_2 | ecosystem: Environmental > Aquatic > Freshwater > Wetlands > Sediment | place: USA... | reverse complement strand
TGCTTGGTGCAGCACAGATCGAACAGCTTCAGCAGCGCCTGCGCGTAATCCGTTTCCCGGTTCGAGGCGTTAAACAGCTCCGCCAGAAATTCCAGCATTTCCACCGACGGACGATGCGCTGCCAGCAACTCCTGCATAGTGGTAATGAAGGATCGCCGTTCCCCGCGCCGCCGCTGAAAAGCTTCCAGCTTCCGCGCCAGCGTCACCGCCTCCGCATCCAGTTCGGAGTCGGTCATTTTTCCGATCAGGCTCACCACCTGGTGCATGCGCGCCGGATTCTGCTCGAATAACTGCCAGATCAGCGGCTCGCTCTCCAGGCACCGGCCCGCGGAGAGCAACGCCTCCGCGTACAAGTCGCGCAGTTCCGGCGATTCGTCACCGGCTTGCACCAGCGGCTCGAAAATAAAAATCGCGGCACCCGCCTCGCCCCGCGACAGCAGGCTCTTGCCATAAGCTACCGCGATCTTCGAATCCGCCGGATTCTCCGTGAACGCCCGCTCGATCAACGAACTGGCGTCTTTCCCCGCGGCTCCCACCAGCTCCGCCAATCGCAAAAATGACTGTGCCGCCATCACGTGCTCGCCCAGTTCCGCCGACAATTCCGCTACCCGCAAATGGTTGGGCTGCGATGGCTCCAGACTCACTATCCGCCGCATGACCAGCAACATCTCTTCTTTTCTTCCCTGCCGCTGCAAGTCTTCCAGCGCATTTTCAAACGTCCCGACCGCCAGCTTCTTGTTCGATTGCTCCAGCAGTTGCCCAAAACGCACTTTCTGCTCCCAGCTCGGGTTGGCATACCGCGCCAGCTTCTTGTAGGTCAGGCTCGCCCGCGTCGCGTCCATCGCCGCTACCTGGCGCTCAAACAACTCTCCCAGCAGCCGCACTGCTTGCGGCCCTTTACTTAAGGAGAGACACAGGTCCGCCGCTACCTGCCGCACGTTGTCATTTTGTGGATCGCCTTCCAGGATTTGCAGGTATTCCGCCAGCGCGTCGGCCGTCTTTCCCTTCTGCAGAAGTTTCTCCGCCTTGTCTACGCGGCGGGCGACTTCGGCACGATTAGGATTTTCCGGCATGGATGGTGACGGTCTTCGGACAGAGCGCTCCGTCTTGATTCTAGGATCGACCCTCCACACCAGCAACGCGGTTCGCTCGCCCGGCGATTACGAAAGTCATGAGATCGCCTCGCTCCCAACTCTATCTACCTGTAGAGACGGAGCTTGCCCCGTCTGCTTCGGACGCAGTCCACCCCCCATCCATCCTCCCGCACCCCCCGCGACTCCCCTTTTGACACATGTTTTCCCCGGCCAACCCGGGAAGCCCAATGTCAAATCTAACCGTGCATAACGTGCGGGGTTGTTCCCCAGAAGCAATCTGCAACAAAAGGGACGCCCTTTCCGTGGGGGTTGAACCGGTGAATGAAAGGGCGATCCAACGTATTCGTCCCACGAGACTGCGGGCAACGATTCTCTTCTCAATCCTGCTGTTGATTTCCGTGCCAGCCTTTGCCGGACTTGGGGAAGATGTTAGCTCCGTGCCGGCTGACCAGGCGCATATGCAAGGCACCCTGCGAACCACGCAAACCCAATCCTATACAGTTCGCGAGATTCAAGCCCCAACCGGGATCGTTGTGCGGGAGTACGTTTCCTCATCGGGGAGAGTATTTGGCGTCGCCTGGCAAGGGCCGTGGCCTCCGGACATGCGGCAGATATTAGCCAACTATTTCGAAACCTATCGGCAAGCCGCCCAGGCGGAGGTCAGTGCGCACGCCGGTAGAAGGCCGCTGGTAATCGAGCAACCCGGACTCGTGGTGCGGTCGGGTGGGCATATGCGCTGGTTCGCCGGCCAGGCCTACATTCCAGCGATGCTGCCTCAGGGGGTCTCCCCGGAGGCAATCCGATGAAGATCACGGGCATGAATGGAACTAGATTGCTTGCGGCTTCTGTAGCGACGCTGTTTGCCGTGGGATGTGGTGGGGGCAGTCCTTCGCACCCGAATACAGTGACCCCTTCAGGGTCAAATTCACTGACCATCTCAGTCAACGCCGGACCGGGCGGGATCTATGCCAACGGCGCTTTTGCCAGCGTGACTGTATGCCCGCCCGGCACTACCCCCTGCGAAACGATCCCCGGTGTTCTAGTGGATACAGGATCCTCTGGACTGCGAGTTCTTTCTAAAGCCCTGACCGTCTCTTTACCGCAACAGAAGGCACCGGATGGCAATCCCGTGGTTGAGTGTCTGCCGTTCGTAAGCGGCTTCACCTGGGGTCCGGTGCAGACCGCCGATATTCAGATGGCCGGAGAGAAAGCCAGTTCGGTGCCGATCCAGGTATTGAGCGATACCGACTTCCCGATTCCAGCCGCCTGCGGGAATCCGGTAAACTCCATGGACACACTTCTCGCCCTGGGTGCAAACGGCATTCTGGGCGTCGGAGTTTTTGCGCAGGATTGCGGCGGAGCTTGCGTATCGACCGGGCCTTCCAATCCTGGCCTTTATTACGAGTGTCCGGCCTCGGGCTGTGTCGTCGCCGGGGAAGCCCTGGGGCAGCAAGTGCAAAACCCCGTCGCTCTTTTTTCGGCAGATAATAATGGGGTCATCATTGAATTGCCTGCGGTCAATGCGCCAGAGGCGACTGTGAACGGCTCACTTATTTTTGGCATCGGAACGCAGTCGAACAATGCGCTCGGCTCGGCGACCGTGTACGCGACGGACGCGAACGCAAACTTCATCACCACTTTTAATAACCAGCCCTACTCCATGAGCTTCCTTGACAGCGGGTCGAACGGGCTCTATTTCTTGAACACCAACATCACGGGAATTCCAGTTTGTCCCCCTCCTAACACACCCTTTTACTGTCCCTCAAACACGCAGAATCTTAAGGCCGTGAATCAGGGGGCGAACGGAACGGGAAGCGGCACTGTCAATTTCAGCGTGGACAATGCCGATAGTCTTTTCCAGAACAACCCAAACGCTTCTGTATTTGGGAGCCTGGCGGGGCCGAATAGTCTGGCCGGCTTCGATTGGGGCTTGCCTTTCTTTTATGGCCGTAACGTGTTTACCGCCCTCGAAGGCCGAAGCACGCCGGGTGGAACTGGGCCCTATTGGGCCTACTAAACGAGCCTCCCGAAGGCTTAGTTGAGACGTGGCTTGCCCCGTCTCCGGCTGGGAATCACACCGAGCAACGCGTTACCTCCGTAAGCCAATCCTGCCTCTTTCCCGTGTCCTTTCTGAATTCTCTTTCTATCCTCTGATCAGATCATTCGAGGGCATCCAGGAAGCGCACCGTGACCGTCTGCCTTTTTCTATTGATACCGATCAACGAACTGACGATTCTCTCGTGTGTCGCGATTGCCGGCGGCCTGTATTTTTTCTTTACCGGATTCCGTCTGCTCGCCCGCAAGCGTTTGTTGCTGAGCACTCCCACCTCCAGGATTCGCAGCGCTGCCCTGGGACTGGTTGAGGTCAACGGCGTAGTGGCTGGTCCTTACACCATGCCGGCGCCCATCACCGGCAAGCCCTGCTTTCTTTACCGCACCACCGCCTGGCAGCAGCGCGGGAACAAGAAAGATGAATGGGCGAAGGTTGCCGACGAAACTCTGCATCTGCCCTTCTTCCTCGACGACTCGACTGGGCAGTTGCTGATCGAACCTCTGGGAGCCGACCTCGATCTGCACCGTGACTTTCACGAAGAATATGGCACGTCGTTTTTCTCCTCCCAGGACGACGTTCCGCCGCGGGTTAGTGTATTTCTATCGCGCCATGGAATTGTTCCAGCCCGCCGCTTGCGTATCGAAGAACGGTCGATCAAGCCCGACGATGCAATCTTCATCGCCGGAACTCTCGCGGAGAATCCGGGCGTTGAAGTGCGGCCGTTTTCGCCGGTGGGCGATTCTCCGCGCACCCCCGCGCCCAAAACTGTGGCGGAACCGCTGCCCGCTCCCCAGATCATCAAGCTCTCGAGTGGCACAGCTCCTTCCAACACTGCGGAAATGACCCAGCAGGCCAAAATCGCGGCCGCGCTCACTCGCGCCGGCATCACCAAACCCGAAGCGTGGTCTGCCGCTGGAGTTCCGTACCAATCCGTCGCCGTCGAAGAGAACGCGCCGCCCGCGCCCTTCTCCGCCTATGCCAAAGCGCGTCCCAATGGAGACCAGCCTAAGCCATCCAGTTTCGATCTCGCTCCACCCGTCGTATTGATGAAAGGCGCGAATAATCCGACATTCGTGATCTCCTTCCGCAGTCAAAAAGAATTCGTCAGCGCTCTCGCCTGGAAATCCGCGGGTATGATCTGGGGAGGTGCCGCCATCACACTGCTTGGCCTCTACATGCTGTGGGCGCAGATCGAGCCGCTGTAAGAGAGCGCCATTCGCAAGTCTTTCCTGGAAAGAGTGTCGACCTCGACGAAGCCCGTAGCCAACTGCTCAATGCCAAGCGCAACCCGCTAATTTAGAATGTCACCTGTGAGTGAACCCGTCCGGATAGGGATTCTCGGCGATTTCAACCCCGAATTCCGTTCCCATCACGCGACCACCGACTCGCTTCAGCACACCGCTCGGAAGCTCCAACTCGAGGTGGAGTCGGAGTGGCTTCCAACCCCGTCGCTGCTCGAACCCGGCGCGACGGCGACCCTCGATTCCTTCGACGGTCTGTGGGCCTCGCCAGGCAGTCCCTACAAAAGTTTCGACGGCATGCTCAAAGGCATCGAGTTCGCCCGCGTCCACGACCGTCCGTTCCTCGGCACCTGCGGAGGCTTCCAGTACGCGCTCATCGAGTGCGCCCGCAACGTGCTCGGCGTCCAGGACGCCACCACCGCCGAAGAAGATCCAAACGCCGAGAACATCGTCATCTATCCCGTGGCCTGCGCCGTTCCCAACCGCGACCCCAAGGCGCCCAAGCTCTCCGGAAAAATCAATCAGATCCGCCTTCGTCCCGGCTCCTACCTCGCGGCGTTTTACGGAAAGGAAACGATCGAGGAAGAATTCTTCTGCAATTACGAACTGAATCCAGAGTTTGAATGGATGGCCATGGAAGCGGGCTTCCCGGTCGTAGCCCGCGGCTCCAAGGAAGAATGCCGGGCCATCGAATCTCCAGCGCACTTGTTTTACATCGCGACGTTGTTCCAGCCGCAACTTTCGTCCACCGAGGCGAAACCGCATCCGCTGATCACGGCCTTCGTGCAGCACGTAGCAGATTTCCGCCGCAAACGGCTCGACGACTCCATCCTGACCTGAGGGCTCGATCTATCAACCAGTTGGTAGGGGGGTACCCCCCTCCCCCCCCCGGTCTTCTGGAATCAAAGACTTAGGAAGAAATTCCCGCCAAGTCTTTGGGTTTAAAGGACTTTCTGGTAAAGTCTTTATAAAGCAATAACTTACGAGATCCGTTCGCTTCGCTCAGGATTTCGGCAGCGGCCTCCGCTCACGCCCGCTGAACGACTCAACTTACGTTGTCAAAGAGCGCTGAAAATGGGTTAAGGAAAGCTTCGAGGGCTGTCTTGGTGACGGATACAACTCGGAACTGCCCCCAATCAGATCTCTATCGTGGCGCACGACGGGTCTTAGGTCAACGGACTCCGCTCTCGGATGATTTGGGACGAAAATCTGGACAACATCCCCCATTGTTATACATAAACCTCTCACATCCAATAGCTTACAGTTTACTAATATATTACTTGACATGTAATAATATGCGAATCAAAATACAGGTGTCGACATCTAAAGGGGCAGAGGCAAAGAGAATGACAGGAACGGAATTCAAGGTCGCTCGCGAAAAGCACGGCTGGAGCCAGTGCGAGGTGGCCAACCGCCTTGGTGTCTCACAAACCTACGTGACGTTCCTGGAAAGGAACAAGCGCCCATTTCCTTCTGCTTTGGCGCGGAAGGCAGTCACCTTGCTCAAAATGAGCCCCTCAGCTTTGCCGTTAGAACCGCGTGCTTCCATGGATGCTGATCGGTCGACCCGCGAGCTTTCCGCGTTGGGCTATCCCGGATTTGCACACGTACCTCCAGTGCGCCGGAGAAATCCTGCTGAGGTGCTTCTCGCAGCTTTGGGACAGAAAGACCTGGAGGCGAGGGTTGCGGAAGCGCTCCCTTGGCTGTTGCTCCAGTACGGAGAAATGAGTGAGGCTTCGAAGGAGTGGCTGGTTGAACAAGCGCGACTTCGGGGTCTGACGAATCGTCTCGGTTTCACCGTTACGCTTGCGAAACAAGTTGCCGAGCGAAAGGGGGAAGCCACCTCGAGGGTTCACCAGGCTCTAGTTCAGTTGGAACAGGAACTGTTTCCGAGCCGTCTTGCTGAACCCGACACCTTTTGTCTGCGTCATCTTACGCAACGGCAACGTGAGTGGATAGAGAACGCCAGGCCGGACGCGGCAAAACGATGGAACCTGCTGACCACTTTGCGGCCCGGGCATCTGCCATATGCCTGATCTGCCCTCACCGTGGCCACAGTTTCTCGCTGACGTGGATCAGATCCTCTCAGAAGCGGTGGAACTTCACTGCGTGGGAGGCTTTGTTCTCACCGCCGTGCATGGCCTCCTGAGGACCACAAATGATATTGACTACGTTTCTGTCGTTCCACGCCAAGCCAATGAGGAACTAGACAGAATCGCAGGCAAGGGCTCAGCCCTCGCTAAGAAACACAAGGTCTATCTGCAGTCGGTTGGAATCGCTGATTATCCGGAGAATTACCAGAGCCGTTTGATTCCTCTCCCGCTCGGATTGAAAAAATTAACGCTTCTGACTTTCGAACCCTACGATCTGATTCTTTCTAAACTCACTCGAAACAGCGATAAGGATATGGAAGATGTCCGGGCTCTGGTCCAAAAGCTAAACCTGAAATTTGATGTGCTCATGGAACGGTTCCAAACTGAGATGACCGTCTCCAGCCGGGAATATCACGAACAGACACTGAACGTGGTTTGGAAGGACTACTTCGGTCCTGAATGATAACCGGGGGATAAACCGGGGTCAGACGGAAGTTTTTCTCAGCGGTCCTTACAGGCCCACGCCGGAGCCAAGCAGGCTATAGAGCAGCACCGCGAGCACGATCAGGGTAAAGGCGACGTACATGCGATCGCGTTCGATGGTGAATCCCACAACCGAGAAGATGACGCGGGCGATGGGCGTGGCGATGAGCAGGAGCAATCCCAGTTGGATCAAGCCTCGACCTCGGCCATCCATGACGCTCTGGATGACCCCGGCGATGGTGCGGAACTCGGAAGGCTCGCCGCGAAAGACACGGTAATTAACAGGCTCATGCGCGTGGCGCGAGAGGTAGATGCACGCTCCGCTGAGAACAACAGCCGCCGAGAGCAGGACTCCGGTGCGGAGCAGGTTGCCGAGAATGATTTCGATGCGGCGATCTCTCCACGGCTGAGGCTGGAACGGATGCCTTTGGCGGCCGGTCGCTTCGGTTCCAGGCATCAAATCCTCCCCCAGAATCCCTTGTAGAGCATTTGCAGCCCAAGAACCAGAATCACCACGGCGAAGACCAGGCGGAGCGATTTGGTTTCTGCTTTCACCAGGAGATGGCTGCCGAGCAACGACCCGGCCAGAACTCCTAACATGACGGGCATGGAAAGGCCGGGATCGACATATCCGCGGTTCAAATAGACGCCCGCGCTGGCCGCGGCGGTTACGCCGATCATGAAGTTGCTGGTGGTGGTGGAAACTTTGAAGGGGATCCCCATGGCCTGATCCATGGCCAGTACTTTGACGGCTCCCGAGCCGATGCCGAGCATTCCCGAGAGAGCGCCCGCGCCAAACATGAGGCTGAATCCGGTGGGAACGTGCTGGACTTTGTACGAGCGCGAACCTCCCTCGTCGGGGAACCTGCCGTTCAGCCGCAGGCGGGTGGCTAGGGGATCCGGGGGCAGGTTGCGCAGAGCCTGCGGACGTGGCTTGCGGGAAACAAACGCCGAGTAAAGCAGGACAGCGCCGAAGATGACTGCCAGAGCGCTGGTCGGGATGCGCGTGGCCAGGAAGGCGCCGAGCAACGCGCCGAAGGTAGTAGCGATTTCCAAAAACATGCCGATGCGAATGTTGGAGAACCCTTCTTTCACATACGAGGAGGCGGCTCCGGAGGAGGTTGCAATCACGGAAACCAGTGAAGCTCCGATGGCGTAGCGGATATCCACATGAAACAAAGCGGTGAGCAGGGGCACGAGCACGACCCCGCCACCGAGGCCGGTGAGCGATCCGAGAAGTCCCGCGACGAACGAGACGAGCGCGACGATGGCGGTGAATTCCAGAATGGTCATTGGACGATGGTCATTGCAGGATGGCCATTGAATTTCTCCTAGGTTAACATTTCTCTTTTCACGAGCAGCGGAGTGTAATTGCTGTTGAAGGACGGAATCTGTATGAAGACGACGATGCGGAGGGCACTGGCAGGGGTACTGACAATGACCGCCACGGCGATTTTCGTGGCGGCGATGGTGGGCGCGGCTTGGGCTCAAGCCGGGCAGAACGCAGCGGCGGAGAGCACGGTATCCGCACAAAAATCCTACTCGATAGCAGTGAGCGGCTCCAGGGAATGGACGGATACCAACATCGACCTGCGCGCCGGTGAGAAGCTGCAGTTTACGGCGGAGGGAACGATTACTTATGCCAAAGGAAATCGTTTTGGCCCGGCAGGCATCACGCGCGGCTTTGCCGATCTGATCCATCAATATGCGGTTCCAAACGGCGCGCACGGACAGCTGGTCGGGCGGCTGGGTTCGGGCGACGTGGCAGAGGCGTTCGAAGTGGGAGCGAGCGGCACGTACACGGCTCCGGTGGCGGGGCGCCTGTTTCTCGGGATCAACCAGAGCATGAAAGATGCCGAGGGCGCGACCGGAAGTTTCCAGGTACAGATCGAAGTGTTGAATGAGGGGCTGACCACGGCCGATGCGGCTGTGGTGGGCGGACCCACGGAAACGGCAATGCCCACGATTACACCGGCGCTGCTGGAGGCAATCCCGCGGCGAATTACGGACCAGAACCACAGCCCGGGAGATATGGTGAACATCCTCATCGTCGGAACCGAAGATGAAATGGTGAAGGCGTTCACGACCGCCGCGTGGGTCAAGGTGGATAAATCGGTGGGCAGCACGGTGATGGAGGGGCTGCGGGATACGTTCGAGAAAAAGGACTATCTGACCATGCCGATGAGCACCCTGTATTTATTCGACCGTCCGCAGGATTATGGGTTTGCCCATGCCGAGCCGGTGCGTGTGATCATGTCGCGCAATCATTTGCGGGTGTGGAAATCGCCGCATCAGGTAGATGGACGGCCGCTCTGGTGTGTGGCCGCGACCCACGATATCGGGTTCGAGCGCGATCAGAGAAATAACGGTTTGACGCACAAGATCGATCCCGCGATTGATGGCGAGCGGGAGTTTGTGAACCAGACCCTTTCTGGGACGGGACTGGTGTCGACGCGGGGGCATGTCGTCCCAACAAATCCGCTGACCCAGGCAAAGACGGCGACGGGCGGGGAATTTCACTCCGATGGAAGGATTCTGGTGCTGGTACTGAAGGGTAGTGACGCGGGAACTCAGTAGATCAAAGACTCGCGTAGAGACGGGGCTTGCCCCGTCTCCAACCGCTTTACTGGTTTATCCAGACGACGCGGGATTTCTTCAACTGGGCGTGCTGCTGCCTGAGTTGCCGGGCAATCTCGCCGAGCGAAATCGCTTCCGCTGCCGGCGCAGGGTGCGGCAAATCCGATGCCGGTCTCTCTCCCTGAGCCACGGAATAACCAGCGCTGGGCAGGATACTCCGTTCGGAAGACATCGGCGTATAACCGGCATGTTCCGGATGACTCGGCGAGTAGTAAATCTGTGGTTGACTGCTGATGTAGGACCCACCGACCTGCGCAAACGCGGCGGTGGTGGAAAGCAGACAAAGCAGGAACAGGGTCTTTTTCATCGTAGGGTCTCCAAATTCCGGAAAAACCGAGGGTCGCATCCGTGCCCACCAGGCGGCGGACGTTTACTCCTCCGGCAAGAATAAGAGCAAGCCCGGTGCCAAACTTTGCCGGGGCGAAATCGCGGCTTGCGCGGGAGTTGGCGCCGGTTAGGCAATTGTTTGCACAATTGTGGAGAGCGCGGGGAATAGGCATGCCATACGTGCGCCGGGCCGCCTCCAGGGGCGAGGGAGTGTACAATTCTTTTCGCTGCCGGGATTGATTGCGCTAACCGTTCCCGCGGAAATTTCTTCTAAGTTGCGAGAGGGTGACAGACATGAAAATGCGAACAGCGGTACGAATCTCCTTGATCGTGCTGGCGGCCATGGTAGCGCTGCCGGCGCTGGCGGCGGGTCCGGACTACAAGGTCGTGAAAACGTGGAAACTGGGCGGCGATGGTGGATGGGATTACCTGACCGCGGACAGCGACGGCCATCGCTTGTTCATCGCCCGAGCCACCCGGGTGATGGTCATTGATACCGAGTCGGGCAAGCAGGTAGGCGAGATTCCGGAGACGGCCGGCGTGCATGGGGTCGCGCTCGATCCCGAAATAGGCCGCGGATTTACCAGTAACGGGCGCGAAGATACGGTTAGCGTGTTCGATCTGAAGACGCTGGCGGTAGAGAAGAAGATCAAGGTCGGCAGCGGGCCCGACGCGATTCTCTATGACCCGTTCTCGAAGCGCGTCTTTACTTTTAACGGAAAAGGTCACGACACCACGGCCGTGGATGCGTCCAAGGGCGAAGTGGTGGGTAACTTGGAATTGGGCGGCAAGCCGGAATTTGCCGCGACCGACGCCAAGGGCACCGTGTTCGTGAATATTGAGGACACCTCCGAACTGGTGGCGTTCGATCCGCAGAAGCTCGCCGTGAAGTCGCGCTGGAAGCTGGCGAACTGCGAAGAGCCGACCGGTCTGACGATCGATGGCAAGAACCGCCGGCTGTTTGCCGGTTGCGGTGGCAACAAGAAGATGGCGATCGTGGATGCGGACAGCGGAAAAGTAGTGGCGAGTCCCGCTATCGGGGACGGATGCGATGCCACCGGGTTTGATGCCGAGCGGGGACTGGCGTTTGCATCCGCGGGAGACGGCACGATCACGGTGATTAAGGAAGACGGTCCTGACAACTTCAGCGTGGCGCAGACGGTCACGACCCAAAAGGGAGCGCGCACCATGGCGGTTGATGCCAAGACGCATCAACTGTTCACCGTAACCGCAAACGTGACTGGCACTCGGCAGGACAGAAAAATCGAGCCGGATTCTTTCGTGGTGCTAATGGTCGAGGCGGCGCACTAGCGGCGAGTGGCACGCGCAAGATTCGGATCAGGGCATCGCTTCAGCGATGCCGAAGAGCCCGAGATCAGCAGCCCCTTCAGGGGCTGCGCGTCCGAATGGGACACTTTCGTAACTGTCCTCTTCACGACCCCTTAACATTTCACCGTCTACAATATCTGTAGACCAATAAATCGTGGAGTGTGGCAGTGGATACGGTAACCAGAACTCGTCAACGACAGAAGCTGATGATGGAATTGCTGGAAAGAAAAATACGGCTGCGTGCGCGCCAGCTTTACGAGGAGCGCGGACAGGCCGCTGGACAAGACTTGGAAGACTGGGTGAGAGCTGAGTCGGAAGTTCTGCAATCGAGCATCCTCGCGCCGCTGTGGAACAAGCGCCAGGAGCGCAAGCTAGCCGAAGTATAGGCTCAAGGTCTTGTCGCCGCACTTCGAGCCGTCCACCTTCGAACGGCGAATCTCAAATTTCCTGACGCCCCTCTGTGTTCCCCTGTGGCCCCTGTGGTGAAGATTTTTCTTAACCACAGAGTTCACTGGGGAACACAGGGTGCACCGCGCGACCGTGGCTTTTGCCGAAGCAATCTGTTAGCTTTCAGCGTCGGGCAGGTGAAGGAACTTTTGCGCAAGTCTTTGTGGAGGGTGAAGGTGGGATCTCAAAAGTTGTGGTTGGGCCTGTTTCTTTCTGTGATGTTTGCGGTTTCGATGCAAGCGCAACAATTGTCTCCAGCGGACGAAGCGACACGAAAACTGGCAGTCGACATTTTCAAACAGCTGATCGAGATCAATACCACGGACTCGGTCGGCAGCGTAACCGCGGCCTCGGAAGCCATGGCCAAGCGCTTTCGCGATGCCGGATTCCCCGAGAACGACATCCAGGTAATGGGCCCGAATGACCGCAAGAAGAACGTAGTGGTCCGCCTGCACGGATCGGGCAAACACAAGCCGGTGCTGCTGATCGGCCATCTCGACGTGGTGGAAGCCCGGCGCGAGGACTGGACAACCGACCCATTCCAATTTATCGAGAAGGAAGGCTATTACTACGGCCGCGGCACCAGCGACATGAAGGATGGCGACGCCATCATGTCGGCAACCCTGATCCGCATGAAGAAAGAAGGCTACGTTCCCAGCCGCGACATCATTCTCGCCATGACCGCGGATGAAGAAGGCGGCACCTCGAATGGGGTGGACTGGCTGATCAAGAATCATCGCGAACTCATTGATGCCGAGTTCGTGCTGAACCACGACGGCGGCGGGGTGTTGGCCGATCACGGCAAGCCGGTAATGATGGAGGTGGATTCCACCGAAAAACTCTATGGCGATTTCGTGCTGACCGCGACCAATCCCGGCGGGCATAGCTCCTTGCCCCGGCCGGAGAACGCGATCTACGAACTGGCCGACGCGCTGACAAGGATCGCGCACTATCAATTCCCCTTCGAGCTCAATAACATCACGCGCGCCTATTACGAGCGGGAGGTGCCCATGGCGACAGGACAGCGTGCGGCCGATCTCAAGGCGATGCTCAAGACTCCTCCCGACATGGACGCCATAGCGCGGCTGTCGAAAGATCCGATAGACAACTCGACCATGCACACCACCTGCGTGGCGACGCGTTTGAGCGGAGGCCACGCCAACAATGCCCTGCCGCAGATGGCGCAGGCCAATATTAACTGCCGCATCGAGCCCGGACACACGCTGGAGGAAATCCGGCTGACGCTGGAAAAAGTGGTGGCCGATCCCAAGGTTAAAGTGCAGTTCCGCGAAAACAACAACGTGCTGATGGATCACGGTTCAGACCGGCACAGTTATGTGCCACCTGCTCCGCGAAAGGAAGTGTTCGATCCGCTGGACAAGATCGTGGCCAGGATGTGGCCGGGAATTCCGGTGCTTCCCACCATGAGCACAGGCGCGACGGACGGCGTATACACGAATGCCGCCGGAATGCCGACCTACGCGGTCTCGGGTGAACAGTATGACAAGGACGACATCCGAGCGCACGGCAAAGACGAACGGACCGGCGTCGAGGCGTTCGCCCGCGGCGTCGATTTTTACTACGCGTTTCTGAAAGGAGTCACGTCCGAGTAGGGGAGCAGTCGGGTCGCTCGCCGGACAGGGCGCGGTCGACGTTCGGATTGTTCCAGACTGCGGCCAGCGTCTCTCCTCCACGCGCGGACAAAGCTGCCTTTACACGATCGGGCGTGAATGGCACTTCCCGAATCCTTGCGCCTGTGGCATCGAAAATCGCGTTGCCGATGGCTGCCGCAGCCAGTGTAATCGCCGTCTCTCCTGCGCCGGTCGCCTCCGCCTCCGGACGGTTGATGAGGACGCTCTCAATGACTGGTACCTCAATTCCAAGCGGCAGCGTGTTGTAACTCTGCCAGTCAATCGAAGTCACTTTACGATCGTCCCAGGTGATTTCCTCGCCCAGCGCGCGGCTCGTCCCTTGCAATACTCCGCCCTCGATCTGATTGCGCAAGCCGTCGGGGTTCGAGATCGGCCCACAATCAACGGCGGCGATAAAGCGTCTGGGCCGCACCCGCCCGCTCGCCTGATCCACTTCCACTTCTGCGACCAGCGCCGCGTACCCGTTGTCGCCCTCGTAGGCGACGCAAGCAATGCCGCGTCCAGTCACGGTACCGGTGCGTGCAGTGCCCGGTTTCGGTGAGGGACGAGCCTCCCAGCTTGCTGCCTTGGCTGCGGCTTGCACGACGTCAATCATGCGCGTCTCCCTCAGATGCCGTAACCGATAGGCGACCGGATCGGCCTTGATCTGCGCGCTGATCTCATCCATGAAGCATTCGTGCGCGAAAGTATTTTGCAGGCGCAGGGGCGATCGCAGCGGTCCGGTGAAGAAAGGCGACGGCACCGCATGCGTCAGCACTCGTTCACTGCGGATCGAGCCGGTTCCGCCACACTTGCCGTCGACGCATCCTGCCATGTACGACGGGACGGCGTTGCTGCCGTTACGCAATTCCCCGGCAGGCTCGGCGGCTGCGCGTGGAGTAATCGTGTCAGGCGCAAAGCCGGCGAGCGTGCCCGTGATTACGTTTCCAGATTTTTCGTACCCGGGTCTATCGCCGTACGACACCGACCATGTCTCGCACTCCCATACGCCAATATTGCCGTTCGTGTCGAAGCCTGCTTGCTGTTCGATCACGCAGGCGGAGCCATAGTTCTCGGAAACGAATTCGTCGTGTCGCGTGAGTTGCACGCGAACCGGTTTGTGCACGGCCTGGGAAAGCAGCGACGCATCGTACGAAACCGTGTCCGCGGCATTCAGCCCGTAACAGCCCGACCCGCGAACAAAAATCACGCGCACGCTGTCGAGCGGCAAACCGGTAAGTGCGGAAATGCCATGCTGCGTCGGATACACCGACTGTGTTGCCGACCAGACGGTCGCATGTTGCCCCTGCACATCGGCCACCGCGCAGGACGAGCCCATGGAACCGTGCGCCTGGTAGGGATGCAAATATGTAGCTTTCAAGACCCGCGAAGCGGACTTTAGCTTCTCGGTCACGTCATGGGAATCAACGAGCATAACGTCGCGTGAAGGCTGCTTCCGCATGTAGTCGTAGAACTCCTTTTGCGCCGGCAGCCGAGGGCCAGGTTTCCAGGCAACCTTCAGCTCCCTGGCTGCTTGCTCCGCCTGCCATTGCTTCTCCGCGACGACGCCGACGAAGTTGTTCCGAGCAACCACCTTGATCAGGCCAGGAACGTGCTGGACCGATTTCTCGTCCACGCTCGCAACCGTTGCTCCGATCTCCGGCGGACGCACGACTCGACCGTGCATCATTCCCGGCACGTGCACATTGTGAACAAATTCGAACGTGCCGGTCATCAGCGCAACTCTGTCCCTCGACGGAACGGGTTTCCCCAACACCTTCCAGTCGCTCGGCGATCTGCGTTTTGCGGTCGAACTCACCCTCAGATCGAAATGCTTGTCCCCAATCAGCTCGCCATAGCTGACCCGGCGCCCGCTCTTCGCTTTGACGACACCGTTCTCGATCGTAAATTGATCCGCGGGTACACCTAGCTTCTGCGCTGCCATTCCGACTAGAGCCTCGCGTGCGGTCGCCGCGGCCTGCGCCAGATTTTCCATATTGAAATTAGTCGGCGTGGATTGACTCCCGGAGGTCGTACCCTGGTCCGGGGTCACAGATGTATCGCACTGAATCAGTTTCACCTTATCGATGGAAACGCACAGTTCCTCGGCGACCAACTGGGTTTGCGCGGTGAACATGCCTTGCCCGAGGTCGCATTTCCCGGTGTACGCGGTCACCGTGCCATCGGATGCGATCGCGAGCCACGAATCCAGCTTCTCCGGATCGACATGCGACCGATGCGTGTCGAAGGGCCCCTGCGCCATACCGAATGGTTCGAGGAACGATGCCGCGCTGAACGAAACTACCAGCGCGCCAGAAGATTTGACAAACTCGCGGCGGGAGATTTCTCTTTTCATGCCCGCCCCCTCTGGTAACGCTGGATGGCGCGCATCATCCGGGTGTGGGCAAAACACCGGCACAATACATTCGACAGGGCGTCGCGAATCTGCTCGCCGGAGGCTTTCGGATGTTCATCCAGCAGCGCTTTTGCGGTAAGAATCACGCCGCTCAGGCAGAAGCCGCATTGCGCCGCCCCCTCCTCAATAAAAGCCTGCTGAATCGCGTCCGGTTTTTCCGGCGTTCCCAAGCCTTCGAGCGTCGTGACCTCCTTTTGTTTCACGGCGCTGACCGGCATCACGCAGGAGCGCACCGCCTGCCCTTGTAGGAGGACCGTGCAGGCCCCACACTGCGCCAGGCCGCAGCCGAACTTGGGTCCACGCAATTGCAGCTCGTCGCTGAGCACATATAACAGCGGAGTTTCCGGATCGACGTCCACCGTGTGGACGCGACCGTTTACCTTCAGAGAAATTGCCGCCATCATCCCACCCCACATCACCGACAGAAAAAATTTTACACCGGATTTTTATCGTCCAGTTAGATGGCGCGCTGGGGTTCGGCGTTCCTCGCTTCCCTGTGGCACCGGCGTTGCCAATTCCGATGGTTGGCGGGATCATCCAAAGAGATTCCGCCCACAGGGAAGTCCACGATTATTCACTTGACACAAACGAATAAAAGTGGCACTATGTACGCATGAACATTAGAGAAGCACATGAAAAGTTCGCCAGTGACGAGCAGTGTTTAGAGTACATCGGCAAGATGCGCTGGCCTGATGGCATCGTGCGCTGCCCTGAGTGCGGAGAGAAGAACGTCAAGCGCGTAGAGCGCACGGCAGACTCCAAGAACCGCCGGAAGTGGTTTTATCTCTGCATCGAAAAGACCTGCCACAACCAGTTCTCGCCCACATCTGGGACGCTATTCCATGACACTCATATGCCGCTGATAGTGTGGTTCCAAGCGATCACCCTCATGCTGAATGCGAAGAAGGGAATCAGTGCAAAGCAATTACAGCGCGACCTGGGGATCGGCGGATACAAGACTGCGTGGTATCTGAATCACCGCATCCGCGAGGCGATGGCAGAAGGCGCAATACCCAAGCTCGGCGGGATCGTGGAGATTGACGAAACCTATGTCGGCGGAAAGCAGCGCGGACACCGGGGAAAGATGAAGGCCAAGGATGTGGTGATGGGCATTCGGGAACGCGGCGGTGATCTGCGATTATTCCAGATTGAGGCCCCGACTGTGAAGGCACTTGCAGAGCGCATCAAAGCAAACGTCAGCCGTGATGTGAAGAAAGTGATGACAGATGAATGGGCCGCGTATCCTGCCGCTTTCATCGCGTCCGGTATCAAGGGCGGGAAGCACGCAACCATCCGGCACAAAGACAAAATCTACGTGCAGGGTGAGGTTCACACGAACACGATTGAATCAGCCTTTTCACTTTTCAAGCGTGGAGTGATAGGGAGCTTTCACAAGATTTCGATAAAGCACTTGCAGCGTTACCTGAATGAGTTTTCCTACAGGTTCAACCGCCGCGCTGATGACAGCGCATTTATGGAGACGGTATGCCGCTTGGCAGGGTTCAAGCCGCTCCCGTTCGATATGCTCACTGCTGAGAAGGCTTAGACCGCTTCTTTCTAGCCTTTATCCTTGCGGTCTTTTTTGGAGGCTTGTTTAGCATCCGACGGAGAACTTCGTCGAATTGTCCTTTGTCGGTTTTCATTCGATACTATTCTACGTCTTTCGTGCACCCTAGCGACAAGATCATTGCCATTTTTTCGGCAATTTCTCACGTTCGTAAATTCTCTCGACATCTCCTTTGTGATCCTTGGTGCGCTCGTCCAGTATTTCAGTGACAAATTGCTTTAGCGTCTTCCTCGCTGCTCCCGCGACCGAATTTACTCGCCAAAATAGCTCATCCGGCACCCGGATGTTGAGTTGCTGCGAGAGTGCTCGATTAGGCGGTTTCCGTTTCGGGGCCATGCCACACTACTAGAACCAAGAAAATGACTTGCATTTTTGTGGCTATTAATCTAGCTTTATAGCCACAATGTCTCAAGTCGGCACAGATTGTGCCTTTTAGACATTGACCGCAACATCTAGTAGGTAATAGCCAAGTTGCACAAGGCTAACGGTAATCTGGTGTTGCGCAGCGGTTGTGCACGAGAATAGACTTTGGCGTTTGGTAAAGAAGCCTACGACGAATCGCAGTGGCGGAAGTTCTTTTAAACTGGATGGAGCGGAGAGGGTGGGATTCGGACCCACGGATCACGGTGTTCCCTGCGACGGTAGACCGGATCAGGCGATTATAAGTCGCCCGCCTTAAACCACTCGGCCACCTCTCCAAGTAGAAACACAAAGGGCGCTGTCGTCACGGTGGGAGTCGAACCCACGAATCACCCGGAATAGCATCCGGTGCCGGTCGGCAAACGGGGCCTCGCTAAAGGTTACTAACCCGATTGCTCTCCGCTTGGCATTCGCAACGAAGCGTAATGCTCCAATAGTAGCTCTCTTCTGACCAAAATCAAGAAGATGTTTTAAACAAGTTGGAACACACTTGTTTTGGGCTCTAAGTTCAGCTGTGGATTACAAGTGCCGGAAAAGGTACCTCACGAAAAACTGGTGTTAGCAGCCATGATTTCTTTGTAACGGAGCTTCACCCAGTTTGGCGTCCGATCCGATTCAATTAACCCATCTTGGGCTCTCTTTAGCAGCTTCCCTGACGCGTCGGCGCGAGGTATCGCTGTTCCGCTTTTCACGGCTGTTTCTATTTCTTCCACGGTTGTGACTCTGGAGTAGGCGTAGGAGATCACAGAAGGGTACTCAAGAAATGGATGATCGCCTTTCTGGAGTCGTACTAGCATTTCTGATCTGCCTCGCTCTGTAGTGATACTCACAATGACGACTTCGCCATAAGTGGGAGGGGTGATCACGATACACAAATGGCAGTCATACCCATCCTCATCTTCAATGAGGAAGGTGTTACCGCAAGTGATCATCTATATGGCTGGCGAGAGGATTTGTTGCGCGACAGTCTCGGTACGCAATTCGCGCAGCGTCGCGCGAATATCGTCGTCGCTACGACCCAACGCTGAGAGGATTTGTCTAATATATATCGGAGTAGAACTGCCCTGCGGGGGTTCCTTCCATTCGGGAAGTTTGTGCATGTGATTGTCAATCAAGTCCCATCGATCTCGGTGCCCGAACTCTTTAAAAATTTCCCGAACAAGGCTCTCCTCGGCGGCCGAAAGACGATCAGTTGATATCGGGAGCGAATCTTTTAGTAGCTCTACCTCGTGATCTCCTAGAGGCGCGGAAATATATCTTCCCCAGACTGGAGTAGGCTTGTCATCCGTTATCAGATTGAAAATCCTGCTGACGATTGGGCCGTGTTCCATTGAAGCGAAATGGTCAGTCGTGACAGGGATGCCCCACCGATCCAGCGCTTCTCGGTCCAACAAGTAAAGCAGTTTTATGAGTTTGATGTAATGCATCCGGCCACCACGTAGCCGTAGGAACATGCAGGCAATTTGGGTGGCTTTTGCTTCGTCAAAAAGGAGCTGCATTTCAACCGAAGCATACCACCCGTTTGTGGATAATCTGTGGAAAACCTGTTAACCATACCACATGTGTATACTTTTAGTACTTGACACAATTTATTGCCCTGTCACGGTAACCCCAAACTGCCATCTCTAGCCAATTTGTGTCAAGTGAATAATCGTGGGGAAGTCTTGACATTCGCCTTACATTCGCCTATGCTGCGCCCATGGCGATCACACGGCGGCAACGCGAACTCTATGACTTCATTTCGCGCTTCGTGGCGGAG
>Ga0187817_10000333_pt1 | contig 19499 bp, 13 predicted proteins | sample NC_wetland_sal_i_17_FD_132431 | JGI IMG/M metagenome (GOLD analysis project Ga0187817, IMG submission 132431) | Wetland sediment microbial communities from Neuse River Estuary, North Carolina, USA - SO4_2 | ecosystem: Environmental > Aquatic > Freshwater > Wetlands > Sediment | place: USA... | reverse complement strand
CAGGCGGGACAGCCGACGGCGGCTTACGATCCCCGGCAATTTCAATTGGGACTGAGGCTGGGCTGGTAGGGCGCCGAAAACACTCAGCATCCCAGGCAATATAGAATTCGTTGGCAGCCGGACCTGTAAGCCGAATTCTGTCCGCGGGATTGCTCCCGCGGGACGGCCATTCCTCTGGGCCGCGCATTGCTGCGCGGCTCTAGCGACCTACCCGGAGGTTTGACGCACCGAGCCGACACGTGTCCGGAACCGAGGTCCCGGGACTTCCTCCCTATTTGGTCTTGCTCCGTGTGGGGTTTGCCCTGCCCGCGGCATTACTGCCGCGGCGGTGCGCTCTTACCGCACCTTTTCACCCTTACCCCGGCGTCGTTGTAGGGGCTTTGTCATCCTGAGCGAAGCGCAGGATCTGGGCGTGCCGCGCGAATCGTCCGCGTCTTTTGCGGACGAATCAATCGTGCGATCGGCACGCATCCTTACAAGGCCGTTACAACGACGCCGGGGCGGTATGTTTTCTGTGGCACTTTCCGTCAACCGGGCTTGAACCCGGCCTCCCGGACGTTATCCGGCACACTGCTCTGCGGAGTTCGGACTTTCCTCTCCCTGCGCCCGAAGACGCGGAGAGCGACCGTCCGGTCCGGCTGCCTACAAAACGATTATATCCCGGCATCCGGCTCCCGGCGCCCGGAACTCTGCAAGCGCTTTTGCCGTATCTTCAGAGGTTAGGCGTAGACTTGATTCTGACGGGAGCACCCGCATTTCTGCGGAAGCCGGATGCTGAGAGCCGGACGCTGACCCCATGCACATCGCCGAAGCCGTTCGCGTGGCACTGCAGTCCCTCTGGGCGAATAAGCTGCGCTCGGTGCTGACGTTGCTGGGCGTGGTCATCGGCGTCGGTGCGGTGATTGCCGTGCTCACATTCGTCAGCGGCATCAACCGCTATATCGCCGAGAAGGTTTTCAACCTCGGGGCCGATGTTTTCATCATCAATAAACAGCCCTCTGTCATCACCAATATTGACCAACTGCTGGAAGCTGAAAAGCGCAAAGACATCACGCTCGAGGATTATTACGCCGTCGCCGAAGGGTGCAACCGATGTTCTGACTTGGGGGCTGTGGTCACAAACCTTGCCGGGAAGGTGAAATACGGCCAGCAGTCCATCAACAATACCTTCATACGGGGACTCACTCCGTCGATGCCGGCCATCCTGAATATTGATATGAGTGCCGGACGTTCGATCAACGATATCGACGTCAGCAATCACGCTCTGGTGGCGGTGATTGGCACGGATCTTGTGGACAACCTTTTTCCGGGAGAAGACCCGTTAAACAAGGAAATCCGTGTCGGCGGCCAGGATTATCGGGTGATCGGCATCGGGAAGAAGCAGGGCACGACACTGGGCATGAGTCGTGACAACTATGTGATGGTTCCCATCACCGCTTACCTCAAGCAGTACGGCAGCCACAATAGCATCGTCATGTGCGGCAAGGCCGCCGGGGTGGGCAGCCAATTGGATGCGGCGATGGACGAGGCCCGGGTGATCCTGCGCGCCCGCCGCCACGACGCCCCGGGCGCCGCCGACAGTTTTGCCATCGAGACCAACGAGAACTTTCTTTCCCTCTGGGCAAGTCTGACCCAGACGTTCTTCATCGCCATGATCGCCATCGCCGCCACTGCCTTGGTCGTTGGCGGCATCGTCATTATGAACATTATGTTGGTGGCCGTGACTGAGCGGACTCGCGAAATCGGTATCCGTAAGGCGATGGGCGCCCGCCGCAAGGATGTCCTGCTCCAGTTCCTGATTGAATCAAGCACCGTGGCGCTGGTCGGAGGCTTTTTTGGCGTGGTCGGAGGGATAGTGTTGGCCAAGAGCGTCACACTACTCATCGGGATGCCGTCATCCGTCCCGCTGTGGGCAGTGATTGCGGCGCTGCTCGTATCCAGCAGCGTAGGTCTGTTTTTCGGAGTGTATCCGGCAAAGAGAGCGGCTCGTCTGGATCCGATTGTGGCCCTCAGGTTCGAACTGTGAGAATGAACTGCTAAACAATGATCTGCTGAACGAAGACCTATATGCAGCGGCATGACTATGGCGAAATTCTTGGCATGGCGATCGACACCTTGCGAAGCAACAAGCTGCGATCCGCACTTACAGTGCTAGGCATCGTCATTGGGGTTGTCGTAGTTATCGGGATTTCCTCGTTCGTCAGCGGGCTGAACACCAGCGTGCTGGAGTCGATTGGAAGCATGGGTTCAGACCTGATCTTCGTGTTTCATATTCAGCCCTTCAGTTTCAGCCGGCCCACGGAGGAGATGCGCACTCGCAAGGTGCTGACCTTCGACGACTACGTAGCGATCAGCCAGTTGCCCCATGTGAAGGCAGCGACCTGCGGGTTGCGCTATCAGCGGCCGGAATTCGGCACGGGAACGTACTCGGTGAAATACGAGGGCCGCAAGACCAAGAACACAATCCTCGAAGGCGACGTGTACACCTGGAAGGACGTCTTCGACCTGCAGCCCACCCAAGGGCGATGGTTCACTCAAATTGACGAGGAACATCGCGCGCCGGTGATTATTTTGGGGTCCGATGTGGACGAAGAACTGTTTCCCAACGGGAACGGACTGGGCAAGGAAATCAACATTGATGGGCAGTTGTTTACGGTCGTGGGTATTGCCGAAAAGCGCAAGAGTGCGTTTGGCGGTGGGAAGAATGCAGAAGACAACCTGGTCTTTTTCCCCCTGAGCACTTTCATCAAGCTGCACCCGGAAGTCGTGCGGACCGGTTACTGGATCAGCCTTAAGGCAACGTCCCACGAAGACATGGCCAAGGCGGAGGACGAGATTCGCGAAGTCATGCGCCGCCGCCGCAAGGTGCCACCGCAGGACCCAGACAATTTCGCCATCTTCACCCAAGACGCGATGTCCGATCTCTGGAGCCAGCTGACCGGCGTGCTTTTTGTATTTATGTTTGCCGTATCGAGCGTGGCGTTGATGGTGGGTGGCGTGGGCGTGATGAACATCATGCTCGTTTCGGTGACCGAGCGGACGCGGGAGATTGGAGTGCGCAAAGCGGTGGGCGCCCGCAAGGCCGACGTGCTCCTCCAATTTACGATCGAGGCGGTCATTCTGACTGGCATCGGCGGCATCATCGGCGTGCTGCTGGGCACTTTCATTGTCTGGCTCCTGCCGGTGATATGGTCTACCTTGCCGGCCCGCCTGTCGGCCTTTTGGATGGTCATCGCTTTCGGCGCCGCTACCGGAGTCGGACTCGTATTCGGGATCTATCCCGCGTGGAAGGCGGCGAACTTAGACCCGATTGAGTCGCTACGGTACGAATAAGGGTCTTCCTCCGCACATGAATCACCTCACCGTTGGGGCTCTTCTATCACAACCATGTGAGCGCGGCTTTTGCGGCGTATCCTGCGGTTAGGCTGATAAACTGATTGGGACTGGAGCAGCGGCAATTCCGGAAGCCGGACGCCGAGAGCCGGAAGCCGACCTCATGAACATTGCCGAAGCCGTCCGAATCGCACTGCGGTCCCTTTGGGCCAATAAGCTGCGCTCCGTGCTCACGCTGCTGGGCGTGGTGATTGGCATCGCCTCGGTGATTGCGGTGGTCACCTTCGTTTCCGGCATCAACGATTACGTTGCGAAGAAGATCTTCAATCTTGGCGCCGACGTCTTCATCGTCAGCAAAATGTCGGCGGTGGAAACCAACGTGGATCATTTTCTGGAAGCCGAGAAACGCAAGAATCTCGAACTGGAGGACTACCAGGCAGTTGCCGACGCCTGCCGCCACTGCGACTATGTCGGCGCGCTGATCCAGACGGCGGGCAAGGTGAAGCACGAAGAGCAAACCATCAACGACACCAACATTCAAGGCATCACGCCGGCGATCGCGACCATCGTGGACACCGATCTCACCGCCGGCCGCATGATCAACGACACCGACCTGGATAACCACCTGCAGGTTGCGGTTGTGGGCGCAGACATAGTGGAACACCTGCTGGCTGGCCGCGATCCTCTCGGCCAGGAAATCCGCATCGACGGCTGGACCTACCAGGTAATCGGCGTGGGCAAGAAAAAAGGCAAGACGCTGGGGCAGAGCGAGGACAACTACGCGCTGATCCCGATCACCGTCTACCTGAAGAAGTACGGAGCGCACAACAACAGCATCGGGATTTGGGGCAAGGCCGCGGCGACGGGAGTACCGCTGAATCAGGCCATGGACGAGGCGCGAGTCGCGTTGCGCGCCCATCGCCACGATCAGCCGGGGAAGGAAGACAGCTTCGAACTTGAGACTAACGCCAGCCTGCTCGGCATTTGGGCGGGGCTCAGCAATACGTTTTTTATGGCCACGATCGGAATTGCGGGCGTGTCGCTGGTCGTGGGCGGGATCGTGATCATGAACATCATGCTGGTGAGCGTGACCGAACGCACGCGCGAAATTGGCATTCGCAAAGCCCTCGGAGCGCGGCGGGGTGACGTCCTGTTGCAGTTCTTGATCGAGTCGGTCATGCTGGCGCTGATCGGCGGAGTGCTGGGCGTTCTGTCGGGAGTGGGCGTTGCGGAGATCGTAACTGCGTTGATCGGCATGCCGTCGTCGATCAAGCTGTGGGCCGTGGCGGCAGGGTTATTCGTGGCGGGCTCGGTGGGAGTGTTTTTTGGAGTCTATCCCGCGCGCAAGGCAGCAAAACTCGATCCGATTGTGGCGTTGCGGTTCGAAATGTGAAGGCGAGAGCCGCTTTATGATTCGTAGGTCCGAATTCGGCGAAATCGTCCAGATGGCGACGGACACGATCCGTAGCAACAAGCTGCGCTCGGCGCTGACCGTGCTCGGCATCGTGATTGGCGTGGCCGTGGTCATCGGTGTTTCTTCGATCGGACGCGGCCTCGACGAGAACGTCCGCGAGCTGGTGGCCAGCATCGGATCGAACGTCATTTTCGTGTTCCACTTGGACTTCTTCACTTTTGGCCGGCTGACCGACGAAATGCGCACCCGCAGAGAGCTTACCTATGACGATGCGCTGGCGATGCGTGATCTGCCGCACGTCAAGGCCGTGTCGGCCGGCATGCGAATCTTCCGCCCCGAGTTGGGTGTGGGCAGCTACGCGGTGAAATATCAGGGCAAGAAGGTCCGCAACACCATCCTCGAAGGCGACATGGCCGAGGCGAAGGACGTCTTCGACCTGCCCATGGCCACCGGCCGCTGGTTCAGCGACTTCGATGATGAACATCACTCGCCTGTGGTCGTGATCTGTTACGAGACGCAGCGGGAGCTGTTTGGCGATCAGGATCCGCTCGGCAAAGAGATCAACATTGAGGGCCGGCTGTTCGAAGTGATCGGCACTGTGACCAAGATCAAGTCAGTCTTTGGCGGTGGGAAGGACCCGAACGATAACCGCGTCATCCTGCCCTTGAAGACCTTCAAGACCCTGCACCCAGAGATGAAGCAGCACGTGATCAGCGTCAAGGCCACGTCGCACGACGACATGCCCAAGGCGATGGACGAGATTCGCGAACTGTTGCGGCGCCGGAGGAAAGTTGCGTTTGATAAGCCGGATAACTTCGCAATCATGACCTCGGACTCGATTTCCGACTTCTGGAACCAGCTGACGGGCGCGCTGTTCGTGGGCATGTTTGCGATTTCCAGCGTCGGGCTGGTGGTCGGCGGCGTGGGCGTAATGAACATCATGCTGGTGAGCGTGACCGAGCGCACCCGCGAAATCGGCGTGCGCAAGGCGATCGGCGCGCGCAAACGCGACATCCTGCTGCAATTCACGCTCGAGGCCATCATGCTGACGGCAGTCGGCGGGGTGATCGGCATTCTGGCGGGTGCGCTGGTCGTCTGGATAATTCCTGCCGTGTGGCCGTCGCTGCCGGCGCGCATGTCGATGTTCTGGGTCACGTTCGGATTCACGTCCGCGGCCGGAGTCGGGCTGGTCTTTGGAATCTATCCCGCGTGGAAAGCGGCAAACCTCGATCCGATTGAGTCGTTGCGGTACGAATAGAGCCGTTCTTGTTTCCGAACCCTTGAACCTGGGCGAGCCGTCCTGTGATGCGAAAGAGCGAGTTCGGCGAAATCGTTCAGATGGCGACCGACACGATCCGCACGAACAAGATGCGTTCGGGGCTGACGGTGCTCGGTATCGTGATCGGCGTTGCCGTTGTTATTGGTGTTTCGTCGATCGGCCGCGGGCTCGACGATAACGTCCGCGATCGCTTCTCCAGCGTCGGCTCCGATGTGATTTTCGTCTTTCATATCGATCCCATGGTCTTCGGCCGCATGTCGGAAGAAATGCGGACTCGCAAAGAGCTGAGAATGGAGGATGCAGAAGCGCTTCAGGACCTGCCTCACGTCAAAGCGGTATCGGCGGTGCTTCGTTTGTTTCGCCCGGATATCGGCGGCACATACACAGTCAAGTATCAGAACCGGAAAGCGAAGAACACCATTCTGGAGGGAAACACAGCCTCGATGATCAATGTCGAGGATCTGCCGTTGGCCAGAGGAAGATGGTTCAGCGAGTTCGACGACGAGCACCGTTCTCCGGCGGTTGTTCTTTGCAGTGACACCGCTGAGGAACTGTTTGGCAACCAGGACGCATTGGGCAAGGAGGTGAACATCGAAGGGCAATTGTTTCTCGTCATCGGCACGGTGGGCCCGATCAAGTCACTTTTCAACGGCGGAAAGGATCCGATTAACAATCGGGTCTTTTTTCCGCTGAGTACGCTCAAAGCGATGCATCCGGAGCTGAAGCAGTATTGGATTGTGGCAAAAGCCACGTCTCACGACGACGTGCCAAGGGCGATGGACGAGATCCGGGAGGTGATGCGACGACGGCGGAAGGTGGCTTTCAACAAGCCGGACAATTTTGCGATGTTCACGACCGAGTCGATCACCGAGGTTTGGAACCAGGTCACTGGCGGACTGTTTGTCGGCATGTTCGCGATTTCCAGTGTCGCGCTGATCGTGGGCGGCGTGGGCGTAATGAATATCATGCTGGTGAGCGTCACCGAGCGCACGCGCGAAATCGGTGTGCGCAAAGCAGTCGGGGCGCGCAAGAACGACATCCTGCTGCAGTTCACGTTGGAGGCGATCATGCTGACCGCGGTGGGCGGGGCGATCGGCATCCTCACAGGGGCCACGATCGTCTGGGTCATTCCCTCAGTGTGGCCTTCTTTGCCGGCTCATTTGTCTATGTTCTGGGTTTCATTTGGTTTCACCTCCGCCGCTGGAGTCGGGCTAGTCTTCGGCATTTATCCGGCGTGGAAGGCGGCGAATCTGGACCCGATCGAGTCGTTGCGTTACGAATAGATTGTCCCGCACCCGCGCATGATTCACTTCACTGTCAGAATCTTCCAGTTCGTTGCACTTCTCGGCTGCCTCTCGAGTTCCATCTACTATCTGATTTGCTTGTGTAGCGTGCGAGGATTTCTTCGTGAGCGGAAGGCAGAGAGGACTGTCGGTCCCGCACAAGCCTTGCCTCCTGTTTCGATTCTGAAGCCTCTCAAGGGAACGGACCCCGACATCTACGAGAGCTTCCGCAGTCACTGCCTGCAGGACTATCCCGAGTACGAAATCATTTTTGGTGTATGCGATCCCGACGATCCCGCTGTGGCCAGCGTGCAGCAGTTGCAGCGGGAGTTTCCTGAACGTTCCATCCGCCTGGTTGTTTCCCCCAACAAACTCGGGGCCAACGTGAAGGTCAGCAATCTCGAGCAGATGCTTCCCTCGGCGCGGTACCAGCACCTGCTCGTGAACGACAGCGACATTCGCGTTGAGCGTGATTATCTTCAGCGCGTCATGGCGCCGCTCGCCGACGAACGCATAGGGATGGTGACGTGCCTCTACCGCGGAGTGGCCGCACCCACACTAGGTTCGCGGCTGGAATCGCTCGGCGTTAGCACAGATTTTTGCCCGGGTGTTCTGGTGGCGCGCCAGTTGGAAGGTGGTCTGCGCTTCGGACTCGGCTCGACTCTCGCGTTCCGGCGGGCTGACTTGGAGCGCATCGGCGGGTTCAAGTCCATCGTCGACTTTCTTGCCGATGATTACGAACTGGGCCGACGTATTGCCGGTCTGGGCCTGCAGGTTGTGCTCTCCGATGTGGTCGTCGAGACGCATCTTCCCGCCTACGACCTGCACGGATTTCTGTCGCACCAGTTGCGCTGGGCGCGCGGTGTGCGCGACTCGCGTGCGGGTGGCTACATCGGTTTGGTCACCACCTATGGACTCATGTGGGGGCTATTCGCCCTGATCGCTGGCGGTGCCGCGCCGTGGTCGTGGGTGATGTTTGGCATGACCGTGCTGTTGCGTCTGGCCGTAGCACTCGCGGTGGGAACCAGCGTGCTCGAGGATCGACGTTTGTTAGGACTTCTGTGGCTTTTACCGGTTCGAGACTTGGCAGCCGTAGTGGTGTGGATTGCGAGCTTCGCGGGCCACACCGTGACTTGGCGCGGCGATCGATTCGAGTTGAGAAAGGGGCGGCTGATTCGATTGTAGTGTCGGCGCCATTGCGTGGGCGGGTGCGAGACGCCCTCGGGACAGCCGGCGGAGCTTGCCCTGAGCGAAGTCGAAGGGACGCTGGCGCTACCCAGTGCCCGGTCTTTCCAGCGGGGCTATTCGTCCTCCCTTGCCGAACCGGTACTTTTCTCCGCGCCAGTAGAAATCTCTGCTCGTATAGCTGACCGCCCACGCGGCGAAACCCAGGAGGTCGCGCACAGGATAGAGCCAGCAATAGCGCACGGCCTGCGGATCACGGGTTACACTCCAACCCACGACCACCGACTGGATCATGCGGTTCAGGCACGCCAACGCAAACAGGCCGATCCCGAGCGGCCAGTGACCAAGTGCTCCCGCGGCGATCAATCCCAGAATGCCGAATGGCATCGCATAGGTGAGGCCGGTGCCGGCGTGACCTGCAGGTCGCGAATAACGGGTGCTCTTCATCCAACGCAGCTGATCACCGAGCGTGCGAATCACGGAGCGGGAAGTCAGCACATTTCGGACAATGTGGTGCGAAAGAATTACTTTGTAGCCCTTTGCCCAGATGCGATTTCCTAATTCGAAATCGTCGGAGTAGTAATCGGCCACTGCGGCGATCCCTCCGATGGCATCGACTGCATCGCGTCGCATGGCCATGGCAGGTCCCAACGCGAAACGCATTCCCTCCATCATGTCCGCGACCATGACTCCGGACGACATTTCTACCGAGAGGCCGAGGGCCTCAAGCCAGGACCAGAAGTCCGACGCGGGAACGCCGCGATACATGCAGGTCACCAGGCCTACCTTGCGGTCGAGGAGCGGCGGGATGGTGTTGCGCAGAAAGTCGGGAGCAACCCGGACGTCGCTGTCGCTGATGATGAAATACGAGCGGGTCGAGGCTGCAATCATCTTGTCGAGCGAGAACACCTTCGCGCTCGGCCACGCCGGTGGCCCGGAAAGAATCACACGGCTCGGCACGTGGGGGTAACGAGCCCGCACTTCCTCCGCAACTTTGACCGCAGGGTTGTCCGCATCGCGTGCGCCGAAGATCACTTCGTAGTCTGGATAATCCTGCTGGAAAAAACTCTCCAGATTCGCAGCCAGTTGCTCTTCCATGCCGTGGACGGGCTTAAAGATGGTGACGGGGGGCAGGGATGCGGATGGAGCAGCGGTTGCGGCTGCCTGGGCTGACTTGGCTAAGAGCAGATATCGCATGGTCGCCACGAGGGTCATGGCGAGATACACCGTCGAAGTGAAGGCCCCCCCCAGCGCCAGCAACAAAAGCGCACGCCACAACAGATCAACTGCGGGAATATTGAGAATCCCAAGGATCATCGAGGAATGAAGATTATAACCGGGGGCTAGCTTCAATCGAGCCGCTAACGGGCATGGAACGCCCCGACCACTCATGGCGCGCGGTTCGTGAAAATCGTCTTTCCACCGCTGCGTGCCAGCAGAAAGTGCGGCATCCCCAGCAATTCCTTTGGGTCGTCCTGGTCGGTCCACAGGAAAACGCGGGCTGGGCCAGACCAGAGAACATCAAAGGACTGCTGCGTCTCAAATACATGGGGAGCGTCTGGAAACTTCTCCCCGAACCAGAGATTGCCGCTGGGCGCATGCAACACGCGCAGTGGAATATGCGTATAGAAATTAAGAGTCGAAGCCTCGTGATACTCGCCGTCCACAAGGATAAGATCGCCGGGATGATATTCCTTCTGAATCGCGACTGCGAGATCGTGCGACGAAAGGATCGGCGAGAACAATGCGAAAGAAACGTGCACGCAAGTCAGCAGACAAACCATCATTACAGACAAAGCTGCGTTCCCCAGAGCAAGTTTGCCTCTGCGCCGCATCCACCAGTTCAGCACAGTTCCAAACAGCAGAGAGAGAGATGCGCCGAGAAGAGGACCGCGAAACATTCCCAGCGCTTGCGGTGTGAAGTCCAGCACGTGGCCTAAAGAAAAATCGTAGTCTTGCGGATTTTTCTTCAGCAGTTCCGCCAAGTCCACACCCGCCGGCGGACGGTGCGTCAGGGAGAGAAGGGCTAGGCCCACGACGCCGGCAAGCACTCCGACGATCATCAACACCAGGGAGGATCGGCGCCCAGCCCGACGTTCCGATTCGCTCGCGTCTGCTGAAGATTCACGCGCGAGCCATCCTCCTGCCAGCAGCGCGATGCCGGGCAGCGCGGGAATGGTGTAGTACTCCTGCCGCGTCGAAAAGCTGAAGAAAAGCAAAATCACGAGAGCCCAGAGGAAGAAAAGCAAGTTTGCTCGTTTACGCCGATCCATCGGCGCGGCTAGTTGTCCCCACCGCAGGGGAACGTCGCGCAGCGCCTGCGGAAGGAAGACGGCCCAAGGCACTAGCCAGAGCACAAGCAGAGCCCAAAACAACACCAGCGGAACTGTGTCGTATCCCGGAGGCACCCGCTTGTTCAGGAACCTCATGATGTGTTCATTGACGAAATAGAACCATAGGAATCCCCGTGCCCGCCCCTGTGCCGGATTGCGGATAGCTGCGAGGATATGCCACGGCGCGGCCAGCACAAAGAAAACTACGGTGCTGGAGAGGATTCGCAGTTTGGCGAGATGGCGCAGCTTCCGGGTGAGCAGCAAGTAGAGGCCGATGGTGCCGATGGGGAACACCAGGCCAATGAGTCCCTTCGTAAGCACATTGAGCGCGCAGACGGAGGCAAACCCCCAACAGGTCAGGCGCGTGGGTGGGTCTTCCTCCAGCGAGCGGAGAAAGAAGTAATACGATAAGGCCAGCCACAGCCCGACCAGCACGTCCGGAATCAGGAATCGCGTGAAAATATACGGCCCAATCGATGTGACCAACGCCAGTCCGGAATAAAATCCACCACGTTCGCCGAACGCATAACTCCCGAGTCTGTACGTCGCAAGAACTAATGCCAGGAACCCCAGCATGAGAGGGAGACGCGTGCTCCAGTCACTGATGCCGAAGACTTCATAGCTGGCAGCCAGGCTCCAGTACATCAGAGGCGCTTTTTCCAAGTAGCGCAGGCCGTTGGTATAAAGCGTGACCCAATCGTGGCGCAGCAACATCTCGCGCGCCGCCTCGGCATGGATCGTGTCCACGTCGTCAAGCAAAGGCGGAGTGAACATGCCCGCAGCGTAGATCGCAAGCCATAGCGATACTAAGATGAGCAGCGACGCGGAAGTCGCTCGAGGGGTGGGATGATCAGGATTTGTCGAGGTTGTTTGGGTTCCGGCGTTTCGAACCCCATCGGCTCTTGAAGGATTCATGCGGAGTCCGCGAAGGCTGATTATAGGGTCTGGGAAGATGCTCGATCAAACCGGCACTTCACGCGTGCGGGAACTGATTGGTGCCGAGGTTGGGGTCGAGCGCGGCACGAATCTTGAGGGAGAGTTGTTTCAGCGTATAGGGTTTCTGCAAGAAGTTCGTTTCCAGGTCGACTACCTTGTGGTCGAGCACCGTCTTGCCGGCGTAACCTGACACAAACAGCAGCCTCGCATCTGGCCGTAGTTGCGCAAGCTCTTTCGCCAGCTGCCCGCCACTCATGTTCGGCATGACCACGTCCGTGACCACCAGGTGGATCGTCGAGCTATGGGCCTTCGCCACAGCAAGCGCATCAAGACCATCTTTGGCTTCGAGCACGGTGTAGCCTTGCAGGCCCAGGAATTCCGCGGTGGCTCGTCGCACTGCCTGTTCGTCCTCCACGAGCAGGACGGTTTCCGATCCGCGGGGAGCGCTTTCGCTTCGGACGTCGTCGAGTTCGCCGGGAGTATGTCGCCCCTCGACGCAAGGCAGATAGATCTTGAATACCGTGCCCATGCTGGGTTCACTGTAGGGCCAGATGAAGCCCTTATTCTGCTTCACAATTCCGTAGACGGTTGCCAGGCCCAAGCCAGTTCCCTGGCCGGAGGGCTTCGTGGTGTAGAAGGGCTCAAAAATGTGGGGCAGGTGCTCGGGAGGAATTCCGGTTCCGTCATCACTGACCGCGATCAGAGCGTAGCGTCCCGTGGGAATGACCGCCTGTTTGCGATCGATGTAGTGGTCGTCGAGTCGCACATCGGAGGTCTCGATCCGTAAGTGACCGCCTTGCGGCATTGCGTCTCGGGCGTTGGCTGCGAGGTTCATCAGAACCTGCTCAACCTGCAATGGATCAACTCTGACGCGGCCCAATCCCTCGCCGGGTATGAAAGTGAAGTCAACGTCTTCGCCGATCAAACGCGGCAGCGTCTTTGCAATGCGTGCGATCACTTGATTCAAGTCGGCCACCCGCAACGCCTGGGGTTGTTTGCGGCTGAACGCGAGCAATTGCCTGGTCAACTCTGCCGCCCGGCGCGCTGCCAGCAGGATCTCCTGAATCTTCGACTCCAGGGGACTGTTCGGCGGGACCGAATCCAGTGCCAGTTCCGCGTAGCTGGTGATGATGGTCAGCAGGTTGTTGAAGTCGTGGGCGACGCCCCCGGCCAGGTTGCCGATTGCGTCCATCTTCTGCGACTGTAGAAGTTGCGCTTCCAGGCGTAGTCGCTCGGTGAGATCGCGGCCGTTGGCGATGAAGTGCGTGATTCGTCCCGCGGCATCCCGAACCGGGCAGATGCTTTCCTCCACGTAATACAACTCGCCATTCTTCTTGCGGTTCACCAGGATGCCGCGGTACACATTGCCCGCGAGAATCGTCTTCCACATTTCCTGGTAGGTTTCCGGTCCCTGCTCGCCGGACTTCAAGATTCGTGGAGTCCTGCCGCATGCTTCGTCGTGGCGATATCCGGTGAGAGCCTCAAATGCCGGATTGACGTATTCAATGATCCCGTACCGGTCGGTCACGAATACTGTGTCGGCCGACTGCTCGACGGCTCGCGACAGTTTTCGCAGGGACTCTTCCGCGGTGTGCCGCTCCTTTTGGAGGGAATGCATGGCCAGCGTATTCCGCATGGTGCGGACCAGGGTTGCGCCGTCCAGTTGCGATTTTGTCACGCAGTTCCATGTCCCGCCCTCGATGATGTCCGCAACCGTCTTTTCGTTCGCATCCTCGGTCAGCAGAATAAAAGGGATCGAGACTCCGGCGTGGAGAAACTCCGCCACAAAATGGACGGCCTCCGCGTCGCCGGTTTCATGCTCAAACAGGACCAGACCATAGCTTTTCTGCTGCAGCATGGCCTTTGCCTCTTCCAAGTTGTGGGCGTGGTCGAGGTCGGCCGCGAGGACGTTGCGAGTACGTTCTAAAATCTCCCGAATCAGGAAGAAATCTTCCTCTTGATTCCCCACCAACAGTACCCGCAAAGGCGTGGGCTGCAGAGCAGTTTTGGCACCAGTCAACATGAATGTTGCTCCACCACCAGTTACCATCGGAATCCAGCCGCAGGAGTTTAGTGGCTGTTCCACGAGTTGTCGGGGGTCGGAACGAAAAACTACCTCGGCAACGACTCTCAGGCTTGCCAAGAAGGGGCGGAATTAGAAGATAATAAGAACAATCCCGGGGGTGCGATATGCTCAGGCCACCGATTCTGCTGATCACCATTCTCCTGTGCGGTGCCTCTCAACTTGCGGCCCAGGTCACCACAACGGCGCAAACCATTACCGTCCAGGTAACGACCGCTCGCGCCTGGACTGACAGTGGCCTCGACCTCCAGTCTGGCGACGTGGTCGAAATCTCAGTGGGAGTTTCATCTGACTTGGCCGCGTCGGGCCTACCAGCCTGCGATCCCAAAGGCGTGACGTCGGGCGCGAAGAGCGCAGATCTTCCGCTGTCCAGCGCGCCCGCCGGCGCCCTGATCGCCCGCCTGCACGCGCAGGGCGCCAGCCCGCTGCTCGTGGGTGCGAGCAGTCAGTTCCACATCACGGAGCCTTCTCATCTGATGCTGGGGATGAACATCTCCGGTACCGCGCCCTGCCAGGGAGTGCTTGCCGTCAAAGTGCACGTCATTCCAGCGGGCTCGAGCGCTGCGAACATATCCGATGCGCAGCAGCCGCGCAGCCAGGTCTTGAAGTCACAACTTGCCACTGCGGCGGAAGTCTTCATGTCGGGACAATTCGGCACGGGTAAGTCGGAGTCCGGTGCATCCAACGCGACTTCTGCGGAGGGTGCCACCAGTTCGGCTCCGGCCACTCCGCTGAAGGTTTCGGATGCTCCTCTCGACCCGCAACTTCGCAAGAGCATCGACAGCCTGCCACGCAGAGTCAATGATCAGTTCCAAAATCAGGGCGACATGGTGAATTTCGTCATTGTCGGATCGCAAAAAGATGTGCAGGCCGCCCTCGATGCCGCCACCTGGCACGTTGCCGACACGAACAATGAAAAGGCCGTGCTCAACGCCCTGATGCAGACCTACGATAGCAAAGACTACCTGGCCATGCCGATGAGCACCTTATTCCTATTCGGACGCAAACAGGACTTCGGCTACGAAATGGCCGAGCCTATTGCCATGGTGGCCAGCCGCCACCACTTCCGCATCTGGAAAGCTCCATTTATGTGGAAAGGGAGCGAGGTGTGGTGTGGCGCCGGCACGCACGACATAGGATTTGCGAAAGACAAGCGCAACGGCAGCGTTACCCATAAGATCGATCCGGCCGTCGACGGCGAGCGCGACAATATTGGCAGCAGCCTGCAAAAGGCCAATAAAGCCAAGACCCTAACCTATTATTTGCCTTCGAACCCCGTGCAGGAAGCCAAGAACGCCACCGGGGACGGATACCATTCCGACGGCAGGTTGCTCGTCATCTTCCTCCAGTAGCATCCTCTTGTAGAGGCGGAGCTTATTTCGTCTCTACTCGCACGGCCGAATCACTCCTAAACTCAGGTTGTCTGGCCCGGAACCTCCGCCACCGTTGTTAACCAATTTGCGATTGCAACGTCTAACTCCACAAGATCCGGCTTCCCTTAGAAGCGTTCAAGAATCGGGGAACGCGGGAACGAGTTCTTGCGTATAGCTACCTAAGCGGGGTTCTGCCCCTCGCTTGGTTGGTCTGTTGAGGGTTGGTGATGGACCGCGGGCCCCTGTGCCCACGGCTACGAGAACTTGCGCCAGTCGGTCTGGCGAAAATCGAAGTTGAAGCTGTGATTTACTCGTTCGAATTGGGGGATACGTATGGAAAACGGGCAGAAGGGGAATGGCTCACTGCGACCGGTCGAGAGGTATGACGTGGGCCACGTACAGGAAGTCATTCGGCAGGCGCATGGAGAACTGCGCCAGCTGTTACAACAGCGCGCGGAAATCATGAAGCGCATTGGTACCGTCAAGCAGACCATCTCTGGCTTGGCCAATCTGTTTGGCGACTCGGTCTTGACCGAGGAACTGATGGAACTGGTTGATCGCAAGAGCAGCGGCCGTCAGCCGGGCTTCACCAAGGCCTGTCGCATGATCCTGATGCAGGCTGGCCACGCCATGAATGCGCGTGACATTTGCGATTATTTTCACCAGAAAATGCCGGCTTTGCTGGCGCGCCATAAGGATCCCATGGCATCGGTCACAACGGTGCTGAACCGGCTGGTGGAATACGGCGAGGCCCAGGCGGTGGTCTCCAACGGTAGACGCGCGTGGCGCTGGGTAGCGGACGTCCCGCTGGATGCACCTGCGGGCACCGAAGCAGGCCTGGTTGCGTGAACGTAGTTGAGCGAGCGAACGACGCTCTTCATACCAGATGAGCATCCAAGCTCGCTCTTGCTGCGTGCCCTAGTTCGGCGGCAACAGCATCCCTTTTTCCAGATGCCGCGTCACGTGCGCGTACGACGCGGCATGTGGATCGTGCGTGACCAACACAATCGTTTTGTGGAAATCCTCATTCAGCCTCTTCAGAATCTCCAGCACTTCCGTTGCGGAATGGCTGTCCAAATCGCCGGTAGGTTCGTCAGCGAGTAACAATGTCGGATCGCTCACGATCGCGCGGGCAATGGCCACGCGCTGCTCCTGTCCGCCGGAGAGTTGCTTGGGCAGATGGCCGACTCGATCTTCCAGTCCAACCAGCTTGAGAGCGGTCAGAACGTGGTCGCGGCGCTGCTGCGCGGTCAGTTTGGTCAGGAGCAGCGGCAGTTCCACGTTTTCAAACGCTGTCAGCACGGGAATCAGATTGAACGTCTGAAACACATAGCCAATGTGTTCGTTGCGCCAGCGGGCAATCTGCGAATCACTGAAGCGGAAAATATCCTGCCCTTGCACCAGCAGTTCGCCGCTACTCGGCCGGTCGATCGCCGCAATCATATTCAGCAGCGTAGTCTTGCCCGATCCCGACGGGCCCATCAAAGCAAGGAATTCACCCTTGGCAATGTCGATCGACACGTCGTCGAGGGCCATCACTTCAAAGGCATCGCGCTTGAAAACTTTGCTGACGCCGCGAACCTGTACGACTTTCGTTCCTGTGGCAACGTTTGGTTGTGCAACTGTGCTCATGATTGCCCCTTAATTTTAATTTTGTCTCCATCTTTCAATGTCGCCGGTGCGGTTGTAACCACGCTTTCGCCCCCGACCAGCCCGTCGACGAGCGCTCCGTCACTGCGCTGGCCTACGATGTGGACCTCGCGCGCGACAGCTCTTCCGTTATAGGCGATCAACACAATCTTCTTGCCGTCACGATCTCGAATCGCCGTCGACGGCACGTAAACTCCCGTCGGTTCTTTTGAAGCTTTCGGCACTTCGTTGGCCAGGAACTTCACCGTCGCATTCATTTCCGGCCGCAGCTGAACGTCAGGATACTTGCCCGGATTGAGCACCTGCACCTTCACCTGCACGGTCGCCTTCTGCCGGTTGGCTTCGGGCGAGATCTGCGCGATGACGCCGTCGTATTGCTTATCCGGATAAGCGTCGGTGCTCACAATCGCCTTTTGCGTCGGACCAAGACGAGCAAAGTCCGCCTGGGCGATATCGAGCTCAACCTGCAGATCATTCAAGTCCGCGAGCGACACCACCGATCCCTGCGGCCCGCCCGCCGCTGCGCTGGCAAACTGCGCCGTGATGAGTTCGCCCTTTTCCGCCGTGCGGTCGAGGATCGTGCCGGTTACTGGGGCGCGGATGACCGTGGCGTCGAGCTGCGATTGCGCATAATCCAGCTGCCCTTGGGCTTGCATGAGCGCTCCCTGAGCGCGGGCGATCTCTTCTGCCCGCGGCCCAATCTTGGAGAGTTGAAACGCCTTCTCCAGGGAATTCGCCCGCTGCTGATCCGCTTCGAATTTCCCAGTCGCATCGTCCAGTTGCTGGCGGGAAACCACGCCGCTGCCCGCGAGTTCTTTCGTGCGGTCTAGTGTCAGCTTGTCGTTCACCAGCGTGGCGCGCGCTTCGTCAAGATTGTGCTGTGCCTGCTGCACTTCTTCGGGCCGCGATCCGTGCTGCAGTTCGTCAAGATAGGCACGAGCATTGGCTACCGCACCCTTGGATTGCTCATAGGCCGCGCGAAACTCCTGATCTTCCAGGCGGACCAGAACCTGGCCTTCCTTCACCTTGTCGCCCTTCTCCACGCCGATCCACGCCAGTCGACCCGTAACCTTGGAGTTCACATTGATTGTGTGATGCGCCACGATGTAGCCCGTGGCCGAGAGCACCGTTCCCCCGGCGTCATTGCCGCTGGTTTCCGCAGTCGCGCGAACGGCCTCGACTTCAGGCACGTCGGACGCGAACAAGCGATAGGCCAACGTAATTAGCCCAAGCAGGACAACGACGGCGATACCACCCAGGATGTAGCGGCGCGCCCATGCCGGCGGCTCTCCGCCGGAGTCGCCGCGCTGCGTGCGGTCAATGCGCAGGCTCTGCAAGTCTTCATGTTTTGTATCAATCGCCATAAGGATGTTTACGCTCTAACTCCCCAATAAGTTTCCCGCTTCAGTTAGCTGCGCAGTGCGTTAAGAATATTCTGCCGCGCCGCATGCCACGCGGGGGCCAGCCCGCCGATAAATCCCATAATCAGCGCGAACAGAATAGCGTACAGCGCCACCCTCCAGGTTATTTGCAGGGCAAACACCACTTCGCTGAAAGTGACGGCGTTCGACGTGCCGGTTTGCATGCCATTGAAGGGAAGCATCAGCAGGATTCCTACCGCGGCGCCGAGTAAAGCCAGCAGCAAAGACTCCAGTACGAACGACGTCAGAATCGCAGGCCGCGAGAAGCCGATCACTCGCAGCGTGGCAATCTCGCGTCCGCGATAGGCCACCGCTGCGTACATGGTGTTCATGGCCGCGAAAATCGAGCCAATCGCCATGATGAATCCCACGACGAATCCGATGATTCTGATCGGTGCTCCGGAGCTGGTCTGCTTGGCGTAATAGTCGGTTTCGAGCACGCCTTCGAGTTTCAACCGTTGATCGTCGCTGACTCGGTTCTTGAGCGCCTCGGCCGAGATGGCATCGGTCGCGCGCAGGTACGCGGACGAGTAGCCGCCCTGACGATCAAAATCCGACGCCATTTGATTCACATCACCCCAAACCTCGGACTCATACGCCGACCCGCCCGCGTCAAACACTCCTACGACCTTCCACGATCCTTTGCCAAACTCCATGGTGTCGCCGATCTTGGCGTGCGAAAAGCGCCCCTGAATCGACTTGCTGACCACAACTTCGCGCTGACCCGTCTGAAACCAGCGCCCCTCCACCAACTTCACGCTCGGCGGCTTTCCTGGTTCGTCGGGCGTCTGTCGCATTTCAAGGCCATCGGGCATCATGCCCCGCACCGTGACGTTGACTTCGCCGGTGCCGTCCTTGCGCGGCAGGATGATCACCACCACCCACTCGCCCGACGCCATCGGCTCTCCATGGCTGTCCTTCGCAATGCCGGGGAGCGTCTTCAACGTGGGGAAGAGCGCGGCATCGAACCCGCCCGAAAGCTCCGCCTCCGATCCCTTGCGCAACACGAGCACATTCTTCGCGCTGCCGCTGCTGACGAACGCGCGATTCAGGCCCGCGATGAGCGCCATGAGAAAGATCGCAGTCGTCACCGTGAGTGCGATGCCCAGAGCGGTCATGACGGTGAGCCCCTTGCGGAGCCTTAAATTGCGAACGTTATAGCTGATCGGTATTGCCATAGTTAACTCTATCTCTGTAGCGCCGGCATCT
>Ga0187817_10000332_pt1 | contig 19532 bp, 29 predicted proteins | sample NC_wetland_sal_i_17_FD_132431 | JGI IMG/M metagenome (GOLD analysis project Ga0187817, IMG submission 132431) | Wetland sediment microbial communities from Neuse River Estuary, North Carolina, USA - SO4_2 | ecosystem: Environmental > Aquatic > Freshwater > Wetlands > Sediment | place: USA... | reverse complement strand
GATCGTTGGCAATCAAATCCAAAGTTTTTCGGAATGGCGCTAAATATTTGGCGTCTATACCGCTGTTTTCTTTTCCGAATTCGTCCAGAAGTCGTTTGAGATGCCCGTGGGCACGTTCGAACGGACTTCCAAATGTTTCTTTGTATTGCTGTTCACCCTGTTGTTGTGGCGACGGTCCAAGGTCAACTTGATGGCCCGGACCATAAGCGAAGCGGCTCGAATCCTTTTCCGGAATGAGATTCCGCTTTACTGTTTGCAAAACGGATTCCGGAGCGGGTGAAATGAGTTCGTGTCCCTCTAACTTGCTGAAATCCGGCGCGGGTTTAGAGGCGGGTTGAGAAGAATCAGGCATTGGTGAATCTTTCTAATAAAGGTGCAGCATTTGCTTGGCTGGCCGCGAAAGCGGGCGAGGTAAAAAACGGTGGTTACTGGGCTTCCACCAACTTATTTTGAAGCGGGTTGAAATACTTTTTCGACGGGATTTTTACGAACCGCAGGAACCCCGTCGAGTGCGGATTCTTCATATTGCACATTTTCAAATCGTCCACCGGAAACCAAGAGCCATTAAGCCGCAAGAAATAATCACCCGCCCCGTTCATGTATACCAGATGGCTCTCGATTTTATTCGGCGCAGTACGAAGTTCGGCCAGTGAGTCAGTTTTTACGTAAGTGACTTCCGCCCGGAGCCGACTCCAATCGACTTTATCCGTAAGCATAAGCTCTACCGTTCGTTCACAAAGTGAAGTGAAAAAGAAGATGAGGCCGTGCGGCACACACACGGCCCCGCCAAAGGAGAACGAGCCCGCCACTTAAAAAGTGATGGGCTCTGTTCGCACCCGAGTTAAGGAAGGACCCAGGATTTCGAAGCGATATGAAGGGCAGTCCTGCCTGTGCTGGACGCTTCGCAACCGACCCAGCCTGTCAAGCTGTGGCGTAGAGCGAATCAACCAAGGTTTGGTTTCCCGGCTGTTTCACCCATTCGTCATAAGCGCGACTCGACATCTGGTTAATTTTGCGCTGCAATTCTTGCTTCTCGCCACTGGTTTTCTTGGCTAAAACCTTCTCTGCCTCCGTCGCACTAGCGGGGGCCGCAGTTGGTGTTTTGCCGTCCACTTTTTCGCGGAATTGTTTAGAAGTCACAACCGCCCGTGCAAACTCATCCGCTGACATATTTCCGACCTTTTTGGTGGGCATCATATCGATATCGGCGTCCGCCGCTGCAGAAGGGTTTATTTGCCCCACAAAATAAGGCCGCGGTGGTTGCGCTGGAACTTCCTCTTCCAACCTACCCGCAGCGGACAACGCGACGAAAGCGGTTTCGAGATTCTTCACGGTGATGTCAAGATTGCTGTTGGCACGAGAAGTTGCGGCCTCGGCTTTCAACCTTTTGACTTCGTTCTCCGCTTTAATCATATCCGGGTGCGTTGTTTTGATCCGTCTCTGTCGAAGACCTGCAAGATGGGCCTCCGCTTTCGAGAGCTTAGTTGCTGGCACAGAACCATCTTTTGAGTAGCGAATAAGGCCGCGTTCGTCCATAAAATATCCGAACGATTCGGGATTTTCGAGAAAAGCCAGTAGCAGTTCTCTGTTATGCGGGCTGGGGCAATATTCTGGCCGCGTTTTCTTCCAACGGTCCACAGCTTGAGAAATTCGGTCCACCTCACGGTCAAGGGCTTGTCGTTCTTTGATTTCTTTCACCACCGCTGCAGGTCCCTGCGTTCTCAGAGTGAGGGATAATTCACGATAGTCATTCTCTGTAAGGTTGAGACCATCGATTGGTTCATTGAAACCGTCATCCGCAAGAACGAGAGTTAACGCTTTGGGTGCCGTATGAATGCTTTCCATTTCTCGGGAGAGCACAAGTCTTTGATTCGCTGAAATCATGGTTAGTTCATTCTCCTGCCGTTTCTAAAGACAACGTTTTGGGACGCAGCCGGGGCTTCCACGGGCATACCGTTTCGGTATTGCCGGACTTGCCCGCGGTTTTCATAGGCAGCGGCTTGATCCCTAAGTTGATTTTGTGCGGCGTTCCGCATTGCAGATTCACGCGGGCGAAGTTCAAAACCGGGGACTGCCCATTCAACTTCTTTCTTTTGTTTTTCGGATGCGAGCGCCTTTTTCTCAATTTCTGCCTTATGACCGCCAAGCTCGGGGTCGAGTCTTTCCCGCTCTGCGTACGCCTCTGCGGACATCGCCTGTAGCTGTTTTAGGGTGATAACGGGGAGGAGTTTCCGTTCGGCGGTCAATTGAGCGAACACCGTTCTCAGATTCGTATGGGTCCAATCGAGACCGCGGGCTTGTAAGGCTTCCGAGATGAGATTCGCATTATAACGGCACTTGTAAAACTGGGGTTCGGAGTCCGCGAACTTTTTCTGCACATCGATTATCCGGTTTTCAAATTTCTTGAGTTCGCGCTGGCACGACTCCGAACAAATTACCAGCCCTTCGAAATCCGAGGCTACTGTCGCGTCGTTACCGCAAGCCACACAACTGCGGACTACTGCGTATCGTTCGGTCGGCTTCGTCCCCACGGACAAATCAATTCGCTTGAATCCTGGCGTGGAACCGCCGCTCGTATTATCGAGGAGCGCAACTTCCTCTCGGTTTGCGGGGTCAGATCGCCACGCATCGTATTCGTGGCTGCGCATTTTATCTACTTTTGCCTTGACTTCACCAAATGTACTCATGTTTTTCATTTCTCCTAGGCCGCTTTTTGGCCTGCAAAACGTTTCGTTAGCTCTCGTTTCATTCGAGCTTGTTCGTACTGGTGCCTTGGCAACTCCCAAGACACGTTTCCGGGTTTGTAATCTCCCGAGTCGAGTTTTCTTGAGAGAGTGTGTTGCGGCGAAGGAAGCGGGCCAAGATCGTTCAGAAAATGAACAAAACCTAACTTGCCGCTCCAGCGCGGGCAGACTTTTACCCCCGCTTTTCCGTAATGCCTGTAATGTTCATTAGTAGGTTGCTCGCATCGTGCGTGCATTCCGAGAAACCGTTTGAAGGTCGGGCTTCGATAACCTCGTGGGGCGTGCCCGTGGATAATCATTTTCTTTGCAATTAGCCGCCCCCGCGCACATCCGCAACTCTGCATTTTCGGGGGGTTTGCTTTCCAAACGGTCTTACTTTCACCGCACTCGAAACAAAAGATTCTGCATCTGGCGTTAGAAAAGACCCTAGTAACAACAAAGGTTGCGAAGTGACGCCCAAGCAATGGACGGCGTTTTCTGATAACTGACATACTCTGCCTTTGAAAGAAAAAAGAGCCCCGGAAAATCGAGGCTCTTTCTGGATTTGAATTGTCGGATGGTACTCAGGCTGGGTTTGCGTAGCGGATCGCAACTCGGTCTGTACCAGTGATCGTTGTCGCCACGCTCTTTCCCGCCACAGGCGTTACCCTTGGAGATACATTCGGTGCGTCGGCGGGGTTGTTTGCGGGGTTGGAGCCATTCTGACCGTGAAATTCCACGCTGGACAGGGAGACTCCGCTGTTAACGGTTGTATCGATTTGTGTTGCCATTTTCGTTGTCACCTTAGTTTGACCCTTTGTACCTTTTCGGTGGTTCAGTGGACTTCGCTGGCCCAGAGATGTGTTCACGCTGGGATTCGGTGTCCTGTTCTTTCTGTCCTTGATTCTGAGGAAGCGAAGGACGATGCAGCTTCGAAGTGATTGGTGCTGACATTTGGAATATTCCTTACTACGTAGGTTTGAACTGCAGTGCGGACTCGGGGGTGAGGACGCTCCGCGCTTAAGTCGCGGAATTTTTTTATGCCGTTAATTTAGGCTGGGTTTTGGATATGCGAATTAAGGCCACGCCAATCGATTGAACGAGAGCGATTGTATTCGTAATCGCCCGTGCTTCTGGCACCACCAAAAACACCGGGCTCCGGGGTTTCGAAAATCTCGATGGCCCCATCATTCAGTGCCAGCGTGATCTTTCCGAACCGGAGAACATGCTCCAGAACCGGGCGCAACGGAGAACTACCTTGAGCACTGCTCGGAATTCCGCGTAATGCTTGTTCGTAGGTAGCGGGAGAGAAAGTATCTTCTTTGTCGGTCAAGTGAATAGGCCACTTGTCGCCAAAAACTTTTGTAAGTGATTCGACAACGGAGGGCGTTGCGGGTATGGTTGCGAGAAGCATTTTTATCCTTCCGTCTTCCTGAGTTTCTTGCGTTGCGGAGTTTGCGAAATACCCGGTCCTACTATCGACGGTGCAGCCGCAGAAGCATCCTCCGAAAGATCATATCCGCGACTTTTCCAACCGAGTTGAATTTGCTTTTCCATCGGTCGGCGCTCTGTAGGGAGGAGCGTGCCGCCTTGGTTTGGGTACATTTCGGTCGGAATTGTATGCTTCCACTCTCCTGCCGGGCACGCATCCGGAACCCTTCCAAATTCAGGGGAATATTTTTTGCCGTCCAAAAGAACTTGATACTGTGATCTGGTTTTAGGAAATGGCGCATTTCCATCCGCACCACCAGAAATCGGAACAGGATCCGCATTCTCTTCCGGATCACCGTTCAAAGGCGGTGGGCCGGGCCACTTACGGTCATGGCCTGCGTTCTTGCGTCCGGTTTTATTAACTTCACCAAAGGTTGGCCTTTGATCGGCCAACTCAAAATATTCTTGGTACGACTCGGGATCCTTGGGACCGAGTTCATTTCCAAATTGTTCCTTTTGCGTTTTCAATTTCGTTTCCTCTAGTTTCAGAATAATGTGTTGCGCGGGGAGCGTAGGCTCGCGTTCGTGACTTACTTCTGTGCTGCACCACCGCCAAGCGGTCTCGTGTTCCCAGAGCGCCGCGCTTTTGTTGTTGATTTCTGGCGTGTAGTGTCGAATCCGGCGTCCAAATCGGTTCTATACATCGGATCCGACATTATCTCGGCCCGCTTGGTTTGCATCGGAGTTTGGTGCTTAACGTGGGTCGCCTCTTCCGCAGACGTTCCTAGAACGTTGCAGTTGTTACCTCGTGAATCTCGTTTCATTTTATTTCCTTCTTTTCCTAAAGTTGCCTTCACAAGAAAAACACGCGGCTCGGGCGAGGCGCGATCAAAGAATTTAAGATTAGGGTGCTGCTTTGTGTTCACCGCACCACTCGGCTGAATGAATTATAGGAAAGTGATTGTAGGGCCACTGTCCGACTGGCGGATAACGGCGGCATTGCCCTTTCGCATCAGCTTGCAAAACGAAATATGCGCAATCACCACAAGACGGTTTTGGGGCAGGAGTTTGAACAGGAATAGATTCGCTCATGTGAATGCTTCTCTAAGCCGCCTAGAAAATCACAATCGCGGGATTTTTCCAGAGTACGCGAATCCCTTGAATACTGTTTTGGAGTGCGGTTGTTACGGTCTTGAAGGCGGGAGCGGTCAATGAAACAGGATTTCCTGGGAACGTCGCGCAGCTTGGATCCGCATAGACCGTATCGTTTACCGTGTCCAGCGTTGTCGAACCTGTATCTCCGTAGGGATTAGTTGCCTGTGCCTGCGCACCTGCGGGAACTGTGGCGGGTGCAACTGTGTCGAATCCGATTGGTGAACTGTTTGTGGGTCCCGCTAGAGTTGTGGTTGTGCTTGCGCTCGAATTATCAATTACGTTGAAGCTGTTCTCGGGCAGCGAGAATTTTATCTGTTGAGGTTGGCTCACTGTATTACCTTTTGATGAAAATTTCAGAACTACTTGGGCAACACAATGCGGTTGGCCTTGCGGGGGCTCTCGGGTTATCGGGGCAGATCCGTTTTGAAGTTTGCGAAAACTGCGCTTATTTCAGGTTCGATGTCTCGCGCTGTAGGGCCGTTGGATAAATTGAAGGACTGAAATCGAACGGAATCGCCCAGCCTCAATACCGTGGTGCGCCGGAAGGACCCCGGTTGAATGCGGTGTTGCTTACCTTCTGAATCCCTTACGGTCCCTGTCCGCTTCGCGGCGTCGAATTCAGTTATTGTTCCTTGCAGTTTCATGGTGATCCTCGGGAGAAATTACCTCGGACATCGCTAATGGACATCCGAGGGTTTTTCTCTTTTCGGGTTTATTAAGCGGTAGCGGCGGTACGTTCGAAGATAAAAGTGCTGGAACCGCTCGGGGAGTTGTCGGTTGGATAGTTCAAAGCTTCGCGGTATCCGGGCGTTTCTATTTCGCCAAGCAACGGGAATCCGGGTTTCCATTCTTTCCCGCATCTCTGGCAAAAAATTTGGTAACGACCGTGAGGCATTTTGTGTTTGATGACACAGTACATTGAATCCGTGCCCTGGCCGTGCGTTACAGCCTCGGCCCCGATCCCACCTTTTCGCATTTTGTTACGTCCATGATCTGAACGGCCAAGGCATTTCTGCTTGGCTCATACGATTGGATTTTCGTATGTTCGGACTATCGCATCACCCCGAAGGGTGTCTCAGGATTTAGTCTCTCACGGTGTCTTTCGACTTCCGCCTTGTTCCCATCTCAGGGTTCAAGTCAATTACCCAAGATTCTCCATTGCGGATTACGCCGCAAGGACACCGATTTGTTGATGATTGCAGTTCGCTTGAATGGCTTCCCTCTGTGCGAGAAATTGTCTCGTGGCAAGTTGTTTCGCTCGGTTCTCATCCAACTGAGCTTGCCGCTTGGCTCTGATTTGATTAACTTTTTCCCTTTTAAGTTCTAGGTCGAGTTGTTTTTCTTCTAATTCCAAAGCCTGAAGCGCAGCACTTACTTGCGCATTGGTTTTGGTTGGGAGAGTATCAGCGAATTGCTGTGTATTCTCGCCGCTGTCAAATTCTGTGTTGCTCATAGTTTGTTAAATCCTAAACAACGTTGTTTGGTGGTGCTAAAGTGGCTCCGAAACTGGCAGGCACAAATCATCTGGTATACACAGATGAAAACTTTTATTTTGCCGCACCAGCGCGAAGCTGGGCGTTCTCCCTCTCCAGACGTTCGATCCGTTCCATAGGGCTGAGGCTATTAAGTGGCCTCTCCGCTGGAGTTGTCAGATCGGCCCCCGAGTTTTCAAGCAACCGCAAAACCTCGCTAATATGCCCGGCAACCCTTTTACCTTGGGCTGTCGGTATTCGTGCGTAGCTGCCAACGGCTGCGACTTTACTTCGAACAACAACCCCGCCGTCGAAGGTGGGAACAACACCATTGCCTTGCAACTCGCCCTGCGAATTTGGGGCCGTGATGAGCACGACGGACCCGGCCTCCGTTATTACGAGAGAACCAACTGACATTTCCATTTTTCATTTCTCCTAGGTCTTTTTATCGGGGTACATCTGTTTGAAAGCTTTTTCCGCTGCTTGCCGATCTTCAAGCGGAAGGCTTTCATCCTTCATGGCCGCGAGAAGTTTCGTATGAATTACATCGATGTGCGGCATTGTGTCGCAGGTTTCGTTAGGATCACCCAACGGGGTTTTGACTCCGCAGACTGGTGGTGGGCATGAATAACCTATTTCTTCGTCTGTCATTTTGGCCCGCCTGTCTGAGATTCGTACAGAGCCTCGTATGGAATCCAATCGAACACATCACTACCTTCCACGGACAACCTACAAAGGACTCTGCCCTCCGCGAGAATTTCGTGGTTCCGCCCAATCGTGGGGTTTCGGCGCATGATTTCCGATTCGATTGTCGCGGATTTGCCTTGGTACTGAATTTGTCTTTTCTCGCTCATCTACGTTTTCTGTCCTTAGCTTTTTGTGGGGTTGGCTCTGGTGGGCAGGTACAACCCGCTTTTAGTACGAAGCACCTCGGGCATTTGTCCTCGGGGAATCCGAAGAGTTTCCGCCCGCAATTTTTACACTTGCTCAACCCCCGGACGGCTTGTTCTAAGTGAAACGTGTTGTTGCAAAAACTCGATTCTTCCATGTCGCCCGCCTTTCCGAGAGAATCGCTTATACCAATGGCCTGTTGTACGCTGCTTTTGTTGGTGACAACGAACCTGCCGGGGTTTGCTCACCAGAGGGCGAGCTTACGGGCAAACCATTCTCATAGACGTAGCACCCTCCGCGGTAAACAACTCGCCGCGTTGCCGATTGCTGTTGCTGGACTTCCTGTTCAATCTCTTCCGGATGCGCCAAGAGGTATTCTTTGTATTCCGCCGCAGACATCTGGTTAATGGGCTTCATGGTTTCTTTCCTAGATTGAAAGCATCCGCGCGGTATTAGAAGCCAAGGATCGCTCTGCCAGAAACGGATGCATAGATGGTTCCGGCCCACCAACATGCTCTCGGGGACCTATGTCCCGTAGGTTCTCCGAAAGAATGCTTTACAGAATCTCTAAACTGATTTGCAGAATTTTGCGGCGTTCAGCGGGCGTGATCCGAACGGTGTGAAGGTCGTTCGAGCGGGACTTCCTGAGACCAACCCCAATGCTACTTGTCTGGTTGGTTGTCTGGTTCTTGCGGGATGGGGGACAGTGGGGCCAAGATGGGCAAGAAAAGTTGCTCGTTCGTTGGATAGCTCTGCTGGAAACCGATATTGTTAAACGGGGATGTCAACATGGTTTGAAAAGCCATTCTTTTGGCTTCCCAATCCGCCTTTATAAATTCAACCAATTTTTCGTTGTTCTGCATATTCTTTCCCTATATCGGCAAAATTTGGCTTTTCTTTAGCGACAGTCTCGGCGTACTTGCGGGAGAGAGCATCGATGAGTTTGGTTGGACATGACCACGTTGCATCCACAGAAATGACGACCATTTCGGTTGCCTGACCGACGCCGGGAGCAACCTCAGCCGCTCTTTTTGCAGAGTATACAGAAAACAGAGTTTCGATCAATGGTACTCGGGGCGTTTGCTTGGACAAAGATAGACTCATTGCTGCGTGGAGGGCACCACTCCCTATGGAGGCGTGCCCCAGCTTGTCGAAATTCATGAGTGTACCAGGATGACCCACATAGAAAATGTGGCCGCCCGAAGGTTCTACGCCTGCCACAATAAAATCCATTCCCAGATTGAACTGCGCGGCTTGAGCGATGATCTGTTGGTAGATCATGGGCTGAAGTTGTAAATAAGCAGGTAGGATGCCACCTTTTTTGCGAAAGCTTGCAAAATCCTCACCTAAAGTTGCCAAAACGATGTTCTCTTCTATCGTCTGTCCTCGAAATGCCTCATATTCGGATTTCAATTGGAGACCGACAGTTGATACAGGAGCGGGTCTTCCAGCTTGTAATTTGGAACGGGTGCGGTTAGTGAGTTCCTGAGCAAAAACAGAGTTACCAGCGGCGAGGATGACACAGTTCGTGCCTATTTTTTCAATTTTGCTGACTGGCGGCTCAAATTCGAGATTTAACGGCGCTTGCATCGTAAACATCTGGTCCGCGGCCACGACCAGACTTTTGCCATCATCGCAGATTGATGCGATACATATTGTCATTTATGGAACACGCTACCAAATTGAAACAGCGTTCGTCAATCAGTACATTCCATAGGTAGTGGTACAGGTTGAGTCCGTAACGCAGTAACGCGCATTTATCCTAAAGTGAGCCCAAAGTTGGCCGGGTCAATGCGAAGACGTTTGCACAAACTACGCACTACGCTATACAGAACATAGGTATCGTCCGAAAGGTCGGGAGCAACGGCACGGTAGGTCTTACCTTCGTGTAGCCGCTCGAAGTAATACACTTCCAGTTCTTTCCCTTCGAGATCGGCAATCTTATGGGGGGATTTAGTTAGCTTGCAGTTGAATTCTTTTATCAGCCGTTCTTTCAGTTCCGAATAGCGATGGGCTTTACAGAACGGATAGGCGGCCATTCGTCACGCGGCGATTCGCATTTCTTCAACTTTTGCTCGACACATCAGGTCGCCCGGAATGAAGAATGACTTCTTATCAGCCAATCTTTCACCGTGTTCAAATTCCTTCCAATATTCCACTGGAGCTTGTGGCACGTCAGCCATTGGCACACTGCCGTTAGTGACATCAACAACGATCTGGCCGACAAAAGCCTTCTCAATGGCGTACTTCGCTTCGGCAATGGTCCTGCCCTGAGCTGCGATGTCGTATTCAAGGCACTGTGCTGCCCAGACACCACCCTGCTCCACCCGAAACAATATGCTCAACGAAAATGTTTGCTGTGCCATGATTCACTCCTTCGCTCGCAAAGCCGCAGGGGAGAGTAGCGGCCTTTCCAAAGAAACCGGATTCCCAGGAGTTGGCACTCCCATACACCCGGCCTAGTCCCAAGTCAAGGGGAAAACGTACTTCCCCGAAGACTCAGTGTACAATAAATTACGCTACATCTCCAAGCCCCATTTTTGCTGGGCTTGCGCTATCAAGCAACGCCACAATAGGACGAACCTGTTGGGGTTTCCGCCCCGCCCGAGGGACTGAAAGAGTACCCTATGGGACCCCTACTCGGTCGGCTGCAGACTTCGAATTTCTTGCGCGAGGATCGCCAGCGCACCTGAAACCAAAATTGGATTCGCACAACTCGGCAACGCTTCGCCGGACAGAACACCCTTGGCGAGCTTGTCGGCCATCCTTGCCGCGGCCTCTGTACCCTGCCTGAACCTGTCCGGACCATCCCCAAAGAGCGGTTCGGATTCCAGCAAACCTGCGAACAAAGCCTCGGGATCCGCCAGTGGTTCCCCACCGCCCGCGGGCAACTCAGAAACGGGTTGTTCGTACACGATCTCCCGATCGGCATAAAAGTACCGATCGAGATACGTCCGTAATTCGACCGTATCCCTGTACCAGCTTCGCCCACCGAAATCATGGAGCCATTCCTTGGACCCCTCGTGGAGCATGGCCTCATCGTCCAGAGTGCCGGGCCGGACTGCCAGCACGTCAATTTGGAAGGGGCAGGCGTTCCGGATCTGGGAGAGACGCTTCGCAAGCGGTGTGCTGGTGAAACCGATTTTTAGGAAGTCGGCGCATTTCAAGAGATAGACTGTATCCACTTGTGAACTGAACCTCGTGTGCACTGAACCTGTAGGGACTCCGGATTTTTAAAGCCTACGGCCCCCGGATAAAGGAAATCTAGACTCCGAGAAAGATGCTGCACCCTTTGGGGGCTCCCCGGCACGGGTCGAACGAAGCATGCTTTTTAGAGTCCCTGTAACTTGTTACATCCGATAATTGATCCGCGGTACGCTCGGGCGCGTTATCTTGCTGATTTTCCAAGACTTTGCGCGTCAACGCGTGTGGGGCTTTCAGACTTTGCCGGGGGGCTTTGGAAGTTTGCAGGAGGGTAACTCTACGTTTTTGCCCGGATCATGCGGTCAAAAGAACGGGAGACAAGTAATCTCCTGCCCCGTGTCTTAGCATTGAAAACAAAGGCATTTAAAACACGTTTTCCTAATTTTTTCCTAAGTCAGTTCCGCCTGATTGCTCGAATTCTTGCGAGTTGTCGGAAAAACACTGCACAATGTAACAAAAAGTTACAAAAACAGCAAGAGAGTGCTCCATAAGTACGAGGCACGTCGTACTTTGCTTGTCTCTGGCGTCCCTCGGTTTTCTAACTCGTTTGTTTCGTGTGTCTTTGTTGGTCCGAAATGCCTTGCCGAATGTTTCCTACTCGGACATCTCTCTAAATTGCTTTAATCCGCTCTTATACCGCGTCTATGCCTACATGCCGTCTTTCGCTGTGGCAGTCTACAGGACGCGCGATTCCCCTCCCTATGCTCCCAAACCTATCGTGTGTCTCTCTATCGCCTGCTACCCCTGTAGGAATTCACTGGCGCTATACGCCTTGCATCTGTCTCAATCTCTTTTCTGTTCTTCTCTTGGGGTTTTTGCTTTCTTCGGTCTCTCTATTCTCTCTCTCAGTTTTCCGTCTTTGTTCCGTGCCGTTTTTTTTTTGTTCGTGTGCGGATCCGCTGGGTCAGTTCACAAAGTGAACTAAATTCCGCTCCCGTCCGCTCTGTGCCTATCGCTGTTAGCCCTAGGGACGCGCGCTGGTTAGATTTTCTCCGTGTGGCCGGGCTGCTATCCATGCCGTTTCTCGCCCCTGTACGGTCTCTCGGGCAACCTAAAATCCCTTTTCCTATTGGCTGGGGTTGGGTTTGGTTTGGTTCGTTTCGTCCGTCTTCTGTTTGCCTGCCTGTTTGAAACAGTTCACTTTGTGAACGGGAAACACTTTTCCCATGCGTGCGCAGTACTTTTTTCTTGAAAATACCCCTTGACAGTATGGCTACGTATAGCTACAATGTAGCCGTACGTAGTAAACGGGAAGACCAGACGGTTAGCGCCGTGTGATCTCCCCTAACACAAGAAACCCACTGGAGGGGTTTCCAATGCTGAACAAAAATCTATCACAGTCGAAGCCATTCTGTTTCAGTCTCGCAACCCAAAAACGCCAACAGATAGAACGCAACGAAACCAACGCAGACATCCGTGAAGCAATTAACGCGGGCTCTGCCCCCCGTTTCGTTGTTTCGCGTCTCGAATGGCGTCTAGCCAACGGTCTGAATCTGTCGCGGGAGGTGTCCCAGTGAAAACACTTCAGACCAAAATTCACACGTACAGGTTTGACCTAGACAAGCCCGCCGACGTGCAAGCGTACGAAGAACTGCGTCAACGTCTTTCAGATGGACGCCATTTTTTCAACGTCTTGGCGATTCCTGGCAAAGAAGAACACAAGGTTAACGCGGGAGAGATCACGCTAGAGACTGCGTTTATCTTTTCCGACCAGTGGAACAGTGCAGAGCAAGGCAGAGTTTTTGACTGGTACGAAGGAATCTATCCAAACAAGCGAATCAAGGCCGGGCATTACCTCGACATCACAGAAGAGATGCGCCAAGTTAGGCGCGACACTCTCAAGTGTGGGTATTGCGGAAAGCACTGTCAGGCAGCCGACAATCCGGGCGAGTTTTGCTCTGCTTGTCTTGACTCGGAATACCTCAAAGAAACTGACTTGCATCTCCTCCGTTTATGCCCCGCTGGTGAGTGGAATCCAGCCCGGCCAGAACTGACAGCGGAGGAACGCGCAACACTCCTGCCTCTGTACGTATCCCGTCAAACTACTGGAAACCATTCGCGGGCTGTCCAAAAGAAAGCCCGGATCCGCCAGTCAGTCATAGACAAGTACGTTCGCAACCAGAAGACCAACGAAACGGAGTACAGGGGTTTTCTCTGGTTGCTGGATCATGGCGTCAACACTGAAAACTGCATTTATTACTCGCACACGGACAAGTTTTCTTTTGGTTGGCGTCAACCAGTTTCCGCGGCTATTAAGTCTGCCTTACTCGACGTTCTAACCGAATTCCCATACACGTACGAGATCAAAGCAGAGAAAGAGGTTTCCACACGTGCCTAGGTGTGAGCACGGGCTCTAGTGACAGAGAGCCCGAACGCGCACCTAGACGTGACGCGAGAAAGCAGGGGAAACGCTAATGACACCCACAAATCAAACCAAACCATACGTAGGAATCAAAAAGGACGGTACGCGCGAAGTCTTCCAAGCTTCGCAAGGTCCTACCGAGGAATTGTATGGTGATCTCTACTCTGCGGTGATAGGTCCCTTTCGCACGCAACGCGGGGCGCGATTCATGGCAGAGCATGGCGCGAATAACCCCCACGTGCAGACCGTAGCGGATGCCGAACGAATTGCACGCGACGAACAGAAGAAAGCAGCCAAGCCGGGCAAACCTCTAAACATCGATTCCACAGAACTGCATACATGGTTCGAACGTGACCGCGCACACGTGGAACTGCGGAACAAACTCACGGATGAAACCATTGTCGAATGGTGGGACGAATCCGTACACGAGGCAATCGAAGACGGTTTTCTTCCGGACGATGCTTTCATTATGGGCAAGCTTCACAATGAAAACGCGCTGCATACGGCTGCTTATGACTACGCCAAAGAACACGGGATGCTGCCCACGGTCGCGCCCCACTACATTGCAATGTCTGGGATGCATGGCTGCCTACCAGATCACTGCGAAGTGTACGAATCGTACAAGGATGCGGTCTCAGACCTTGTGCAATTATTCGAGCTAGGCCGCACGCGCGAAGCAAGACTTCGCAAAAATTCATACCTAGAACTGACTCCCAACCCCGTCGAGGAAAAACAGGGTCAAGATTTTGGTGCGGAATATTGCCAAGTCGAGACTTGCGATTGTGACAACCCACTAGTGCACTCAGATTCCCGTTAAGAAAGGACAAACGAAAATGCTATCACTGACTCTTGGCAGTAAAGCGTACTTCGATTCTTTCTCTGGTCTGATTCCATGCCGCGTTACCGGAATTCGCGGGCTTAACGGTTTGGCGTCAACCTCCCAGACCCGTAACCGTCGAATTGACCGCAAGCCGGGCTGCATACCGTCGAGGGGAGATCATCTCCACCAGCGGTGTGCATGTCGTTCCCCGCAATGCCGTACACGTTCGTTGCGGAATTCGGCGGATCCGACCGTACCACATCTTTGTTGGCGTGTATTCGGCCTAGGTGCGGCGTCCTGCATTCTCGCGGGAGAGTGCAGGCCGAAGTACCTAGACAAGTCTCGGAAAGGAATATTCACTATGGATAGATTCGATTTGTACGGGGCTCTGTATCTGTTTTGTTCGCGCTGGCACTCCGGGCAATCCTCACGAGGCTATAGGATTCTTTCGCGCCTAGCATCTCTGGGATACAAGCCCGGCTTGTCTATCCAGTCAAACCGTTTCGAATCCGACGAACAAAGGCGCATCTATCGCGGTCTGCTGAAGTATCGGCACGCGGTCTAACTGTTGCGCATTCTGGGAGTGTTCTGCTTAGGCACGTCTTCGGATGTGCCGAATGGAGCACACTCCACACGGTCTAGCGCATCTCACTGTCCGTGTGGAAGTTTGGCACAGCCAATGATTGGAGGTGAATCTATCGCTAAAAGTGTGTTCACTTTGCGGACAGCATCACTCTTGCGTTAATTGGCATGGGGTGTGCTCTGGGATTCCATTTAGTGAATCGAATACGGAATTGCGGAGAGCCCATACGCGTGTCCCTATGATTTTTCCGGCGTTGGCTGGACATACCGGGCTAGGACTAACGACGCGATGAGAGAGCGCCAACTCCGATTTTTGGATTCCCAAAATCGGGTCCAGAAAAACCATCCCGAAAAAAGATTTTCTTCCTAAGCGATTCTATAATCTGACCAGCTTCGGGGGATACCGCAAACGAGCGATCCGAAAATCGCGACTGGTCAGCGAGAGTTTGCCGATTTTGCGGGTCAGATTTCGATATTCATAAGCGCCTTCCATTGCGCAAACGGGATCCATTGAAAATCATACAAGCAAAAGATTTCATACTTTGGAGTCATTTGCACTTGGAACCCTTTCTCCCGAATTTTTGCCACGAGTCTTTCTGCGGGTTCCTTTCTCGGATCGGGTCGCCATCCGACCATTGATTCGTTCCGTTCCCGTGGTGGAGGACCGATCACCGGATGCTTCACTTCGGGCAAGCGCCAATCACCGTCATCCAGAAGAACGGCTCCGCGGCATGGTTGTGGACAAACGTCCACGACTTCAACGGACTCGCCGTCCTGTGCGTCTACATATCCATTGGCAAGTTTTTTTATTTTTGCGGGAACTAACGCCTCGTACGCTCCGCGGAAATAATATTCATCGGAATTTACAAAATAGAAGACCTTTCTTTTCTGTTCGGTCGCGTTCGGGCCGGGTAAAGGGTGCCCGGCGATCCTGGCAAGATTCTCCTCAACCTCTGCGGCGGTCTGTTGCTTTGGGGCTTCGGTTTCTGCTTTTAGCCGTGCGGCATTATCCTTCAACTGCTGTTGGTACGCGGCCTCTCGCGCTTCGTGGGCTTTTTGGGCGAGTCGAATTTCTTCCTGTCCGATAAATTCATCTAAGCGGGCAATCTTCTCGGCCTTGCGGCGACGGCCTAGTGGAGTATCTTTCGCGGTCTTCAAGAGTTTGAGACGATAGCGTTTGGCCCACTGGAGATCACCTCCAATCGGTTTAGGTTTGGTTGGCATTTTTCAGTTCACTTTGCGGACGGAATTCTTTCTTGGATTTGGTCCCGTACCGCGATGAGCTTGCGCAAATCTGTATTCGGATGTTCCGTGATAACTGTATTTAGAAACTGAACAGCTTCACTCCAACACCCGGGCAGAGGAACAGCGGTTTCAACTAGGATTTGTTCAAAAGGCTTTAGGTCCGCTGCGTACCAATTAAAGGCGCTGTTCGGACCAAAGATATTTAAACCCCGTTCTTGAATTTGCTGGGTTTTAGACTTCGATGCTGTTGCGGGTCCACCTTCTTTACGAAGTGTCTTGATTACGGGCAACCATCCCGAAGGTGCTTTTATCTTTTCTCCGTCTAGAATCTTCATTGCCCGGTCCATGATCTCTGCGCAGGTAGTTCTATCCTTGAAACGCTTTTGATTCATTTGACGGACAGCTTCACGGCAAGCCTGCCCTAGCTCCTCAACGTATTCATAACGATCTAGCGTTACAGAATTAAACTCTCCGTCCGAAATCAATCGGACAGTTTCCTCTGTTCCTGTGTGTTCGAAGTGGAATCGCTCACCAACGGTTTCTTTCAAATTCATGTCATCAAAAGAAAGCAGTCGGGAGGGTTGTGGTTTTTCTTCCAGTTCTCTCTTTCTTTCTTTTTGTCTTGTGACTTTACTGTGACTGTCTTGTCTATATGCATCGCCGAATTTGGCCGATCCCTCGCCGTTTATGGCCGATCCCTCGCCGTTTATGGCCGATCCCTTTTGTTGGAGGGAGTGTCCATTTTTGGCCGCTCCTGGTAGTGAGCGGCCATTTATGGCCGATCCTTGTGATTGGCCATCTGTGGACGGTCCTTTATCACTGAACCATTTTTGAGAGTTCCTTACCCAGAGTGAATGCCCGCAGGGTGTTCGCCGCTGTTTTAAGTATTTTTGGTGGACAAGTTTTGTTCGATAGCGGCGGATTGTGCGGACACTTGCACCCGGAAAAGATTTCGCAATTTCTTCATCTGTCTGCGGCTTTCCACCCAGAACAACCCCGAGTTTCTTGCCCGGTTCATCCGGATCTGGAATCTCTTGGGTTGTTTTGTCTATCGCCCAGAGAAAAAACCAGATCGATTCTTCAATTCTTGGGTAGTGCTCGAATAGTCCGGTGGAAACGGGAATTCGAAAAGTTTTATTGGTGCCCATCGTTTCTCCCGTCCGGTTCGATAGCGACGAGAGGGTGCACACTGCGTGCGCAAGGTAGACCGCGGAATTCCCCAAGCTCGAATTCAACCAAAGTATCTACTGCAATAGTGCGCCGTCCTTTTGACCGGGGCAGTTCGGAAAAATGAAAGTACAGGTCCTCTCCACCGAGTTTTCTGCGGATGAAGCCAAACCCTCTTTCTTCGTTCCAGTAATGTACAACTCCTGCATTCATATCATTTCTCTTCTTTCATCTCTGGGTGAATTCCCCGCGAGATTTGTTTCAATAATTCGGCTATGCTGTGTTGGCTTCTTTGTTTCGGTTTTGTACGACTAATTCCGCGCTCTGGCGCATATCTTCCAATTCTTCAGCGTTGTTAAACATGACGCGATAGGGTTGGAAAACTTCCCAGACAAACGAAATGTCCGTAATCGCTTTTTTGATCTTGGAGGATTCCTCTTCACGAAGCACCGTATATCCAACGAAGTCGGAGATCCGTCTGCGGTCGAGATTGCATACCGCAGCAACCATTTTCCGGGGGATCTGGGCTGCATTGAGTTTCTTGATAAATTCCTGGCGGTCTTCAAACATTGCTACCTCTGAACTGTGTTGGCGGATTTATCCGCTGTTTGCGGGGATGAAAAAGAGCCCGCCAACAGCAAGGCGGAAATATCCCGATTCTTAACTTTTTCGATTGCTTTGCGGAGACGAAATACTTTTTTGAGGTTGGTTCCAGTTTTTCTCTGGATAGCACCTACCCTTAAATTGACATTACCCGCTTCTGCGAATTTGCAGCAAACGGTATCTCCGTTCACATCTAAAATCTCACCTGAACCGTGCTGGGAGTGATCGATCTTCCAACCAGTTTTGCAATTGGAAAGTGTAATGTCGAATCCACGAGGAACAGGCTCGGATTTTTCTTCAGTCTCGTAAGCCTGTTTTATGTCGAATTCGTCTACTCGGGTTGTTGTGAGTCCAGCAGCGGTGAGTTGGTCTTCGACCATCGGCAGAACTGCGCGGCCCTCTAGGTCCCCGGCGAACGGCAACTCATTGTATTTTTTCCACACCAACTCAGCGAGGCAAAAACGCAAAGCACGTTCATAGGCGTGCGCACCCTCGAACACTTGCATGAATCCCTGTTCGTACACGCCATCTTTGACACTGCCCGTCCAAAACTCCTCAACGAAGTCTGGATACTCCCAGTTCTGTTTTGTAGGCGACGGACAAGGCAAACGGGAAATGAAACCTTTGAATCGGGCGTGATCGTAATGAATTATTTCGTCCTGCGAATCAACCCATTTGTTTGTGGGAATACCGTCATCATCTCGCCCAGAGATGAGAATAACGCTAGAAAGTTCTGGGGACTTCTGAATCATTTTGTAAGTTGGATTCTTCCACTGGCGATAGCCTTTTAGAACTGGGCGATCTAAGTCGTATATGAGTGGGTCAACAACTTTGGTTATGGGCTCGGGTAGCTTCTTTGGGATATACTCCCCGCCGCGCTCAAAAAACTTTTCAGCCTCGCGCCGCAAACGAAACAAAGTGACTTTTGCTGTATTCGCTTCCAGCCCAAAAATCTCAGCGGCATTTTTGTTGTGATTTGAGACAGGAGTTTTATCGAGCCTTGAGTAACCACCAGCGGCAGGAATCAGGCGGGCGTACACATCGAAGTCCCAGAGCTTAACGGTTGGATCGTATTCCCATTTTCGGAATTTCTTGGCGGGAGGAACGCGAAAGGCGGGTTCATCCTTGGCGAGAATTTCTTGAATCAGATACTTCCAAAATCCTGCAGTCTTCAAATGGAGGTGCTTACGTTTGTTGCAGAACTGGTCTAAGAGAAAAGCCTTTATCTTGTCGGGATCTTTGAACCACCGGGTATCGATTTCTGTAGCGGTCAGGTTATCCCAAAGTGCGTCCGTAATCATCATTCACTCAACCCTTGTCACTTCTACAAAAAAGGGTTGGGGGCTAGGTTCGGCCTAACCCCCTGGTGAATTCCTGAAGATGGATGGGCTTCAGGTACGGAAATCCGATTCCTTTGAATATGTGCATTCACCATTTACCCCTTTACATTCGGGCCATCCCTAGCCCAAACGGTTCCGGCTCCCTAACGGGAGGCGTTTCCAACACTTTCGCGGTCCACTGGATATGCCGGGTATCCACCCCAGCATTCACTGCTTTTCAGTACCCCATCATGTTTTGGAGAGGTGGTTTGTTCACTTTCCGAACTAAAATCGAGAGAAACCCCTCTTCATATACTGCTTTTCAGTACCCCTCCACCGCGGCGAGGCCCCTCTAGTCCCCTTCGAACAACCATGCCTGCAGAGCGCGGCGGATCCGCTTACGCTCGCAGTACGCGATCACGCCCACCACCAGAAGCACTGTCACGCTTGTTTCTCCCGGTGGTGAAGCCCAGCCCACACAAGGGCTGCAGTGAGGCTGGCAGGCCATGCGAGAATGAATAGGAAGGCCAACAGGCTCCATTTGAGCCCGAACGGTTG
>Ga0187817_10000331_pt1 | contig 19536 bp, 16 predicted proteins | sample NC_wetland_sal_i_17_FD_132431 | JGI IMG/M metagenome (GOLD analysis project Ga0187817, IMG submission 132431) | Wetland sediment microbial communities from Neuse River Estuary, North Carolina, USA - SO4_2 | ecosystem: Environmental > Aquatic > Freshwater > Wetlands > Sediment | place: USA... | reverse complement strand
GTCGCGATCGGGCCGGAATCCTTCGCGCTTCCAGCGAATGAAATTGGCCACCAGGATGGCGTCGCCGCTCTTGATGTCCATCGTTCCGCGTCCGTAAAAGTACCCGTCTTTCTCGACGAACTGGAACGGGTCGGTGGTCCAATCTTCCTTCCGGGCCTCGACCACGTCCAGGTGCGCGATGAGCAGGATGGGTTTCCGGACCTCCGTGCCTCGAAGGCGAGCCACCAGATTGGCGCGGTCAAACCGCGGGCCGAGAACGCGAACATCGGAAGGCTCGAACCCGGCGGCTCTCAGATGCGCCGCCATAGCTTGCGCCGCTTTCCCAGTGCTTCCTATGGAGTGCGTGGTATTGGTCTCGATGAGCTCCCGCAGCAGATCGTGAACCAACTGGTTTTCGGGGTCAGGCGCGCTCGCCTGGGCGAGCAGCAGAGACAGCAACAAAATTTTCATTGAGGGAAAGGTCTATGATAACGCCTGTGTCCGCTTGGCGCGTCGCTTCAGCCGCTCCTCACGGCGTTCCAGTTCCGGAGTGTCTTTGAGGTCGCGGGCACTGCGCGTCATCTCCATGGCCAAATCATAGTTGCGCTCGCGATGCTCGTAATACTTAGCGAGTTCTTCAAATGCATGGGCGCGGCAGGGATTGGGTGAAGCGGCGAGATCGCTGAAAACTTCAAGGGCCGCCGCATGGTTTCCCAGCCGTTTTTCAATGGCGCCGATCTCAGCCATCGTGGGAAAAAGCAGCGCGTCCGGCAAACCGAGTTCGACCGAGCGTCGGTAGAGCCCGAGAGCTTCTTCGTTGCGCCCGGCCGCCAGCAGCCACCGCGCCAGACCAACGAGATCCGCGCCATGCCGGAACCGAGTGCTGTCTGGAGATCCGAAAGCCGCCGGCACAATGGCTGTCAGGCACGCAAGAGAGAGAATATCCATCGCATTGTGATGAAAGATGGGCACCAGCCGGAACGCCTGCCGCATGCGCAAGTACTCGAAATAGTAGTAGGGAATCATCTCACCGGGCAGATCGCCCTGCCGCTCAACGCCCAGCACCCGATTCTCGAGATCCACCAGCCGGCAACTGTCCAGCCGGAGTTTCCACAAACGCCGCGCTCCGAACAGCAGATCCAGGTGCTCCATTCGGGCGAACGGGGGACGCGATCGGACCATGCGATAACGGGTTTCTAGTAGCGGCTGATCATACGCTTTGCCGTTGTACGTGACCAGCACGTCAAACCGCTCCAGATACGCGGCGAGGGATGAAAGCTGGGAGGCCTCTTCGCCGTAGTCGCGCATGAAAAACTGGCGAACCCGGAAGCCCGCTTCATCGATGCTGCCCACTCCGATCAAGAATGCGTAGGTTCCGGTGCCGCCCGCAAGCCCTGTGGTCTCCGTGTCGAGAAAGGCCCAGCGCTTGGGGTGCGATTGCGGTATGGCGCCCTCGGAAAGCGCATCCAACAGATTTTCGGGCAGATCGATCAGGTCCGCGATCCCCACCGAGCCGTGGCGCCGGTGCCGCTCATACAACCGTTCGGTCTCAAAGTGAGCGCCGAGAGCGGTTTCCATGACCTGGCCCGACACGATTTCTTCGATGAGACAGGGCGTCACCCTGGGTTTTTCGGCTCCGGCGTATTTGCGGTCGATGCGCGCGACCTTCTGGCGCAGCAGAGCGAGCTGATGGTGGAAGGAACTCACGTTCGCTTTCTCTTCGCCTACTATAAATGGAAATCGGCTGCCGTTCAAGTTTGGTCCATGTTCTATAGTCAATGGAGTGATCAAAAGCGCTTTGATTCCAGTCGCAGGCCTGGGGACCCGCCTGCTTCCGGCCACCAAGTCACAGCCCAAGGAGATGCTTCCGGTGGCGCGGAAGCCCATTGTCCAGTACGTGGTGGAGGAACTGGTTTCGAACGGCATCCAACAGTTGTTGTTCATCACCGGCCGCAATAAGGCATCGATTGAGAATCATTTCGACGACGATCCGGAGCTGTTCCGCGTCCTGAGCGAAGCCAACCGGCGAGAGCTTCTGGACGAAATGAATTTCAAGGATCTGGGTGTTCATTTTTTCTACACGCGGCAGCGCGTCCAGCGGGGCCTGGGAGATGCCGTGCTGTGCGGCGAGAATTTCGCGGGAGAAGAGCCGTTTTTGGTAGCCTTAGGCGATTCGATTCTGGGGTTGCACGCGAAATCCAAGGTGGTGACCCGGCTCGCGGAGGTATTCGAGTCAGAGCAGGCCAGTTGCGTGGTAGCAGTGGAAGAGGTACCGCGGGAGGAGACGGCGTTCTACGGCATTGTGCAGCCGCGGGATGGGGTTGAGGATCACTTCCCCGTCGCAAATCTGATTGAAAAGCCCAAGCCGCAGGATGCGCCCAGCAACCTGGCGATTGCCGGACGTTACGTCTTCTCGCCCCTGATTTTCGACATGATTCGCCGCGTGAAGCCGGATAAGCGCGGAGAGATCCAACTCACTGACGCCATCCAGCTTCTTTGTGAAGCGGGAGAGCGCGTGATGGCGGTGCGGCTGCAACCTGGCGAGAAGCGCTACGACATCGGGAACTTTCCGAGCTACTTCGAAAGTTTTGTGGAATTCGCCCTGGCCGATCCGCTGTACGGCGCCGGGTTCCGCAAGATTCTGGATCGACTGCTCGCCAAGGTGTGATGCGCGCGCGCACTTTTTTCGCCGCGCTGTTCCTGGTTCTGCTGGCGGCCCGGCTCTGTCATTTGGACATTCTGTGGGCGGAAGAAGATTTGCCCATGGCGGCCGCCACGCAGATGAAATTCGGCAAAGCGCTATATCGCGACGTCTGGTTTGATAAGCCTCCGCTGCTGGCTTCGATGTATCTTGCCTGGGGCGTGCGTCCGGGCTGGCCGCTGCGGCTGGCTGGCGCGCTCTACGCGCTTTTGGCTTGCGCGCTTGCTTATGTTTTTGCGAGGGATCTGTGGAGCCTGCGGGAAGGCTTCTGGGCTGCGGGGCTCCTGGGATTCTTCCTGGTATTTGATTTTCCTTCCGCGGTGATTCCTCTGGCCGCGGACCTCTCGATGCTTGCGCCCCACGTGGCCGCGGTGTGGCTGGCTTTTCGCGGCCGCGTGTTCTGGAGCGGAACGCTGGCGGGCGTGGCGTTCCTGCTCAATACCAAAGCTCTGTTCGTGCTGGCGGCGTGTGCGGTGTGGTGCTGGGCCGGGATCCCGCTGCTGATTGCCGGATTTCTGTTGCCGGTGGGCATTGCGTCGGCATGGCTGGCTGTCGCGGGCGCGCTGAATCCCTATATCGACCAGGTGTGGCGGTGGGGATTCCTCTATGCCGGCAGCACGTTTCTCGAGCACCCGGTCCGCGACGGCATCGTCCGCACGGCGGACTGGCTCGGATTTCACGCCGCACTGGTTGCCGGAGTCATTGGGGCCAGGCACGGGATCGGGGCTCCGGTTCGATGGAAACTGGCTGCCTGGGCCGCGATCTCGCTCGCGGCAGCCATGGTGGGCTGGCGCTTCTTTCCACGCTATTACTTTCAGCTATTGCCTGTGATGGTGATCGCGGGCGCGCGGGGAATCGTGCTGCTGAAACGGTGGCGCATGGCGGCCCTGGCGCTGCTGCTGATCCCTTTGATCCGTTTCGGCCCACGTTATTTCTTGCTGGCACGGGATCTGGCCACGAACCAGCCGCACCAGTGGAGCGATGTGGCGATGAATCAGGACAGCCAGGCGGCGGCCCGGCTGGTGCGAGGGCTGGCGCGTCCCGGTGACACGCTGTTCGTGTGGGGATTCCGGCCGGACCTTTGGGTGTACACGGGTTTGCCCGCGGCCACGCGATTTCTGGATTCGCAGCCGCTCACGGGAGTGCCGGCAGACCGGCACCTGACGCAAACCGCGGCGGTGCAGGCGGAGTTTACGCGGGCAAACCGGGAAGAACTGGCGCGCGCGCGGCCCACGTTCGTGATGGACGGGTTGAGCCGGTATAATCCGGCGCTGGCGATGGACCGTTATCCGGAATTGCGGGCGTGGCTGGCCGTTTATCAGAGAGTGGCGGGCACGGGCGGGACTGTGATTTATCGGATTTCAAGACAAGAGCCGTGAGGGCGGTGGCCCGGGCGTGCCCGGCCACTACCTCCAGCGGAATGCGACGAGAGCGTTGAGGTTCATTACCGGCCGGTCCAGCAGGGGGAGCGTTTCTCGAGGAATGCGGAGATTCCCTCCTGTGCGTCGGCGGCGAGAGCGTTGAGGCTCATGACTTCTTTGGCGTATGCGTAGGCCTTGGGCTGGTCGAGATCGATCTGCGTGTAGTAGGCCTGCTTGCCGATACCGATCACGAGAGAACTGGCCCCGGCAACACGGGCTGCCAGCTTGCGGGACTCGGCGGCCAGCTCTGAGTGCTGCGCGACGCGGTTGACCAAGCCCCATTCGGCGGCGGTCTTGGCATCCACCAGGTCGCCGGTCAGAAGCATTTCGAGGGCGCGCTTGCGGCCGATCGCGCGGGAGAGCGCCACCATCGGAGTCGTGCAGAACAAGCCGATCTTGACGCCCGGCGTGGCGAAGGCTGCCTGATCGGACGCTACGGCGAGATCGCACGTGGCCACCAACTGGCATCCCGCGGCAGTGGCGATTCCTTGCACTTCCGCGATGACGGGCTGCGGAATGGCCTGAACCTTTTCCATGAGCTGGGTGCACACGTCGAAGATGTGGCGGTACTCATTGATGTTGCGGCCGGCCATTTCGGAGAGGTCGTGACCGGAGCAGAACACCTTTCCGGCAGCGGCAAGAATCACGGCGCGGATCTCATGGTTGCGGCCAATTTCATCCAGGCAGCGGATCAACTCCTGCATAAGCTCGAGCGAAAGGGCGTTGCGGCGCTCGGGCCGGTTTAGAGTGACGATGGCGATGTGATCTTCGCGGGTGACGGAGAGAGTCTGGTAGGTTGCGGCCTCGTGGACCGAGGGCATGAACCACCTCCTATTGGCAATCGTACTGCAACCATTCGCACCAATGCCTCTCCCGGTGTCCGGTTACAATCGGGGGAGATGAAACGAGGCTCTATTCTGGTGACGGGCGGGGCGGGCTATATCGGCTCGCACACGGCCCATCTTCTCGGGCAGCAGGGCTACGAGGTGACGGTCGTCGATAATCTCTCGCGCGGACACCGGCACAATGTCGATCCACAGCGGTTGCGCGTCGTGGACATCGGAGACACCGAGGGGCTTTGCCGGATTTTTGCGGAGCGCGCGTTTGATGCGGTGATTCATTTCGCAGCGTATATTTCGGTGGGAGAATCGATGCGCGTGCCCGAGCTGTATTTCACGAACAACGTGAGCGGGTCGCTCTCGCTTCTGACCGCGATGGTCCGTTGCGGCGTGCGGCACCTGGTGTTCTCGTCCACAGCGGCCGTGTATGGAATGCCCTCCGTTGTTCCCATCAAAGAAGAGGCTCCGTATGCGCCGGTCAGCGTGTACGGGGAGTCGAAAGTGATGGTTGAGAAGCTGCTGCACTGGTTTGACCTGGTTCACGGGCTGCGCAGCATCAGCCTGCGTTATTTCAATGCTTCGGGCGCCGATCCGGAAGGCAGACTGGGCGAGGAGCATGAGCCGGAGACGCACCTGATCCCGCTGCTATTCCGCGCGATTCTCACTGGCCAGCCGGTCACGATCTTCGGCGAAGATTATCCGACGCCTGACGGCACTTGCATCCGCGACTATATCCACGTCACTGACCTGGCACGGGCGCACATCCTGGCGCTGGAGTGGCTGACGGAGGGAGGCGGGTCGGACTGGTTCAACGTGGGAAACGGATCCGGTTACTCGGTCCGCGAGGTAGTGCGTGCGGTGGAGGAAGTGACCGGGCAGAAAGTGCCATACGTTGCCGGGCCGCGGCGCGAAGGGGATCCGCCGAAGCTGGTGGCTGATTCCAACAAGCTCCGCCGGACGCTCCAGTGGACGCCGCGGCACTCCGACCTGCGCGATATTGTTTCCACGGCGTGGAACTTCGAACAAAAGCGCAAAGCGCAGCCGGCGCGCTGAGGGTCAGGCTCCGGCTCCTGTTTCCGCCCGCAAAGCCGTACGGACGCGAATGCGCGTGGCTTCCGCCTGGAGTTTCTCGGCTTCCGCGTACTCCTCGAGTTTGCGGAGGACTTTGGCGTAGCTCTCGATGGCGTCGGCGAGTTTCGGGTTCAAGGGACCGAGCTGCGCTTCACGAAGCGGAAGGGCGCGCTTGAAGAGAGGCGCCGCGTCGGCAAAACGACGCTCGGCAATATACACCGCGGCAAGATTCAAAAGCGGGTCCGCCAGAGCAGGAGAATCGGGACCCAGCGTTTGTTCGAACATGGCGATGGATTTTTGATAAAGCTCCTCAGCGTCGCCGCGCCGCCGGCGCTGAAAGGCCACGGTAGCCAGATTGTTCAAATTTGTGGCGATGGCGTAATGCACCGGTCCGAGGTGCGCTTCCTCGATGCGCATGGCTCTTTGGTATAGCGCCTCCGTTTCCGCGTACTTGTGGTGTGACTGATACAGAATTGCCAGATTGATCAGGCCGGAGGCGAGATCAGGATGATCCGGTCCCAGCGTTTTCTCCCAAATCGAAATCGCTCGCAGGTACAGTTGTTTGGCGTCCGTGTATTTCCCTTGTGCCGCGGCGAGCTGCCCGAGGTTGTTGAGCGAGGCGGCCGTGCGTGGATGCTCAGGTCCCAGCGCCTTTTCATCAATTCGCAGCGCGCGTTGCAAGAGCCGTTCGGCTTCGCTGTAGCGCCCCTGGCTTTTGTAGAGCACGGCCAGGTTGTTTAAGCTTTCCGCAAGCTGCGGGTGATTGGGACCCAAAGCTTTTTCTCGAATGGCGACAGCGCGTTCATAGAGAGGCTGAGCTTCCGCGGACCGCCATTGGCTCCGATAAACGTCACCGAGATTCGAGAGCGCCGCGGCAACGTCCGGGTGATCCGGTCCAAGTGCGCGTTCCCGGATGGCCAGCGCACGTGCGAGGAGTTGCCCCGCAGCATCATACTTTCCTTGGTTCTGGTAGAGCACTCCCAGATTGCCGAGAACCAGAGCCACGTTGATATCTTCGGGGCCGAGGGTCTTTTCGAAAATCGCGAGGGCCCGACGGTATAGAGGTTCGGCGTCCGCATAGCGGCCGGTGACTCGATAGATACCTGCGAGATTATTGAGAGCGGCGGCCGCATGCTGATCGTTGGGGCCTGGATTTTTTTGCCAAATGGCCAGCGCGCGACAGAACAGCGGTTCGGCGGCCGCCCATTTGCCTTCGGCGTGATACAGAGTGGCAAGGTTGTTGACGACAATGGCGACCTGAGGATGCTCCAGACCGAGATTCCGTTGGCGCAACTCCAGCGCACGGCGGTAGAGCGCGGCCGCTTCCGCGTAGCGGCCTTGCGCCCGGTAGGTGGTTCCGAGGTTGCTGAGGCTGGTGGCCAAACGGTCGTCAGAAGGGGCGAATCTTTCAGCCATCGCCAGCGCAGACAGTTGCAGCTTTTCAGATGCAGCGTACGCACCGCGGTTGAAAGCTTCCGTACCTTGCTCCGAAAGCATCTCCCACTCGCCGGGCTGAGACGTTTGCGCCTGCGCTGAAGCCAGCGCGAGACAAACGGCGAACACGAATTTACATTCCTGGAAGTGAATCATCTGGCTCATTCGCTATGTTTGACTCGGACGGCCGAAATTAGTCAGAAAGGTCAGGGTAAGTTTACGGTGTGTTACTTACGGTAACCGTAACTCGTGTTACAAGTTCGAGACGCTTTAAAGGAGTGTTAATCTAAGTTCTAAATACACCTGGAGCTCATTTCAAAGTGCAGGCGAATCAGCTTTCTACTGAGTCCGTTCGGACGCAGGTAAGGAAAATTCTATCCAGCAGCACTTTTGCGCGGTCCGAGCGCCTGGCGCGTTTCCTCACTTTTACTGTGGAGCAGACTCTCAGCGGCCATGGAGAGAACCTGAAAGAGTTCGTGATCGGCGTTGAGGTGTTCGACAAGAACGAGAAATACGATCCGCGCATGGATCCCATTGTGCGCGTGGAGGCGCGGCGGCTTCGCGAAAAACTCCGTAAATATTACGAGACGGAGGGCCACGACGATCCGCTGCGCATCGACTTCCCGACGGGAGCCTATGTGCCGCTGGTCCGGACGCGGGAGGCGGCCCAGGTTTCGCCGGCGGCTGCGCCCAAGACCGAAAACGCGATAGCCGTGCTGCCGTTCGTGAACCTGAGTTCCGAGCAGGAGAACGAATATTTCAGCGACGGCTTGACGGAGGAGCTGATTAACGCGCTGACCAAGGTGGAAGGTTTGCGGGTAGTGGCGTGGAACACCGCGTTTCAGCTCAAAGGCAAAGAGCGCGATATCCGCCGCATTGGGGAACAGCTTGGCGTTCGCGCGGTACTGGAGGGCAGCGTTCGCCGAACGGCTGACCGGCTGCGCATCACGGCTCAACTGGTGGACACCACGGATGGTCATTACCTCTGGTCGGAAACGTACGAGCGCACGATCAAGGATGTGTTCTCCATACAGGACGAAATTTCGTCGGCCATTGTGGGCGCGCTGCGCATCAAGCTTACGGGGCCGGCGGGGCGGTCGCTGATTACGCGCTACACCGAGAATCTCCAGGCGTATCACCTGTACCTGAAAGGCCGCTTTTACTGGAACAAGCGCACGGAAGAGGATTTCTACAAAGCCCTGGGCTTTTTCGAGCAGGCCATTCAGATCGATTCGCACTACGCGCCGGCGTATGCGGGAATGTCCGATTCGTATATCATGCTGGGGGAACACGGCTCGGTTCCGGCGCTCGATACCATGCGCAAGGCGAGAGCCACGGCCTGCCGGGCGCTGGAAATCGACCCCTCGCTGGCCGAAGCTCATGTTTCACTTGGTTCGGTGGCCGGTCTTTACGAGTGGAACTGGCGGGAATCGGAACAGCATTTCCGGCGCGCGCTCGAGCTGAATCCGAGTTATCCGACCGCGCACCACTGGTACGGCTACGACTATCTGGCGCCGCAAGGCCGGCTGGATGAGGCGATCGCGGAACTGGAACGCGCGCACCAGCTGGACCCCCTGTCGCTCATCATCACCACCGGCCTTGGCACGATTCACGACATCGCCCGGCAGCACGAGCGAGCGCGCGAATACTATCAGCGAGTGTTCGAACTGGAGCCCGGCTTCGCGCGTGCTCACCTTAGCGCCGGGCGGTCGTATTTGCATCAGGGCATGTGCCGGGAGGCGATCGCAGCGTTTGAGAAGGCTCGGGAGCTGTCGCCCAATTCGCCGGTGCCGCTGGCGCTGCTGGCGCACGCTTACAATGTCTCGGGTGCCCGGGCCGAGGGGGATCGCTTGCGGGAAGCTTTAGATCGCTGTTGCCGCACCTGCTGTGTTTCGTCTTACCTGCTGGCGCGCGCGAATCTGGGCTTCGATCACGACCGTGCTTTCGAGTTTCTGGAGAGAGCCTGCGAAGAGCATGATCCGCGGCTGGCGCACATCAACGTCTCCCCGATCTTCGATTGTGTGCGGGCTGATCCGCGTTTCGCGGCGCTGGTGAGGAGAATCGGGCTCGAGCCCCGGTGAATATGGAAAAACTGAGCGGCATTGGAGGTCTCTTTTTTCGAGCGCGGGATCCGATCTCGCTCGGCCAGTGGTACCGCGATCACCTGGGCATTACGCCTTTGCCGTCGAACCGAAGCCTGTAGCATAAGTGGGCCAGCCATTTCCGGCTGCCGCCGGGCTTCGGCCCGGCGTCTCCGTGCCCACACGCTTTGTTAAGCGTCGCGATACGCCCCCAGAAGAGCGGCGGCAGGCCGGAAGGCCTGCCCCACAGCGCTAGGCCAGGACGCACGGGGACACCTTTCGAGCGGCTAGAATGAGCCAATGAGACTTCTGGTTTGCATTGTGTTGGCTTCGGCCGCAATGGCTCAGACCCAGTACGATCTGCTGCTCCAAGGCGGCCACGTCATTGATGCGAAGAATCAGCTCAGCGCGGTTCGTGATGTCGCGATTCAGAATGGCCGGATCGCGGAGGTGGCAAGCCATATCGATCCCGCGAAAGCGGCCAAGGTGGTGGATGTCTCGGGGCTGGTGGTCACGCCGGGGCTTGTGGACATTCATGTGCACGTTTACGCGAGCACGGGCGTGCGCGGCGCTTACTGCGGCGATAACAGCGTGTTTCCCGATGGCTTCACCTTTCGCGTGGGTGTCACGACGGTGGCGGATGCGGGCAGCTCGGGATGGCGCAACTTCCCCGACTTCAAGGAACACATCATCGACCGGTCGCATACGCGCGTCTTTGCATTTTTGAACATCGTGGGACACGGCATGGGCGGCGGCAAGATTGAGCAGAATCTGGAGGACATGGACGGGAAAGCCACCGGCGAACAGGCCAAGCGGTACAAGGACGTCGTGGTGGGCGTGAAGACGGCGCATTATGCGGGACCAGATTGGACACCCGTGGAACGCGCTGTCGAGGCGGGAACGATCGCCAACATTCCGGTGATGGTGGATTTCGGCGAGTTCCGCCCGGAGCGGCCGTATCAGGAACTGGTGACGAAGAAACTGCGGCCCGGCGATATTTCCACGCATATGTACCTGGACGCCGTCCCGATGCTGGACGAGAACGGCAAGGTGCTGCCCTATTTGTTCGAGGCGCGGAAGCGTGGTGTGATTTTTGATGTAGGGCATGGCGGCGGCAGTTTCCTGTTTCGCCAGGCTGTGCCGGCGGTGCATCAGGGATTTGTGCCGGATTCGATCTCGACCGATCTGCACATCGGCAGCATGAATGCCGGGATGAAAGACATGTTGAACGTGATGTCCAAATTCCTGAATATCGGGATGCCGCTGGATGATGTGATCGCGCGCTCGACGTGGAATCCGGCGCGCGAGATCAAGCACGAGGAAGTGGGCCATCTCTCGGTGGGGGCTCCAGCGGACGTTGCCGTATTGCGCCTGGAGCGCGGCAAATTTGGATTTGTGGACGTTTATGGCGCCAGAATGCCTGGCGATCAGAAACTGGTTTGCGAGATGACGATTCGTGACGGCAAGGTGGTTTACGATCTCAACGGCATCACGCGGGAGGATTGGGACAAGCTGGGATCGCATTACAAGGCGCAGGGCGATGCCCGGTGGGATGGAACGATCGGCCACGCGGTGCGGGCGAGGAAATAATTCAGGACGTTACCAGTTGCTCCGCAGGCAAATGATGAATCCAGTCAACCTGCCCGGCAGTTTCTGGTACGGCTTGGCCGCGTGCGGCGCTCACGATTTCGATCGCCTTCTCGACACCGACCCCGGCGGTCATCAACACCCCGGCCGCAATCAATCCGGAACGCCCAATGCCTTGGCGGCAATGAACTGCAACATTCTTTCCTTTTTCAAGTGCGTCGGCAATGTTTCGCAATAGGGAGAGAGCGGCTGGCGTGGATGCGGGGACTCCGCGATCGGGAATTGGAAACGAGACAAACTGAATCCCTAGCGATTGAGCCACGTTCCCTTGGCGGGCCAGTTCCAATTGTGCGGCCTCCTCTGTCTCAAGCAACAAAACCAGGACATCCAGGCCGGCGCGGCGCCAACCGCGGGCCTCGTCTTCCAGCCAGTCACCACCCCGCGGTCGAGCGGCGACGGCGAGCCTGCCGTGCCAAGGGCCCGGTATCCAGAAGAGGTCAGGATTCACGGCCGTTTGTCTATTATCTCCGTCGGGGGCGTCTGCAACAGGTCGAGGTCCAAATGACAGCAAGGACGGAACAGCTTACTGTTACTTCCTTGGCGCGGCCCCTCACGTGTAGTAATCAATTAGTATGTCCGCGTGCGACATTCGAATCGGAATCCTGGGGGACTTCAATCCCGACTATCGCTCGCACCTCGCCACGAATGCTTCGCTTCAGCACGCCGCCAAGGCTCTCGGGCGCAACGTCGAGTTCGCGTGGGTGCCGACGCCATCGCTTGAGCAGGAGCAACCTGCGAAGGTTCTGTCGGACTATGACGGCCTGTGGGCTTCAGCGGGCAGCCCCTACCGCAGTATGCGCGGGATGCTGGCCGGTATTGAATTCGGACGCCTGTGTGGGCGGCCGTTTGTCGCGACTTGAGGCGGCTTCCAACATACTCTGTTAGAGTATGCCCGCGACGTGATGGGGATTGCTGACGCGGATTCGTCGGAACACGAGACCCCTTCGCGGAATTTGATCATCGCGCCAGTGGCGTGTCCGGTGCCCGACCGGCGCGAGGGTGCGCCGAAGCTCTCCGGGGCTTGCAGACTGCGGATACAACCCGGGTCTCGTCTGGCGGAGATTTACGGGGCCTCGGAGGTTGCAGAGGAATACTTTTGTAACTTCGAAGTGAATCCGCAGTACCTGGAGCGTTTCAAGAGCGCCGGACTGCTGCCCGCCGCCTTCGACGAAAACGGCGAACTGCGGGCGGTGGAGCTGCCGGGTCCCCGATTCTTTGTGGCGACGCTATATCAGCCGCAATTGTCGTCGACCGAAGAGAGGCCGCACCCGGTGATCGTCGAGTTTCTGGCGGCGGCCGGTTAGTCGGGTTTTCGCAGCCAGATGTAGCAATGGTTGCCGATGCGGTGCACTGCGGGCGATCGAAAGAGAAGCAGGTCCAGGTATCGAAGTGGAAAGAGCAGCCAGCCGCAGAGGACATGCGATATAGCGCGCCATGCCCGAAACGGAAACAGCAGTTTCACATATTCGATCACGATCACCAACAGAGTCGCCGTCGGGCCGGTGCGCCATCCTTCGGCGACCACCTCCATCGGCCCCGCCAATTCCTTCAATCCGTCAAGAGTGAACCTCCGATAGTCTTTCGGGTATTCGTGAAATGGGTGACAGAACGGCACAACGAGATGAGCGTAGCCGCCGGGCGCCAGTACGCGATGGATTTCGCACATGACCCGTGCAGGATTACGAACGTGTTCGAGCACCGCATCGCACTCCACCCGCTGAAAAATACCGGGGCGGAAGGGCAGGCGCTCTGCATCGGCAGGCACGTCGACGCCGGACACCGCAAACAGGTCAACGTTGACGTAGCCCCGGACGGTGCAGCCGGCCCCGCCGATGTACAGATTCCAGCGGCCCAGCGGAAAATCCTTGGGCTCGGCCGGGTTCATGACGAACAGTGCCGGCGGTTGTACAAGCCTAAGCAGACGATCGCTCAATCCCAGTGAGTCGCGAAGAGCCACGAACGGGCAGACGGAGGAACATGGCGCTGCGTTACCGTCCATTTCCATAGCAGGTTGATACAATCTCGTCCGTGGAACCTGCACTGGAATCGAAAGTCGCGTTGGTTACGGGAGCGAGCAAGGGGGTGGGCAAGGGCATCGCGCTGGAGCTGGCGCGCCGCGGAGCCAATGTTGTGGTCAACTACAATGCGGACGGCGCAGGGGCCGAGGCGACGGTTGCAGAGATCCACCGGATTGGCCGTGAAGCCGTAGCGATCCAGGCCAACGTCGCGGTGGCGGCGGATGTGGATCGCATGTTCGCGCGCTCGCTCGAGAAATTTCCGCGGCTCGACATCCTGGTGAATAATGCCGGCGTGCAAACCTGGAAGCCGCTGCTGGATTTGACGGAGGCCGAGTGGGACCGCACCATCGACACAAATCTGAAAGGCTGCTTCCTGTGTACCCAACACGCCGCGCGCCACATGCGGGAGCGTGGCGGCGGGCGCATCATCAACATCGGGTCGGGCTGCAACAAGATTGCTTTTCCGAACCTGGTGGATTACACGGCGAGCAAGGGCGGCATCGAGATGTTTACCAAGTCCGCCGCCGTGGAGCTGGGGAAGTACCGGATCACGGTGAACTGCGTGGCGCCGGGCGCGATTGAGATCGAACGGACGAAGATGGAATCGGGCGATTACGCCGGCACCTGGGCGAGGTTGACGCCGCTGGGCCGCGTCGGTGAGCCGTTGGATGTCGGCCGGGCGGTGGTGTTTCTTGCCAGCGAGGCGGCGGAATTCATCACCGGACAGACCATCTGGGTGGACGGCGGGTTGTTCAGTAAGCCAGCCTGGCCGTATTCGTAGCCCGGCGGGAAGATTTGGTTTTGGCGGCGAAGCGAAAAATCGACAAGTATGTAAAACGCTTCTGCCGCCCGCAGCAGCGGCACCGGTACACTCTGAGATACAAAACCTTCTCCCAGATTTTCCGGTGCACGCGCGTCAGCGCGACAGACTGACAAAATGGACAATCTCGCATCTCCACTTTCTGGTTTAGCATCGTTCGCGGCTGCGAGTCTCGCGGTCTTGCGCGAGCGGCGTGAATCAGGTCACAATAAGAATCTGTCCTTTGTTAATCGGGTCTCCCTATGCTGAATCAGATCGCGGTCCATGGTGCGCGGCAGCACAATCTCAAGAACATCGACGTTGAGATTCCGCGCAACCGTCTGACGGTGATCACGGGTTTGAGCGGCTCCGGCAAGTCCTCGCTGGCCTTCGACACCATCTACGCCGAGGGCCAGCGCCGGTACGTGGAGACGCTCTCGACTTATGCGCGGCAGTTTCTCGACCAGATGGAACGGCCCGAAGTGGACTCGATCGAGGGGCTGAGTCCCGCGATCTCGATCGAGCAGAAAACCACGAGCCGCAGCCCGCGCTCGACGGTGGGCACGATCACCGAGATTTACGATTACCTGCGGGTTTTGTATTCGTCCATCGGGATTCCGCACTGCCCGGTGTGCGGGAACCCGATTTCCCGGCAGACCACCGAACAGATTCTGCATCACGTGCTCGCGCTGAAGCCGGAGGACCGAATCATGGTGATGGCGCCCATAGTGCGCGGGCGCAAAGGCGAGTACAAGAAGGATCTGGAAAAGCTGGCGCGCCAGGGGTTCGTGCGTGCGCGCATCGACGGCGTGATGCGCTCGCTGGATGAAGACATTCCGCCGCTGGACAAACGGCGCAATCACACCATCGAAGTCGTGGTGGACCGGCTGCTGGTCAAGCCGGGAATCGAGAAGCGTCTGGAGGCCTCGATTGATACTGCGACCAAGCTGGCGAATGGCCTGGTGATCATCGCGGTGGTGAACGGCGAGGAGCGGCTGTACTCGCAGAAACTGGCGTGCACCGAATGTGGCACCAGTGTGCCGCAGCTCGAGCCGCGGTCGTTTTCCTTCAATAGTCCCTACGGCGCGTGCGAAACCTGCTCCGGCCTGGGCAGCCGCTGGACTTTCGATCCAGGCAAGGTGATTGTGGATTTTTCGAAGCCGCTGCTGGAAGGCGGGCTGGGGCCGGGGGCGAGCTCAGCGTACATGACGCACTGGGTCAATGAAGCGGCGCGCGTGCTGCGCATCAAGCTGGCGACACCTTTCGAACAGTTTCCGAAGAAGACGCAGAAACTGCTGCTCGAGGGAGCGAACGGTTTTCCGGGCATCCTGAATATTCTCGACCAGACCTTCCAGGAATCTTCGGAAGGTTACCGGGAGTGGCTGACGGATTACATGTCGCCGGTTGAGTGCACGGACTGCCGTGGGAAGCGCTTGCGGCCGTCCAGCCTGGCCGTGCGCGTGAAGGAACGTTCCATCGCCGATTTCACGGAGATGCCGGTTTCACGCGCGCTGCTGACCGTCAAGAGCTGGACGTTCGGCGAGCGCGAGATGCAGATTGCGGGACGAGTGCTGGACGAAATCCGGCGCCGGCTGGAATTTCTTTCGGCAGTGGGCCTGGATTATTTGAGTCTCGACCGGTCCGCCGCCACGCTCTCGGGCGGGGAAGCGCAGCGGATTCGCCTGGCGACGCAGATCGGGTCGAAGCTGCGCGGTGTGCTGTATGTGCTGGACGAGCCGTCCATCGGCCTGCACCCGCGCGACAATGGCAAGCTGCTGGAAACGCTGGCGCACTTGCGCGATATGGGCAATACGGTGATTGTGGTGGAGCACGATGCCGAGACGATAGAGCGCGCGGATTACGTGATCGATCTGGGTCCGGGCGCGGGAAGGCTGGGCGGGGCGCTGGTGGCCACGGGCACGCCGGCGGGAATTACGAAAAATCCAGCCTCGCTCACCGGGCGTTATCTGGCGGGCGAAATGGAAATCCCGGTTCCACCCGGGCGCCGCCAGTCGAATGGCAAGAAGCTGATGGTTCTTGGCGCGCGCGAGCACAACCTGAAGAATATCGACGTCGAAATTCCACTGGGCGTACTCACGGTAGTAACGGGCGTTTCCGGCAGCGGCAAATCGACGCTGATTAATGAGATCGTGTATCGTGCGCTGGCCGGCCAGCTTTACGGCTCGCGGGAGAAAGCAGGCGCGCACGACCGGATCACGGGGCTGGAGCAGCTCGACAAAGTTATCCGCATCGATCAGTCGCCCATCGGCCGCACGCCTCGTTCGAACCCGGCAACTTACACTGGCCTGTTTGCGCCGATCCGCGATCTTTATTCGCGGCTTCCGGAATCGCGCGAGCGAGGCTATAAGCCCGGACGGTTTAGCTTCAACGTCAAGGGCGGGCGCTGTGAAGCGTGCCAGGGCGACGGCCTGAAGCGCATCGAGATGAATTTCCTGCCCGATGTGTATGTGACCTGCGATGTGTGCCATGGCCGGCGTTACAATCGCGAGACGCTGGAGGTGAAATACAAGGGTCTCTCGATCGCGGATCTGCTGGACACGACGGTGGAGGATGCGCTGCCTGTGCTCGAGAACATCCCGCAGATTCGGGCCAAGCTTGAAACGCTGCACGATGTGGGGCTGGGATACGTTCATCTGGGCCAGTCCTCCACGACGCTTTCGGGCGGCGAAGCGCAACGGATTAAACTCGCGCGGGAGCTGAGCAAGCGCCAGACGGGGCGCACGTTCTACGTGCTGGACGAGCCGACGACGGGATTGCATTTCGACGATGTGCGCAAACTGCTCGATGTGCTGCAGCGGCTGGTCGCTCTGGGGAACACTGTAGTGGTGATCGAGCATAATCTGGATGTGGTGAAGACGGCGGACTGGGTGATCGACCTGGGTCCCGACGGCGGCGAAGACGGCGGGCGAGTGGTGGCGGCGGGCACTCCGGAGCAGGTGATGCGGTCGAAGAAGAGCTACACGGCCGAAGCGCTGCGGAAAGTCCTGCGAGGTTCGAGCGTGTCTGCAGGCGCGTCGACAAATTGAGCGCGATGAGCAAGTACGACATCCAGCCCATTGATTTCACGCGGCTCAAAACGGTTCCTCTTGCCGATCGCGGGGGAAAAGTGCGCGTAGAAGACTTCGCCGCGCCATACACCAAAGGCGCCGGTGTGCACGGCTGGCTCGGGTCGCTGCCAAAGATTTTGGCGGCGGACGCGTTTCGATCGGTGCTGGAGGCGCTGCAGAAAGCGCGCGCCAGCCGCAAGCCCATCCTGTGGGGACTGGGCGGCCATGTCATCAAGTGCGGGCTCGCGCCGGTGCTGACGGATTTGATGGAGCGCGGATACGCGACGGCGTTCTCCATGAACGGTTCTGCCGCCATTCACGATTTTGAAATTGCGATCGCCGGGCACACCAGCGAGGATGTCGAGTCGGTCCTGCCGGATGGCAGCTTTGGCACGGCGGAAGAGACAGGCCGCGAAATGAATCACGCCATCGAGTGCGGCGACCGGGATGGAATCGGCGCCGGCGAGGCGCTGGGGCGGGCGCTGGCGGCGACTGGCCGCGCGAACTACGCCCGCCACAGCCTGCTGCTGGCGGCTTACCGCGGCGCTGTTCCGGTTACGGTGCATGTCGCTGTGGGGACCGACACGCCGCACACTCATCCGGCTGCGAATCCAGGCGCCATCGGACGTGCGACGCACCACGATTTCCGGCTCTTCTGCACCCTGGTTGCGGGATTGAACGATGGCGGCGTGTACCTCAATGTCGGTTCGGCTGTGGTGATGCCCGAGGTTTTTCTCAAAGCCGTGTCGGCGGTGCGCAATCTGGGGAATCCGCTGGCTGACTTTACGACCGTGAACTTCGATTTTCTCCAGCACTACCGTCCGCGCGTCAATGTGGTGGAGCGGCCCCACGCAAAATCCGGCGGCCGTGGTTATGCGATTACGGGACACCACGAGCTGATGCTGCCGCTGCTGGCCGCGGCGCTGATCGAGGGGTGAGGCAGGTGCCAGGTGTTAGGTGCCAGGTGGATAACCCAGGTGCCAGGTGCTAGGGAAAACCAAGTGATGGGGAACGGGCCGGACTTCTCGTCCTTAGAGCCGCGGCAGTTTGATGGGCCCCAGGAACCCGCGTCCACGGAAACGCCTCAGCCGCAGCCTGAGAAGTATCCGTTCTGGAGCTACGCCGATCTGGTCGTCTTCTTCGGCCTGGCTTTTCCCTGTCTCTTGCTTGGCGCATTCCTGGTGAAGGGTTTTCTCTGGGTTTTCCACCTGCGCGTGCACAGTATCGCGCTCGAACTTGTGCCAGCGCAGTTTGTGGGATATGGGCTGCTGTTTTTCGCGCTGTATCTGCTCCTCAAACTGCACTACCAGCGCCCGTTCTGGCTTTCGTTGAAATGGGTGCCTACGCGGCCGGGCGTCTCGCGTACGATTCTCTATGGTTTCGTGCTGGCCTTCGCCATAGCGCTGCTGGGCTCCGTGCTTCGCACTCCCGATATTCAGACGCCCATGAAGCAGCTGCTCTCTGACCGCAGCTCGGTTGTGCTGATCGCCGTCTTCGCGGTCACCCTAGGGCCGATCTGCGAAGAACTGGCCTTTCGCGGTTTTCTGCAGCCGGTGCTGGTGAAATCATTCGGAGCCGCGGCGGGAATCGTGCTGGCGGCGATTCCTTTCGGCCTGCTCCACCTTTCGCAATACGGCGGGTCCTGGCGGCACGGGCTGCTGATTACGGTCGCGGGCATTGCGTTCGGCGTCATGCGTCAGATCTCGGGATCCACTCGCAACGCGGCCATCATGCACGCCGCTTACAATTTCATTTTCTTTGCCACGCTGTTCAGTCAAAAAGGCAACCTGCCCACTTCATGGTAGAGACGATTGAATGGACCGATGCAGGCGTGGTCATGATCGACCAGACCCGCCTCCCACGCGAGGAGCGATATGTCACGTGCCGCACGTATGAGGAAGTGGCGGACGCCATCCGGTCGATGGTGATTCGTGGGGCTCCGGCGATTGGCGTGGCCGCGGCCATGGGCATCGCCCTGGGAGTGAAGCTGGCGGCTCCGGCGAATCTGGATGCGCAATTCGAAAAGATCTGCGACACGCTCGCGCGTACGCGGCCTACAGCGGTCAATCTGTTCTGGGCCATTGACCGGATGAAGCGCGCTTATGATGAATCGGCCGGTCTTCCGCTGCCGCAGTTACGCACACGGCTGATTGCCGAAGCGCAGGAGATCCGGCTTGCGGATATCGCCATCAACCAGGCAATTGGCCGCAACGGGGCGGCACTGGTTCCCGACGGGAAGACGGTGCTCACCCACTGCAATGCCGGTGCGCTGGCCACGGCGGGTTACGGCACGGCGCTGGGCGTGATCCGGGCCGCCATATCGTCAGGGAAAACGATTGATGTGTTCGCCGATGAGACGCGGCCTTTTTTGCAAGGCTCGCGCCTGACGGTCTGGGAGTTGCAGCGAGACGGAATTCCCGCGACGCTCATCACCGACAATATGGCGGGCCACTTCCTGAAGAGCGGGCGGATCGGCTG
>Ga0187817_10000330_pt1 | contig 19542 bp, 16 predicted proteins | sample NC_wetland_sal_i_17_FD_132431 | JGI IMG/M metagenome (GOLD analysis project Ga0187817, IMG submission 132431) | Wetland sediment microbial communities from Neuse River Estuary, North Carolina, USA - SO4_2 | ecosystem: Environmental > Aquatic > Freshwater > Wetlands > Sediment | place: USA... | reverse complement strand
GCAGGCTCCATCATCGACCGCAGTGGCGGGGCGGTGGATCTGGGAGTTCCGCGCGTAGCTCTCGAAACCATGACTGTAGTCTCGCATCCTCCCGAGAGTTGCCCGCTGTGCGCACAAGGCATTCCTGTGGTGAAGCCGGGATCGCGACCCGCCTGAACCGGCCGCCGGTCCCATGCGGCGCATCAAACTCACCCTCGCTTATGACGGCACAGACTTCCACGGCTGGCAGGTGCAGCCCGGGCTAAGCACGATTCAAGGCACGCTGGAACAGGTGTTCGCCGAAATTGAAGGGCAGACGGTGCACGTGGCCGGGTCGGGCCGCACCGACGCCGGCGTGCATGCGCTGTGCCAGATCGCGGCGGTATCGCTCGCGAACCCGATCCCGCTTGCCAACCTGCGCCGAGCCGCGAACCGGCTGCTGCCCCCTGCCATTCGCATCCTGGAAGTGGAAGAAGCGGCGCTCGATTTCCATCCGCGCCACCATGCTGTCTCGAAGACTTACGAATATCGCATGTTCCGCGGCGAAGTCTGCCCGCCGGCCGAGTGGCGCTACGTGCACCACTATCCGTATCCGCTAGATCTGGACCGCATGACGGCGCTCGCGCCTGAGCTGGAAGGTCCGCATGATTTCGCTGCCTTTGCCGCCGCCGACGACCGCGAACTCGAATCTACCGTACGGACGATCTTTTCATCACGTCTCGAGGAGGCGGGCGATCATTTGTTTTACCAGGTGTCCGGCAGTGGTTTCCTCAAGCACATGGTTCGCAATATCGTGGGCGCGCTTCTCGAAGCCGGTAAGGGTAATCTCGATCGAGACGGCTTGCGGGAGTTTCTGACGCCGGGCTGCGGCAAACGCGCCGGCCCCACCGCGCCGGCGAAGGGACTATTTCTGGTGAAGGTGGAGTATCGCGAAAAGGGGCCTGTCCCCTTTTCGGGGGGATAATGAAGCCATGTACCACTACGATCCCGAGACCGCGCTCGAAGAATTATCCGAAGACGCCGTGCTGCCGCACCCGGTGCATGTGCGCGACATGATCGTGCGCTCGCGGCTCACGCCCGACCAGGCCCTGGAACTGAACCGGAAATTTCAGGATTACCTGCATGCTTTCGGGGATGCGCAGGCGACGGTAAAGCCGATTCTGGTACAACTGGCGCAGGTCGCGCGGAAGAGTTAGGTCTATTTGGCCGGTTGCTCTTTGTCTTCGGGCAGCGGATCGGGAGTCACGGCGTCGAACTTGATTTCAGCTTCGGCTGAGAACTTGCGGTAGACCCGGAATTCAATCTCATTCTTGGTGAGATACCTGTCATGGCGCATGCGCACCACCGCTTTGAGCGGAAGCAGGAAGGGCTGGCCGCTGATGTCCACGTAATCGTAATCCAGCGTCTCCCGGGCTTCCTGGACCGGGAACGAAGGTGGGATGTTGTCGGCTTCAAGGGTGATACGCAGCACCTGGTGAGTTTCCTTATCGACGTAGATCAGGCCGTGATACCCCACGATAATGCGCAGATCCTTCTCCCAGCGGATGCTGTACTCGGAGTTGCCGCTGGAGATGCGATACGAGAACACGTAACATCTCTTGCCGCGCAAGGTCGCCCAGTGATCGAACTCGATTAGCGCGTCGGCCTTGCGCGCCAGCGTAACGCGGAGCATGCTGCCGAAGTCGCCCGCTGAAGTCGCTCCGCCTACCGACTCATGCTCCACGTTTACATACGTGTTGTTGACCATCATCACCTTGTAGTGTTCCTGCTGGTCGAAATAGGTCAGATTTTCCATGATGGTGGCGGCCGTGCTCCAGGACTCCGTGCCGGTGCGATCGTAGTATTGCCGCGTGACCTGCACGCAGATGAAATTCGGCAGCGACCGGGAGTAGTTCATGGCGTACTCGCGGGTCTGGCTGATGATTTCCTGCTGCTCCTCCGGGGGCGGTGGCGGGATGGGAGGCGGCGCTGGTTTTGGAGCCTGAGGTTGCGCCTTAGGCAGCGATTCCGACGCGGAGGCCAGTTGGCTCAGCGCAGCCACCGTCTTGGGGCCGGCGCCTTCGCCTTGCAATTCTTCCACCGTGCGCTCGTCCAATCGTTCCGATAGCTTCAGCTTGGTAATGTAGGCGGCCACCTGCCGGTCCGGCTGTTTCAACTTGATGGAGGAGCGAATGAACGAAAGTAACTGGTCAACGGTCAGGCTTTGCTGCGCCAGAGCAGAGGCGCACACGAAGAGCGCGCTCGTCGCGAGGGAACCCCATCGAAAGCGAAGCCGCATACCCCTATTTTGGCACTGACGCCTCGTAAGCGCCGAGGGTTACTGGCGCAACCGCTCGCTCAGGGAGTGGTTTCACCGCTCTTCAGCAACCGGTCCGATTGAGAAGTGGGGCAGGCCTTTCGGCCTGCGGAACCGCTTTCCAGCGGTTCCAGCCAGCCGGAAGGCTGGCTCGCAGCCCGGAAGGGCCGCCCCACAAATCTGAAGATCTGTCTCCAACTTCTGACTCAGGCCCCTAGAAGAATCTGCTCTTTTTCTTCTTGCCCTGCGTGGTGACGGCGCGCTCGATGGCATTGAGCGCGAGGGGCGCCATCACGCGATACCCCTTGGCGTTAGGATGCAGCCCGTCATCGGCGAGATCGGCCTGAAGGTAGCCGGCGGAATCGACCATGGACGCGAAGTAATCCGCGTAAACGTAGCCTCGCTGGGCGCAGAACTGCTGCAGCCAGCGGTTGAGCGTCAGGATGGTTGCGGGCGGCCGATGGCGCGTCATTTCGAAACGCGGATTCACATTCTTGTGATAGTCGCTTACCGGAAGGATGGAGGCAAAAATCGGGCGGATCTGATTGAAAGCGGCCAGGTCGGCAATCATGGTGAGGTTGTTCTCAATCGTGCTCACCGGCACGCCGCGCGCAATATCGTTGGTGCCGGCCAGAATAAGAACTGCAGCAGGCTTCAGCCGGATGACGTCGGCCATCATGCGGCCCAGCATCTCGCCGGTGATCTGGCCGCTGATGCCGCGATTGACGAAGTCGCGGCCGGAGAAATATTCGGAAAGATGCCAGCCGTCGGTGATGGAATCGCCCAGGAACACCACGCGCGGCGTATTGGGTGACGGCGCGCCCAGGCGCGCGTTCTCGTCGGCATATCGTTTCAGATTGTCGCGGTCGGCGCCGCGCAATTGCTCTTCCCGGTATTCGAGCAGGGCCGCGAAATCGGCATCCATGCGATTCACCGAATCGCGCAGATCCGCCACCTGCTTGCGTGCCGTATCGGCGAAGGGATACTGCTTGGGCAGCGCGTCGGAAAGCGCCAGATAGGCCCGCACGTTGGCCAGCAGGTTATAAATCTCGCCGCTATTTTGCGCCGAGGTGGATTCGATATTCACGAGAGCCTGCTTGACGTTCTCGTCGAGCGGTGCCGCGGCGCGGGTCATGCCCGGCGTCGCCAGCATGGTGGACTCCATCAACTGCGAAATGCGGCGCAGCAGCGCCAGCGCATCGTTGTTGCTGAGTAGCGCGGTTGCGGGCGCCGGGCTCTGGCTGGACGCTGCGGCGGGCTGCGTTTGAGGGTAAAGGGCGGGTGCGGCCACGAGAGCCGCGCCGAGACATACCGCGAGCTTCATGTCTTCTCTTCTTTCTCCAATTCAAGGGTGATGGTGCCGATGGTGAAATGCAGACGCACCTGCAGGCGCACGGGGAGCTTCCGGGCATCATCGGTGAGCCATACGTAGAGGTGGCCGGTCCGCTTGTACAACACGTTGTTGAACAGAAACGCTTCGTAGCGAATGGTTTTGAACGTTCCCGCGGGTACTTTGACGGACTCCCGGGCCTGCGCCTCCACCTTAGCCGACACCGTTTTCTTGCCGTCGCTGACGGAAACCTGCTGGGAGCGGCCGGGCTCCAGGTTCAACATCCGGAGGAAAAACAGGCCGCCGATCACATCGTGAACGCAGGGCGGAATGTCGGTGTCTTTGGCGAGCATCACGGCGTGTGTCTGAGTGTCCCGCTCAAGGTAGCTGGCTTTCTTCGTCTCCGGATCAAAGTGGACCACGGTTTCCCGATTGCGGCTGCCTTCGTGGGCGTTCAGATGCGTATCGCGAACACAGAACTCGCCGCTCAGATCGGCGGTGTAGTCGTCGTTGACTTTGTAGAGTTTCGAGACCAGCCCGGTGGACTCGAGGTGGAGTTGGATCTGCGGTCCTCGATGTGCCGCGGTGGCGTCTGCGCTCCAACTTAATTTCGCTTTGCCCGCGTCGATCAGACGCCATTCCACGTTGTAATTCAGGACGCCCTTGGTGGGAAACGCTCCGGCGTCCGCTGGAGAGGGGCTTTGCGGGGATAGCACCGGAACATACAACAGCGCCAGCCACACCAGCAGGCTGCGGAAAAAGGCCTGCATGAGCGCGGAACGCAGGCGAAAGCGCCTGCGCCACCACAATGGATCAACAGCTTGCAGACTACGGTCGGGCAGGCATTCAGCCTGCCAAGGCCTTTTTCCGCAGCCTGCCAGCGCGGCCCGGGTTTCGAACCGGGTTCCTTGCACCCTCAGCAACACCTCGTTCTGAGAAATTTCGCTCTGAGCCGCTCGTCGCAGAATTTCCGCCACTCCTCAGGCGAGTGCGCGCGCCGGTGTGCGGCGAGGTGCCGTTGATAGGCGTTTTCGTCGGATAACTCGCGCAGCAAAGCAAGAATCAAACTTCCGAACCGCCGCATCATGCTTCCTCCAGCGAGAGGCTCGAAGACACGAAAGGCGCTTCCATCACCCGCGACTCGCAAGTGCCGCGAAGAACGCCGGCCCAGACACGGATCGAATCGATGAGAATCACGGCCACCAGGACAAGGAAAACCGCGCAGAGCACCGCATCCAACCGGGCGTTAAAGATCAGCGTTCGGGTCTGGGCGATCCGCGCGCCAGTCAGAGCGCCGGGCGCCAGCGCGGTTTCGAGCTGCCTGGCCTGCGCCAGGAACCCGATACGCGGCAGGGGTGAAAAAATCTTCTGCCATGCCGCGGTGAAGGTCACGATCACGAGCCAGACGAGCGGCAGTCCCGTGATCCAGATGTAGCGCGCACGGTGCATCTTAATCAGGATGGTGGTGGCGACGCACAGCGCGATAGCGGCGAGCAACTGATTCGCGATCCCGAACAACGGCCACAGCGCGTTGATGCCTCCCAAAGGGTCGCGCACACCCTGGTAAAGAAAATAACCCCAGGCGAGCACGATGGCGCTCGAAGTGGTCATCATGCCCGAAATCCACTTCATACGGCCAAGCGCGGGGCTGGCGTGGCGAAGCACATCTTGCAGCATGAAGCGGCCCACGCGCGTTCCCGCCGCGATGATGGTGAGAATGAACAGCGCCTCGAACATGATGGCGAAGTGGTACCAGAATCCGATGACCGCGCGGCCGCCCGCGCCGGCAAAAATATGCGCCATGCCGAGGGCCAGCGAGGGCGCGCCGCCGGTGCGATAAAACAGAGTCTGCTCGCCGGCGCTTCGCGCTAGTTCTTGCATTTCCGTGACGCTCACGGGAAATCCCCAGGAGTTGATGGTCGAGACCGCCGCAGCCGGTGTCGCGCCCACGATGCCTGCCGGCGAGTTGACCGCGAAGTAGACACCTGGATGCATGACGCACGCCGCGATCATGGCCATAACGGCCACGAAGCTTTCCAGCAGCATGGCGCCATAGCCCACCGGCCATGCGTGCCACTCGCGCTCGATCATCCTGGGCGTCGTGCCCGAGGAGATGAGCGAGTGGAAACCGGAAATCGCGCCGCACGCGATAGTAATGAAGCAGAAAGGGAAAATCTTTCCGGCAAAGATGGGGCCGGTGCCATCGGTGAAACGGGTGAAGGCCGGTAGCTGGAGCTCCGGCCGGACCAGGACGATCCCGACGGCCAACAGGAAAATCACACCGAGTTTGACAAACGTGCTGAGATAATCGCGTGGCGCAAGGAACAGCCAGATGGGCAGCACGCTGGCCAGGAACCCGTAAATGATGATGGCGATAGCCAGGCCCGTCGCGGACAGGGTGAACACCGGCGCCCAGAACGACGACTCGGCCACCCATTGGCCGGCGAAGATGGCGGCCATTACTAACAGGAAGCCCACGACGGAGCATTCCAGCACTTTGCCCGGCCGCCAGTAACGCAGGTACAGCCCCATGAACAAAGCGATGGGCATGGTGGCCGCGATCGTGAACGTGCCCCACGGGCTGCCCACCAAGGCATTGACCACTACAAGAGCGACCACCGCCAGCAGGATGATCATGATGAGCAGTACGGTGAGCAAAGCGACCAGGCCGCCCAGTTTGCCGATCTCTTCGCGTGCCATCTGCCCCAGTGATTTGCCGTCGCGGCGCATGGACGCGAACAGGATCACAAAATCCTGGACGGCTCCGCCCAGCACTCCGCCGATGATGATCCAGAGCGTGCCGGGCAAGTATCCGAACTGCGCGGCCAGCACCGGCCCGACCAACGGACCCGGTCCGGCAATCGCGGCAAAATGATGGCCGAACAGAATCCACTTGTTGGTAGGCTCGAAGTCCAGGCCGTTCTTTAGCCGCTCGGCGGGAGTGGCTCTCTGGTTATTCAGGGCCATCACGCGCGCGGCGATGAATCTCGCATAGAAACGGAAGCCGATCAGGTAAGTGCAGGAGGAAGCCACCACGAGCCAGGTGCTGTTGATGTGCTCCCCTCGATTGAGCGCGATAGCCGCCAGGCAGAATGCCGCTGCGACGGCCACCAGCGCCCAGACCAGGTATCCCAGCAGCCGCCTAAGCCCCCCGGAACGACTGGCCGGCGCCGAAGTCGTGGAGGACATCTAGAATTTTTCGAGGCCGCTCAGAGTGGACCGCGTGCTGCCCCCCGTGCGCAGCTCCACCCATTGGATGGGAACCCATTTCGCATCCATCGTGCCGATGTACTTCGCGTTGCTGCGGGTATCGCCCATCAGGATGACGAAGTAGCCGCGTTGCCGGTACCACAGGCTGCGAAACTGGATGGCTCCGATATCAGATTGCCAGTGGTCGCCGGCGGGCTGGCCAAGTTTCCGGACCACAGCCGAGTAGTCGTCGTCCGCCGTGAGTTCCAGATATCGCTGGTCGCTCGTGGTGTAGACCAGGCGCGGCTTGACGACCCCTTGACGCAGCACTTCCACGCCGATGGCGACGCTGGCTACCACACCCACTAGAAGGGTGAACCCCACCACCTTGCTCATTCGCGAGTCCGTGACTGAGGGCGTGCGAATGCCGATCACGGGGGCGGGCGCATCGCCCGGCGGCAGGGTGCGCGAACGCTCTCCCACCGCCAGCGGCATTTCGATGACGCGTCTCTGGTGCGGCCAGACGGCCCCCGCTTTGTATTCGAGTTCCTTGACCAGCCCCACAATGACCACGGGATCTTCGATCTGTGAAATCTCACCGAGGAAGCGGCGCGGAATCCAGATCTCTTCCTTGCTCCGCGAGTTCATCACCAGGATTTCAGCCCAAGAGCCGCGCCGAAAGAACCATTCGTTATGTTCGACATTGAGAATGGGCGGATAGAAGGAAAAAGCCCGGTTACCGAAACGCTCGAGCGAAGAAATAGGGGGCAGGGACATGCGCCGTTTTTTATCATAGCTCAGTCAATGTTGAGGCTAGCAAGGATCGCGCGTGCGTCGTCGGAGCCCACGTGCACGGCCGCACGCATAGCTTCCGGTGATTCGCGTTCATCGAACGCCTGGAACAAGGCCATCTTGGCGATGGCGTATTGTTCGGTAGCGCTGAGCATGCGTCCGCTTTCCTGTTGCCAGCGCAGCACGGCATCGTCGGTAACGAAGACCGAGACCGGGGACGAGGTTTTGCGATCGGACGAGACATTGAAGACGTACTCGGTGCCGCGTTGCGAAGCCATGGGGCGATGGCCCTCATAGAAATACTGGTACACGAAGCCACTTTGCGCGGAGTACGTTTTCTGGCGGCGCACGGGCGGCGCACCACTCAGCGGCGCGGTCTTCTTAGAGAACCATCGGAACATGGAATCAGCTTCTCGCCCTAGTTTTCAGGGATGAAAACGCTCTTGGTCCCATCCAACATTTTAGGCCCTAAGCACTATTGACAATCCAGATCACTAGACGGAGAATGTGAATCGGGAAGCAACCGGTAAGCTTCTCGGACCCATTGCCGCTGGCAGTTTCAGGGCGGCGGGAGGTGACGATATAGAACCGGGCAAGGATCAGGGCGGTCACAACTGATTCCGAGAGCAGGCAACACGGAGAGTGACGAACGATCGGATGCGCATGGTTGAGTGAAGAGCCTCCATGCTAAGCGCGCTTTTGCGCGGAACCGATGATCGGCAACGACATTCTTCAAGTCTCGTCGGGATTTAGATGTGGTCGCCCTTTTCCGTTTTCTTCTGTAGACCTTCGTCTGAAACTGTTCCGAAACCAACCAGTGTGATACTGGTGAATGTCTATCGCCACCAACCATGTCTCCCCCACAACAGGAAATTGTCACGGCGCATAGTCCGGACTCCGACGATGCGTTCATGTTTTACGGACTGGCGACAAAGAAGGTGCGCTCGTCTGTGGTCGCTTTCCGCCATGTTCTGGAGGATATCGAGTCGCTGAACCGCAAGGCGGTTGAAGGGCAATACCACCTTACGGCGATTTCTTACCACGCCTATCCGCACGTGGCTGCCAAATACGTTTTGATGGCAAGCGGATCGAGCATCGGCGACGGCTACGGGCCCATGCTCGTCGCGACCAAGCCGCTGGAACCCGAGGAAATCCGCGGCAAACGCATTGCCGTTCCCGGAAAACTCACCAGCGCGTATCTGGCGCTGAAACTATTTGAGCCGGATTTCGAAGCCGTGGTGACGCCGTTCGACAAGATCCTCGACGCAGTCGCCGAGCACACAGCGGATGTCGGATTGATTATTCATGAGGCACAACTCACGTACGCCCGCGCCGGGTTCCAGCGCATACTCGATCTGGGCCGCTGGTGGAAGACCAAATTCGACCTGCCGCTCCCGCTGGGCGCCAATGCCCTGCTCCGAGCGCTACCCCCTGAAGTGCAGAGCGAGTGCTGCCGCATGATGCGAGAGAGCATTCAGTACGCCCTGGATCATCGCGAGGAAGCGCTCAGCTACGCCTTGCAGTTCGCGCGCGACATGGATGCCCGCATGGCGGACAAGTTCATCGGCATGTACGTGAATCACTACACGGTGGATTGCGGAGAAGTGGTGCCGAAAGCCGCGCAGAAACTGCTCGACATGGGTTACGAGGCCGGACTGATTCCACGGCGCGTAGAAGTGGAATTCGTCCGATAGCCCCGCTGAATAGACAGCTACGCCTGCCTGTCCTACATTGAAAGCATGGGCTTGCGAAAAGTACTTTTGTCTACCAGCACCATCGTGTTCGCAATTACTGTTGCTTCCGCGCAAGAGACACTGCGCCCCAAAGATGTTCGGAATCTCGCCAAGCAGGGATCCAGCGCCCTGCCCCGGCTCCAAGAGCTGCTTCGCAATCCCGATCTTGAGATTCGGATCGAAGCCGTGAAAGCCATCACCGAAGTAGGCACGCAGGGCAGCCTGGCCCCGCTCATCCAGGCCACCGCCGATAACGATCCCGAAGTGCAGATTCGCGCCACCGACGGGTTAGTGAACTTCTATCTGCCGGGTTACGTGCAAACCGGCCTCGGCGCCTCGCTCAAGCGCGTGGGCACGAGTATCAAGGGAAAATTCACCGACACCAACGACCAGATCATCGATCCGTTCGTGATTCCGCGGCAAGATGTGATTCAGGCGCTGGGGATGCTGGTGCGCAGCGGCGGCGACATGGAGGCTCGCGCCAATGCCGCCAGGGCCCTGGGGATCCTGCGCGGGAAAGCCGCAGTTCCCGACTTGCTGGCCGCGCTGCGCTCCAAAGACACCGACGTGATTTACGAGTCGCTCATCGCGCTTCAGAAGATCCGCGACGAATCCGCGGCGCAAGGCGTGGCGTTTCTGTTGCACGACCTGGATCAGAAAGTGCAGCTTGCGGCCATCGATACCGTGGGGCTGCTGCAGAACAAGTCTTCCGTGCCGCAACTTCTGGAGGTGGTGGAGAACTCGCGCAACGGGAAAGTGAAACGCGCGGCTCTGACGTCGCTCGCCATGCTGCCGGATGAAAAGAGCCGTCCGGTGTACACGCGCTACCTGCACGACAAGGACGAAGGCCTGCGCGCCGCCGCAGCCGAAGGCTTCGCGCGGTTGAAGAATCCCGCGGACGTGCCCATGCTCGAAAAAGCGCTTCAGGACGAGGGAAGGACCGCGCCGCGCCTGGCGCTGTCGTTCGCGCTCGTGATGCTCGGAAAAAGCGAAATCTCGGAGTTCAGCCCGTTCCAGTTTCTGATTAATACCCTGAACTCGGTGGGTTACCGCGGAGTCGCTTACGCGTACCTGGTCGAACTGGCACGCAATCCTGCGCTGCGCCCTCCGCTATACCACGCCGTGGATATTGGAACCAAGGACGAAAAGGTCTACCTGGCGAGAGTGCTGGCGGTCAGCGGCGGCCAGGACAGCGTCGCTTCTCTGGAAAAGTTGAGTCGCGACGGCGATGCCGAGGTAGCGCAGGAAGGGTTGCGGGCCCTGCGCAGTCTGCGGGCCCGCCTCTAATAAGAAACCTACTTGGCTTTCTTCTGCTTTTGCTGGCCGACGCGAATCTTGAAGTGCGCCTGCTTGGACTCCTGGTACGCCTTGTGATCGTGCCGGGCCACGGCATCGGCAAGGTACTTATCGACGTCCGCTTCGCGCGGAAGCACCGCCATGATGGTGAAATTCTCGTTGCAGGTCGGGCAGAAGGGCCGGAACCGCTTCACATTGGGGATTGCCATAACTTTTTTATTTTAGCATCCGTGCGCGGAGGCGGGCATCCGCGCGGCGTCAGGAAGCCTGTGGCAGCAGAATAATCAGCTCGAGCTGCGGATTCGGGAAATCGCCCGGCACATAGGCGGCCAGATTGCGCGCGCGGGTAACGGCCTCCCAGGCCAGGCCCGACTGGCTCAAACTGAAGTACTGAAAGTTCAGCTTCATCGGAATCTGGCTGGGCGGCGTGGCTACATGCGTCAGCGGCACTCCCGGCAGCGCCTGCCGCACCAGATGTTCGATGTGATTGGCCGAGCAGACCTTGATGAGCTGCGGAGTCTTATGGATCAGGTCGCCCTGGTTCATCTCCGAACTGACCGCCAGATACAGCTTGGTGTTGACCAGGTACTTATCCTGATCCAATGACGTGGCGTAAATGGACGGCTGCACCAGCTTCAGCGGCAGAGAAATGAAGTTGCTGGGCACGACGGTTTCGAGCAGCAGCCGCAGCTTTTCGTCCAGATCAGTAAAGCAGGCGCCAAGATTGTCGTGATCGTACAGGGGCAGATCTCGCGGATGAATCTTCAGGGAAAACGTGGTCAGCGAGCCCGCCAGCGAGAGCATGGCCGTGTACAGTACTTCTGGGTGGGCGGCGCGCGTTTCAAACAGGTGACGCAGAATGGGGAAGTGGGTGTTGATGGTGTACAGCAGCCAGAAATTGGCGATATCGGCAGTGGTGAAGTCCGCGAGGCTTTGGTTTTTCTGGCGGCGCGTGCCGGAGAGCATGCTGCTGCGCGCGGAAAGTATCTCGACCAGCCGCCTGGCTATAGACACCAGGTAATCGCTGGCCGTATAGTCGACCAGCGGCGGGACGAACCGCGGGTTGAGCTGAAACGTGCCCGAAAGAGACCGTTTGACACTGGCAACCGCGAGCGAGGTGTAGGCCTCGCGGCTCTCCCCTTCCACCAGCACGCGGAAGTTCTTGCGCGCTACCTGCACCGGCCTTTCTGAGGTACCGGTGTTTTCGTCTTTGAAGGTTTCCACTTCAGCCCGATAGCGGGTATCGGCGTTGCGCACCGTGGCCGAGACGTTCAGGCCTCGCTCGCGGTATTGCGGAATCGCCAGGTACACCACCATCTCTTCCTGCTCCGGCGCGAAGAGCTCGGCCAGAGGACGCGGTGGAGGAGCGGGATCCGAGTTTGGAATGTCGAACAAAAGGCCATCCGGGAAAATGCCCGAGGCGCTCGAAATCGCGAAGGTTCCTGCTGCCAGCAATTCCTGGTTCGCCAGGATCTGGCGGCAACCCCACGGGCGGAACGAAAGCGCGTCGAGCTGAAAGCGCAGCGTATTTTCCAGGAACCGGTCCTGGATTTGGAGATGCTGCGGTGTCAGAAAGGTGCCCTTGGCCCAGATCACGGGCTCCAGTCGCTTCATGCACTCCAACTTAGCAGGAGAGGCGCGGAAAACAAAGCCCGATTATGGCCCGGAGGGCCCCACACAGAACGCGGCGCCGTCAAAGGAAGTCCTGCCCACTAGCGTGACGGTGAAGTTGGACACGACATTGGCCAACGGATTGGCGCCGGCCCCAAGACTATGAGCGCACGGAAGTGTACCGGCGGGCATCGGGGGCAGCACGAAGTTCACCTGATATAACCCGACAAACCCCGGAGTCAACCCGACAAAAGGCGGCGGCGCAGGAACAAACCACTCGTTCATCAAAACCTCGCCGGGCGTGGCCGGGAGGTTCGGGCCGTACGCGAAGTTGAGAACGAAGGTCCCCGCAGCCGGAACTGCCGGCGCTGGACTCGCCGCGCCAGTCGCGACCGGCGACTTAACGGAGCCCAGGCCAACCGCGTACATCACCAGTTCCTCACCCGCTACCCCCGGATTCAGCGTATCGACCGGGGTGCCATCCGCATGCGTGATGACTCCGGTAGCCGAACTCGTGGCCTGCGCCATATCCTGGGCCATCACGGTGTCTTGCGGCCGCAGCACATGGATCGCGTCGAGTTGGGCATTCAGGGAAATGGAAGCCGTGTTGCCGGCGGTGTCGGAAATCTGCAGATAGGCGACGAAAACCCCCGGCTGCAGCGGGCGGACTATGTTGGCGTGAAGCTCGAAAGGGATCTCGACCGTCACCGCCGTCACAGACGCGCACTTAGCCCCAGCCGCAGGACAGTCTTTTAGCGGAAAGACGGCGAGGATTGGCGCCGGCGTCACCGTGCCGCCTTGAACCAGGTTTGTTGTTATCCCCGCCAGTGTGTTCCCCAGAGGTGTGGAGCCAGCGGTTACTTTCTGGGTGACGTTGCCCACCCCGGTGACAAAAACGGTAATTACCTGGCCCGGCGCCACCGTAACCGGCGAGATGGCGTAATAACCAGCCCCCACAATCGCGGCGCCGCTTTGGGCAGAAACGATTCCGACGCAGACACAAAACACCGTCAACCACTTCATGGAATGAACCCTCGTTCGGACGCGGAGGAAGAGCGGACTTCGGTTCCGATCCTAGGCCGATTTGCCGGCCTGTGTCAACAACCTTGGTACCAGCGGGTTAGACACTCATCCTACCCGCCACGCCGCCCAGAAGGGCGGCGGCAGGCCGGAAGGCCCGCCCCACAACCAGACAGCAGACTAGCGTGGCGAAGTAGAAGCTGCGGGCGTTGTGGCCGCATTCGAGATGACCGGCATGGAACTGACCGCGGGGGACGAGGAGAAGGCCCGGAGTTCCACCGCAGCGACCTTCGTGTTGGACTGGCACACGAGCGTGCCTCGCTGTCCGGCTAGCGAAGGGCCAAACTGCTGGTCTATGAGAAACTCCGTGTGTTGCAACGGGTTTAGAGGTCCAACTTGCAGGCCCGAACCCAGAATACTGCCACCACCGCCATAAGCTGTACAGGTCATTTGCGCCGGAATAATTGAATCAGTATTGACCACCGCAAATCCGTTCAAGAACGGCACGCCCAAAGGCGACTGGGTTTCATCGAAGGGCACCGTGAACGAGGAGTACGGCAAACCGAGTGGTGCCGAGGCTTCGTAATAGCTGCCATCGCTGCCCTGCCGGCCAAACACTGCCACCCCGGCTATCGGTGAGGTGGAATCCAGTTCCGCCCACCCTTCATTTGCAGTGGAAGCGGGAGATGTTCTAAAGAATGCGCTCCCGTAGGCTGGCAGCGTCACGTTATTGGTCGGGGGACTACCGACCAGAGGCAGAGCCGCGCCGGTGTCCGTGTGGAAGAGGAGGCTGAAGGTCGCAGGCGCGCTGTTGGGATTCATTACGAAGATGTCGGTGTGCCACTGGCTGTCTGACGCGATGTGGGGAAAGAACTGAACCCCGGAATTACTCGCCGGCGTCGTACTGGCAGCGACCGGCATGGAACTGACGGCGGGAGACGAGGAGAAGGCTCGCAGCTCCACGGCTCCGACCAGCGTATTGGACTGACAGGCCAGCGTGCCTCGCTGCCCGGCCAGCGAAGGGCCGAACTGCTGGTCTATAAGAAACTCCGTGTGTTGCGACGGGCTTAATGGTCCAACGCGCAGGCCGGAGCCCAGGACGTTGCCGTCACTGTCGTAAGCGGTGCAGGTCATCTCAGCCGAGTTGCTGGAATCTGAATTGGCAACGGCAAATCCGTTCAAGAACGGCACGCCCAGAGGCGACTGTGTTTCGTCGAACGGCACCGTGAACGACGAGTAAGGCGAACTGAGAGGCGCGGAGGCCTCGTAATAGCTGCCATCGCTGACTTGCCGGCCAAACACGGCCACTCCGGACAACGGTGCGCTGGAATCCAGTTCCGCCCAGCCTTCGTTTGGTGTTGAGGCCGGAGACGTTCGGAAGAACGCAGTTCCGTTGGCCGGCAGGATCACGTTATGGGTCGGGGCATTTCCGTCCAGAGGTAGCGGGGCCCCGGTGTCCGTATGGAAAACGAGGCTGAAGGTCGCCGGCGTGCTGTTGGTATTCAGAACGAAGATGTCGGTGTGCCACTGGCTGTCTGAGGCGATGTGGGGAAACATCTGCAACGTTGCACTCTGGCTGGGGCCGGCCGCGGTGACGGTGAAGTTCAATGTAAAAACGGGCGTGGTTGATTGATTCCAGAATGCTGCAATGCTCCATCCGCCGGGATAAGAAGCAGCCGGGGCACCGCTCACAGGCATATCGTCTGAAAAGCATGCGGCTCCGTTGCTGCCGACAGAAGAAACCGACGCGATCGCGCTCGTGTAGAGTGTGCCGTCCGGACGATAGAATCTGACTTGCACCGTGTCCCCAACTTGCGCGCCGGTGACGGCGAAGTAAAGCCAAACTTGCGGGGATGAGGTGGTGAAGGTCGAGACTTGAGAGGGCGTGCTGCACGAACCGTTCACCGAGCCGTTTGTGCTTGAAGTTAGCGCGGTCTGAACTTGCAAGCCGGTCGATTTCACCGGCGGCTGGTTACTCCAGCTCGAAACCAGATTGCTCACGTCGATCGAGCCCAACCCGGTAGCGAGATCGTACCCAGGTCCGGCGTCAAACCCAAGTGAGCCCGTAGCGCAGTCTGTGCTGCCCGCCACGCAAGGCACGACATTGTTTCCCGTGGTGATGTCGTGAAAGGCTGAGGGTGCGCTTTGCGCGAGCCGGTAAAGATTGGGGTTGATGTTGCCCTGGCCCTTGGACGACGCATACTGATTCAGAATGGCGAGAATGCCGGCGAAGGATGGAGTTGCGGCCGAGGTGCCGGTATTGACGTACGTGTTCCCATTCATGAACGTGATGTAGCCGTCGTGCATGGCAGCGGTGAGGGACACATCCGGAACTCCGCGCTGGTTTTGAGCTGGGACTCCCGGTCCGGTTTGCCATGCTGGTCTCAGATAAAAAGCACTGCGCCCTCCGCCCGACGCGGCGAGCCCGTTCGCGCCCGATTCATTCCAGACCGTCTCGGGAATGTAGGACAACGCGGAAACGTTCCCCGCGCCACTCACAGAATTCCAATAAACCCCTGACCCTTCGTTGAATTCCGTTCCACCGACGCCAGTGACCTCGGGAATACTCGCCGGGAAGTTCACTGCCAGACCATTGCTTGCTTCGCTGCTGGTGGAACTGAACGCGGCGTCGCATGCTGCCGCGCCAGAGTCGCCGGACGACGCAAGCCAGGTTATCCCTTGCGCGTTCGCCTGTTGTGCTATCGATTCGAAGGCTGCTAAGGTATTCGGGCCCTGGCTTTGCTCGCAACCACCAAAACTCATGGTCACAATCGGCGCGATATTTTGGGTGATGGCATATTGCACCGCGTCGAAAACGTTGGTCGCGTAAACGTAGTCAATCGTCGCCCCGCTGGCAATGCCGCCGCTCCAGTCCACATCCAGGTACGCCTCGCCGCAATCGCCGGGGTCGGTTCCATTCGGTCCCGGATCGGAACTCCCGGCGGCCAGGATCAGTTGGGGATTGTTCGCCGGAAGGCTGAAGTAGGTCCGAAACTGCTGCACATCGCTGAGCCCGATATGGCATTGGCCGACGACCGCGATGTGCTGGCCGGAGCCGTTGAACCCGGCCTGATACAAGGGGCGAATATCGTAGATCACCGCGTAATCGGCTGGACCCAGGCTATGCGAGCCATCGGTGTAGGTGATTTCGGGAGCAACGCCCCGCCTGTTCAGTAGCCAGCGGTTGGAGGCCTTCGGGCGGAAATCGTCGAGACCGTTGATGGCCAGCACCAACGGCGCCAGCGCTGCGGGCAGCGAGGGTGGCTCGGCGTTGGCGATGTGGTTCTCGCCATCGATCACATAACGATGGATGGACGTCCGAAAGGCGGTCTGGACCGTTTTGACCGTCCCGCTGAAAACGATCAGATTGCGGCTGAGCGGCACATCCACGACGGTGAATCCCTGCGACTGGAGCCAGGCAGTCATCTTATCGATGTCGGCCTGACTGAAACCGAACCGTTGTCCGAATTGCTCCGGAGTCAGCCAGTGATGGTACTCCGGCGAAGACGGATCCTGCTGGTCCTGCAACAGCTTGTTGAGAATCGCCTGCTGCGCGTCGGAGCGTTTGAGCACCAGCGTCATGGGCTCGATCAACACGGCTTCGCCGGCCGGACCCTGATCGTTCTTCGCCTGAGCGAGAGGATGTACGTTTCCCGGAATTGGCATCATTTGCCGGGAATCCATGAGACCCTTCAGGCGATTCTCCTGGGCCCAGGCAACACACAGGAGCGCGCAAAATGCGGCTATCATCTGAACGCATCTTCGGAATGGCGAAAGCATGGGCATGCCTTGGATGAGTTAGCTGCCAGAGGGGCAGCTTCGAGCACTAAATCATTTTCAGGTGATTGGCCGGGGCACTCAATGCTGTCTTCGGTTAAACTCCCCTTATCTGCCAGCAGCTAAAACACTCTTCGGCGACGCGTGCCTATACTTGAGGAGACGTGCAGCTCCAGTTCTTCCGCCTCCGGTTCCACTTTGAGGTTGTCGACCCGCTACAGTTCCCGTCCGGAACCGCTGCCAATACGATCCGCGGCGCCCTGGGCAGCATTCTGCGCAGGATCGCCTGCACCTCCCGATGTGAGGGCCCGCAGCACGATGTCGAGTGCGCATATGCCAGGATCTTCGAGCCCCGTGCCGGGCAGAGTGGGCCGAGCGGTTTTTTCCAGCGTCCCCGGCCGTTTGTTTTGCGTGCTCATCATCTCGATGGCCGCGCGATCGCTCCCGGAGAATGCTTCAGCTTTGATATCCATTGGTTCGATGGCGCCGTTCCACTGCTGCCGTTCGTCATCCAGGCTCTCAGCCGGCTCGCCGGCGAGGGCCTCGGCGCCGGCCGGCGGCGCACCAGGCTTACGCAGATCGAGCAACTGGGGCTGGCTGATGAGGAGCGCCGGTGCGCCTGGGATGCCGCGATGTCTGCGCCAAAACTCGAACCGTCTAGCGTTGCGCTATCGCCGGACGGCTCGCCGGCAACCGTGGCCCGCGTGCGGTTCGTAACGCCCACCGAGCTGAAGTTTCAGCATGCTTGCGCCGCCCGGCCCGATTTCGCGGTACTGTTCGCGCGCATCCGCGACCGCATCAGCGCGCTGTGCACCTTCTACGGATCCGGGCCACTGGAAATCGATTTCCGCGCGATGGCCGAACGAGCCTCCTGCATTCAGATGACGCGTTGCGACTTGCGTGACGAGCACGCCGAGCGCCGCTCCAGCCGCACCGGCCAGGTGCACTCGCTAGGAGGGTTTACCGGCGAAGCGGAGTACCAAGGGGGTCTGGAAGAATTTCTTCCCTATCTCCGCGCAGCGCGCTGGACCGGCGTGGGCCGGCAAACGGTTTGGGGAAAGGGCGAGATTCACTTGTTGGAAGCGCTGCCCAATTGAGCTTCGCGCGGGAAGCGCGCTCGCATGCCCAGGAAGTCGAGGTTAGCGCGAACGAGACTGCGCAGGTGAATCTTGTGCCCGCAACGATGGAATCAGCACGTAGCAGCACACTAAGTGGCGTTACTCGCACCGCAGTGCGGCCACAGGATCTATATGCGTGGCGCGGCGGGCGGGCAGAAAGCCGGCTAAGACTCCAGTGGCAATCAGGGTGACCGTGGCGCCTGTGATTGTCACTGGATCCTGCGGCTCCAGACCGAATAACAAGCTCTTGAGCAATCGAGTCGCTGCGATCGCTAAGGGAGTTCCGATGAGCACGCCGCACAGCAGCAGCATCACGGTCTCCCGCATAATCAGCCGCAGCACGTCCGCACACTGTGCGCCCAGCGCCATGCGGACGCCGACTTCCGCAGTGCGGTGCGCCACCCGGTATGCCACCACGCCATAAATGCCGATGCAACCCAGCGCCAACGCCAGAAAGGCAAAGAAACCGGCCAGCGTGGCGAACATACGGTCCTGGAGAAGCTGGCTTCGGATCACCTCCGGCAGGGTTCTGATGTCCGTGATCAGACATTCACGGTCGATCGTGCGAATTTGCCGGACAATGGAGGGCGCGAGTCTGGCTGGCTCCGACCCGGTGCGCACGTGCAGCACATAGGAGGCGCTCACCGGTTCCTGTGAAACCGGCTGAAAGATCATCGGCTCGTTTTGTTCGCGCACTGTCCCATATTTGGCATCGCCAACCAGACCGACGATCTCATACTGTCCAACCGTGTCACCGACACGTTTGCCGATGGGACTCTCGTTGCCGAAGAACCGGCGCGCGAAGGATTGGTTGATCACGGCGACTTTCGGCCCGTTTTCGCGATCCTGCTCCCCGAACTCGCGACCTAGCAGCACCGGTATTCCAACAGTTGCAAAGAAGCCCGGGCCAACCGGGTCATAGGCGATTTGGGCGCTCTCTGCGGGTCGGCCAGCACGCGGAAACCAGATTGTCTTATTCCATCCTCCATTGCCGAAAACGGCGTCTCCCGCCAGCGCCGCGCCTTGCACTCCTGGCAGACCCCACATCGTTTCTGTGAGCCGCACCCAGAATTGCTGCCTCTGTTGAAGCCTATCACCTGAAGCATGAACGTTCATCAGGAGCAGGCTCTCGCGCGCGAGGCCGAGGTCCACAGCCCCGAGGTTCCTCAAACTGCGCGCGAACAACCCTGCACCCACTAACAGCACGAGTGAGAGCCCCACTTGAGTCACCAGCAACGCCTTGGCAAGAGGGATATTCGAAGCGCCTCGCTGCGGGGGCTCCGCGTGGATCACGGCAGCAGGGTCGGCGCAAGTGGCGTGGAGCGCAGGCACCAAACCGAAAAGCAGCGCCGTTACGATCGACAGGGCCAAGCCGAAACCCAATACGCGGTAATCGAGCCG